>Ga0070714_100004977_pt1 | contig 10099 bp, 8 predicted proteins | sample LARL83metaG_FD_65450 | JGI IMG/M metagenome (GOLD analysis project Ga0070714, IMG submission 65450) | Corn, switchgrass and miscanthus rhizosphere microbial communities from Kellogg Biological Station, Michigan, USA - LAR L8-3 metaG | ecosystem: Host-associated > Plants > Roots > Rhizosphere ... | reverse complement strand
CGAGCTGGCGCTGACCGGCTACCCGCCCGAGGACCTGCTGCTCAAGGAGCACTTCCTGCGCGACGCGCGCGCGGCGCTCGACCGGCTCGCGGCCGCGACCGAGGGGATCGTCGCGCTCGTCGGCTTCCCCGAGCGCGAGGACGACGTCTACAACGCGCTGGCGGTGCTCGCCGACGGCGCCGTGCAGGCGGTCTACCGCAAGGTCCACCTGCCCAACTACGGCGTCTTCGACGAGCAGCGCTACTTCCAGAGCGGCGGCGGTCCGGCGCTGATCGAGCTGGGCGGCCACAAGGTCGGCCTGACGATCTGCGAGGACATCTGGGAGCCCGGGCCGCCCGCCTCGACCGAGGCCCGCGCCGGCGCGACGCTGATCGTCAACGTCTCCGCCTCCCCCTACCACGCCGGCAAGGGCGCCGAGCGCGAGCGGATGCTCGCCCAGCGCGCGCGCGACAACCTCTGCGCGATCGCGTTCTGCGCGCTGGTCGGCGGCCAGGACGAGCTGGTCTTCGACGGCCACTCGCTCGTGCTCGACCACCACGGCGAGGTGCTCGCGCGCGCCGCGCAGTTCGAGGCGGAGCTGCTGCTCGCGGCGATCGACCTCGAGGCGCCGCAGACGCAGCGCCTGCGCGACGCGCGTCAGCGCGCACCCGCGCGGAAGGCGCGCGAGTCGGTGCCGACGCTCGCGCGACTCGAGCTGCCGGCTGCCGCGTCGAGCCACGTCGGCGGACGCGTCGCACCGCTGCTCGACCGCTCCGCCGAGGTCTACGCCGCGCTCGTCACCGGTCTGCGCGACTACGTCGTCAAGAACGGCTTCAGACGCGTCGTGCTCGGCCTCTCCGGCGGGATCGACTCCGCGCTGGTCGCGTGCATCGCGGCCGACGCGCTCGGGCCCGGCGGCGTCACCGCGGTCGTGATGCCGTCGCCGTACTCCTCATCCGAGACGCAGGACGACGCTCGCACGCTGGCGGGCAACCTCGGCGTTCAGCTCCTGGAGCTGCCGATCGAGCCGGCGATGAAGGCCTACGAGGCGACGCTGCACGACGCCTTCGCCGGCACCGAGCCGGGCCTGGCGGAGGAGAACGTGCAGGCGCGCATCCGCGGGAACCTCGTGATGGCGCTCTCCAACAAGTTCGGCTGGCTCGTGCTGGCCACCGGCAACAAGTCGGAGATGTCGGTCGGCTACTCGACGCTCTACGGCGACCTCGCCGGCGGCCTCGCCGTCATCAAGGACTGCCCGAAGACGGTCGTCTACGAGCTGGCGCGCCACGTCAACGAGGTCGCCGGCACGGAGCGGATCCCCGCCTCGATCCTCGAGCGCGCGCCGAGCGCGGAGCTGCGCCCGGACCAGCGCGACGAGGACTCGCTTCCCCCCTACGCCGTGCTCGACCCGATCCTCGACGCCTACGTCGAGGACGACCTCGGGCGCGAGCAGCTTCTCTTGCGCGGCTTCGACGCCGCCGACGTCGACCGCGTGATCGCACTCGTCGACCGCGCCGAGTACAAGCGCCGCCAGGCGCCCCCCGGCATCAAGGTCACGAGCCGCGCGTTCGGCCGCGACCGCCGCGTGCCGATCACGAATCGCTACGGAGGCTGATCGCGCGGGCTCGGTCCACGGGCTTGAACCAGCCATCGCGCTCGGCGATCTCCGGCGGCCCGGGTTGCGCAGACGCCGCGAGCGCGCGCAGCGCGCGCTCGGCGGCGGCGACCGCGGCGAGCGGGTATGCCCGCGCATCCTCGACGATCGCGCTCGCCACGTCGCGGGTCAGCTCGACGCGGTGCCAGCGCTCTTCGAAAGCGACCCCGTGCGCGTACGCGCGGCGGGTGAGCGCGAGCGCAGGCTCCACGTCCGCCGAGACGTCGACCGCGCCCACGGCCTCCTCGCCGCAGACCTCGAGGACCGTCGCCTCGTCGCCCTCGTAGTCACGCAGCGTCGCGGCCCACAGCCGCGTGCGCACGGTCGCGTCGCTGCGGCTCAGCAGCGACGCGAGTCGCGGCGTGACCGCGTCGAGCGCGCCCAGCGGAGGCTTGGGGTCGGGACCCTCGAACTGGTCCAGCGCCCAGGCGGAGAACGCCGCCTCCTCCGCGGACATCGCCTCGACGCAGTCCGCGAGCGGTGCGAGCAGCTCGCCGCGCGCTGGCGACAGCAGCGCGCACAGCGCGCCGAGCTGGCGGGCGGGCGGCGGGCCCGCGGGGTCCAGCGCGTCGGCCCAGACCGGCGCGTCGGCGGACGCGCCGATCAGCGCCTGGGCGCGCTGGGCGAGCGGGACCTCCCGCAGCTGGCCGAGCGCCTTCCACCGCGTGACGGAGCGCAGCGCGATCGCGATCGGGAGCAGGGCGCCGGGATGCGCCTGCGCCACGCGCTCGCCGAGGTGCGCCCACTCGTCGGCCGCGCGGCTGCCCTGATCCTCGAACGCCAGCATCCGCAGGTTTCTCGCGATCGCGTGGCAGAGCGGCAGATGCTCGCTGTCGGGGCCGTCCGGCACCGTCGCCAGGTCGCCGCCGAGCGGCGGTCGCGGCTGGACGAGCGCCAGTTCGAGCGTGGCCTTCAGCATCTCCAGCGGCGACCCCGGTGCTTCGGTCTCGCGATACGGCCTGAGTCCCCGCCCGCGCAGCAGCAACGCCACCGCCGTGCCCGCGAGCAGCGGATCGCCGTCGAGCGCTCCGGCGCGATCGAACTCGAGTGCGAGCTCCGTCCGCTTCGGCAACTCTGCGGCGTCGCCGTCATCCTGCAGCAGCGCGGCGAGCGCTACGTCGGGGACGTCGCGAAGCGCCCCGGTCAGCGCGCCGACCCACAGCCAGCGCGTGCGCAGCGGCCCGTCCGCCGCCCGCGCCCGCGCGAGCGCCTCGTCGGCGAGCGTGCGCTCGTCGAGGTGGCGCGACAGCACCTTGGTGAGCGGGACGAGTCGCGCGTCCGGCAGGTCGAGATCGCTCACCAGCGCCAAGGCGCGCGCCGCCGCCTCGTCGCGTCCGCCTCCGGGCGGCAGCCGCAGCGCACGACCCTCGGCGCTCGGCGATGTGAGCGCGTGGCGCACGCCGAGCCCGTCGATCGCGACCGCGATCGCGCGGCGGCGGCTGCGCGCGTCCAGCTCGAACGTCCAGTCCGCCAGCAGTCCAGTCGCGAGCGTGCGCGGGACAGCGGTGACGTCGAAGACGGGATCCTCCGCGAGCTGCTCGAGCCCGTCGGCGAGCGCCGGCAGCTCGCCGCTTCTGTAGAAGCCGGCGTAGAAGCGCAGCACGTTCGTCCAGAAGTCGCTGCGCGCCAGCGCCGCGAAGCGGTCCTCCCGCGTGCCGGGCCGGCGCACGCCGAACTGGGAGAAGCTGCTCGTGTCGTACAGGTGGTGGGCGGCGAAGAACTCGCGCAGCGGCTGCACCTCGAACTCGTAGCGCTCCTGCTGCGTCGCGACGATCGCGACGATCCGCTCGACGACGCCCAGGAACAGCTCGACGGCGATCGCGGGATCGCCCTCCTGCTCCGCCACGTAGGCGCGCACGAACGCCCGCAGCTCTTCGAGCCCGATGCTGCCGTCGCCGGCGCGCGCCGCGCCGTGCAGCTTCCACGCGAGCGCGCCGTGCAGGCCGAACAGCAGCGTGCGGTGCCTGCGGACGACCTCGCTCTTCGCCCCCTCGCGCGCGAAGAAGAGCGTCATGTAGTCGAGGTACAGCTCGGTGCGGCGGTCCGGCAGCGACTCCCCCTTCGTGTGCACCAGCGCCAGCAGGATCGCGAGCTGCATCGGGTTGCGCGTCAGCTCCTGCACGTGCGGCTCGTGGAGCCGCTCGCGCAGGATCCGCAGCACCTCCGCCGCGTCCGCGTCGACCAGCTGGCGCGCGACGACCCAGCGCCGTGCATAGTCGAGGATCAGCTCGGGCTCGAGCGCGACGAGCCGCGCCGAGTCGAAGAAGACGTGAAGGCCGTGGCTCGTGCCGGGCAGCGCACCCGGGCGCGAGGTGACGATCGCCTGGAGGTTCGGCGAGGCGACCTGCAGCGTCGTCAGCCCGAACCGCACGAGGTCCATCACCTGCTCGCGCTCCCGGACCGCGGGCAGCTCGTCGAGGCCGTCGAGCACGACCAGCAGCGGGCTGTCGTGCGCCACCGCGACGAGGTCGTCCACCTCGAAGCGCCGGCCGCCCGACCAGCGCTGCACCTGGAGCGCGAGGAAGCCCTCCAGCGAACGGGGCCAGCTCGCCGGAACGCCGCCCCAGCCGGTGACGGACGCGAACGGGTCCTCGCCCCGCACGAACGTCGCCAGCTCGCGCAGGTCGACTCTGAACGGGAGCCGCACGACGGCCTCGCGGTGGCGATCCCAGACCTCGGGGGCGAGCTCGCGTCGTCCGACGAGCCGCAGGCGATGGACCTGGCAGAGGTACTGCGCGAGCGTCGACTTGCCCTGCCCGGGCGCCGCTTCGACGATCCAGCGCTGGTGGATGTCGTCGCCGGCGAGCGGACGCAGGAAGGTCGCCGCAGCCCCGCTGGACGTCGGCGCTTCGCGCCGCAGCTCGGTCACGAGCTCCGTCTCGCGGCGCGATGCGTGCAGCGGCACGTCGACGAACAGCTCGAACAGGTCGTTCTGCAGGTCGACCTGCTTGAAGCGCAGCGTCGACTCGACGTCGAGCTGAAGCGTGAGCGCAGCCGCGAGCGCGTCGTGGCGGCGGCGCTGCTCCAGACCGGACGGCAGCGACCGCATCAGCCCCGCGAGCACGTCGACGCCGGTCAGCAGGTCCGGGTACCCCCATCTCAGCTCGGCGTGCTTGGCCAGCCGTCGAGCGAGGTCGTCGCGCCACCACACCTGGCCCTCGACGCCCGCCGGGAGCGCGGCGGTCAGCGCAGCGTCGGCCCGGTCGATCGAGCCGCCGCCGAGATGGGCGCTGCCGGGGACGTTGGTGAGCAGGCGGTAGCGTCTGACGCCGCGGGCGGCAAGCCGCTCGATCTTCGGCAGCTCGCTCGCCAGCACGCTCCGCAGCCAGCCGTCGACGTCTCTCAGGTAGTCGGGACGCTCGACGAACTTGACCTGGAAGACGACGACGTCGCCGTCGCGCTCGCGCATCCATGCGTCACGGCCGCCGTCAGGCTGACCCACGGGCATCGCCTGCAGGCCGCGGAACTCGTACGTGAGCAGCGTCTGGCAGAAGTGCTGGAAGCGCTCGGCGCCAAGCGCCTCGAATGGGACCGCGTCGACTGCCATGAGCTCGGTGCGCCGCGACGATAGACCGCGGCGCGCGGCGGCGCGGCAGCTCTGGATGCGGTGCTCAGCCGCCGCGCGGCTCGCGCACCGCGATCGTCATGCGCGTCGTCGCGCACAGGCGATCGGCGTCGTCGCGGATCTCGACGTCCCACAGCCAGGTGGTTCTGCCTCTGTGGAACGGCCGCGCGGCCGCGTGGATGGTGCCGTCGAACATCGGGCGCAGGAAGCTCGTGCTGTTCGACAGGCCCATCGCGTGCATGCCCCGCTCGTGCACGCCGAGGAAGGTCCCCATCGACGCCAGCGACTCGGCGATCGCGGCGAAGACGCCGCCGTGCACGAGCCCGAACGCCTGCTTCAGCTCCGGTCTGACGGGCACGGTCGCCGTGATCGAGCCGTCCTCGCCGACGTGCACGTCGTGCATGCCGATGAGCGCGTCGAACGTCGGGGGCTGCGGCTCGGCGCTCACGGCGCGCAACGATAGACGCAACCGGGTCGGCCGAGCGCCGCCGTCCTCTACGCTTGGACGCAGTGAGCGGCCTGGAGACGCTTCCCCCCGACCAGCGCGCCGTCCTGCAGCTGATCCTCGTGCAGGGTCGCGGCTACGCCGACCTCGCGACGACGCTCAGGCTGGACCCCGTGGCCGTGCGCGAACGCGCGCACGCCGGGGCGAGCGCCCTCGGCCTGCCGGGCGCCGAGACGCTCGACGCCGCCGTGCGCGGGCGCGTCGTCGACTACCTGCTCGGCCAGCAGGACGAGGGCGAGCGGATCGTCACGTTCGCGGAGCTGGGCGACTCGCCGGACGCCTGCCGCTGGGCGCAGGCGCTGCGCGAGCGGCTCGCCGGCGTGGCGCGCGAGCAACTCCCCGAGGTGCCGGCGTCGAGCGGCGCCCCCGCCTCGCCGAACGGCAGCGCGACGCACGGCGCCGTGGCGACCGCGGTCGCCGCGCCGTCGCCGGCGCGCGCTCAGCCGGTCGCCGCCGCGCCGGTCCCCGCGGTCGCGCCCGGGACGCCCGCCTCCGGCGGCGCCGCCATGCCCCCCGACGCGCCGCCGGCGCGGCCCGCGCAACCCGGCGGCCCGCGCCCCTCGCGCCTCGGCGGCGCGATCCTGATCGCCGGCGCCGCCGCGCTCGCGATCGTGCTGGCGATCGTCCTGATCGGCGGCGGCGGAGGCTCCTCGACCTCGACCGGCGGCGCGAGGACGCAGGCCGCCACGCACGCGTCCGCAAGCACGACCGGGACCGGCACGACGACGACCGCCGCGAGCAGAGCGCCCGCCGCGAGACCGATCGCCGCCGCCGTGCTCAGATCGCCCTCGGGCGGCAGCGCGATCGGCGCCGGGATCGTGCAGCCGGGCTCGAACGGCAGCCGCCTGCTCGCCGTCGAGGCGGCGAGACTCGCACCGAACGGCACAGGCGACATCTACGCGATCTGGCTGCAGGGATCCGCCGGCAACAGATTCATGGGCTTCGTCCCCAACCGCGTGGGCTCCGACGGCACCTTCACCGTCAGCGCGAATCTGCCCAGAGGCCTGAACCTCGCGAGCTACCCGACCTTGCTCGTCACGAAAGAGGGGACCACTGCAGTGCCGAGCACGCCGGGCACGGTCGTGCTCAGCGGTCAGCTCAGATCGACGGGCTGAAAGCCGGCGGCGCGCCGGATGTCCAGCGCGCCGTCGTAGCTTCATATTAGCGTGATGCTCACCGACGACCCGGTCGCCGTCGTCGTGAGCCTCCCTGTTCCTTCGAAACTCGCGCTCGCGAACGCGCACAGCGCTTCGCCCGTCTCGGGTATCGTGCTCCCCGGTTCCAATGCGACCCCGGTCACCGCACTGCTGGCTTCCACGTTGAATATCGCCTTGAGTGGCGATGTGCTCGACGTTCTCACTAGACAGTTGAGGGATCCGGTTGGCTGCACGCTGAGGCTGAGTTCGATGAAGGTCAGCTTTACACCTTCTATGGTCGGTAGTCTGCCGGTGAACCCTTCATAGCGAACATGCCACGGGAGCGTGCTCGTTAGCACCGTAGCGGATCCGCCCGTGCATTCCCTCACGGAGACTTCGACGAGGTAACCGATTAGCGCACCTGCCGTCTTCGCCATCGTATTGGAGTGAACATATCCTTCGAGCGTCAGGTTGCACCTCGTAGTCGAAGCGCCGGAGGTGATGCTGACCGGCCTCCACGCGATCCGGAACGTCGGCGAGCGGGCTTCGATCCCAGCTTCGGCGCCAGCACCGTGAACGGCGAATCCCATGACAAGCGCCGCCGCACCAGCGACAAGACTGACCTTTGCGGTCTTGCGCATGGCCTACTCCTTTCAATCCGGTCAGTTTATACCTATGATCCTCACCGGGCGGCTCGTTTCCGCCGAGCCCGATATCGGGATCCTCGCCGGACACTCCCTCGTGATACCTAGCTGCGTTTCGAGCCTCAGTTCTCCTCTGTAACTAAAGGTTCGGAGTTCGGTAAAACTGATTTCCGCGAATGTCGTTTCATCCACATATCTACATTCAGCGGAGGCGTTGAGTTCGATCAGCCCTCTTATTAGAACAGCTACCCTGCTAAACTTCATTCTTATCCCTCTAACCACAGGTAGTGCTTCAAGTTCCCTTACGAACGTGTATTCCCACAAGGTACCCTGAGCCGTCACCGTGTAGTTGTTGGCCCCGGACCTGCAGTTCGTGAACGCTATTCTCTGCCATGCACCAACCCTGACTCTTTCTTCCTTTCTTATGAAGCGCCTCATTCCCCACCGAAAGCTGAGATTGCATCTCACCGTTCCGGGAAAGCCGACGCCTTGGTTTTCTCCGAAGCCTTCGGCAGCCATTTCAAGTTCCGTGGCCGTGTCTTCCCCTGGAAGCGACCACCTGAACGCCCTGGCCGATGCGCCTCCGGCGCACACGACAAAAATCACGGCGCTCATCAGCAGCGCGATGGTCCATCGAGCCATCGTGATCCCCCGTTCTGGCATTGAAGCCGTGTGCCTCCATGCCCGGTCCGCGCGTCCGTGCCTGATGTCAGCTCAAGCTCACATGGGCACCTCCTGATCTGCTGGACCCCCACGGCGACGCTAGCGCCGAACCGGAAACCTGTCAAAGGTGCGGAGGCACAGCCGCCTCCAGCGCCGCGAGCGCGTCGCGCAGCTGTCTGCGCGCCGCGCGGCGGAACAGGAACGGGGCGAAGCGCGACCAGCCGTGCAGGCGCTGGTGCAGCTCGATCGCGACGCGCGTGCCGGCGCCGTCGTCCCGCGACTCCAGCTCGATCGTCGTCACCGCCTCCGCCAGCAGCCGCTGGAACGGCGTGCCGGCCAGCTCCTGCTCCCAGCGCAACCGGCGCGGCGGGTCGCGCTCGAGCACGCGGAAGTCGGCGCGCACGCCTCTGCCGGCGGCGGTGCCGAGCACTTGCGTGAAGCGCTCCTCCTCGACTGCCTCCATCCGCACGACGCGCGGCCACCAGCGCGGCTGGTGCCACGGGTCGGCGAGCAGCTCCCAGACCGCCTCCGCCGGCGCGGGGAGCGTGCGGTGGACGCGCGTCGTCGGCACGACCGCGAGGCTACGCGGTCAGCCGGCGATGTTGCGCAGGTCGCGGATCAGCAGCAGGTGCTTGAGGTAGGTCGCGACCGCGGCGAGGTTCTCGAGCGTCTCGACCGCCTCTCTGCGCCGCTCGGGATTGCGCGAGCGCAGCGCCGGGGCGAGGATCTGCTGCAGCAGCGCCGCCTCGCGGTCGGCGGAGGTGCGGAAGACGCGCAGGTTGCGCCCGGCGACGCCGTAGCGCGCGAGCTCCGCGACCGCGCGCACGATCTCGCGCTCGGTTTCGTCGTAGCAGCGCACGCCCGCGCGCTGCTCGCCTCTGATGACGCCGAACTCCTCCAGCTCCTGCACGAGTCTCGGCGTCGCGCCGGTCTCCTCGACGACGTCCTCGAGCGAGTACACGGCGCCGGGCCCCTTGACCGCCACCGCCGTGCGACGCAGGTGGCGGATGTCCGGTCTCTGCGAGCGCGCCTCCGCGCCGCCGCCCATCTCGCCGTCGGCGCGGCCGCCCGCCAGCTCCTGACGGATCACGCGCAGCGGCAGGAACTCGTCGCGCTGCAGCCGCAGGATCGTGCGCAGGCGCTGCACGTCGTTCTGCGTGTAGAGGCGATAGCCGCCCTGCGTGCGGCGCGGCGTCAGCAGCTTCTGATCCTCGAGGTAGCGGATCTTCGAGATCGAGATGTCGGGGAACTCCTGTCTGAGCGCCTTGCAGACGGCCCCGATCGTCAGCGACTTCTGGCGCGGGCGCGGCGGCGCCCCCTCCGCTGCGGGCGGCTGCTCGACTCCGGTGTCGGGAGCGGAGGCCATCGCTTCAGCGCGCGAGGTAGGCGAGCTTGTACTTGCCGATCTGCAGCTCGTCGCCGTCGTGCAGCCGGTGGGACTCGATCCGCGCGCGGTTCACGTAGGTGCCGTTGAGCGAGCCGCAGTCGTCGAGGTACCAATCCTCTCCGCGGCGCACGAGCAGCGCGTGATCGCGCGAGACGGTCACGTCGTCGAGGAACACGTCGCTGTCGGGGCGACGACCGATCGTCATGCGCTCGCCGTCGATCGCGAAGCTCTCCCCCGCGCGGCCGCCGCCGGAGCGGATCACGAGCGCGGCGCCGCGCGCGACGACCTGTTCGAGCGCGACAGGCTCGATCTCGCCCGTCTCGCCGATGCGGTACGTCGCCGTCGTCTCATGTCCGCCGCCGGCGCCTTCGATCGCGAGGAACGCGCCGCACTTCTGGCAGTAGTTGGCTCCGACGGCGTTGGCGAAGCCGCATTCGGGGCAGTGGAGCGCCACGGGTCCTCCGGTGGGCGGATCGCCGCCGCTATCCCTCTTCGTCGGGGTTCGGGACGCGGCCCGCGAGGATGTTCGTGAGCTTCTCGACGTCGGCGCCGGAGAAGACCTCCTC
>Ga0070714_100004975_pt1 | contig 10101 bp, 10 predicted proteins | sample LARL83metaG_FD_65450 | JGI IMG/M metagenome (GOLD analysis project Ga0070714, IMG submission 65450) | Corn, switchgrass and miscanthus rhizosphere microbial communities from Kellogg Biological Station, Michigan, USA - LAR L8-3 metaG | ecosystem: Host-associated > Plants > Roots > Rhizosphere ... | reverse complement strand
TCGTGCGCGCGGCCATGCGGGCGCCGTGCTGCGCGACGTCCTCCGGCCGCAACTCGCTCCCTTCGCCCGCCGGCCGTAGCCAGATCGTGAACGTCGAGCCTTCGCCTAACGTGCTCGCGACGGTGATGTCGCCCCCCATCAATCGCGCCAACCGCTGCGAGATCGCGAGCCCCAGTCCGCTTCCTCCATGTCTTCTCGTTAGGTCGTCCTTCACCTGATAGAACTCTTCGAAGACGAGCGGCAGCACGTCGCCCGCGATGCCGATGCCGGTGTCGATCACCTCGACCTTCACCATGCCGTCGTCGCCGGGCGGCACGCAGCGCACCCGAACCGACCCCTCGTCGGTGAACTTGAGCGCATTGTTGACGAGGTTCGTGAGCACCTGACGCAAGCGATGCAGATCTGCCAGCACGTGCGGCAGCTCGGCGTCGCACTCGACCTCGAGCACGATTCCCCTCGCCGCCGCCTGTTGCTCGAGCAGCGACGCGACTTCCTCGACGACAGCGCTCACGTCGACGGGACGGAGATCCAGCTCGAGCTTGAGCGCGTCGGCGCGGGTCAGATCGAGGACGTCATTCGTCAGGTCGAGCAGATGCCGGCCGCCGACGCGAATGCGTTCCACCTGTTCACGCTGGCCCTCGGCGAGCGGTCCATCGAGCTCCATCTCCAGCAGCTCGGCGTAACCGAGGATCGCGTTCAACGGCGTGCGCATCTCGTGCGACATCACGGCGAGAAAGCGGTCCTTCGCCTTCGTCGCGTCGGCCAGCTCGGCGACTGTCGTCTGCAGCTGGTTGCGCAACTCGACGAGCTGCTGATTGCGCAGCTCTGCCGCCGCGCGCTGCTCCTCAAGCTCGCGCCTCACGCGAAAACGCGCGATCGAATTCTCGATTGCGCGCACGAGGCCCGTGGCTGTGAGCGAATCCTTGACGAGATAATCCTCGACGCCGCGCCTGAACGCGTCGGCGGCGCTCTCGTCGTCCTCGTGATCCGTGAGACTGAGAATGGGAACCGGCGCGCACTCACGCTCGCTCGTTCGCAGCGCGTCGATGAACTCCCGGCCATTCATGTCCGGCAGATTGAAATCAACGAGCACACAATCGAGCCCGTTATCGCGACAGCGCGCGAGTCCCTCCTCGCCGGTGACGACCTCGATCAGCTCATAAGCGCGGTTCGTGTCCTGCTCCTGTCGCGGAGGGCGAAGAAAGCGCCGCACCGTCGTGCGGTCACCGGCATTGTCGTCCACCAGGAGAATACGGCGGACGACCTTCTCGTCGCTCTTCGTATCGCCTTCGACCACATCGTGCTGCACAGTCACGGTCTACGATTCTTCTCCGGGGGATGAGTCGGTCACTGAAACGTGATGAGTGACACGCCAGCAACGCACCTTCCGCGCCCAGCGCCGGTCATCCGCGCCACGCCTCACGCGCCACGCGCCTCACTTTTGCTCTCCCACTCCCCGGGTACCTTTCGGCTTCCTTGCAAACCCAAGTTTTCCCATATATGACATCCACGGCCGACAGCAGCATTTCCCGGATTCTCAAGAGCCACGAAGCGCCTATCCTCGACGAGTGGATGCGCGACCAGATGGCCGCCTTTCGGCAGGGCGGCCGCATCTCGGAACGCGAGCTGCGGGCGCAGTCCACGGAGTTCCTCAATCTCCTCCAGACCGCGCTACAGTCTGGCGCCACCGACGTCCAGGGACCGGCCTTCAGCCGCGTCCGCGACATGCTCGGCGACCTCTCTCGCTCGCGCGCGGTCCAGGGCTTCTCTCCCTCGGACACCGCGACCTTCGTCTTCTCGCTCAAGCGGCCCCTCTTCGACCGGCTGTGCCAGGAGCTTGGCAACGACGCACGATCGCTCGCCGACGCCAGCTGGGCGGCGACGGAACTGCTCGACAAGCTTGGGCTCTACACCACCGAGATCTATCAGAGGGGACGCGAGGAGATGATCTCCCGGCAGCAGCAGGAGCTGCTCGAGCTCTCCACTCCAGTCGTCAAGCTGTGGGACGGCATTCTCGCGCTTCCCATGATTGGGACGCTCGACAGCGCGCGCACTCAGGTGGTGATGGAGTCGCTCCTCCAGCGCATCGTCGAGACGGGCGCCGAGATCGCGATCATCGACATCACGGGCGTGCCGACTGTCGACACGCTCACCGCGCAGCATCTCATCAAGACCGTCACCGCGGCGCGGCTGATGGGTGCCGACTGCATCATCAGCGGCATCCGCCCGCAGATCGCCCAGACTATCGTCCACCTCGGCGTCGACCTCGCCGACATTTCGACCAAGGCCACCCTCGCCGATGCATTCCGCCTCGCGTTAGGCAAGACTGGCCAGGGGGGCCGCGGGGTGCGTGGCGCGTGATGCGTGGCGCGTGATGCGCCGACTCAACGCTCAACTCGCAACGCTCAACGCCACACGCCCAACGCCCAACGCCACACGCCGATGGAAAGAATTCCAATTCTAAAAATGGGCGATCTCCTCCTGGTCACCATCCAGGTGGACATGCACGATCGCCTTGCTGTGCAGTTGCAGGATGACCTGACCACACGCGTCAGCCAGACCGGCGCTCGCGGCGTCCTCATCGACATCTCCTCCCTCGAGATCGTCGACTCCTTCATCGGGCGGATGATCGCCAACATCGCCGCGATGTCCCGCGTGCTCGACGCCCAGACCGTCGTCGTCGGCATGCAGCCCGCCGTCGCCATCACCCTCGTGGAGCTCGGCCTCACCCTCCCCGGCGTGCGCACCGCCCTCAACGTCGAGAAGGGGATGGCGCTGCTCCAGAAATCCGTGGCGGCCGCGCTCGACTTCGATTCATCTTACCTGGATCTGGATGCCGGTTCGGCGGAGTGAAACGCTGCCGATCCGTTCCGGCGCCGACATCGTCACCGCTCGTCAGATAGTTCGCACCTGGTGCATCGACGTCGGCTTCAGCCTCGTCGATCAGACCAAGATGGTCACCGCCGCCAGCGAGCTGGCACGCAACACGCTTGATTATGGCCGCGGCGGCACAATTCATCTCGAGCAATTGGACGAAGGCACCCGCAAAGGCCTTCGTCTCGTTTTCGCGGATAGTGGACCTGGCATCCCGGATATCGATCGGGCGCTCCAGGACGGCTATACCAGCGGAAACGGCCTGGGCCTCGGCCTCGGCGGCGCGCGCCGGCTCGTCAACGAATTTCACATCTCCTCGGCTGTGGGCGAGGGGACGACGGTAACCATCACACGATGGAAGTAGTTGGTGGATTTCAGGACAGCGCTCCGCGCATCGTCGCGGTCGAGATCGCGGATCCCAGCCAGGTTGGCGAGGCGCGGCGGACCGCCGCCAGGCTCGCCACCGACGCGGGCCTCGACGAGACCGCGGTCGGCCGCGTGTCTCTCGTCGCTACCGAGTTGGGAACGAACATTCTCAAGCACGCCACGCGCGGTGAGATCATCCTGCGCTCGCGGGACACTCCCGATGCGCCGAGCATCGAGCTGGTGGCCATCGACTCCGGGCCGGGCATCGCCGACATCGATCGTGCCTTGCGTGACGGCTATTCCAGTGCGGGAAGTCACGGCCATGGACTCGGCGCCCTCTCTCGGCTGACGAGCAGCTTCGACGTCTTCACGGCCGCCGGTCGCGGGACGGTCTTTCTCGCCCGGATCGACGCGACTGGTGGCAGCTCCGCCGCTCCCGGCATGTCCGTGGGTGTCGTCCGCGTGCCAAAGGCCGAAGAGCCGGTCTGCGGGGACGATTGGGGCCTAACGAGCTATGCAGGTGGCGCGTCGCTCTTCGTCGTCGCCGATGGTCTCGGACATGGCCTGGCCGCTGCGGACGCCGCGGGGCTCGCAGTCCGCGCCATGGCCGGGGGCCGAGAGATGGGCGCGACCGAGGCAATGACCATCATTCACGGCGCGCTGCGGAACACCAGGGGAGCGGCCGTCGCGACAGCGTTCATTCCTCCCGGCCACCGATCCGTTCGGTTCTCTGGCGTCGGCAATATCTCCGCTTTTATTGTGGGGCCCGGGGCGTCCAAGACCCTCGTGTCGCACAACGGTATCGTCGGCCACAATGCACGCCGGATACAGGAGTTCGAGTATGCCTGGCCGGCTGGAGCACTGCTGATCATGCACTCCGACGGACTGAGCGGCAGGTGGAACCTCGATGATTACCCGGGTCTGACGTCTAGGGACCCAAGCATCATCGCGGCAGTACTGTATCGCGACTTCACACGTCGCCGTGACGACTCGATCGTCGTCGTCGCGCGCGCTTTGGACTGAGCAGAGCCCAGGATTCCGTGCCGACGACCACTTCACTACTGAAATTAGAGCTCGCGCGAGAGCCGGACGTCGTGCTCGTCAGGCAGCGGGCGCGCCAGCTCGCCGCTGCCTTTGGTCTCGACACGCAGGAGCAGACGCGGCTGGCGACCGCTGTGTCCGAAATCGCTCGCAACGCCTTCCAGTACGCGGGCGGCGGACGCGTCGAGTTCTCCATCGAGCACGATCAGCCGGCGATTCTGCTCGCCCGTATTTGCGACCGCGGGCCGGGCATCCCGCGCCTCGTCGACATTCTCGAAGGACGCTACATCTCGCCCACCGGACTCGGCGTCGGTATGATCGGCGCGCGTCGCCTCACGGAGCGCTTCGAAGTCACGACCGACGTCGACAAGGGCACTTCCGTTCTGCTCGGCAAGCGGCTTCCGGCGCACGTCTTCGTAAATGGCTCACTCATCGGCGACGCCGTCGCCGCCATCGCGGCGAACGCGTCGCTCGATCCGCAGGCCGAGCTGCAGCAGCAGAATCAGGAGCTGCTTCGCGCCCTCGCCGAACTGAAGGAGAAGCAGGCGCAGAACGAGCGATTGACCCAGGAGCTCGCGGAGACAAACCGCGGCGTGCTCGCGCTCTATGCGGAGCTCGATCAGCGCGCCGACTACTTGCAGCGCCTGAACGAGCTGAAGACGCACTTCCTGTCGAATCTCAACCATGAGATCCGCACCCCGCTCAACGCCGTGCGAAACGTCGCGCGTCTCCTCCTCGCGGGCTACGAAGGCGAGCTCACCGAGAGCCAACGCAAGGCTGTCGATATGATGCGATCGTCGACCGACAGTCTGAACGATCTCGTGAACGACTGGCTCGATCTGGCGAAGATCGACGCCGGCAAGATCGACGTCCGAGTCGAGCAATTTCACGTCGAGGAGCTCTTTGGCGCGTTGCGTGCGCTCTTCAAGCCCCTCGCAACGGAGACAAGAGTGCCGCTCGTCTTCGAGGTCGTCGGCATCATTCCGGCACTCGTATCCGACGAGTCGAAGGTGGCGCAGGTGCTTCGCAACCTGATTTCGAATGCTCTCAAGTTCACGGAGCATGGCGAGGTCCGCGTCCGTGCTGTCGTCGGTCCGTCAGAGACGGTGACCTTCGCGGTGAGCGACACCGGCGTCGGTATCGCGGCGGACGATCTAACGCGCATATTCGAGGAGTTCGAGCAGGTGAACAGTCCGCTGCAGGGACGCGTGCGCGGTACTGGCCTTGGACTGCCCCTCTCGCGCCGACTCGCGCACCTCATCGGTGGCGAGATCACGGTGCGCAGCACCGTCGGTGAGGGCTCGACCTTCTCGCTGACCATCCCGATGTACTGCGAGGTCGTGGCCGGCGTTGGACCGAGCGAGCCGCTGCCTCAGGCGGCGGGAGCGGCGCATGCGTGAGCAGCCGGTAATCACCGTCCTCGTGGTCGACGACACACCCGCCAACCGGTGGGTGGTGACGCGCATCCTCGAGGACGCAGGCTACGTCATCGTGCAGGGTGAGACGTCGGCCGAAGCAATGCGGCTCGCCGCTAATCTGCCGGATCTCATCGTGCTGGACGTGCGGCTGCCCGACGGCAACGGCTTCGAGGTCGCCAAGAAGCTCAAGGCCGATCCGAAGACGGCGTCGATTCCAGTGTTGCTCATCTCGGCCAGCTTCACGTCGCCCTCCGCGCGCGCGCAGGGACTCGACGCCGGCGCCGACGGCTATCTGACGCATCCCGTCGAGCCGCCGGTGTTGCTCGCTACCGTGCGCGCCCTCCTCCGCACTCGTCAGGCGGAGCGTGCGCTGCGCGAGACCGAGGAACGCTTCCGCCAGATGGCCGACACCGCCCCGGTGATGATCTGGGTGTCGAACGCGGAGGGACGCATCGAGTGGGTGAACAAGTCGTGGCTGGAATTCACCGGGGTCACGCCCGAGCACATTCAACAGCAAGGCACCGACGACACCGTGCATCCCGGCGATCGCGAGCGGCGCGCAGAAGCCTATCGACGGGCGCACCGCACCCACGAGCCGTTCCGCGTCGAGTATCGACTCTGCCGGCACGACGGTGACTATCGGTGGGTGCTCGATTCCGGCGTGCCGCGGGTGGACGATCCCGAGCACTTCTCGGGATTCGTCGGCTCTTGCATCGACATCACCGACCGCAAGCAGTCCGAGCTCGAGCGCGAATCGCGGATCGCGGCCGAGCAGGCGGCGCGCACCGAAGCGGACCTGTTGCGCGCGGCCGCGGAGCAGGCGAACATCGCCAAGGCGCAGTTCCTCGCCGCGATGAGCCACGAGCTGCGCACGCCGCTCAACGCCATCGCCGGCTACATCGACCTCCTCGAGCTCGGCGTTCGTGGCCAGCTGACCCGCGCCCAGCTCGACGACCTCGCCCGCATCCGCCGCAACCAGCGGCATTTGCTGGGCGTGATTAATAACATTCTAAATTTCGCCAAGGTCGAAGCGGGCCATGTCGACTTTACCATCGAGGATGTACCGGTGACGGAGCTGCTCGATGGAGTTGGCCCGCTCATCGAGCCGCAACGCCAGGCGAAGCAGCTCTCGTATCGCTGCGAGCTCGGCGAGGACTCGCTCGTCGTTCGCGGCGACGCCGACAAGGTTCAGCAAATTCTCCTCAACCTGCTTTCGAACGCGATCAAGTTCACTCCGTCAGGCGGCGGGATCGTCGTCCGTGCCGAGCCCTTGGACCACGACGTCGCGATCCACGTCCAGGACACCGGCCGCGGCATCCCGGCAGAGAAACTCGAGGCGATCTTCGAACCGTTCGTGCAGGTCGATCAGCACCTGACTCGTGAAGGCCAGGGTACGGGCCTTGGCCTCGCCATCAGCCGCGAGCTCGCCCGCGCCATGAGCGGCGACCTGACGGTCACGAGCCACCTCGGTGGAGGCACGCGCTTCACTCTGACGCTGCCGGTCGGTGGTCGGTCGCCGGCAGTCGGTGCTCGGCATTCCGAGAGCGTACGCGCAACCGAACCCGGCCCCACCGTCTAGGGCCTAACGCGCCGCCTGCCAGTGGCCGTCGAAGGTGAAGGATCCGCCAGTCGTCGAGATCGTGCACGTCTCGTCGCCGGCGAGCTCGTTCGACGACGCACTGATCGTCCCGCTGAAAACGCAGGTGCCGCTCGAGAAGGTCAGCGACGATCCGGTGATATGGCCGCCCTCGAAGACGACGCCGGTCACCGCGACGAGATTCGTGCCTCCCACTCCCGTACACGCCTGCGCGCCACCCGAGAGTGAGGCCGTGAATGTATCGCCTGTCTGGGTAATCGTCAGGCTTGCATTCGCTTTGCACGTGACACCAAGCTGCCCGTTGCTCGTCTGATCCGCGAAGAGCCAGTTGCCGGCCAGCGTCACAGGGGCTGCGGCCTTGTCGCCGCCACAAGCGGAGACGAGGATACAGAGGGCCGCGATTGTCATCCTGAGCGCAGCGAAGGATCTGCTGTTCGACATACAATCGAGGTTGAGTGTGTTATCAACAGTCGTCAACATCCCTGTGGCGACCCGGCGCGCTGGTGACGCGAGCCGGTCGCGCCTTTCCGTGGTGATGGAATGATTAGAGAAATCCACTCACGCAGCCTTTCGTTCGGACTCGCGTTCTGTGCCCGTACTGCTCGCCCCCGTGTTGCTCGGCGCGCAGGCACGGCCCGCTGGTCCGCTCAAAGTGTGGGTGGAGCCCGGCCTCGGCGCGTCGCACATGGACCACAATTGCGCCGCGGCAACCAGGTTGGCGATGCCCCTCCCAATGGCGACAGCGGCAGTGGGACGGTGGTCGCCGGTGGTATGGCGGTGCGTCTTCCGTCAAGCGCGCTATTCGGCTTCACGTTCAATGCAGACGTGATGAAGAGCATTACAGGCAGTCTGCGCGCGGCGCCGGGTCAGCCTGGCTCCGCCTATCGGCCGACGCTGATCACCCTCGGCATCGGAGTGAGTCTAGCCGGCAGCGCGAAGTAGCTGTCAGCGAATGTGGGCGAGAAACCGCGCGACGATCGACGCCTTCGTGTCACTGTGCGCCACCGGAACCTCCGGCCAATCAATCGAGTCGAGCGGATCGGGGCGCGGTGGATCGATCGAGCTGCGAAGTCCACGTCGCTCGGCTTCCTCACCGAGCGCCAGCGCCGCTTCCGGCGTTAGGCTGCCGGGCTCGATCGCCAGCAGCGCGCGCAGACCGTCGTCGTCGGTGCGCGCGTAGCGCATCCGGAAATCGTCGACCGTTTCCATCGTGTCGCCCGCGAGATATCTGGTCAGACGATGCGGCGCGGTGAGGTCCTCCGCAAGCTCATCCACGGCGCTATGAGCCCGACTCCGGCTCCGTCCCGATCACCGCCGCGATCACCGACGCATACTGGGCGAGGCGTCGGGTCAGACTCTGCGCCGGATCCTCTCCAGGGTGCAGCGCGCGTCGGAGCACTCCGAGCTCCTTCGCCGCAACCCGCAGATCGCTGACCCACTGCGCCGTCAGCTTGCTCGGGTCACTATCCGGGAGTGCGTTGTTAGCGCGTGCTCTCACGCCAAGAAGCTCCTCGGGTTTGCAAGCGGTAAGGTGTTGACGCGGAGCTCCCGTCACCACCGTTGTCGACACTCTCTCCTCCTCGAGCCTCATACGTTCGATCGTGACTTCACGTTCTCACCCTTCGGCGTCAGCGCCCTGCACCTTGCCAACATATCACCGGGCGCCCCATGCGCCAGTGGGCCCGTCGCCTCGCATTATGAGCGTTTTCTAATATTCTTGGACCAAAGGCTAACTTGATTATACGCGCCACGCCCCACGCGTCACGCCCCATGCGCCCCGCTTGACAGCTCCCCCTCCAACACCGATACTCCCCGGAGAACATCCGGGGAGAGCTGATGCCGAAAGAAGCGGAAGAGCTGCTCCGCGGCACCCTCGACGCGCTGATCCTGAAAACCCTCAGCTGGGGCCCTCGCCACGGCTACGGCATCGCCCACTGGATCAAGGGCGCCTCGGGCGAGACCCTCGCCATCGAGGACCGCGCGCTCTATCTGGCGCTGCACCGGCTCGAGGACCGCGGGCTCGTCGACAGCGACTGGGGACTCTCCGACAACAACCGCCGCGCGAAGTACTACCAGCTCACCGCCCGCGGCCGCGCCGAGCTGCGCGCCGAATCGAAGCGACTGGCGCGCTACGCCGAGGGACTCTTTCGCGTGCTGAACGCGACGCGATGGGAGGAGGCCGATGCCTAACGACTACCGCCGCGCGCCGGGCATTCCTGGCCGCAAGGTCGAGAAGGAGGTGGACGAGGAGCTCGCCTTCCATATAGAGAGCCGCGCGCGGGACCTTGTGCAGCAGGGGATGACCGAAAGCGATGCCCGCCGAGCCGCCGAATGCGAGTTCGGCGACCTCGGCGCGTCGCGACGCGAGCTCGCCGCCCTGGATCGGCATCGCCGCCGCCGCGAGCGCGCCGTCCAGCTGGCCGAGACTATCGTTCAGGATCTGACACGTGCCGTCCGCTCGTTAGGCCGCTCGCCAGCGTTCACCCTCACCGCCATCATCACCCTCGTCGCCGGTCTCGGCGCTACGATCGCCATCTTTGCCGTCATCGACGCCGTGCCCGTTAGGCCGCTCCCCTTCCCCAACCCCGATCGGCTCGTCGGCGCGTGGCACGACATGGCGCCGATCTCGCTCTATCACGTCAGCCAGTCCACCGGGACGTTCTACACCTATCGCACCCAGGCCCGCACCATCGACGGCATCGGCGTCTACAGCGAGAACGCCGTCAACCTCGGCGATCCACTCTCGTCGGTGCCGCCCGAGCGCGTCGTCTCCGCCGGGGCCTCCGCCAGCCTCTTCGCGGTGCT
>Ga0070714_100004974_pt1 | contig 10102 bp, 10 predicted proteins | sample LARL83metaG_FD_65450 | JGI IMG/M metagenome (GOLD analysis project Ga0070714, IMG submission 65450) | Corn, switchgrass and miscanthus rhizosphere microbial communities from Kellogg Biological Station, Michigan, USA - LAR L8-3 metaG | ecosystem: Host-associated > Plants > Roots > Rhizosphere ... | reverse complement strand
AAGCGCCCGCCGCACCGAGCCCAGGGCCCGGGCCGTCTGGCTCTTCACCGTTCCCGGTGAGCAGCCGAGGACCTCTGCGACCTGATCGACGTTCAGGTCGCAGTAGAAGCGCAGCACCAGCGTGGCGCGTTGCCGGGCCGGCAGCGCCGCGACCGCCGCGCGCACGTCGAGCACGGCATCGTGGTCTACCGCGGCGGCCGGCGCCTCGGTGACCCCGCCGCTCAGCCTCACCCGCTTCACCCAGGTCGAGCGCCGCTCGTGGATGAACTCGTGGACCAGCACCGCACGCGCATAAGCGTCGGTGTGGCTGGCCGCCCGGACCCGGCCCCAGTGCACATACAGCTTGACGAGCGCTGCTTGCACGAGGTCGTCGGCGCGCTGCCAGTCATCGCACAGCACCGCGGCCAGCCGCCGCAGCGACGACAGCCTGGCCGCGACGTACTCGGTGTACTCGGCGTCCCGGCTGCCGCTCATCGCCGACCGCCACACGTCATCACGTGCTCCACAATCACCTAGAGGCACTCAGCGGCGCGAGTGGTTGTCAGCTGCGGGTAGACGAAATCAAATGGCAATCGCTCACCAGGAGGCTGCACTGGCGGGCCTTGCCTGACCCGGGTCAGGGCGTCGGCGGGAGTGCCAAGCCACCCGCCCAGCGCTTCGATCCACCAAGTCAGCCCGGCCTGCACGTAGGGGGCGAGGTGCTTGGCGCCACGGTCCGGTGTTGCGCCGTCGGTCTGGCCCTCGAGGGCAACATTGAACGGCCCGGCGGCGGTGCGGTGCTGCTGTGTAGGGTCTCGATTTGCGCGACATGTTGATCTTGTGTGACCTGCGAGTCCTCCGCTGTCTCACCCATGGCCGCACCCGTTCAGTCTCAGTTTCATGGCATTTCTTCGCAGGGTGTCGGCAGGGCCGGGGAGCCTTGCCGGTTCAGCCATCCGCCGGGGCGGTGACCGCTTGCCGGATCAGTCCGGCGAGGCTGACGAGCACGGCGACGGCCAGCGGAACAACGAGGTAGCAGCCGATCAGGATGTCGGTGACGCTGCCGGTGACCAGGGCGGTAACCAGCCCGCCGAGCACCTGCCACTGGATCGCCACGCTGACGGCGATCAGGGCTAGTCCAGCGAGGAGGCTGACGGCGCCGTAAGCGGCCAGGCCGAGTCCTGCGGGCGGCCGGCGCCGGTGCAGCAGATCGGCAAGCGCGGCCCGGGCACGGGGCGCCAGATCGGGCTCGTCCAGGTAGTCCGCGAGCGCCCAGTGGCCGTCGACCTCGAGGATCGGCAGGGCGTTGAGGGCGATCGCGGCCGCGTTGAGCACCGCCCGGCGCCAGCACACCGCGGCGAGCAGCGGACCGGCCCAGGCCTGGGCCGCGACGGCCAGGATGCTGGTGGTGACCGCGTCGGCGGCCAGGCCAGCCAGCGCCTGGATGACCCGCTGGCGGCGCGGCAGGGTCAATGCCGGGGTCGAGTCGACGTAGAACGACACCGCGCCCCAGTACAGGCCGAACCCGGCATAGCGCGGCGTGCGTCCGTAGTGGACCAGGACCACGGCATGGGCGCACTCGTGGATCAGACTGGTGACCAAGCCGAGGGCCAGCAGCAGCAGCACCTCGGTGGCCGGGCTCGCCGCGCTGAGGCGGCCCGGCGGTCCGGCCGCCAGGCAGCCGGCTCCTGCGATCACCATGAGGAGGAGCAGGCACCGCCCAAGCCGGCTGGTCACGGCCGGCGCCAGGGTGCGGTCCAGCCACCGGCTCGGGCCGGCGATGCCGGTCAGCATCAGCCCTGAACGGCTCAGCGTCACCGCCGGCGACCGCGGCGGCGTCGCGGCTATCGGGCTGCCTTGGGCCTGGATGAGGAACTCGGCGGCCAGCAGTTCGCTGATGACGCCCGGCTCCAGCGGGGGCCCGAGCCGAGCGGCCAGTTCGTCCGGCGTCGGCGTGAGGGCCAGCAGCATTGGCAACCCGGCTGCCCGTGGATGCTCGAACAGCACGGTCTCACCGTGCCGGTTGGCGATCACCAGACCGCGTTTGCTCGTGCGATGGATGACACCAGGCGCGAACCGCAGACCCGCTGCAGCCGCCGCGGGCTCACTCATCGTGCACCCCTGGTACGCCTCCGTGCCCTATAGACGGCGCAGCCAACGACGGCCCCCCGTGGGTATCGGGGTGCTTGCCGGCGTATCAGCAGACAAGCACCCGATACGTGTGCATCAAGGTCCGTGGTGGATCCCGCGTGCCTTGCGGCTGAGCTTGCGAAGCATCCCGATCACCCCCTTCGCTCCAGTCGCAGCGCGCCGAGCGATCCCGTACGGTGGCACACCCAATGCCTGATCAGCGCGCCATTAGTTGGGCCGGCCGGCTCGCCGTGCTGAAGTTTCCTGACGTTCCCCCGTGCCGCTCCAAAATAACGCCGTCCCGGCGGGTGGGCCATACGCCAAACCGCGTAGGCCCACCGGTCACCGGCCCCTGAAAAAGGCCACAAGCGGCAGCCTCAAGACGCTCGACCAAGATCACGTAGGTCGGGGCTGGCGCGGTGGCGTTGTCTGGCGTTAGGTCCCTCAGCCACTTTTCCCTGGGTTTCCCCGGCGGGCCGCTTCACTGCGGTGACCATGATCAGGCGTTCCGCTTCCAGCCGAGGCGGCGTTCGGCCGTGTCACCCCGCGAGCCGTGGTCGAGTTCTCGAGCAGTCCAAGTGTGCGGGCGCGCTGGACGGCCAGCAGGCGGTCGTGGCAGCCGAGCTTGCGGTAGGCGTTCTCCAGGTGCTTGCGCACGGTCCGGCCGCTGATCCGCAGCAGGTGCCCAATGGCATCAGCTGTCAGCCCGGCACCAACGTAGCGCAGAATCTCCAGCTCCCGGCCTGTCAGGTGCAACCGCGCCGCCATGTCTGCACACTCGTCGGACGTGCGGGCCAGCGGCAAGTCCCGGGTGTGATCGAGGACCCACAGCAGCGGCTGCAACGCTCGCGCGACCTCGAGGTCGTGATCAGTGAAGTCGCGCCCGGACCGGTTGAGCGCCCAGCCACGAGCGCAGTCCAGCGACACCGCACCAGTCATGATGGTCAGCTGATGGTGCGCCGCCAGCGGCCGCAGCAACTGTATGTATGTGCGTGTCCTGATCAGTTCCCTGTGCGTGCATACATCGCTGAGACGACGCGGTGACAAATCTGTCCCGGCGCGCAGGTAACTCACGATCATTGGATGGTCGTCGGCGGTCTCACCCAATTTTTCTATGGCAAACTTTTCATCAAAGGCATCCTCAGGAAAGTAGGCTACTTCGGCTCTCCTGGCTGAGGTATCGACAAGATTCCAGCCGACGACGTCGCCGCCGATCAACGCCAGCAGAGATTCGGCGGCCGCGTGCAGGAAATCCCGCCGGTCAGAAACCGAGCCCAGTTCATAGCCAAGATTCCGCGCATCCATTCTCGGCTCGCTCAGAGAACTCATGGCGCTCAGACGCGCAGAACAGGTCCTGAAACGGCTGGTGCCGTCCCGGCAGATGCCGTCACGTCATCGATCAATCCAAGGACGCGAGCGCGCTGGACGGCCAGCAGGCGGTCGTGGCAGTCGAGCTTGCGGTAGGCGTTCTCCAGGTGCTTGCGCACGGTCCGGCCGCTGATCCGCAGCAGGTGCCCGATGGCATCAGCTGTCAGCCCGGTACCGACGTAGCGCAGAATCTCCAGCTCCCGGCCGGTCAAGTGCAGCCGAGCGGCGACATCTGAATTCTCGCCACGCTCCTGGCCCAGTGACAGGTCCCGGGTGTGATCAAGCACCCACAGTAGCGGCTGCAAGCGCCTGGCCAGCTCTAGCTCGCGGTCAGAGAAGTCAGACCCGGACCGGTTAATCGCCCAGCAGCGCGCGCTGACGGGCGACATTCTTCCGGTGAGGATCGTCAGCTGATGGTGCGCCGCCGCCGGGCCCAACAACTCCGCATACGTGCGGGTCTTGATCAGTTCCCTGTGCGTGCATACATCACTAAGCCGGCGCGGCAGCGCATCTCCCCTGATCCGCAGGTAACTCGCGACCATCGGATTGTCGTCGACGGTCTCGCGCAACCCACCGGTGACGGTTTCTTCGTCCAGGGCATCTTTGGGAAAACAAGCTACTTCCACCTGCCCAGCTGCGAGGTCGACAAGGTTCCAGCCGGCGACGTCGCCGCTGATCAGCGACAGCAGCGTCTCCGCGGCCGCCTGCAGGAAGTCCTGGCGGCCGGCCACCGGTCCTAGCTCATAACTCACGCTCGCCGCAGCCTGGCTCAGATCGCCCACACTCTCCACGTCACTCCCCACCTGCCTGGCGGGCTCCTCCGGAGCCACGGGAACCGCTGCAGTCCGCATCTATACCCAGGTCATGGGATGGTCAAGCCAGTGTCATTGGACGCAGAAGCGCTGGCCGGCTCGGCGGCGCTTGCCTGCCCGGTCATACCAGTGCGGCGCCCCGACTGGGCAATCATCGTGGTCAGCCTGACCGTAGCCGTCGTGGCCCGGGGCCTGCTGCCGGCTGCTCACCGACGCCGGATTCGACGTTGCCGGCGGGACCGGAGACCTGCCCGGCCTGCTTCAGCTGGTCGACAAGACCACACCCGATGCCGCGCTGATCGACATCACAATGCCACCCACCTTCACCGACGAAGGACTGCAGGCGGCCACAATCATCCGCCACCGCTATCCCCACACCGCAGTTCTCCTGTTATCGAGCTATCTCGAATCGCGTACGCGTCCTCGCTGCTCGAGAACCACCCGGCAAGCTCCGGCTACCTGCTCAAGGAACGGGTCCACGCCGTCGCTGTGCTTGACGACGCCCTGCGGCGGGTCCAGGCAGGCGAGTGCGTCATCGACCCAGCGTTCATCAGCCAACTGCTCAGCCGCCACCGGAAACACGGCCCCCTCGACGAACTCACCGACCGCGAGCGGGAAATCCTCGGCCTGATCAGTCCGAAGAACACACAGTTACCTCGCTCAGCGAAATGGCCGGCGGCGGTGTCGGCGATCCAGCGGATCAGATCCGCGGGGGCCAGCCCACCAGAATCTTCGAAGCACTTCGCCGGGCCGTCGAGAGCGCCGGGCCCGGGAACCACGAAGGTCATCTCGTCCGCGTCGAGGACGGGCGAGTAGCCGAGGTCCAAAGCGAACTGGTAAGCCAGGAACGGCCCGAGTGAGGGGTATTCCCGCAGAACCTGGTAGGCGCCGGCCAGGCTGCCCGCCGCGGCGATCTTCCCGGGGAGCCCACAGGCCATCATGTGTTCCAGCAGGCGTAGGTGGTTCGCGTGCTTGCGCCGCTCCCCGAATGAGGGCGGCGGGATGATGTACGCCGGTGAGTAGATCCGGGTCCCTTCGAGCAGGGCGGCGCTGAGCGCCGCGTCGTAGGCAGCAAAACTGTAGGAGGCCCACCTCAGCGGGCCGGTTTCCCGCCGCTTGTAGGGTCTCATTCGGTGTGACATGTTGATCTTGTTTGACCTGCGGTGCCTCAGTTGTCTCACGTATGGCCACACCTTGCTCAGTCTCAAATTCGTGGCATTTCTTCCACTCAGCCGAGCCTCACAGGTCGGCTGAGGTCTAGCCCCTGGATGCCTGCGGGCGGGCGGCTACGACTGTCTCATGAGTGGCCACAGCGAGCCGAGTTTCACTCTCGTGGCATCCGGTAATTCTCCTTCACGGCGCGAGAGACGATGCCTGGCTGGTTGGACCGGTCGCCCCGACCACGACGACCTTGCGCGCGCTCCTGTCTCCGGCTTCCGGCGTGGTCATCGCAGCGTCTCCCCTCCGCCGACCGGCGGCGTCCGTGCGTCACGTGCGCCCGCCAGCGGTCGCGGCGGCGGAATGGAGCTGGGTGCCGATCGCCTGGACTCGATCCGGAAGGCCGGGATCGGCGAACTTTCCCGGGAGCTTCTCCGGCTTTGTCCCATCGAAGTAACGCCCTTCGATGCTGCTTGCCTCGGCGGTGACCAGTCGCTCGCAATGCCGGGCTGCGCGGACGGGGTCGGCGCGGCGCTGGAAGAACCGCACGACGGGGAAGATGTAGCGCCAGGCGGGGACGACTTCGGGACTGAGCGACCGGGTCATGGATGTCCAGGCCATGCCTGGGTTCACCGCGGTGACCACCACCTCGCTAGCAGGAACGCGGCGGCTCAGGCCCATGGACCACAGCAAGGTGAACAGCTTGGCGCGGCCGTGGACGAAGATGCCGACATAGTCGCGCTCGGATGTCGCTGTCCCGACCCTGCTTGGGAGGTAATGATGGCCGGACCAGAACGGGATATTCCTACGCTGGCCAAGGTACTCACTCAGGCGTCGCTAGATGAGGCGCGCAAGATCGTGCTGAGTCTGAGCCGATCTGGGCAACTTTCCTTGGCGGACGTGTTGGCCGGAGTACCGCATGAGCGGGCGGAAGAGATCCTGGCCGGACCGCCGCCACGAACCACGACGCCGGCCACGGAACCGTCAGCAAGACCAGCCCTGCCAGCCACCCCGGACGGTGCCCAGTCCGCGCCGAACCAGATGAACGGCAGGTAGGTCAGCGCCGCCTGCGCGGCAAGCAGCAGGTAGCGGTGCCGCAGCCACAGCGGCCTGGTCGCCGGAATCACATACAGCAGCGGGAGGACGAACAGCGCCGCGACCGTCGGCACCTCGCCGAGCCCGCCGTTGGAGGCGCGGTAACTCGTCTCTGAGACCGCGGCCAGGCACATGACCACGGCGACTAGCGCCGTCGCCCGGCCGACCGTCGGCTCGCCGGCAACGCCGACCGTCCTCCTGTAGGCCGTCCCGGCCAAGGTCGTCATCGCGCCTGCCTAGCCCTCTTGTGCCACGCCGTCGGGCTATTCGCGGGCGTCAGGGCCGGACAAGGCTGAGCGCCCGCGACGTGCATTTTGCACATTGGGCGCGTGGGAAGCCCATGCCCAACTCCTGGGCGGGCCATGTCAAACGGGTACCCGCGGCACTGCCGAGCCCGGCGGGCCCGGGCGGAAACTCGAACCCTGACCGGGGCAAATGCCCGATTCACGCAGCGCACGCTTTCGTTATGGAGGTCATCATGAGCCGATCGCAGGGCGCGGTGCACCACCAGCCGCCGCCAGCCGACGTCACCCCGCCGCCGCGCCGGGCGCGGCCGCCAGCCGTGGAAGCAACGACCAGGGAGCTTGTCATGAACGATCGTCACCCGCGCCTGCGGATCGCGCGAGCCCGGCGCGACCGCGCCGGAGCGTCGCGTCGGGCCGCATCAGCCCGCCGGGCCGTTGCGCTGGCCTCCTCGGGCCTGGTGCTGATCTCGCTCGCGGGAGTTCTGGGCGCGTGCGCGGCGCCCGCGTCGGCGGCCCAGGCGGCCGCCGGCCGCCACCCGGCGCCACCAGCCGCATCCGCGGCCCGGCACCGGGGCATGCTGATCAGCGCCACGCTGATCGCGCGGCTGCCCGAGTCCGCCGTGGCGGCCGAGCTGCGCAACGCCCGCTACGAACCCGGCACCCCCGCCCTCGGCGCCGGGATGGTCCGTTACGGCATCGACGCCTACCGCGTGATCTACCAGACCGTGAACGCCACCGGGCGGCCGGTCCGGGCCAGCGGCCTTGTCGTGTTCCCGGCCGCCGGCCGCCGCCGGCTCCGCCTGGTCAGCTTTGCCACGGGCACCAGCACCTACAAGCTCAACGTCCCCTCGACCTTCGGTCTGGACGCCGCCCGGGACGGCCTGGAAGGCCGCTGGTCATCCGAGCTGTTCGCGTCGGCCGGGTTCGCCGTCGCCGAGCCGGACTACGTGGGCATGGGCCGGGGGTCTGGCCCCATCGAGTACATGGTCGGCCGGGCCATGGCCACGGCCTCGCTTGACGTGCTCACCGCCGCGCGGGCGCTGGCCGCCCGGCACGGCTACCAGCTCGATCGCGACGTCCTTGCGACCGGCTTCTCCGAGGGCGGCTCGGCCGCGATGGCGCTCGGCCGCGCGCTGCAGCAGGGACAGAGCCCGTACTTCCGGCTGACCGCGCTGGCCCCGATCTCCAGCCCGCTGGACCTGACCGGCGCGGAGCTGCCCGGGATCTTCAACGGGCAGGTCGCCGCCGTAGCCGCCCCGTACTACCTCGGCTACGTCCTCACCAAGTGGAATCCGCTCTACCACCTGTACTCATCGCCCACCCAGGCATTCCAGCAGCCCTGGGCCGAGCGAGTGCAGGGACTCTATAACGGCAGCCACCAGGACCAGCAGGTTCTCGCCGCGCTGCCCCCGCTCAGCCGCCTGATCACCCCCGCCTACCTCCGCCTGCTGCGCCATCCCACCGGAAAGCTCCTGCGCGCGTTCAACGCCAACAGCACCTGCTTCGGCTGGACGCCCCGGGTCCCGGTACGCCTGTACGCCGCCAGCGGCGACCGCCAGGGGCCCCCGGCCAACTCCGTCGACTGCCAGCGGGCGATCCGTGCCCGCGGCGGCCACGCCAGCCTGATCTGGCTCGGGTCAGTCGGCAAGTTCGGGCTGGTCGGCCACTTCGTCTCCGCCTTCTTCGCGCTGCCGAAGGTCCTCCGCTGGTTCGCCGCCGGCGCTAGCCGGTAACTCAGCAAGCAGCGCCCCTGGCCCGGCAACCACGCCCGGGCCAGGGGCGCCAGGCACTTCCCCCACGTTCGCATCGGGCGCACCCGCTCGGCTCCTGTCACCCCCGTCCGGACAGGCAAGAGCGCGGGGAGCGCAGGGCAATTACCGTCACACCGGCACAGGCGCGCCTGGGAAACTGGGGGATGTCCGTCCCCGCGGGATCAGCCACCAGGATCGAGCCGCGAGGGCAAACCGGACAAACTGGCCTGGGAACCGCTCGACCCTCGCGGTGGCTTGGGTGAGCGGATAGATCAGACCGTTTGTGGTGGAGATGGGCAGCGCAGATATTGGGTTCTGTCGGCGCGAGGCGGTTGGAGGGGCGATGATCCGGGTCCTGGTCGCGGAGGACATGCGGATCCTGCGGGACATGCTGGTCTCCATGCTGAACCTGGAAGACGACATCAAGGTCGTCGCCCAGGTAGCGGACGGTGCGGGCGTCGTGCCCGCCGCGCTGGCGGAGCGTCCCGATCTCGCGGTGCTTGACATCGACATGCCGGAGGTCGACGGGCTCACCGCGGCGGCGGAGCTGCATAACCAACTGCCCGCGTGCCGGGTGGTCATCCTGACCGTGCTCGGGCGCCCCGGGCAACTGCGTCAGGCGCTTAGCGCGCACGTGTCGGGCTTCCTGGTTAAGGACACCCCGTCGGAGCAGCTCGTCGGCGTGCTGCGCAGGGTCGCGGCTGGAGAGCGGGTGATCGATCCGAAGCTGGCGCTCGCGACGCTCGAGATGAAAGCAAGCCCGCTGTCGGAGCGCGAGGCCGACGTCCTGCGCCGGTTCGCGGCCGGCGCCGAGCCGGCCGAGATCGCGGCGGAGCTGTTCCTGTCCTACGGCACGGTGCGCAACTACCTGGCGTCCGCGGTCATGAAGGTCGGCGGCCGTAACCGGGTCGACGCGGTGCGCATCGCCAGGGACGCTGGCTGGCTGTGACGTGGCGATGTGCAGATTGCACGCCGCGGTGATGCGATCTGCCGCCTGGCCGGTGCGTTCCGCGCTACTGCGGTCGCCCCGGCGGGCCGAGACTGCTGCCATGAGCGATGAGCCGGCGGAAGCGGGCGCTGTCATCCGCCTGCTGGTGGCGGAGGACACGCGCATTCTCCGCGAGACCCTGGTCACGCTATTCTCCCTGGAGGACGGCATCGAGGTGGTCGCCCAGGTGGCGGCCGGCACCGGCATCGTGCCGGCCGCGATCGAGTATCGTCCCGACGTCGCGCTGCTGGACATCGGCATGCCCGGCGCGGACGGCCTTTCCGCTGCGGTAGAGCTGGCCTGGCGGCTGCCGGACTGCAAGGTGGTCGTGCTGACCGCCCTCGAGACGCCGGACAACCGGCGCCGGGCGGCCGCCGCGGGCGTTTCCGGGTTCTTGCTCAAGGGCGTGCCTGCGGCGACGCTGATTGACGCGGTCCGTTCGGCCGCCCGGCCAGCGGGATCTCGGCAGCCAGGCTGAACTCTCCCCCGTTCCGCTGGGCGGAAAGCCGGCCTCCCGCGGCCTCGACGCGGGCGGCGAGGTTGCCCAGGCCGCTGCCGGTGCGGCCGGCCGCGGCC
>Ga0070714_100004972_pt1 | contig 10104 bp, 10 predicted proteins | sample LARL83metaG_FD_65450 | JGI IMG/M metagenome (GOLD analysis project Ga0070714, IMG submission 65450) | Corn, switchgrass and miscanthus rhizosphere microbial communities from Kellogg Biological Station, Michigan, USA - LAR L8-3 metaG | ecosystem: Host-associated > Plants > Roots > Rhizosphere ... | reverse complement strand
TCCGGCCGCACGGTGGCGACCCTGATCCGCGTCTTCGGCGACATCGACCTCGCCGAGGACGCGGTACAGGACGCGTTCACCACCGCCCTGCGCACGTGGCCGGCTGCGGGCCTGCCACCCCAACCCCAGTGGGTGGATCACCACGACCGCCCGCAAACGCGCGTTGGACCGGCTGCGCCGCGAGTCGCGTGGCCGGAATTGCTCGGTGAGGTGGCGCTGCTCTGGCCCGGCCGTAGCGCCAGTCGGTGTCAGGAAGTCGGTGACCGCGCTGGCGAAGTGCGGATCGTGGCGGCGCATGCGGTCGCACGGAGCTGAGCCGGCGGCGCCTGCACGGCAGCGACGGTGTTGTCGGCGCCGCGGGTTTCGATCATGGGGATGGGAAGGCGCGCGATCCGGCAGAGGCGGGATTCGCACGCCGGCTAACCGGGCCGTGTCATCGGACGGCCGCCCATCAGACTCCGGGATCAATCTGGCCGTGACGCACGCGCACGAAAGGTCATGATGGACCTCGAAGGCGTTCACAGCGGGGCGGTTCCTTGACGCGAGAAAGAGCCAGTCGGCGCGGTGCCATGCAATCGGGCGCCGTCCCTTGTCGACACCCCCGCTATCAGCAATGGCGGCCGGCCTGTCTCAGGTGGTTGGTCGGGTGCGTGAGCCAGCACTGGCCAGGGCGTCTAGAGCGCCCAGGGTGATGGTCAGGCCGGGTATCAGCAGCAGTAGGGCGGTTGCGACGAACCTTCGCCCACTGCAGTCGATCTGCGGTTTCGAGGTGGACACATAGACATCACCGCTGCCGATCACCGCCCGCAGTTCGACCGCCAGGTCACCCTCAGCGGTGACCAGCAGACCCCGAATGGCCGAACGCAGCAGGGTGATGGTGTCCATCGTGGCCACCGCGTCATACAACGGAGTCGAGTCCAGCACCCGCCGACTACCCACCAACCCGGCCTGCTGGGCGACATCCAGCACCACCTCGAAGATCCGGTGGGGCCGGTCGGAACGGGCCAACCTCGCGCGCATGTCCACCAACACGGTGTGCACAAAACCCGGATAGTCGAAATCCAGCCCGCCAGCGGCGTACTTCCAGCGCGTGTCGAAGCAGAACCGGTCGACCGCCTCCCGGTCGGACAGGCCCTCCAACCGCTGCAGCACCATCACCACCGCCACGATCATCGGCGGTACCGACCGCCGACCCTCCGCCGTGAACAGGTCGGCGAACATCGCATCTGGGAACAGGGTGAAGCACTCCCGGTGCAGTACCCCCGTAGATCGACTCTGGTGGGATGCGGTCCTGACAGAACTGGACGGTCGACCGCAGGAGGTCGGCCTGGCGGGGTGTCTGGCCCAACGTCACCCCAGAATTCTCCCGAAACGATCACCCAGCAGGGACGACGACACGCCGAGATACTTCAGTCACCAAGACACCAGCCACCTAGGACGCCTGGTTCGGCTCAGGCCGCGTGCGCGGTGGGGGTCGTGGCCGGTTCGGGGACAGTCGTGACTGTCGAGCGCGACACCGAGACGGTCGGTCGTCGCGGCGGTCCCGCCCGTCGCGACGACGGTGGGCATCATGCTGTCTCCACGATTCCGGGACTGTAAAGAGCGCTCTGTGGCTGATCGCGTGATCAACTTGGGTCCGACGTAGTCGTGGACCGTTTCCCCGATGGTCAGCCGTACGTGAACTTACGGGCGTTTGATTCCGGGCCGGCGGTTGCGCCCGGCTCAGGAGTTCGCCGTACGAACTCCGATAGCGGAACGACTTCCGGTCCGATTCCTGGATCGCGGCGACGATCTCATCGCCCACGTACATGACCTGCGCCACGGATTCGCTGGTGTCCGCCGATGGAGGGTCCGCCGTTCGGTCTGGCTACGTGGACTGCTCACGGAGGCGATCGTCAGTCGGCGTGTGGAATTGGGCGAGTTTGTTCTGGACCTGTTCCGCATCAGCGTGGTCGAGTTCCTGTAGGATCGCCAGGGCTTGTTGCCAGGCGTCATGTGCGGCGGATTGATCGCCGACGGCAAGGTAGGACTCCCCGAGGTGGGTGAGTGCGAAAGCCTGGTTGTACCGGTCGCCGAATTCCCTGAGCAGATCTAGGGTTTGCCGGTAGTAGCAGACCGCGAGATCGTACCGGCCGAGGTGGTGGTGTGAGTAGCCGATGTTGTGCAACGGCGGGGCTTGTGCGTACCGGTCGCCCAGATCACGGAACACGTCCAGTGCTTGCTGGCAGTGTACGAGAGCTTGGTGATGGTGCCCGAGGAGGGCTTCGTGCCAGCCCAGCGCGTTGAGGGCTCGGCCCTCCCCGACCTGATTGTCCGTGGCGCGGTGCAGATGCAGGGCTTGTCGGGCGTGATCGATGGCATCGGTGTAGCGGCGTTGCCGTCCACAGTCCCACGAGAGAATATGGTGTATGCCGGCTTGGCCGTCGCGGTCGTCGAGTTCCGCGAAGATGTCGAGAGCCATGTTGAGATGTTTGTGAGCGTCCGTGTGTTCCTTGAGCATGGCGAAGGTGTGGCCGAGCGTGCGGTGTGCGCGAGCCTGGACGGAGCGGTCGCCGAGCTGCTCGCCCACGGCCGCGGCGACTTGTTGAAGGGATACGATGTCGGGCCAATGCCCCTGCCGGTTGAGGAAATCAGTCAGCGTCCAGGGAATTTGCCAGGCATGGATACGGAACAGGTCGTGCACGGCTTGGTTGACGGCAGCGGACAGGGTGGATCGCTCAACGGTGAACCAGTCCATCGCTTGGTGGTAGTCCTCGATCCGGCGCAGCGTGATCCCAGGTTGCGGGTCCGCGAGCGCTATGGGCTTACGGTTCGGATCAATGAGCAGCGCGGCGGCGAATGCGGTGTGGACGTAGTAGTCGAGTACCCGGTGGAGCGCGGGTCGCCGCTCGTCGTGCACGATCTGTTCCGTGGCATAGCTGCGGAGAAGATCGTGGAACCGATATCGGCCACTGGTGTGCTCGTGCAGCAGGTGGGCCAGGGTCAGTTCGGTGAGCAGCCCACGCGCACGCGGCACTGGGATGGCGGCGAGGCTGGCGGCGGCGTACAGGTCGATGTCGGGGCCAGGATGTACACCGAGCAGACGGAACAGTCGAGCGGCTTCGGGCGACAGTGCCCGGTAGGACCAGGAGAAGATCGCCCGGACGTCGGTTTCCTGGCTGTCGTCAGTGGACAACGCGGCCAGTTCGTTGGCCACTTCGTCGAGGGGGACGTGCGGGTTCGTGACCGCGCGGGCGGCGGCGATGGTCAGCGCGATGGGCAGTCGAGCGCACAGTCCGATGAGCTTGTCCATACTGTCGCCGGCCGCCGACACCCGTTCCGGGCCGAGAAAACTAGTCAACAGTTCGCGCGCCTCGGCGGGGTCGAGAATGTCCAGGGGGATTTGCCGAGCGTGATTGCGGGCGATCAGGCCGGTGAGCTGCTGGCGGCTGGTGATGACGACCAGGCAGGTGGGGCTGCCTGGCAGTAGTGGCCGGACCTGGTCGGTGTCCCGCGCGTTGTCCAGGATGATCAGCATTCGCCGGTTCTCCAGCAGGCTGCGGTACAACGCGGCCTGGCCATCCAGGTCACGGGGTATCTTCTCGGGTGCGATCTGGAATGCGTCGAGAAAGCCCCGGATGGCCTCGCTCGGTGACATTGGTGCTCCCGACGGGGCGAAGCCGCGCAGGTTGACATACAGTTGGCCGTCGCAGAACCGGTTGAGGTGTTGTCGGCCCCAGTGCACGGCCAGCGTGGTCTTGCCGATGCCTGCGGTACCGGCGATCGTACAGATCACCAGCGCGGTGTTTCCCGGCCGGCTGTGTTCGGCGGCCAGTTCGTCCAGCTGGCGAAGGTACTGCGTCCTGCCGATGAAGGCCCGGATGTCGGCCGGTAGCTGCGCCGGAACCGATCCGCCCGGTGGCCGCTGACCCGCCGAACGGGAGGCCGCAGCCGGTAGCCCAAGGCTGGGCTCGGCGGCGAGCATGCGCTGGTGCAAGTCCTGGAGTACTGGGCCGGGTTCGATGCCCAACTCGTCGACCAGCCGAGTCCTCATCCGCAGGTAGGTGTTGAGGGCGTCGGCAGCCCGACCGCATCGGTAGAGGGCGAGCATCAGCTGCCCAGCCAGTCGCTCGTCATGCGGTTGACGGGCGTGCATGTGGTGCAGGCTGCCGACGAGTTGCGCGTGCCGGCCGTTGGCCAGCGCGATGTCATTGGCGCGCAAGACGCTGGCCAGTCGTTCCTGCTCCAGGGTTTGTCGTAGATCGTGCAACCACGGGCTGTCCGCGTCTTCGAACGGCACACCTCGCCACAGGGCCAGCGCTTCGGAGAGCAGTTCGGCCGCCTGTGCGTCATCCAGGCGCTGGGAGCGGATCACCAGGCGGCGGAACAGATGCAGATCCACCTGGTCTGGGTCCACGTGCAGCGCGTATCCACCGGACCGGCGAATCAATGACGGTCGCTTGGCCTCGTCGGGGATGGCGTCGAAGCTGCCGCGCAGCCTACTGACATAGGACGAGAGCACGGCGCGCGCCTGGTTCGGCGGGGTGTCGCCCCACACGCGGTCGATCAGCAACTCGGTGCGCACCGGCCGGTTCGCCTCGACCAGAAGCACGGCGAGCACGCTACGCTGTCGAGGATGGCCGATTGCCAGTGGTATTCCGCCGGCGGAGCACTCCACCGCACCCAACAGCTGGAACCGGACTCCCACTTGTCGACCCCCAGATGGCCGAATATAAGGCGACGACACACGTCACCACATCCGCCAAACGGGTAATCCGGGCCTCCTCCCGCCAAGTCGCCGCGCCGGATGACCTCGACATTGCAAGGTCCCACAATGTATTCGCAAAGCTACCCTGTGATGCTGGCGTGTGTACCTTCCAAGAGGCGAGGCCGGCGAACCCCGAGTCTGGCCTTACCGTGTTGTTTCGATGCTCGGCCTTTGGAGATCATCGACGCCGAGGGCAGAGACCTGACTCCTAACGCCCAGATGCTGAAAAGGATCCTGGCTGTCCTGCTGCTCGACGACAACAGGCAGGTCGGGATACATGAATTCGTGGATGAGCTGTGGGGCGTCGATCCGTCGGCGACGGCCGTCCAGACGCGGCAGACCTACCTGCTCGGGGTTCGTCGTCACGACGAGCGCAGTGTGTCAAGTTCGCCATGCCCGCGCTGGTTCGGATGTACGCACAGGAACAGATGACCAGGCTTGGCATTGTCGCCTCTGTTGGCGCACAGGGCACGCGATCAACTGGGATGTCGGGACAAGCGGTGGACAGTGAGGGAGAGCGATGCATCTGAACTCGGACAACGAATGTGCCCGACAACTCGGTGCGGCGCTGCGGAGCCGACGGATGGTTCAGGGCATGTCGTTACGTGTGTTGGCCCAACATCTTCACCTGACCGGACACGGCACGCTGATCGATTACGAATACGGGCGCCGCATCCCGTCCGAAGATCTCGTCTTGGCCTGTGAGCGGGTGCTGCGGGTGCCAGACGGGCAATTGCAAGACCTCCGGCGCAGGGCGTTGGCGGAGCGTGCCGAAAGATGTGTCGACGAGTTACTTGGTCCACCTGGCACACCCGATGCGTCCGACCGCCCGCAACTGCGATCACGACGACCCCGTGGGCATGTCGTGCTGATACCCGTCATCGCCCTGCTGGCGACTCTGGCCGGTCTTGGCCTGGCCAGATGCTTGTGCGCTGCTCGGCCACGATATCGCGCACTGCGGACGGGCCGCAGAATTCCTCCGGTACGGCGTCCATGAGTACCTCGTCCGTCGGTGCGCCCAACCAGTAGCCCGATCCGCGGCGCGTCCCGATCACCTGGAAACCAGCCTTCTCATAAGCACGGATCGCCGGTGTGTTGGGTGCGAGTACCCGCAGGTGGATGCACCGCAGCGACGTGATGTGAAATCCATAATCAAGCGTGAGACGTGTCGCCTCGGTGCCGACTCCACGGCTGCGGCGTGCCGCGTCGCCGATCAGAATGAAGAATTCCGCCGTCCGCCGTGGATGGTCGACGACCAGCGCGGTCGTCCCGATCGGGATAGGCCGGTCACCGGACACATCGTAAATGGTGAACCGTGCCTCGTCGCGCCATGACCCGAGTTGCCGTAGCAGTCGCTCACGGCGTTCTTCGAGTGACTGCGGACTCTGCTGGCCGTAGCCGAGCCGAACCTGTGGATCGTTCTCCCAGCGCCAGTACGACTCGACGAGATCCACGCGGAGCGGCCCGAGTCCAGCCCTGGTACCGCGTAACCACAACACCGTGTCGATGGGAATCATCTCCTTCTGTCGCTAGCGCCACCCTACTGTCGTCGATACCCTTTCCCGGTCCGAATCCGGAACGGCCGCGGTAGGAATCCGGCACAGCCCTGGTCCGATTTCGGTAAGATTCGTCGCGACGCCATGTTTCCGTGCTTACCTGGCGGAATGACGGACCGAATTGGCGCCATCGTGGACGGCTATTCGACCGGCCGTTACCTGGCACGAGAATTCCGCGACCTCGGCGTCGCGTGCGTACATGTCCAGAGTTCCGCCGGACTGCCGCGGCGACTGTTACATGACTTCGATCCCACGGAATTCCAGGGCATCCGGTCATATCATTCTGATGCGGCGGCGACCACGCGCTGGCTGGCGAGCCGGGACGTGCGATTCGTCGTCGCGGGGGCAGAGTCCGGGGTCGAGTTGGCGGATGCACTCAGCCAGGAGTTGGGCCTGCCCACCAACGGAGCCCAGTGGAGCAGTGCTCGCCGGAACAAGGCCGCGATGGCGGCTGCCCTGCGTCGGCACGGGATGCGTACTGCGGCCGGCTGTGTGGTCACCAACCCGGCGGACGCCGTGGCCTGGGCCACCGACTGGGGTCGGTATCCGGTCGTCGTGAAACCGGTGGCCAGTTCGGGCACCGAGGACGTCCGGTTCTGCCGTGCCGCGGACGCGGTGTGGGCGGCCGTGGCCGCCGTGCTGGGCAAGGTCAACCGGCTGGGAATGGTGAACCACCAGGCGCTGGTACAGGAATACCTGCACGGTGACCAGTACGTCGTGAACACACTGACCGTGGCCGGCGAACACTATGTGGCCGAGATATGGGCCGACCGGAGGCGTCCGGTGCCGGGTGCGGCCAACATCTACGACTTCGAGGAACTGTTGCCCCGCGCCGGCGCGGTACAGGACCGGCTGGCCAGTTGCGCCGAAGCTGTGTTGGACAGCTTGCACGTGTCCTGGGGGCCGGGGCACCTCGAGATCATTGACACGGCCAGCGGACCCGTGCTGGTCGAGGCGGCGACCCGCATGGCCGGCGTAATCCTGCCCGACATCGTGGCCAAAGCGACCGGGCACAGTCATGTCGCGCTGACCGCTCGCTGTTACGCGAATCCGGAGTTGGTGGCGATGCTACCCGGGACTCCCTACCAGAAGTTCACCGAACTGGTCACCGTGTCGCTGATCGCCCACCAGTCCGGCATCGTACGCGGCATGCCCGGACTCCGGGGCATCCAGGAATTGCGGTCCTGCTCGGGAATCCTGATGTGCCTCGCGCCGGGCGATACCGTCCGTCCGACCGTCGACCTGGCGACCAGCCCCGGAATCGTCTATCTGGCGCACGCCGACCGCGACCAGATATTCCGCGACTACCACACCATTCGAGAATGGGAGAAGTCCGGTGCGCTGTATGACGTCGACCGGACCGAGGGGACGTCATGAAGCTCGCCACCGATCGCTATGGCCGTGACTGGTCCGACGACTATGACGACATCTCACCACTGGCAGCCGAGTCGACCGCAGCCGCCGTGCGCACGCTCACCGAACTCGGCGCCCCGGGACCGGTGCTGGAACTCGCGGCCGGCACTGGCCGGTTGGCGGTCCCGTTGGCGGCCGGCGGGCTTCGGGTGGTTGCCACCGACTCGTCGTCCGCGATGCTCGCGAAGCTGCGGCGGAAGGATCCGACGGGACGGGTGTCGACCCGGCTGGAGTCGCTCCCGGACATCGGGGGCACCGAGCGGTTCCGGCTGATCGTGCTCGCGTACAACTCGTTTCGCTATCTACTGTCTCAGGACGATCAGATCCACTGCCTGCGCAGTGTGCGACAACACCTGGCCGAACGCGGTGTGTTCGTGATCGAGATGACCACGTTCGACCCGCACCGATACCTGGAGAACCCGGTCGCATCGCTGTCCGAAGACCACCTGTTCCTGAAGTTCGGCTCGTACGATCCATTGACCCAACTCCTGGAGCAGCACTACCTGGTTGTCCGGTCCGGCACGGTGAGTCTCCGGCCGGACGTCTCGCGTATCGTGCCGCCCGCGGAACTGGACCTGATGGCACGGTTAGCCGGCCTGCGACTGTCCGATCGATGGGGCGGATGGCGCCGCGAACCGGCGTCCGCCGCCAGTCGCGACATCATTTCCGTCTACACATCAGACGGACGAGCCTGATGGGGAGCCGGCAGGACAACCACTATTACATGCTCTTGCGCACAGCACCGTTCCGACAGTTGTTGTTGCGGTACTCAGCATGTCACCTGTCAGCGGGCGCGGCGTACCTGTTGCTGATCGCGGCAGCGGCATCAGCGCACCAGTCGCCATGGATCGCCAGCCTGGTCGCTGGCGCCTATGGTCTTGGCTTCGCCGTGATGTGCGGCGGCTGGCCGACTGTCAGTAGCCGACTCGGGCAGCGTCGTGCCCTGTTCTGGTGCGGTGCCTGCTGCTCGATCATGTTGGTCGTTTTCACGACCGTGGCGCCCGAGCGGTCCGCCGCACCGTTGTTGGGCACGCTCGCCTGGAGCGTCGGGCTGACGACACCACCGTTGGCGGCGATCGTCCGATCGCGTTGGGCAGCGCTGGTCTCCGACGCCCGGTTGGTGGTACCGGCGTTCACCCTGCACGGATCGCTGTTGGCCGCCTTCGCGGTGGCCAACCCTCTCCTGGTCGCGTCAACGGCCACCCTGCTGGGTGTGGCCAGCAGCAGCTACCTGTGCGCGGCATGTCTGTTCCTGGGTGTTTCAGCGCTCGCCTCGACGCGAACCGAAGCGAGCGACCAGGGCGTGCCGAAACGGGGCACGAGCGCGACAGCGTCACGCCAGCCGGCCACGCTGGCGATCTACGGCGTGCTGTTCCTGATCTACGCCGCCTACGGCGACCTGGAGGTCGCATGTGTCCGGGGATTCCCGACCGGGGGATACAGCATACTGCTGTCCGGTTGGGCGATCGGCGGGATCACCGGCGCCACAGTCCTCGGCCTGCGGCGCCGCACCGACGCATCGTGGCGCCGAGCGAGGCTCCTGCTGGTCGCTGCCGCAGCAGTCCTGCTGTCTGGCGCCCCGGCGTGGCCGAACATCTGGTGGCTGGCCGCGGTGTTGTTCTTCTTCGGCTGTACCGGAACACCCGGTGTGTCGCTGATCTTCGCACTCGTGTCCGACGCGGCCGGCACGACGGACGCGGCGCCGGTGTACTCGAGGATCAGCGCCGTGACCTGGATCGGCAATGCCGCAGGCGCCGCACTCCTGGCGAACACCGGCCCGGACCGGGTGATCGCGGTGGCTGGTGTTTCCGCGTCGTTCCTCCTCCTGTTCGGCGCCGCCGGGCTGTGGCGGCGTCGCGCGGACTAACGTTCCGTAACACTTGAGTTTTTTCTCGGATGTGCGCCATCGTGGGTGTGCACCTGTGTTTCCCCTCGTAGCTGATCATGGCCTGTGGTCAGGCCGCCCGTCCTCCCTCGTCTGACCCGGTCTGGGACAAGAAGCCCGCGAAGAAGCGCTCGTCACGGGACCGTTCTGGACGCAAGCCCGGCAAACAGCCCGGTGCGTCCTCGGCGTCGCGATCACCGCCACGCGGCAAACTCAGTAAAAGCGACAAGGAAAGCAACGCCGAGATTTCAGCGCTGCGCGCACCCATCGAACGGATGGTTGCCCACTTCAAGAACTGGAAGGTACTCCACACCGACTACCGTCGGCCATACAACACGTACCGCGACGCATACGACGCGGCGCGCGGCCTGTTCTTCTTCTCAATCACATGGGGTTTTGAATAATCCCCCAGGTGTCCGGCAAGGCGTTCCAGATCGTCGGTGCCGGCCCATGGTTCACGCAGTTCAGCACCCCGGCTGGTCAATCGGACACCGACGCCGGAT
>Ga0070714_100004971_pt1 | contig 10105 bp, 7 predicted proteins | sample LARL83metaG_FD_65450 | JGI IMG/M metagenome (GOLD analysis project Ga0070714, IMG submission 65450) | Corn, switchgrass and miscanthus rhizosphere microbial communities from Kellogg Biological Station, Michigan, USA - LAR L8-3 metaG | ecosystem: Host-associated > Plants > Roots > Rhizosphere ... | reverse complement strand
AGAACCGAAAAATGCGAGTCCGCGGCGTTTGCGAAAGTGTGGCCGGCGAGAAAGGAGAGCCGATCGCGGGAACGCTCTGGGTGCCGGATGCGCGGCAAATTACCCTCCTGAACTTCACCGACAAGGATTGGATTGGAGCGGAACCGGTGGCCATCGTCGATCTGGTTCCTTCCAATCCGAACCTGGCATGGGGAAGGAAAGTCCTCGTCCGCGGCACGGTTCTGGAGCACAACGGAGACGCCGTGCCCGTTCAAGGCGATGACAGCTTTTATGGATACATCTCTGACGACGGCACGAATTGGACCCAGGTGGGGGTGCCGGTCTCGATTTCCATCAGCAACACCGTTTATTCCGGCCTGGCGGTGACTTGTATGGCCAACTACACCTTGCCCACCGCGAATTTCGCCCAGATCGGCGAGCTCCCCATCCCCAACCGTCTGACCGGCATGGGCGATGCCGTCCCGGTCGCCGGACTGCCATACCGCAACGCCACGTTCACCATCCAGACCGGCAGCGGCGGCATCGACGACACGGAGGAGAAATGTGATTTCCTTTTTAAAACGATGCCCGACGAAGGCGAAATCGTGACGGAGCTCAAATCGTTTCGAGGATCGCACGTTTCGGACAAAGCCGGAATCATGATTCGTGAATCGCTGGATGAAGCCTCCCCGGCCGTGTCACTCATGGTGACGCCCGAATCCAAAATCCGGCTCCAATACCAGACACCGGGCGAGAGTTCCCGCGTGGTGTCGCTCGTGTTAAACCGAACCCCTCGCTGGCTGAAACTGGTCCGGCGCCGACATCGCTTCACCGTGCTGCCGCGCCAGAGCGAGGAATTCCCTGCGCATCAGCCGGTGGAAATAGTCGGCAATTTGACGTGGCAGAATAATTTGCCGGTGTTGACCGAAGCTTCCGTCCGGCCGGTTTCAAACCCTTCGCACGCCGACTCGCTTTCGGACTCCACCAAGGCCCCTTACATTCGCATCCGGGATTTGCCGTCCGAATCCCGGGCCGGCCTGCCCTATGCGAGCCATTCCTTCCATATTCGCGGCGTCGTCACGTTCAGCGACCGCCTTTTCAACCGCAACCTCCTTTTCGTTCAGGATGATTCCGGGGGCGCCCTCGTTCGTGAGCTGCCGCAAATGGTCCAATACAAACCGCTGGAAGCCGGCGAATCCATTGAAGCGGAAGGCACCGTAACCTTGACGCGCGGAGCCGCGCCGTTCGGCATCGGCTCGGCCACTGTCCTGGGCCGAGGACAAATGCCTTCCCCCCTCCCTTTTCCCGAGGCCGCCACCGACACGGATGCCGAAGGCCAATGGGTCGAAGCGCAAGGCATCGTGCGCTCCGTGCAGGACGACGGCACCCTGCTGCTCATGGAAAAAGACGGAGGCGTTAAGACCTGGCTCAAAGGAGCGGACCCCCGCACGCTGGACCGCTATGTGGATGCGCTGGTCCAGGTTCGCGGCGTCTACTCCAAGCGCATCCAATCGCGTCCCATGCTGCTGGTGCCGTCGTTGGATTATCTTCAATTGAAGGAATCGCCTCCGGCTAATCCGTTCATCATTCCCTCCTTCTCCATCAGCGAAGCGGGCGCGCAGGACGTGAATCCGCAAAGACTGCACCGATTGAAAGTGACCGGCGTGGTGACCTATCGTGATGACAATTTGCTCTTCGTTCAGGACGACACCAGCAGCGCGTCCATCGTGACCAGCGCTCCCAATCTGATCGAAGTCGGCGACGAAATTGAAGCCATCGGCTTTCCGGAAAAACATTCCGGCTCGCTCGCGCTCACCGAAGCGGTGGTCCGCAAGACCGGCAAGGGCAAATCGCCCAAACCGTCGGCGCTGTCGCTGGCGGATGTCACGGAAGGACGCTTTAACGGGTCGGTGGTGCGTCTCGATGCCGTCGTCCTGGAACAGAAAATCCGGGAAGGACAGCAAACGCTCGAATTGCAAACCGGACAATTGGTGTTCCAGGCCGGCCTGCCCGTCAGCGCCGGTCGGTTGAAATCGTTCCCGGTGGGCAGCCGCGTGCGGATCACCGGCGTCAACCGCGTGCAATTTGCCAGCCACACCAACGCCCGAACCAGCCAGCAAGATAATCCCATGCCCGCCACCGTGGACGTGTTGCTGCGCAGCCCGGCGGATGTGCTCTTGCTCCAGCGGCCGCCGTGGTGGAATTGGAAATACACCGCCGGCCTGGGCGCATTATGCTTCGTCGTGTTTGCCATTTCCTTCATTTGGATCCGCACGCTGCGCCGGCGCGTGGAGGAACGCACCGTCGAATTGAAAGCCGCCATGGCCCGGCTGCAAAAGGAAACCGAAACCTCCGCTACGCTGGTCGAACGTGACCGTCTCGCCGGTGAGATTCATGACAGTCTCGAGCAGGGCTTGAACGGCATCATGATGCAATTGGACGGCGTGGATTCGAAATTGACCGACGACTCGAGCGGCGCGCGGCAATACCTGGAAATGGCGCGCAACATGGTCCGCTTCAGCCGCGCCGAAGTCCGGCACAGCCTGTGGAACCTGGAATCCGAGTTGCTCTCGAAGGGAAATCTCGGCGCGGCTCTGACCGAAATTGCGCGGCAAATGAGCTCCAGCAATCGCGTGCAGGTCGTCGTGGAAGTTTTGGGAACCGCGATTCAACTGCCGCCCGCGACGGAGCACCATCTGCTGAGAATTTGCCAGGAAGCCCTGAACAACGCCTTCAAACACGCCGACGCCCGGACCATCCGGATCACATTGAATTATTCCGCCAAATCAGTTCAACTCTCCGTCGCCGACGACGGCTGCGGCTTCGCCCCGGACCGCGTTTTGACGGGAACGGGAATGCACCTCGGCCTGCGCAATCTGCGCAGTCGGGCGCGGAAAATAAAGGGCCGCCTGGAAGTGATCAGCCAACCGGCCAAAGGCACGACCATCGAAGTCAGCGTGCCCGTAGCCAGTCCCGCGGACGGAACGGCCAACCACAATTGACCGAAGTTTATCAATGAGCACCAAGGCAAAGAAAAAAATCCGCATCATGCTGGTCGAAGACCACATTTTAATCCGCATGGGATTGGTCACCGCCTCCCAGTTGGAGCCGGATATCGAATTGGTCGGCGAAGTCGAAGAAGGCGAGGAAGCGGTCGAATGTTATCGCACGCACCGGCCTGACCTGGTGATCATGGACCTGCGCCTGCCGGGCATGGACGGCATCCAAACCATCACCGCGTTGCGCCAGGAATTTGGATCAGTTGTCGTGCTCGTGCTCAGCACCTACGCCGCCGATGACGACGTCTACCGCGCCATTCAAGCCGGAGCCTCGGGTTACCTGCTCAAGGACATGCCGCTCAAGACCCTGGTCGAAGCGATTCGCGCCGTGCACGCCGGCCAAAGTTATTTTCCACCGGGAATCTCCGACCGCCTCGCCGAACGGCTCCGCCAATCCGCGCCCACCGATCGCGAATTGCTCGTGCTGCAACGAATTGCCAAAGGGATGAGCAATAAGGAAATCGGCAGCGAATTGGGCATTACCGAAGGAACGGTCAAGGCGCACGTGACGAATATCTTAAGCAAACTGCACGCCGCCGACCGCACCCAGGCCGTGACCACCGCCATCAAGCGCGGTATCATTCATATTGATTAAACCCTCTCCGCCCCGCCGGTTCATTAATTTCGCTCATCGCCACTGAGTACATCTTAAGTCATAGTCCGTGGACCGACTATCGCCCAATTGTTTTCCGGCCTGTCGAAGGGATATTTTTGTGGGATGATTTCCGAAACGAATCGACTGGTAAGTTCCTCGTCACGATTCAATTTAGTTTCGTTCCAGCCCCGGCCCCGCGATTTCACTCCGCGCCACTTCACCTCCGAACGTCAGCACCCCGCCCATCCCGAACGCTTCAACGAAATCGAACTGCACCTCATCAAGAGCGGCTCGATCACTTATCTTTTTGGCGGCGAAGAAGTGACGTTTGAATCCGGGCAGCTGGCGCTGTTTTGGGGAGCTTCCCCGCACCAGATCATTAAGTCAGCCAGCCAGGTGGCCTATCATGTGATTAAAATTCCGCTGACGTGGTTTTTGCAATGCCAGTTCCCCGCGGAATTGGTGCGGCGCATTTTGCACGGACAAGCCGTCACCGATCCCGCGCCGGACGGATTTGTGGACCTCAAACAGTTTGAGCGCTGGATCCAAAACATCCAATCGCACGAGCCGTCGGCCCATCGCATCACGCAGCTGGAATTGGAAGCGCGGCTGCTGCGCCTGGCACTTTCCCTCGGCAACGAAGCGGATTTGGTTCGAACCAACCGGGCCGACACCACGTGTTTTGGCAGCAATCAAGTGCGGCGCGTCGGGCAGATGATTTCGTTTATCGCGCAGAACTACACCCGACCGGTAACCGTGGAACTCGTGAGCAAATCCGTCGGCCTGCACCCGCATTACGCCATGAACCTCTTCCGGAAGACGCTCGGCACGACCTTGATCAACTGCGTGACGCACCACCGCATCGCCCATGCGCAGCGATTGCTGATCACGACCGACAGAAAAATCGTCGATGTCGCCTTAACCGTGGGTTTCAATTCCATCAGCCGATTCAACGCGGCGTTTAAGAAGGCCAACGATTGTTCCCCTCGGGAATATCGGGAGATTCACCAAACCGCGAACCACGAATTCACCTTTTCCGGCCGCCTCGCGAACTGATCCAGCAAAGTGCCGCCGGCATCTTGGCGGGGACGGTGCGCTTGCGCCGTCCGCGCCGCGTTCAGCGGCGCAACGTAGTGCGTAGGCACACGGCCACGACCCCTCGCCTTACTGATGTTGTGTAATCATCCGCAACTCGGCGACCACGCGCTGCGCCGCCTCATATAAATCCGAACACTTATCTTTCCCGGTCCTCACGGTCTCCAAATCTCCGTCAATCATCCGGACTTCGTCATACCCGACGAGATAAAAACGAATCCGGCCGGTCTTGGGATAAGGAAAATCCATCGTCATCGCGGCGGACTCGAAATGTCTCTCCGCAACGGACACGCAATTCGTGGCGGCGCTGCGAACAGCCTCGTGTCCAATACCACCGAGAATGCCGAACGTGCCGTCTGTATAAATGCTCGCGTCGCCTGTCGTGCGTGCGACGACTGTGACGATGTTCGTCCCAACCGGCCAATCCATGACGACTGCGCGCACTTGCGGAAACTGTGACGTTGGCTTCTCGCTCGGCGGCATGGTCAACTGCATCAAACGCATCTCGCGCATCAACTCGGCGGGAGTCTTCTTCGGCGGTTGGTTCGTCTGTGTCATGGCTGTGAAGCACCCAAGGACCAAAAATGTGATGAAAAACTGCGTCCGCATAGTCAGCCTTAATAGGATTGGCGCCACCGCAAACGACAAGATCGCGACTGAAACATGTTCTGTCAGGCGCAGCGATGCCTAACCACCGTGTGCTGAGCCCCAATCTGCAACCCATTTCCTTTCATGAATCCGACCTTATTTCGAGCTTTCCTCCGTGTCGAGAGCAATTCACGTCTTGAAAACCAAAAGGCGAATCTCATTTTCGCGACACGGATCTTCCCGGCCTAAAAGGCCGGAAGAGTACAGCCCAAGGCTGAGCGAAGCGATGCCTTGGGTTCGCGATTCCCAAACGCCGGCGCTCTGAAGGAGCGCGAGAAATATCATCAATCCTTTAGGACACGGAATCCATTCGGCTCGTTAACCCTGGACGTCACTTCGCCTCTCGATCAAACGAACAAATTCCATTCCCCTGACCATCATTCCTCTGCCCTTTCCGCTGATTGAATTTCGTTCCCGCATCCGCGTTGATCCGAGTAATCCGCGGTCGAATTGCTGAAAAACGACCTCCTTCACTTCTTTTCTTTCTCGCGCCGAACTTTTAACGTGGTTGCAGCAGCAAAGCCCGATTATGAAAGCCTTTTCTCTCCGAACCGCGCCCGCACGCGCCACGATTTTCCTGTGCGCGCTCCTCGCCATTTCCGCCGAAGCGAAGTTGTCCCCGGACGTCAACGGAGCCACGCCGTTGCAATGGTCCCAACGCATGGCGGATTCGCAAATGACGCGGCTGGACGGAAGACTCGCCTGGAAACCCACCGGCGGCGGCAAATGGGATTACGCCGCGGGCCTGTTCACCTTGTCGTTGCTGAAATTGAACGAACAAGCTCCGAATCCCAAATACGTCGCGTTCACGACGAACGCCATCGGCTCGTTCATTTCGGCCAACGGAAAAATCGAGGGTTACAGCCCGGCGGAATACCAACTCGACGCCTTGAATCCGGGAAAAACGGTAATCGAACTTTACCGGCTGACGGGCGAGGAACGTTATGCGAAGGCGGCCGCGTTGCTGGCAAAGCAACTGGCAACGCAGCCGCGCACTCCCGACGGCGGCTTCTGGCACAAGGAACGTTACACGAATCAAATGTGGCTCGACGGCCTCTACATGGGCGCGCCGTTCTATGCCGAATACACGAAGGTCTTTGACGGTCCGGCGACGAATTATAACGACGTGGTCCGGCAATTCGCACTGGTGAAAAAACATTTATACGATACCAACAGCGGTCTTTATTTTCACGGCTGGGATGCGGCAAAAAAGCAATCCTGGGCGAATCCCGACACCGGCACCTCCTCCAATTTTTGGGGCCGCGCGGTCGGATGGTATGCCATGGCCCTGGTGGATACGTTGGATTATTTGCCGGAAAATCATCCGGCGCACCAAAAACTCATTGATCAGCTCAATGATCTTTCCAAGGCGCTTGTGAAATATCAAGACCCGGCGAGCGGCGTCTGGTGGCAGGTAATGGATCGCGGAAATGCCCGGGGCAATTACCGCGAGGCGACGGCCTCGAGCATGTTTGTGTATGCGCTCGCCAAGGCGGTGAATGAGGGAGAAATTCCGCGACAGTATGCTCCCGCGGTTCTGAAAGGTTATCGCGGGCTCCTGAAAGAGTTCGTCCGAACGAACGATTCCGGCGGGCTCGGGCTCGTGCAATGCTGCCAGGTGGCGGGGCTGGGTTTCAAATCCACGAGCGGCGGCCCGCGCGACGGTTCATTCGCTTATTACGTCAGCGAACCGATCGTGGAAAACGATTTGAAAGGAGTCGGCCCGTTCATCCTCGCGGGTATTGAAGTGCAAAAAATGATGAATCTGCCCTCGCCCAAAGGACCGGTGGCGGCTCCGCAGAAAAAAGCAGCACCTTAGCGCTAGGGACTCAATTTTTTATTTAACCAGGCGACCAGTTTTTTTTGCCAGTCGGGATCAAACTGCGACCAATCGGCGATTCGATGCTGGCCTTCCGGGATCATGATCAAATCGCAGTCCACACCCGCCGCCTCGAGCGCCTTTTGAAACGCGAGCGATTGCGGCGCCGGAACCGTTTTATCGGCGCTGCCCTGGAGAATGAGAAACGGCGGGAGACCGCGCTTGACGTAGGTGAGCGGCGAATTCCGCTTGAGCACCGCGCGAACGCGATGGGTGATGTTCGTCGTGTCGTAGTTGAAAAGCGCTCTCATCGAGGTGCTCAAGCCACCGCGCCGTTCGTTGTCGGCGACCAGGTCCGTCGGCGGCGCCAGCGCCACCACGGCTTGCACGCGCGTGTCGCCTTTGCCGCGCGTTCCCGCGAAGGTAACCAAATGGCCGCCGGCCGAGTAACCGATTAGCGCGATCCGGTTTGGGTCGCCCTTGAATTCAGGCGCGTGTTTTTTCACCCAGCGAATGGCCGTCTGCACGTCCTCGTAACAAGCCGGCCAATGATCCGTGGGCGCGAGGCGGTAGGAAATGGTGAACCAGGTAAAATTCGTCGCGAACGGCGCGAGGACCGGCACGATGTCCTTTTCGCGGTCACCGCCCATCCAGCCGCCGCCGTGAACAATCAGCGCAACGGGAAATTTCCCCGCGCCATCGGGAACGTGCGCGTCGAGCAGGAGTTTCTCCCCACCCGCCTCGCCATATTGAATATTGAACCGATTGGCGCTGTAGGAATGCGTCAGGTCCGGATTCCAGCCGTCCGCGCCGCCCAGGACCGTCTCGACCGTGATTTTCTGCGCCTCGGATTTTTTGAACTGCCTGGTCCAGTCAGGACGGTTGGTCGGGTTGGCGCCGGGACCGGTGCTGTCGAATTCCGCGTAACGCGTCGTCGTGTGGGCTTCGGGTTTGTTCCAGTCGTTCCAACCTTGCGGGCGGACGACGTCGGACATCTCGCAATTCAAATAGATGGTGCTGGCGTAAATCCGCCAGGGGCGTCCGAGAAACGTTTTAACTCCGGGCTCGCCATCGATGGTGCAATGCGAAAACACAAAGCCGTACGGCGCATCGACCGGAGTGGAGGCCGCCGTGATGTAGCCATCGCGCAGGCAATGAACGTGGCATTTTTCAAACCACGCCGTCGCGGCGCCGAAAATGAAATCGACGTGGCCGCAGATGTAACAATTTTGGAAATATTGCCGCCCGCGATTGAGCAGGATCGTGTCCTGCCAGCCGAGAAAACGGCAGTTGCGAAACGCGGCCCGGTCGCCGTCCACCCGGATCGCGAGCGCCTGACCGACCGGACCGGCGGAGTTTTCGAAGGTCAGGTTTTCCGCCGTGAAGTTGTCGGCATCAATCGTCGTCGACGGCGTCTTGAACGTGCCGATGGGTTTGCCTTCGGCGTTGGTAATGCCCGCGTAGAGATTGAACGAGAGAATGGTGTTGGTGGGGTTTTCACCAATGAGCCGGAAAAAAGATTTTTCGCGCTGGATGTAAATCAGTTCCTGATAGGTGCCTGGCGCAATGTGAATAATGACGGGATTTTCGCGGCTGCCGGAGGGCACCGACATGATGGCCGATTGGACGGTTTTGAATTGCGCGCTGCCATCCGCGGCAACAAACAGGTTCGTTTGAGCCGCCCCATTCAGTGCGACAAAAAGCAGCGTCGCAACGATGATTTGTGTCGGGTGAAAAAAATGTCTCGTGTTCATTGGGTGCCGTTCATTGGGTGCCGATCGGTTGCCAAAAGCTAACTAAATTATCGCGGTTTTTGAAACTCCGGATTTTGATTTCAAAGGTAAATACGGCGACCGGTTACCGCGAGCAAACAGGCGCTCGTTGGCATTTATCAAAAGTCTTTTGGCGCTTTTTACATGACTCGTTTGCCGTTAATTCGGCAAAATGCCGGCCACACTGATGAATCCGTCTAACGCTGCCGTTTTGCCTGCTGTCCTGGTTGCCGCGCTGGGCATGTCCTGCGCGCAAGGGCGAGCGCAGGCGGATAGCATTTCGTCTGTCGCGGGTCGCTGGACCAACAGCCTCGGCATGGTATTCGTTCCCGTGCCGCACACGAGCGTTGCTTTTTCCATTTATGAAACACGGGTGAAGGATTTTGCCGCGTTCGCCGCGACGAATCCGAGGTTGGACGGCACGAACTGGAACCACGCGGCGTATCACGGCGTGGCGCCGGTTTCGCATGGGCCGGATTTTCCGGTGGTCAATGTGAGTTGGAAGGATGCGACGGCGTTTTGCGTGTGGCTGACAAAAACCGAACGCGCCGCAGCAAAAATTTCCGTCAATCAGCTTTATCGCCTGCCGACGGATGAGGAATGGAGCGAGGCCGTTGGCATCGGGGACCGCGAGACCAACGGGTTGCCCAAAGACAAAAGCGCCAAGCTGGAAGATGTTTATCCGTGGGGCGCGCAATTTCCGCCGCCGCCGGGTGCGGGTAATTTTGCCGACCAAACCGCGCTGAATTATTTTACCAACTGGCCGCACATCGAGGGTTACAACGACGGCTTCGTGACGACGTCCCCGGTGGGAAGCTTCCAGCCGAACGCGTCCGGCATTTATGATCTTGCCGGCAATGCGCTCGAATGGTGCGGGGATTTTTATGACGCCTCGCACCGCCAACGCGTCCTGCGCGGCGGCGCCTGGAACAACTGCGGCCCGAAAAGCCTGCTCTCTTCGTATCGCGAGCACGCGGCGCCGGAACGGTTCAGCGTGGCGACCGGTTTTCGTTGTGTGCTGGCGGCAAATCCATGACCTTTTCCACGATGGAACGCATCTTCGCCACTTACCGCATCGAGACGCCGCTGGCCGTGGAGAAAGCCGCGGCGGCGCTGGCGGGCGAGCAGTCGTCGGGAA
>Ga0070714_100004970_pt1 | contig 10107 bp, 5 predicted proteins | sample LARL83metaG_FD_65450 | JGI IMG/M metagenome (GOLD analysis project Ga0070714, IMG submission 65450) | Corn, switchgrass and miscanthus rhizosphere microbial communities from Kellogg Biological Station, Michigan, USA - LAR L8-3 metaG | ecosystem: Host-associated > Plants > Roots > Rhizosphere ... | reverse complement strand
GGTTCGGTGTCCTTGACGACGAGCAGACGGGGCGCCTCGAAGTGGCGGGTGAAGACGGTGTCGATGCCGTGGCCGGTGAGTACGGTGGGACGCAGGACGGTGACCGAGAGACCGGGGTGCGACTTAGGCGCGCGCTCGGCGAGTCGTTCGATTTCCAGATAATCGCCGACCAGGGAGCCGTCGGGGACGGCGCGTAAGGGCGCGTCCTCGGCCAAGGGCACCGGGTTGTCGGCGTACGCACCGTAGACGACCGCACTGGTGAAGAGCACGACGCGGTTCACCCCTGCGGCGGCGGCAGCCGTGAGCACGGTCTGTGCGCCGCGCACGTTCCAGGTAGTGCGTAATGCCGCGTCGGTGTCCGGGGAGGTGTCGATGTCGGCATGGATGAGCACGTCCACGTCACCGAGCCGTTCGGCCAGGCCGGGGTCGCGCGCGTCGGCCTGGCGGTAGACCACGCCCGGCAGGTCCACGCGGCGGGTGTCGAGCGCGATCGCCTTACGCACACCGTCGTGCTCACCCAGGCGGGCGGCGGTGGCCGCGCCGATGACCTCGGCCGCGCCGGTGACCGCTACGGTGGGTCGCGCCGAACGGCGCCGTCCGCCTTCTGCCGGGGAACTCACAGGCACACTCCGTTGGTTACTACGGTGAGGGGACGGGAGACTCCGTTCACCGTAAAGTCTGTTCTATCCGTAGAGTGCGTGATCCCCGAGCGGTTGAGTGTCGGCCGTGCTTCCCGTGAACACGCGGGGGTCCGTCTCCAGTGTGGACGATTGTCTAGAGGTTCGACGTGAACGACCACCCGGAAAGTTTCTCACCGGACGGGGACGAGCCCGACCAGGTGCCTTTCGAGGACATCGTCAAGGGGCTGGAGGGCCTCGGCGCGGACGTCGAGCGCGAAGAGCGCGCGGCGCAGGAGAAGGCCGCCCGCGAGGGCGCGCAACAGGCGGGCGAACAGGGCGGCGGCGCGGCGGGCGAGGCCGGCGGCAATCCGCTGGCCGGTCTGCTCGGGGCGCTCGGCCTCGGCGGCCAGGGCGGGGCGGCCGAGTCGCTGGCCGGGCTCGCCGCGGGGCTCGGGCAGCAGATGCCGGGCCTGGACCCGCAGATGTTCATGATGATGATGGGGCGCATCCAGTCGCTGATCAACAGCGGCGAGGGCCCGGTGAACTGGGGGCTGGCCCGGGACGTGGCGCGCACGGTCACCGCCTCGCAGCCGGACCCGTCGACCACGGCGGGCGACCTGGGCCCGATCGAGGAGGCGGTGCGGCTGGCCGAGCACTGGCTCGACGAGGTCACCGCGCTGCCGGCGGGCACCACCGGGGCGCTGGCCTGGAGCCGGGCTGAGTGGATCGAGCAGACCCTGCCGGTGTGGAAGCAGCTGGTCGAGCCGGTGGCGGCGCGGATGACCGGGGCGATGGTCGGGCTGCTGCCGGAGTCGGCGGCCGGGGCCGCGGCGCCGATCTCCGGGCTGGTGCGGCAGATGGGCGGTTCGCTGTTCGGGCACCAGGTCGGCACGGCGCTGGCGCAGCTGGCCACCGAGGTGCTCGGCTCCTCGGACATCGGGCTGCCGCTGGGTCCCGACGGCAAGGCGGTGCTGCTGCCGACGAACGTGGCCGCGTTCAGCGCCGGCCTGGAGCTGCCCGCAGCGGACGTGCGTTTGTACCTGGCGCTGCGTGAGGCCGCCTACCACCGCCTGTTCGCGCACGTGCCGTGGCTCAAGTCGCACGTGCTCGGCGCGGTCGAGGCGTATGCACGCGGGATCACGGTGGACCAGAGCCGGATCGAGGAGCTGATGCGTAACGCGCAGTCCCCGGAGGGCCTGGCGAATCTGCAGAGCGTCTTCGAGGACGGGATCGTGTTCACCGCCCCGGACACGCCGCAGCAGCGGGCGGCCCTGGCGCGGCTGGAGACGATCCTGGCGCTGACCGAGGGCTGGGTGGACGCGGTGGTCAACGCGGCGGCCGCGCCGAACCTGCCGTCGGCCGGGGCGCTGCGCGAGACGCTGCGGCGTCGGCGGGCGAGCGGCGGACCGGCCGAGCAGACCTTCTCGGCGCTGGTGGGCCTGGAGATGCGGCCGCGGCGGCTGCGCGACGCGGCCCGGCTGTGGGCCTCGCTGACCGACGCGCGCGACATCGACGGGCGTGACGACCTGTGGGCGCACCCGGACCTGCTGCCGACGGCCGAGGATCTGGACGACCCGGACGGCTTCGTGCACCGCGACGAGATCGACCTGGACGCGCTCGGAGACGCCTTCGGCGGCAAGGCGGAGGGCGACGCGGCGAAGGGCGACGAGGCAGAGGCCGGAGACGACGAGCCGGAGGGCGAGAAGGACAAGTAGGGCGCGTGGGTAGGGCGGCGAGTGGTGCGTTACGTCACTCGCCGGTAGCTACGGGGCGGCTCGGGCGGGTAATCCAGTCCGACCACGACCCCGTGTACAGCGCGGCCCTGATCCCGGACAGCTCGAGCGCGAGGACCTGGTGCGCGGCCGTGACGCCGGAGCCGCAGTACACGCCGACCTCGCGGCCGTTCATGCCGTTGGCGCCGAGCGAGGCGAAGCGGGTGCGCAGGATCTCGGTCGGCAGGAAGCGGTCGTCCGGGCCGACGTTGTCGCGGGTCGGGGCGCTGATCGCGCCGGGAATGTGCCCGGCGACCGGGTCGATCGGCTCGATCTCGCCGCGGTAACGGGCCGCGGCGCGCGCGTCGAGCAGGATTCCCTCGACGGCGAGCTTGGCCGCGCCGTCCGCGTCCACCACGGGCATCGCGCCCGGTACGGCGATGAAGTTCCCCGTGCCCGCGGCGCTGCCGCGAGTCGACTCGTCTGTGCCGTCGCCTGCGACGACCGGATAGCCTTCCGCGGTCCAGGCCGCGTATCCGCCGTCGAGCACCCTGACGTCGGAGTGGCTGAAGTAACGCAGCAACCACCATGCACGTGCGGCTGACGTCGAGTCAGCTGCGTCGTATACGACCACGGTGCGGTCGTCGGACACGCCGAGGGAACGCATTACCGCCTGGAAGTCCTCGGCGCTGGGCAGCGGGTGTCGCCCGCCGACGCCGGGAGGGGCGGCGAGTTGGTGGTCGAGGTCCACGAAGCGGGCGGACGGCAGGTGCCCGGCGGCGTAGGCGTTGCGTCCCGGCGGGCCGCTGAGCGACCAGCGCACGTCCAGCAGCGTCACCGCGTCAGTGGCGCTCGCCGCGCCGACCTGCGCCTTGGAACCGGCGGCAGTGGCGCCGACGCGGTCGTTGGCCTTGCGCACGCCGAGCAGTTCGGCGAGCCGCGTGGCCGAGATCAGCGGGGCGCGGTCCACGGGGTCAGCGGCCATAGGGCGTCATCCTCGCACCTCAAGCAGGGGAACCAGCTGCTCGGCAGCCGTCATCGAACCGTGCATCCCGATCAGGCGGGTCTCGACCACCTCGCGCTCCGAGGCGATCACCGCCCAGTCCTCGCGCATCGCCACCACCACGTCGCCGATCCTGTCCGCCAGCCGCGGATCGACGCTCGGGCCGAACCAGCCCTCGGCGATCGCCTCGGCGCGGGAGCGCACCGCGGCGACGCCGTCGAGCCGTTCGGACCAGATCGCCAGCACGTCGCGCGCCGCCCCGGGGTGTGCGTATACGTGTCGGGCGCGTGCCTCTCCGCCGAGCAGGGCTACCCCGGCGCGCAGTTCCCAATCCGTGTCGGCGTCGATGCGATGCTCAAGCGGGACGTCCACCATGCCGTGGTCCGCGATCACGTACAGCGAGGATTCGTTGGGCAGCCGCTCGGCGAGCCACTGCACCAGCGAGTCGACGTAAACGAGCTGGTCGAGCCACACCTGTGAGCCGACGCCGCCGGCATGTCCGAAGAAATCAAGATCCGCATAGTAGAGGTAGACGAGTGAACGCTCGTCGCCCTCGAGGATCTCGAGCGCGCGCTCGGCGCGCACGTCGGGCGCCTCGACCCCGGCGAAGCGGGCGCCGCGGAACACCGAGCGGGTCAGGCCGGACTCGGCGAAGCGGGGCGAGGAGACGTGGGTGACCGCCACTCCGGCGCGGGTCAGTCGCTCGAACATGGTCTCGTGCGGCTGCCAGACCTGCGGGTCGACGTCCTGATCCCATCTCAGGAAGTTCATCAGCTTCCCGGTGCCCGGCACCTCCAGCTTGTAGCCGAGCATGCCGTGCGCCCCTGGCGGCAGGCCGGTGCCGATCGACGAGAGCGAGGTCGAGGTCGTGGACGGGAAGCCCGCGGTCAGCGTGTGGCCGACGCCTTCGGGGCCGACGTCCCGCGCGTCGCCTTGGAGCAGCGCGGCGAGGTAAGGCGCGGCGTCGGCGTTCTGGAGGATCAGCTCGCTGCCCATGCCGTCGATCAGGAACAGGCAGGCGCGTTCCGTCGGGCACAGGCCCCAGGGGTCGGTCGGCGCGGGCCCGTCCGGTCCGGACGCCCCGAGTCCGGGCACGCCGAGGGCGGAGCCGATCGCGGGGAGCACGTCGCACAGCGCCCCCGCGCCGTAGGCCGGGTAATCGAATCCGGCGTCGGCGTCTCCCACCCCCGACTCCACGGCGCCGCTACCCGAGTCCGGGCGCGCCGAGTTCGACCGTGGCGGCTGCCAGCGACTGCGCGAACTCGAGCGTCATGCGTACCGCATCGGGGCCGTCCGCCCCGGTCGACACCCTCAGGGACAGGTCGTCGCCTGTCACGGTGCCGGTGTACCCGTGGTCGGCCTCGCAGTGCGGGTCGCCGCAGTTGGCCGGTTCGAGGTCCACGCGGCCCACCGCGCCCCAGCCGACGGTGAGAACGACTTCGCGCGGGAGGGTGCCGCGCACGTGCTTGGCCGGGTCGTCCACGACGCGCGTGACGACCACGGTGGAGACGCGGTCGAGCCGCACGGTCTCGGTGGAGGTCGACGCGTAAGAGCCCACCTGCGAATCCACGCCGTCGAGTTCCGGCTCGGTGCCGTGCTCGTCGGTGTGGCCGACCACGAGCCGGCGCGCGGTCAGGGCGAGCACGGTGACGTGCCGGCGGACCTCTTCGGCGTCGAAGGTGGTCTCCTGGTGGACCAGGTGGCTGATGACCGGCTCGCCACCGAGCGCGGTCTCGACCGCCTCGGCGACCAGCGCCGGATAGTAACCGCTGCGCTCGATGGAGGCGCGCAGACCTGGGTCGAGGGCGCCGGAGTCGATTCTCTGGGGCATACCCCCAATCCTCGCACTGGTTGCGCCCTCGCGTGCACATCGGGGCGTGGCCAGTCTCCGCCCCTTTGTCGGTGGCGGGCGAGACAATGGGACCGGATCGGGGCGGACGGGCCGTCAGTCGTGCGGCCGCCGTCCTCGCCCGCCGCATCGAGCCCGGTGCGCAACTATGATCCGGTCCGGCAGTTCCGGCCGGTTCCGGACCCCCAGACATACAGGAGCAGCGCAGCATGGCCCGCCGCAGCGCACCGCAGGAGACTGACGAGCCGTTCGAGGAGCGGATCGTCGAGATCGACGTGACCGAGGAGATGTCGAACTCCTATCTGGAGTACTCGTACTCGGTCATCTATTCGCGCGCGCTGCCCGACGCCCGCGACGGACTGAAGCCGGTGCACCGGCGCGTGCTGTACCAGATGGGCGAGATGGGGCTGCGGCCGGACCGCGGCTTCGTGAAGTCGGCGCGCGTGGTCGGCGAGGTGATGGGCCGGCTGCACCCGCACGGCGACGCGTCGATCTACGACACGCTGGTGCGGATGGCGCAGCCGTTCTCGATGCGGCTGCCGCTGGTGGACGGGCACGGCAATTTCGGGTCGCTGGGCAACGACGACCCGCCCGCGGCGATGCGGTACACCGAGGCGCGGCTCACTCCCGCCTCGCTGCTGATGACCGAGGACATCGACGAGGACACGGTCGACTTCGGCCCGAACTACGACGGGCAGGAGACCGAGCCGGAGGTGCTGCCGGCCGCGTTCCCGAACCTGCTGGTGAACGGGACGAGCGGGATCGCGGTGGGCATGGCGACGAACATGCCGCCGCACAACCTGGCCGAGGTGGTGACCGCGGCCCGGCACCTGATCAAGAAGCCGGAGGCCACGCTCGAGGAACTGATGCGGATGGTGCCGGGCCCGGACCTGCCGACCGGCGGGCGGATCGTCGGGCTCGACGGCATCCGGGACGCGTACGAGTCCGGGCGCGGGGTCTTCCGCATGCGGGCGACCGTGCACGTGGAGACGCTGCCGAACCGGCGCAGGGGCATCGTCGTCACCGAGCTGCCGTTCAACGTGGGCCCGGAGAAGGTGATCGCGAAGGTCAAGGAGCTGGTGCAGGGCAAGAAGATCCTGGGCATCTCGGACCTGAAGGACCTGACCGACCGCAGCAACGGCCTGCGCGTCGTGATCGAGGTGAAGAACGGCTTCCACCCCGAGGCGATCCTGGAGCAGCTGTACAAGCTGACCCCGCTGGAGGAGTCCTTCGGCATCAACAACGTGGCGCTGGTGGACGGCCAGCCGCTCACGCTGGGCCTGAAGGAGCTGCTCGAGGTCTACCTCGACCACCGCTTCGAGGTGGTGCGGCGGCGCAGCGAGTTCCGGCGCCGCAAGCGCTCGGACCGGATCCACCTGGTGGACGGCCTGCTGGTCGCGCTGCTGAACATCGACGCGGTGATCCAGACGATCCGCACCTCGGAGAACGCGGCCAACGCGCGCGAGCGGCTGAGGGCGCAGTTCGAGCTGACCGAGGTGCAGGCGAACTACATCCTGGACACCCCGCTGCGCCGGCTGACCCGCTTCGACCGGCTGGAGCTGGAGACCGAGAAGGAGAAGCTGACCCGGGAGATCGCCGAGCTGACCGCGATCCTGGAGTCGGACGCGCTGCTGCGCAGGACGGTCTCGGACGAGCTGGCGAAGGTGGTCAAGGACTTCGGCACGCCGCGGCGCACCGCGCTGCTGGAGGCCGCCGACGCGCCGGTGGCCGCCTCGGTGCCGCTGGAGGTGGAGGACGCGCCGTGCCGGGTGCTGCTCTCCTCGACCGGGCTGCTGGCGCGGATCGCGGGCGACGGCACGCAGAGCGACGAGGATGGCGACGGCGGGGGCGACGGAACCGAGGCTGCGTCAGCAGCGGCGAGCGGCCCGAGGGCCAAGCACGACGCGATCGTCTCCTCGGTGGCTGGCACGCTGCGCGGCGACCTCGGCGTGATGACCTCGGCGGGCCGCCTAGTGCGCGTGCACGTGATCGACCTGCCCGCGCTGCCGGCGACGGCCGGTCCGCCGAACCTGGCGGGCGGTGCGCCGGTCTCCGAATTCGTGGATCTGGCCGCGGACGAGCAGGTGCTGTGCCTGTCGACGCTCGACGCGCGGTCCCCCGGCGTCGCGCTGGGCACCGTGCAGGGCGTGGTCAAGCGGGTGGTGCCGGACTACCCGGCGAACAAGGACGAGTTCGAGATGATCGCCCTGAAGGAGGGCGACCGGGTGGTCGGCGCGGTGGAGCTGGGCACCGGCCGCGAGGACCTGGTCTTCCTGACCACGGACGCGCAACTGCTGAAGTTCTCCGCGGATCAGGTGCGGCCGCAGGGCCGGCCGGCCGGCGGCATGGCGGGCATCAAGCTGGCGGACGGCGCGTCGGTGCTGGCGTTCACGGCGATCGACCCGCGGCGCGCTGCGGTGGTGGTCACGGTCGCCGGGTCGAGCAACGCGCTGCCGGGCACGAGCGTGGGCAACGCCAAGATGACGCCGTATCAGCTGTACCCGTCGAAGGGCCGCGCGACCGGCGGCGTGCGCTGCCAGCGCTTCCTGCGCGGCGAGGACCTGCTCACCTTCGCCTGGGTCGGCGCGACCCCGGCCCGCGCGACGGACGGGGCAGGCAACCCGGTGGACCTGCCGGCCTTGGACCAGCGCCGCGACGGTTCTGGCACTCCGCTGCGCAAGCCGGTAGCGGTGATCGCCCCGGGCGCGCCCTTGGCGACGGAGCCCCGCACATCGCGGAGCGCAGACGCAGATGCGCACGCAGACTCGGGCACTGATGCGATGGACTGATTGTCATACCGCCGGACATCGACAGGCCAAGGTCCCACGTCTCACGTCCCCGTCCGTCTCAGCGCGATTCGCTGCAGAGCGCTGAGGTGGCCGGGCGCGGGAGCGGCGTGAGCGGGCAAGCAGTTTCAGCGGTACATCCACACCGACGGGACTGGCCGTCTGTCCGTTTCACAGACCGTCCGGATAGCGTTGGCTTGGGCAGAGGCCGCCGGCACAGAACAGTGCTGAGGCAGGCTCACTGTTGTCCGGTTCTGCGGGACAACCCGCACCGAGTGGGGCTGGGCTGCCGCGTGGCGCGGACCCTGGACCTCCACCCGACCCGCCCCGAACACTCCGTGTCATGGCTGACGCGAGGCCGCTGCGCGGACTCGGGATTCTCGTCTCGGCCCCTGAGCGGACGGGGAGTGTCAGGACCCTGTGTTGTCCCGCGGAATTGGACAATAGTGAGCCTGCCTCAGCACTGTTCTGTGCCGGCGGCCGCTGCCCGGGTCAACGCAATCCGGACGGTCTCTGAAACTGACAACTCAATCGGCGTGGGCATTGCCCGGTCGAGCGGGTTCGGCGCGAGGTCGTTCGTCGCGGCGGCCGGGCGTCAGACTTCGAACCAGACGATCTTGCCGTGGCTGGTGGCTCGGGTACCCCAGCGGGCCGAGAGTTGGTCGACCAGGTAGAGGCCGCGTCCGCCTTCGTCGCCGTGGTGCACGGTGCGCAGGCGGGGGGCGGCTTCGAGCTCGTCGGAGACCTCGCAGACGATGGTGGGGCCGCGCAGGAGCCGCAGGCCGATGGGGCCACGGCCGTAGCGCAGGGCGTTGGTCACCAGCTCGCTGACGAGCAGCTCGACGACGTCGGCCACGTCGGCTACGGACGGGGACAGGCCGCTGTCGTCGGCGTTGGCCGCTGCGGCTTCGGCCGCCCACTCGTCCAGGCGGCGGCGGACCAGTTCGCGGGCGCGGGCTGCGACGGTGGGCTGGCTGGTCAGCACCCAGGATGCCACCTGTTCCTCGGGGAAGCGGTCGAGGGCGGCGACCAGGAGCGTGGCGTCGTCGACGCGGTGTGGATCGAGCATGGCCTCGAACGCGGTGTCGCAGATGCTCTCCAGCCATGCCTTGTCGCCGGGGTTGGCCGCGGCCTTTGAGACTGCGCCGAGCAGCTCGTCGATGCCGGTGTCGATGTCGCGGCCGCGGTCCTCGACCAGGCCGTCGGTGTAGAGGACGAGGGTGCCGGCGGATTCGACGGCGAATTCGTGCTCTTCGAACCGCTGGCCGCCGACGCCGAGCGGGGCTCCGGGCGACAGGTCGAGCGGTTCGACGCCGCTGCCGGGAGCGATCAGCAGGGGCGGCGGATGGCCGGCCGACGCCATGACGCACTCTCCGGCGACCGGGTCGTAGACCGCGAAGACGCAGGTGGCGATGTGCGATTCGCTCATCGACTGGGCCAGGTCGTCCAGCTCTCGCAGGACCAGGGCGGGGCTTAGGTCGAGACGGGCCAGGGTTCGGGCCGCGGTGCGGAACTGGCCCATGATCCCGGCGGCGCGCAGCCCGCTTCCCATCACGTCGCCGACGACGAAGGCGACGCGGCGGCACGGCAGCGCGATCACGTCGAACCAGTCGCCGCCGACCTGCGCGCCGACCGAGCCGGGCCGGTAGCGGAACGCGAACTGGGCCTCGTCGACGGCCGCGAACTGTTCGGGCATCAGCGAGCGTTGCAGCATCAGCGTGTTGTTGCGCTCGCGCAGGTAGAGCCGCGCGTTGTCCATGCTGGCCGCCGCACGGGCGGTGAGTTCGTCGGCCGTCTCGAGGTCGAGTTGCGAGAACTCTTCGTGGTCTGCCGCGCGGCTGAAGCAGACTGCGCCGAGGAGCGTGTCGCGGGCCGTCAGGGGCGCGACGATGCACCGGTTGGGGGGTGGGGCGCAGTCGTGGGAGAGGGTGTGAGGGTCGGGGTGGGTGTGGGGGTGGAGGTGGCTGAGGTCTTGTGGGCGGTAGAACTGGGCGCGTTTGCCGGTAAGGCAGGCGTGCAGTGCGTTACCCGGTGGGACGGACAGGTACTTCGCGGGGTTGGGTTCGAGGGGGTAGTTGGTCTCGGTGGAGGTACAGCGTGCGGCGATGGTGTGAAGGCGGAGTGGCGGTGAGGGGGG
>Ga0070714_100004969_pt1 | contig 10108 bp, 8 predicted proteins | sample LARL83metaG_FD_65450 | JGI IMG/M metagenome (GOLD analysis project Ga0070714, IMG submission 65450) | Corn, switchgrass and miscanthus rhizosphere microbial communities from Kellogg Biological Station, Michigan, USA - LAR L8-3 metaG | ecosystem: Host-associated > Plants > Roots > Rhizosphere ... | reverse complement strand
CCGCGTCGACGGCGCGCAGCACCCGATCGGTGCCGGTGACGTTCGCGTGCCAGGTGGTCAGCGGCCGCCGGGTCGGCTGGAACAGCCAGGCCAGGTGCACCACCACGTCCGCCGAGTCGAAGACGGGCCTCAGGTCCGCCTCGGCGACGTCCAGGAACGACCAGGTGGTCTTCGGCGGGCGCCACTCGTGCGGCCGGCGGCAGACCCCCACGATGGCCTCCACCTGCTCCTCGGCCGCCAGCCGCTCGACCAGGGCAGAACCCACGTTCCCGCTCGCGCCGGTGATCACCACTCGCATGCGGAGCGGTGCCCGCTGCGCTGCGCGCTAATCCCTGCACCGTGCAGTCGTCCGGCCGTGCCCGCCCCAGGTGTACGACGGGGGGAGCGGGGAACCTCCCGGCATGGCCGGCAGATCAGACGTGGAGCGTCCGGGAGCCGCCTCCTGGGTCCCGGACCGGCTCAGCCCGGACTCGCTGCGGACGGCGATGCAGGACTGCCGTGGCTGCGAGCTCTACCGGGACGCCACCCAGGTGGTGCCCGGCGAGGGCAGCACCGACGCGGCGGTGATGGTGGTCGGGGAGCAGCCGGGGGACAAGGAGGACCAGGCCGGCGAGCCGTTCGTCGGCCCGGCCGGCCGGCTGCTGGACAAGGGACTGGCCGAGGCCGGCATCGCCACCGAGCAGGTGTTCATCACCAACGCCGTCAAGCACTTCCGCTTCGCCGGGACCCGCGGCAAGCAACGCATCCACAAGTCCCCGGACCGGGTGCACGTCGTCGCCTGCCAGCCCTGGCTGCTCGCCGAGCTGGAGCTGGTGCGGCCCACAGGGGTGATCCTGCTCGGCGGCACCGCCGGCAAGGCGCTCTACGGCTCCGGGTTCCGGGTCGGCGAGTCGCGGGGCCGGCTGCAGCCCTGGCCGGAGACGCTCGAGCTCGCCCACGCCCCCGACTGGGTGCTCACCACCACGCACCCGTCCGCGGTGCTCCGCTCCCGGCAGCGCGACCAGGACTTCGAGGCCTTCGTCGCCGACCTCACCGTGGCCGCCGGGGCGCTGCGCTGAGCCGGCGGCCGCGGCGCCCGGGCGGGCCGCCGGCTGGTGCTGTCCCGGAGCGCGCGGGGGGTCAGTGGCCGGCGCCGAGCTCGGTGTCCAGGTTGGCGATGAGCTCGCGCAGCGACGGGTAGATGGTGTCGGCGCCCGCGGCCTTCAGCTCGGCCTCGGAGATGCCGCCGGTGAGCACCCCGATCGTCGGCAGGTCCAGCTTCTTGGCGGCCAGGAAGTCCCAGGTCGAGTCGCCCACCATCAGTCCGCGGCCCCCGCCGACCCGGTCCAGCGCCACCTGGATGAGGTCAGGGTCCGGCTTGCTGGCGTCCGCGTCCCCGGAGCGGGTCCATTCGATGCCCAGGTCCGGGGCGCCGAGCCGTTCCGCGAACCGGTCGATGTGCTTGGGCTGTCCGGAGCTGGCCAGCACGACGCGCAGGTCTCGGCGTCGCAGCTCCGCGAGCAGCTCCGTCGCGCCGTCGAGGAGCTCGACCTCGTCGATCAGCCCGTCGAACTCCTCGGTGTGGATCTCCCGCAGCGCGTCGCCGTGCTGGTCCTCGGCCTGCTGACCGGCGACCTGGCTGACGAACCGGTCACCGCCGGTGCCGATCTGGCGGTGCAGCCGCCACACCGGGACGGTCAGGCCCTCCCGCCGGAACGCCCGGTGCCAGGCGATGGCGTGCTGGTAGTTGGAGTCCACGAGGGTGCCGTCCACGTCGAAGACGACGACGTCGACCGGTTCCCGGAGCGCGGCCGGGTTCGTCTCGGTGGTGGTGCGGAGGGGGTTCGCGGTGGAGATGTGTCCGGGGAAGCTCATGCCGGATGTTGTACCCACCCCGCGCCGTACTATCAGCGAGCCCGCCGACCCGGCGGGCGACGGATGAGAGGAACGTCGGTGAGGGTCTTCATCTCCTGCGACATGGAGGGCGTGGCCGGGATCGTGGACTGGTCGCAGTGCCGGCCGTCCGGCGGTGCGGCGTACACCGTCGGCTGCGAGCTGATGCTGGCGGAGGTGAACGCCGCCATCGCCGGCGCGGTCGCGGCGGGCGCCGACGAGGTGCTGGTCAACGACTCGCACGGGGCCATGTTCAACCTGGACCCTCGGGCGCTGCGGGCGCCGGCGACCTACCTGTCCGGCCGGCACAAGCCGCGCTACATGATGCAGGGCCTCGAGGCCGGCTTCGACGCGGTGTTCATGGTCGGCTACCACGGCTCGATCTCCGGGGTCGGCTCCGTGCTGTCCCACACCTACAACCCGGAGGTGATCTCCGCGGTGCTGCTCAACGGCCGGCCGGTCGGCGAGAGCGGCATCAACGCCCTGGTGGCTGCCGACCTCGGCGTGCCGATCGCGCTGGTCACCGGCGACGCGGCGACCCGCGACGAGGTGGTCGGTGTCGCGCCGGGATGCGTCACGGTGTGCACCAAGGAGTCCGTCACCCGGTTCGCCGCGCACCACCTGCGTCCCGACGACTCCTGTGCACAGATCGAGGCGGCCGCGGGCCGGGCCATCGAGGCGGTGCGGGCCGGCACGGTGCGGCCGCCGGACATCGGCCGGCGGGCCACGCTGACCGTCGAGCTGCAGACCGCGGACATGGCCGAGGTCGCCTCCTGGGTCAAGGGCGTGGAGCGCAGCGGCACCCGGAACGTGACCATCGCGGGCGACTCCGGCTGCGCGATGTTCGACTCGTTCGTCGCGCTCACCTACATCACCCGCCAGGCCGGCGGCCGCTGACCGGTCTGCCGGCCGGTCCAGGAGGGGTACGGCGCTGGCGAACCGACCTAGGGTGGGGGCATGGACCAGCCCACGGCCACCACCCGCGCCGGCCTGCGTGAGCAGGGCTACCGCTCCCGCGGGGTCAAGGAGGAGATCCGCACCAACCTGGTCGACCGGCTGCGCGCCGGCGCGGTCAGCTTCCCGGGCATCGTCGGCTTCGACGACACCGTGCTGCCCCAGCTGGAAGGGGCGCTGCTGGCCGGCCACGACCTGGTGCTGCTCGGGGAGCGGGGGCAGGGCAAGACCCGGCTGATGCGCACCCTGGTGACCCTCCTCGACGAGTGGAGCCCGGCGGTGGCGGGCTGCGAGATCAACGACGACCCGTTCCGGCCGGTGTGCGTGCGCTGCCGCCGGCTCGCGGCCGAGGCCGGGGACGACCTGCCCGTGGTGTGGCGACACCGCGACGAGCGCTACGCCGAGAAGCTGGCCACCCCGGACACCAGCGTGGGCGACCTGGTCGGCGACGTCGACCCGGTGAAGGTGGCTGAGGGTCGCACCCTCGGGGACCCGGAGACCATCCACTACGGTCTGCTGCCGCGCAGCAACCGCGGCGTGTTCGGTCTCAACGAGCTGCCCGACCTGGCCGAGCGGATCCAGGTGGCGATGTTCAACGTGCTCGAGGAGCGCGACATCCAGGTCCGCGGCTACTCGCTGCGGCTGCCCCTCGACGTGCTGCTGGTGGCCACCGCGAACCCGGAGGACTACACCAACCGGGGCCGGATCATCACGCCGCTGAAGGACCGGTTCGGCGCCGAGATCCGCACCCACTACCCCGCGGAGGTCGCCGAGGAGGTCGCGCTGATCGGGCAGGAGGCGGCCCTGGTCGCCGAAGTGCCGCCGCACCTGCTGGAGGTGGTGGCCCGGTTGACCCGGGAGCTGCGGCAGTCCCCGTCGGTGGACCACCGCTCCGGCGTCAGCGCCCGGTTCGCGATTGCTGCGGCGGAGGCCGTCGCCGCGTCCGCGCTGCGGCGCGCGTCCCGGGCAGGGGAGCCGCAGCCGGTGGCCCGCATCGGCGACGTGCCGGCGGTGCTCCCGACGCTGCTGGGCAAGCTGGAGTTCGAGATGGGCGAGGAGGGCCGCGAGACCGAGGTCGTGGAGCACCTGCTGCGGAAGGCGACCGCGGAGACCTTCCGGGACCGGCTCGCCGGCCTGGACCTGTCGGGGTTCACCGAGCTGTTCGCTGAGGGCGCCACGGTGGAGACGGGGGATTTGGTGCCCGCCGGTGACCTGCTGGCCCAGGTCGGCACCGTCCCGGGTCTGTCCAAGGTGCTCGACCGGCTCGGTCACGGCGACGACGCCGGTCCCGGCGAGGTGGCGGCCGCGGTGGAGCTGGTGCTGGAGGGTCTCTACCTGACCCGGCGCATCGGCAAGGAGTCGGTGACCGGGCGCGCGGTCTACGGAGCCTGAGATGGCCTCGCCGCGGTTCAGGTACCAGCCCTGGGGCGGTGGGCCGGACCCGTTGGCCCCGCCGTACGACGTACGCGCGGCGCTGGACGCGGTCGGCCGGGACGTGCTCGCGGGTGGCTCGTTGCGAGAGGCGCTCCAGGACCTGCTGCGCCGCGGCCTCGACGGGCATCGCGGCCTCGACGACCTCGCCGCGCGGGCGCGCCGGCAGCGGCGCGCGGCCCGGCGGCGCGGCGACCTCGGCGGCACCTTGGACCAGGTACGGGCGGCGCTGGACCAGGCACTCGCGCAGGAGCGCGACACCCTGGCCGGTGAGGACACCGACGACGCCCGCTGGGCGGAGATGGAGCTGGCCACCCTGCCCGACGACGTCGCCGGTGCGGTGCGCGGGCTGCGTGACTACGACTGGCACTCGCCGGAGGCCAGGGCCACCTACGAGGCGATCCAGCAGCTGCTGCGCCAGGAGGTGCTCGGCGCCCAGTTCGCCGGCCTCAAGCGAGCCCTGGAGGATCCCGACCCGGAGATGATGCAGCGGGTCAAGGACATGCTCGCCGACCTCAACGACCTGCTGGCGGCGCACGCCCGCGGCGAGGACACCACCGACAAGTTCCGGGAGTTCATGGACCGGCACGGCGACCTGTTCCCGGAGAACCCCGAGAACGTCGACGAGCTGATCGACGCGCTGGCCAGGCGGCAGGCGGCCGCCGACCGGATGCTCGCGTCGCTGTCACCGGAGGAGCGCAGCCAGCTGGCCCAGCTGATGAGCGAGGCGCTCAGCGACCCCGACCTGGCCTCGCAGATGGCTCAGCTGGGCGACAACCTGCGCGCCCTGCGGCCCGGGCTGGACCGCGGCCCCGCCGACATGGCTCAAGGCGGTGAGCCGCTCGGGTACAGCGACGCCGTGGAGGTGCTCGCCGAGCTTGCCGACCTGGAGGCGCTCGAGCGGTCGCTGGCCCAGACGCATCCCGGCGCCACCCTCGACGACGTGGACGTGGACGCGCTGGAGCGGAACCTCGGCGGCTCGGCCGCCGCCGACTTCCGGGCGCTGCGCGAGCTGGAGCGCGAGCTGGAGCGGCAGGGCTTCCTGGCGCGCGGCGAGGACGGGCTGCGGCTGACCCCGCGGGCGGTGCGCCGGCTCGGGGAGACCGCGTTGCGCCGGGTGTTCAGCCAGATCGACGCCGCCGGCGCCGGCTCGCACGAGGACCACCGCACCGGCTCCGCCGACGAGCCGCTGGGTTCCAGCCGGGCCTGGCAGTTCGGTGACGAGCTCCCGCTGGACGCGGTACGCACCGTCTCCAACGCGTTGCGGAGGTCCGCCGTGGCAGAGCGCCGCGGCGCCGCGGCCTCGCGCCCAGCGCCCGGCGTCCGGCTGGTGGTCGACGACTTCGAGGTCGTGGAGACCGAACGGCGCACCGCCGCGGCGGTCGCGCTCTGCGTCGACCTGTCCTTCTCGATGGTGCAGGAGGGCCGCTGGGGGCCGATGAAGCAGACCGCGCTGGCCCTCTCGCACCTGGTGGCCACCCGGTTCCGGCAGGACGCGTTGGAGATCATCGGCTTCCACCGCACGGCGCACCGGCTGAGTCCGGTGGACCTGGCCGGCGTCGAGCCGTCGTACGTGCAGGGCACCAACCTGCAGCACGCGCTGCTGCTCGCCGCGCGGCACCTGCGCCGGCACCCCGACGCGGAGCCGGTGGTGCTGGTGGTCACCGACGGCGAACCGACCGCGCACCTGCTCGAGGACGGCACGCCGTACTTCAACTGGCCGACCACGGCCGAGACGGTGCGCGCCACGGTCGGGCAGGTCGACGAGCTGACCAGGTACGGCGCCGCACTGAACGTCTTCATGCTCGGCGACGACCCGGGGCTGGCCCGGTTCGTGGACGCGGTCGCCCGCCGTGCCGGTGGCCGGGTGTTCACCCCCGACGTGGATCGGCTCGGGGAGTACGTCGTCGCCGACTACCTCCGCGCTCGCCGTGGTCGCCGCTGAACGTCAGCCCCAGGCGAGATGGAAGCCGCCGGCCCGCAGCGAGTGCCGGAACCACACGTAGGACAGCACCAGTCCGGCGGTGAACACCGGCACGGAGGCGACCGCGGCCAGCGGCACCGACCACGAGGTGCTCAGCGTCAGCAGCAGGCCCAGGGTCAGGCTCGCGTTCACCAGGAGCACGACGCCCCACAACACCGAGAGCCGCTGGAAGAACCGTCGCAGGTGCGTGGTCCCCAGCACGTCGTCGGGGAGCGGGCAGAATTCGTGGGCCAGCCGTTGGATCAGCGGCCGCTCCCAGGGCAGCGTCACCAGGAGGGCTGCCCCGAACGCGTAGGTGGCCGCGGTGGGCTGCAGGAAGTAGACGGTCGCGGAGTTCGCGGCGAACGTGATGCCGGCCTGCAGCAGTGCCATCGCGGTCGCGGCGAGCAGCAGCACCGGCGGACGAGTGCCGCGCACCAGGCGGACCACCACCGCCAGCAACGCCCACCCGAGGGCGGCGAGCAGCGCGGTGTCGAGGCCCAGGGTCACCACGACCGCGTAGAACAGACCCAGCGGCACGATGACCGCTTCGCCGAGGTGCCGGACCACGTCGAGGGCCAGCCGCAGACGGGCCGGCATGACGACGAGCCGGGGCGTCGACGAGTGATGCTGAGGCATCCGGGTACTCCGAGGCGTGCGTACTCTGGTGCAACCAGCGTAGAGGGTAGCGACGAGGTTTCGAGAGGCTATGGGGAAAATTGCAGACGTGGACTACCGGGTCCTCCTGGTGTTCCGAACCGCACTGCGTCGCTACCTGCAGTGGAGCAGCGACGAGTCCGCGCGAAAGGGGCTCACCTCCCAGCAGCACCAGCTCCTGCTGGCGGTCCGCGCGCATCCCGGCCCGACACCGCCAAGCGTCCGGGAGCTGTCGGAGTACCTGCTGATCAAGCACCACAGCGCTGTGGAGCTGGTCCATCGTGTGGAGGCGGCCGGGCTGCTGGCCCGCGAGGTCGACCCCACCGACCAGCGGGTGGCCCGGCTGCGGCTGACCCCGGCGGGGGAGGCGCTCATCGAGCAGCTCTCCGAGACCCACCTGACCGAGCTGCAGCGCATCGCCGACCGGCTGGGGATCTCCAAGGAGCTGCTCGAGCACCTGTCGAGGGAGTTTGCCCAGAATCTGCTCGAAGACATGCATGCTCGCCCAGTGAATGGGTAGATCCCCAAAAGTCTCGGGCCCCGATATAATTCGAGGGCAACATTGACGCGCCAACCAGACAGGGGAGCGCACGATGGGCGTGCTGGAACAGATCGACAACCCGGTCGACCTTCGACGACTGGACTCCGGACAGCTCGCGCAGCTCGCCGATGAGCTGCGCGAGTTCCTTGTCGACTCCGTATGCCGCACCGGCGGGCACCTCGGCCCCAACCTCGGGGTCGTGGAGCTGACCATCGCGATGCACCGGGTCTTCGACTCGCCCGAGGTGCCGTTCCTGTTCGACACCGGCCACCAGTCCTACGTGCACAAGATCCTCACCGGCCGGCGCTCCGGCTTCTCCGGGCTTCGGCAGGCGGGCGGGCTCTCCGGCTACCCGAACCGGGCCGAGTCTGTGCACGACTTCGTCGAGAACTCCCACGCCTCCACCGCCCTCTCCTACGCCGACGGCCTCAGCAAGGCCTTCACCACCGGCGGTGAGCCCGCGCGCGAGGTGGTTGCCCTGGTCGGTGACGGCGCGCTGACCGGCGGTCTGAGCTGGGAGGCGCTGAACAACCTCGGCGGCTCCGGGCGCCGCGTCATCGTGGTGCTCAACGACAACGGCCGCTCCTACTCGCCCACCATCGGCGGCTTCCCGCAGCACCTGGCCCGGCTCAGCGACAGGGGCGGGTACGACGCGCTGCAGCAGCTGCTCGCCGGGCACCTCACCGCCGGGTCCGCGCGGGCTCCGCAGCGCGGTGGGCTCTTCGAGGACCTCGGGTTCACCTACCTCGGCCCGGTGGACGGGCACGACATCGCGGCGGTCGAGGCACAGCTGCGCCATGCGCGCGAGCTGTCCGGCCCTGTGGTGGTGCACTGCCGCACCACCAAGGGCAGCGGCTACCAGCCCGCAGTGGACGACGTGGCCGACCACCTGCACGCGGTGGGCGTTGTCGACCCGGCCACCGGCCGGTCGAGCAAGCCGGCCAAGCAGACCTGGACCGACGCGTTCGCCGAGGCCCTCGTGGACGCCGGCGGCCGGCGTCGCGACGTGGTGGCCGTGACCGCGGCGATGCTCGGCCCCACCGGGCTGCAGCGGTTCGCGGATCGGTTCCCGGGTCGGTGCTTCGACGTGGGGATCGCCGAGCAGCACGCGCTGACCTCGGCCGCGGGCATGGCGATGGGCGGTCTGCACCCGGTCGTGGCGCTGTACGCCACGTTCGCCAACCGGGCCTTCGACCAGGAGCTGTTCGACGTCGGGCTGCACCGGCTGCCGGTGACGCTGGTGCTGGACCGGGCCGGCGTGACCGGCCCCGACGGGCCGAGCCACCACGGCATGTGGGACCTGGCCCTGCTCGGCGTGGTTCCCGGCATCCGGATCGCGGCTCCTCGCGACGCCCGGACGCTGGTCGAGGGCTTCGAGGAGGCCCTCGATGTGCAGGGCCCGACCGCGCTGCGTTTCCCCAAGGCGGCGCTGGGTGAGCCGGTGCCGGCGGTGCGGCGCGCCGGGCGGGTGGACGTGCTCCACGAGGCCTCGGACGAGACGGAACGCGACGTGCTGGTGGTGGCTGTCGGCGTGATGGCGTCGGCGGCGGTGGCGGCCGCCGAGCTGCTCGCCGACGAGGGCATCGCGTGCACGGTGGTGGACCCGCGCTGGGTGCTGCCCGTCGACGACGAGCTGCTGCGGCTGGCGGCGGCGCACCGGTGCGTGGTCACCGTCGAGGACGGCGTGCGCGACGGCGGCATCGGCTCCCGGATCGCGGTGACCATGGGCAGCCGCGGGCTCGACGTGCCGGTGCGGTGCCTCGGTCTGCCCTCGGACTACCTCGACCACGGGAGTCGCGCCGAGCTCCTGGAAGAGCTCGGCCTCGGGGTCCGGGGCATCGCCGACTCGTGCCACGCGGCCTTCCGGGCCGTCTCGCCCGACGAGCGGGCGCTGCGCCTGGTGCGCGGTGCCTCGGCCCGCTCGGTGTCCGGGAGCACGGGATGAGCACTGCGACGATCGAGGATCCCATCGAAGGCGAGAACTTTCCCGTCGCGCTCCGGGTGCTGCCCCGCGACGTGCGGGAGGACCTCACCGCGACGTACCGCTTCGCGCGCTACGTGGACAACGTGGGTGACGAGGCCTCGGGCGACCGGCTGCTTGCTCTCAAGGCGGTCTCCACCGACCTGCACCGGTTGTACGACGGGCGGCCGACCGAGATCCCCGAGGTCGGCGGGCTGAGGACCGTGGTCGACCGGCGCGCGGTCCCCATCGACCCGTGGCTTGGTCTGGTCGAGGCCAACGAGCTCGACCAGCGCCGCAACCGGTACCCCACCTTCGAGGACCTGCTCCACTACTGCGAGCTGTCGGCCAACCCGGTCGGCCGGGTGGTGCTGCACGTGTTCGGGCAGGCGACGCCGGAGCGCATCGCGCTCTCCGACCAGGTCTGCACCGCGCTGCAGCTCATCGAGCACTGGCAGGACCTGCGGGAGGACTACCTCCGTGACCGCGTGTACCTGCCGCAAGAGGACCTCGAGCGCTTCGGGGTGCCCGAGGAGCAGCTGGGCCGGGACGTCGCCACGCCGGCGCTGGCGGCTCTCGTCCGCTTCGAGAACGACCGGGCGCTGGCCTGGCTGGACGCGGGCGCGCTGCTGGTGAGCACACTGCGCGGCTGGGCCCGGGTCGCGGTCTCTGGCTACGTCAACGGCGGCCGGGCGGCGGCCTGGCAGCTGCGGCGGTGCGGGCACGACCC
>Ga0070714_100004968_pt1 | contig 10109 bp, 8 predicted proteins | sample LARL83metaG_FD_65450 | JGI IMG/M metagenome (GOLD analysis project Ga0070714, IMG submission 65450) | Corn, switchgrass and miscanthus rhizosphere microbial communities from Kellogg Biological Station, Michigan, USA - LAR L8-3 metaG | ecosystem: Host-associated > Plants > Roots > Rhizosphere ... | reverse complement strand
AGGAAACTCTTGCGGATGTCGTTGCTGGTCATCATGGGCGATATTATGAGGCTTCGACCCTCGTCGCCCAAGCAAAAAGCCGGTTTTACGGCCTAAAACCTACTCTTCCAGGTCCCCTTTCAGGGCCTTGCGGATGTCGTCCATGGAGAAGCCCCGCTGCTGCAGGAAACGCGCCTGCCGGGCACGCTCTGGCATGTCCTTGGGCAAGGCCGCGCCGAAGCGTTTGCGCCGGGCCGTGGCCGCCACCTCCGCGGAGGCCGCCTTGAGTGAACCCAAGGCTTCCTCCACCAGCTCGCCCGTGACACCCCGGCCGCGCAACTCCTCGCGGATCTTCACGGGGCCGGAGCCGCGCCGCACCCGGGCCGCCACGAACTCCTGCACGAAGCGGGCGTCCGAGAGCAGCTTCTCCCGCTCCAAAGACGAGAGCACCGCCTCCACGGCGGTGCTCTCATAACCCCGTTCGATGAGCTTAGCCTTGAGTTCCCCGGCGGCATGCTCGCGCCGCGCCAGGAGATCCAGAGCCTTGGCCCGCACCCTCGCCGGGTCGCGGGCCGAGCGCTCATCAGGCTTCTGCGGTCTCTTCAGGCTCATGGTCGCCATCATCGTCGTTCTCGACGGCCGCCAGGGGGGCCACCTTCTTCGGCACCAGCTTGTCGCGTATCCCCAACTCGATCTCAGCCATGATCTCGGGGTTCTGCTCCAGGTAGTCGCGGGCCCCTTCCTTGCCCTGGGCGATCTTCTTGCCCTTGTAGCTGTACCAGGCGCCGGACTTCTCGATGAGTTCATGGGTCACGCCCAACTCGATGATCTCGCCGGCGCGGGAGATGCCCCGGCCGTAGAGGATCTCGAACTCCGCCACCTTGAACGGCGGCGCCACCTTGTTCTTGACCACCTTCACGCGGGTCTCGCTGCCGATGACCTCTTCGCCGCTCTTGATGGCACCGATGCGGCGGATGTCCAGGCGCACCGAGGCATAGAACTTGAGGGCGTTGCCGCCGGTGGTGGTCTCCGGATTGCCGAACATCACGCCGATCTTCATGCGGATCTGGTTGATGAAGATGACCAGCGTGTTGGAACGCTTGATGTTGGCGGTGAGCTTGCGCAGGGCCTGGGACATGAGCCGCGCCTGCAGGCCCATGTGCTGGTCGCCCATCTCGCCCTCGATCTCGGCCTTCGGCGTCAGCGCCGCCACCGAGTCCACCACCACCACGTCCACCGCGGCGGACCGCACCAGCATGTCGGCGATCTCGAGGGCCTGCTCGCCGGTGTCCGGCTGGGATATCAGGAGGTCTTCCACCTTCACGCCGAGCTTGCCGGCGTACTGCGGGTCCAAGGCGTGTTCCGCGTCGATGAAGGCGGCGGTGCCGCCCTTCTTCTGGATCTCGGCGATCACCTGCAGGGTGAGGGTGGTCTTGCCGGAAGATTCCGGGCCGTAGATCTCGACCACCCGGCCGCGCGGCAAGCCGCCGATGCCGAGCGCGATGTCCAAGGTCAGGGAGCCCGTCGACACCACGTCCACCTCGCGGGTGGCGGCGTGGTCGCCCAAGCGCATCACCGAGCCCTTGCCGAACTGCTTCTCGATCTGCCCGAGCGCGGCGGCCAGGGCTTTCTTGCGGTTGTCGTCCATCGCGGGCACCTTCAATACTGTCGCGTTCATTTTGAGATTTCCTTGCCCATTATTTCACAGTCCCGCCGGCGCCGAGGGCGTACGTCGCGAGCGGGAAGTATTCACTGCCAGTCTTGCCGGTGACGGAATTCACCAGCGCGAAATCTCTTGCGTCCCAGGCAAGCGGACCGAAGCCGCCGAGCGCGCCGGGCTTGTGCACCTTGCGTGCCAGCGTCACGTGCGGCACGAAGGGTTTGGGATCGGGCTTGAAGCCGGCTTGCATCAGCCGCTCACGCAGGTTCGCGGCCAGAGTCGCTGCAGCGGCCGAGACGCGGGAGGCGCCGCACCACAGCACCTGCGGCTCCTTCCAGTAGCCGTAGCGATCGAGCTCCAGGCGGAAGGGATCGACGTGCACGGAAGCGGCGATGTTCTTGACGAGCGCCAGCGCTTCGGCGGCGACCTGTCCCAAGAACACCAAGGTCATGTGGAAGTTTTCGGCCGGCACCGCCTTGCCATCGGCAGCCGCGAGGGCGTCACGGCTCGCCTTATATATGGCTTGACGGATGCCGGCCCCGGGCCACAGAGCAAAGAACAACCGGAGGTCCGGCGTCCCGACTTGGGTGCTTGTGGGAGATCGCTGAGGCATCTCTCTTTAGGCCCGCACCGGCAGTGGTACAGGCTGTACCCAGGGATTTGCCGGTACCTGTAAATATATACAGTATTAGGCTGAAGTCAAGAATTTACTGTGCTTATTTACAGGTATTTAACTCTAACAGAGGAAATGTCCGAAGTGGCCCCGTAATTGACCCTAAATTACCTCTGCAAACCGGCTTTTAGGCCCTCCAAAGCCGCCAAAACCGATTGTCTCCTAATTGACTCCCGGTCACCTTGAAACAGGAAGTGCCGGCTCAAGACCTTACCGTCGACCCAGCGCCAGCTTATCCATACCGTACCGACGGGCTTTCCAGGACTGCCTCCATCGGGCCCGGCGATGCCGGAGACCGCCACCGCTACCTGGGCCAAGCTCCAGTCCGCCGCCCCTTCCGCCATCTCTCGGACCACGGTCTCGGAGACCGCGCCGTGGGCATCCAGGGAAGCCTGTCGCACCCCCAGCATGGCGAGTTTGGATTCGTTGCTATAGGTGACGAAGCCGCGCTCGAACCAGCCGGAGCTGCCGGCCACGTCCGTGAGCACCTTGGCGATCCAGCCACCGGTGCAGGACTCGGCGGCGGCGAGCTTCAGGCCCGCGGCCTGGAGGCGCTGGCCTACTTCCGCGGCGAGCTTGGCCAAAGATGCGTCGTCGGTCTTCATGGCCCTGAGGTTACCATTGCCTCAACAGAACCTCTGAAAAATCCATCCCAGGATTTTTCAGAGTCAGCGAGTCCGGCGCCTGTCCGGACTCGCTTCCGCGAATCAAGCACTTATGTGCTCGATTCGCGCGCGGTGCATCCCTGCACCGCGGAAGCAGAGCTTCCCTAGCATCGCCCTTCCCTTCAGACTACGGTCCCATGCAGCAATTGACGGACACCTTCGCCGAGCACACACCGGTCATGCGCCAATACCTGCGCGTGAAGTCCGAACACCCGGACGTGCTGGTGTTCTACCGCATGGGCGACTTCTACGAACTCTTCTACGACGACGCGCGCAAGGCCGCGCGCCTCATGGACATCACCCTGACCCAGCGCGGCCAATCCGGCGGCTCCGCTATCCCCATGGCCGGCGTGCCCTATCACCAGCTGGACAATTATCTCGCCAAGCTGGTGAAGCTCGGCGAGTCGGTGGCCATATGTGAGCAGATCGGTGACCCCACCACCTCCAAGGGCCCCGTGGAGCGCAAGGTGGTGCGCATCGTCACGCCGGGCACCGTCACGGATGAAGCGCTTTTGGAAGAGCGCCGTGACAACCTGCTGGCGGCGGTGCACGTGGCGCCCGCCGGTTATGGTCTCGCCGCCCTCGATCTCGGCTCGGGCCGTTTCACGATCCTGGAAGTGAGCGGCGAAGAAGCGCTACTGGGCGAACTGGAGCGGTTGCGTCCGGCGGAACTGCTCTACGCGGAAGACGCGCTGCTGCCCAAAGCCGGCCAGTCCCGCAACGGCGGGCGGGCGCGTCCGCCCTGGCATTTCGACAAGGCCACCGCCACGCGCCTGCTGACGGGGCAATTCCGCACCCGCGACCTCGCCGGTTTCGGCGCGGAAGGCCTGGATGCCGCCGTCACCGCCGCCGGCGCGCTCCTGCAATACGTGCAGGAGACCCAGCGCACGGCCCTGCCCCACCTCACCGGCCTCATGGTGGAGCGGCGCGACGACGCACTCATATTGGATGCAGCCACGCGCCGCAACCTCGAATTGGAACTGAGTCTGGTGGGCCGCCATGAGTTCACCCTCGCGGGGGTCATGGACCGGAGCGTCACGCCCATGGGCGGACGGCTTCTGCGCCGCTGGCTCAACCGGCCGCTGCGGGATCATGGGGAGCTGAAGAATCGCTTCCACTGCATCGGGACCCTTATAGAAGATCGGCGCTACGAGCCCCTGCGTGAAAGGCTGAACGGCATCGGCGACGTGGAGCGCATCCTGGCCCGGGTGGCCCTGAAGTCCGCCCGGCCCCGGGATCTGGGGCAGCTGCGCTACACCCTGGCGGAGCTGCCGGCGCTGCAAAGCTCGCTGTCGAGCCTGGATACACCGCTCCTGAAGAAGCTCGGCGCGGAACTGGGCGAGCACCCGGACCTGCATGCGCTCCTGCAAAAAGCCCTGGTGGAGAACCCGCCGGCGCTCGCCCGGGAAGGCGGCATCTTCGCCGAGGGCTACGACCCCGAACTCGATGAACTGCGGCGCATCACCCAGCATGGCGATGAATTCCTCGCCGATCTCGAGAACCGGGAAAAGCTGCGCAGCGGCATCAATACTCTCAAGGTGAACTACAACCGGGTGCACGGCTTCTATATAGAGGTGGGCCGCAGCCACGCAGACAAGGTGCCGGCGGACTACATCCGCCGTCAGACCCTCAAAGGCGTCGAGCGCTACATCACGCCGGAACTGAAGGCCTTCGAGGACAAAGCCCTCTCGGCCCAGGAACGGTCCCTCGCCCGGGAGCGCAGCCTCTACGACGCACTCCTGGACAAGCTCATCGAGCGCCTCGGCGACCTGCAACGCACCGCCCTGGGACTCGCGACGCTGGATGTGCTGGCCACCCTCGCCGAGCGGGCCATCAGCCTGCGCCTCGCCGCGCCGGAACTCACGGACGGACCTGAACTCCACATCGAAGGCGGCCGGCATCTGGTGGTGGAGCAGGTCATCGACACGCCCTTCGTGCCCAACGACCTCAAGCTCGACGATGCGCGCCGCATGCTGGTGATCACCGGCCCCAACATGGGCGGCAAGTCCACTTACATGCGCCAGACCGCGCTCATCGCGATCCTGGCGCACATCGGCAGTTTCGTGCCCGCGAGCCGCGCCGTCATCGGCCCGCTCGATCGCATCTTCACCCGCATCGGCGCTTCCGACGACCTCGCCGGCGGCCGCTCCACCTTCATGGTGGAGATGGTGGAGAGCGCGAACATCCTGAACAACGCCACCGCACAGAGCTTGGTTCTCATGGACGAGATCGGCCGTGGCACCTCGACCTACGACGGCATGTCTCTCGCCTGGGCGGCGGCGAGCCACATCGCCCGCACGCTTCGCTCCTTCACCCTCTTCGCCACCCATTATTTCGAGCTGACCGCGCTCGCAGAACTCGTGCCCGGCGTCGCCAACGTGCACCTGGATGCCACCGAGCACGCGCACGAACTGGTATTCCTGCACGCGGTGAAGGAAGGTCCGGCGGACAGGAGCTACGGCCTGCAGGTGGCGGCGCTGGCCGGCATCCCCAAACCCGTCATCGCCCAGGCCAGGGAATATCTCACGCGCCTCGAAGCCGCCCAGCACCAGCCGAAAGAGAAGCCGCCGGCCCAAGAGCAGATCGGCTTGTTCGCCCCGCCGCCGTCGGCCGTGGAAGAGAGGCTCAAGGAGGTGGATCCCGACAAGCTCTCGCCGAAGGAGGCGCTGGAGGTGCTCTATCAGCTGAAGAAGATGCGCGAGGATTCATAATCCCGGCCCGGGGTGCCCGGATCGGCAAAACTTGTCCTTTGCGGTCAAACTTGCTTCGATAGAGGGCCCCGGACCCACGAGCTGCCTGCCATGTCCCCATCTGTTCCGCCCAGCGACGTCTACATACGCTATCCCATCTGGGCCAAGATCACCGGCATCGTGTCCATCCTGTTGGTGCTCATGGCGGTGGTGACCTACAGCACCAGCATGCAGCTCGCGGAACTCAAGGACGAGCTCTCGATCCTCTCGCAGTACGACATCCCGCTGGATGGGATGGTCAACGACCTGCGCTATTACAACCTCGCCCAGGTGCTCACCTTCGAGCGCGTCATCCACATCAAGTTCAGCGCTGAGCGCGACCCCGCCGAGCAGGCGGGCGACGCCGCCGGCAAGGCGCTCGGCGCCTGCAAGCGCGAGGACCTGCTGGCCGCCCTGCAGAAACTGCACCAGCAGTTCCCCGACCGCAATGTGTGGGAAAGCGCCGCTTTCTATCTTGAGGGGCATTGCGCCGACGGCACCGTGGACGCCGCGCGCACCCTGGTCACCAAGGCGCTGGCCTCGCCGGAAGTCGCCGGCAATCCCGGCCTGGTGGGGTTGTTCACTTCCTTGCAGGCCGAACTCGATGGGCTGCCGCCGCTGCGCGCGAGCCTGGTGCAGCTCATGCAGACCACCATCGACTCTTCCGAGCAGCAGACCCACGAGCAGACCACAGGCGTACTGCGCGACCAGGTGGACGAGGACCTGCGGCTGGTGGGACGCCAGGTCGCCGCGGTCTCGCAGCAGATGCGCGACTTCACCGTCGCCGAGGCGGCCCGCGCCAGCGCGCTGGAGCAACGCGCCATCTGGATCAACTGGGCCCTCACAGTGATCGCCGCCGTGCTCGGCTTCATACTCGCGACAGTGCTGGCTCACAACCTGGTGAAGCCGGTCCGCCAGCTCCTCACCGGCGCCACCGCGGTCAAGAACGGCGACCTGGATACCAGGGTGCAGGTGCGCACCTCGGATGAGATCGCGCTCCTGGCCCAATCCTTCAACTACATGGTGGCCGGGCTCAAGGAGAAAGAGGCCATCAAGGCCACCTTCGGCCAGTACGTGGACCCGCGCATCGTGACCGCGCTGCTGGCCGGCCAACCGCTCGCCGAAGCGGGCGAGAAACGGGAGATGACGGTGTTCTTCTCGGACATCGCCGGTTTCACCTCGCTCGGCGAGCAGCTCACGCCGGACGCCATCGTGCGCCTGCTCAACTACTATCTCTCGGCCATGTCCAGGCCCATCGCCGAGCACAAGGGCATCATCGACAAGTACATCGGTGATGCCATCATGGCGTTCTGGGGCCCGCCGTTCACCGGCAAGGATGAGCATGCCCTGCTGGCTTGCCGGGCCGCCCTCCAGCAACTCGAGAACATGAAGGAAGTGCGCCGTTCCCTGCCGGACGTCACCGGCTTGCGCCGCGGCTTGCCGAACTTCGACGTGCGCATGGGCATCTGCACCGGCCCGGTGACCGCCGGCACCATCGGCTCCGAGAATTCCAAGAATTACACCGTCATCGGCGACACGGTGAACCTGGCCTCGCGTCTGGAATCGGTGAACAAGTACTACAGTACCCACGTGATCATGGCCGGCACCACCTTCGCGGCCGCGCAGCACGGCATCGAGGCGCGCCAATTGGACCGCATCCGCGTGCTCGGCAAGTCCGAACCGGTGGAGATCCATGAACTGCTGGGACCGAAAGGTGCCACGCCCGAGACAGCACTGAAGTTGCGGGCTCGATATGCGCAAGGACTTGAAGACTATCGGCGGGGCCGCTGGCCCGCCGCGCGCGCCGCCTTCGAAGAGTGCCTGAAGATCGTCCCTCAAGATGGGCCGGCCGCCGTGATGCTGGGGCGGGTGCAGCACTTCGAGTCGCAAGCGCCGGCCAAGGACTGGGACGGCGTGTGGAATTTCGACGAGAAATGAGTCGCAGCCGGTGAAGACGCCGGCCTGCCGCGGGCGCCGTCCACAGTGGACAGCGCAAGCCCGACACCAGTCGCGGAGCGAGCAATCGGCCTTAATGCACGAACGCCCCCGCTCTCAGGAACGCGTTCACCTGCTTTGCCAACTCCCGGGTGAACAGCATCCCCGTGTGGTTTGAATGGAGGGTCACGGAGTCCTTGGCGCCCTCGATGCGCGTCTCCTCAACGGCGACGATGCCGTCGTGGGGTGAAGGCAGGCTCGGGTTCAAGGGATTGAGCCTGAATTCATAGGTACCGGCGATGACACCCAGCTCCCGCTTCTGGTTCCAGACCGGATCATGTTCCGCAGCCAGTCCGTCGGGACCGCTCTTGCCCAGGCTCCAGGCCATGCCCCGCTGGGTAAGGTAGCGGGCGAAACGGCTGCCCCGCACCGGCGAGCCCATGAACACCACCCGCCCCGGCGGCAGCTTCAGGCCCTGCTCGAACATGCGTAAGACCACCAGCCCGCCGAGGCTGTGGGCCACCAGGTGCAGCCTTTGGGTCTGCTGGGCCTGGCAGTAAAGCCCCAGGGCCCGGGCGTTCGCGTCGAGATCGCGGGTGATGCTGTGGTAGCGGAAGCGGCGGGTCTCGAAGCCGGCCCGGGACACACGGTGCCGCAGGGGCGTCAGCTCCAGTCCGATCATGTAAAGGCCATGCACAAATACGACGACTTCGCTCATGTAGGAATCTACTGATCCTTAAGAAACTGCATGATTATGCGGGAAAAGACGGTCTTCTCAGCGCGCAAAAGCGTCGCGAGCGAAGGGCGCGGCGCATGCGCCGCGCGGTCGTACAGGGATGTACGACCTGGGCCATGAGCGTAGCAGGAAGCGCAGCGATTGGGGCTAGGCGGGCTCCGCCCTCGCCGCTCCCGCACGTCCCTGTGCTCCGCGGCACGTACGCATCCTGCTACAGACACCGCCCTGCCAAGCGCAGCAGCTTTTGCCATCCGGTATCATCTACGCCCCCATGAGCAAGAGCCCCAGCCTCCTTTCACAGCGCCGGCGCAGCGTGCCGGTGATGGTCGGCACCGTGCAGGTGGGCGGCGACGCTCCCATCGTGGTGCAGTCCATGACCAATACCGACACCGCGGATGTGACCTCTACCACCAAGCAGGTGGCGGAGCTGGCGCGCGCCGGTTCCGAGCTGGTGCGCATCACCGTGAACACCGATGAGGCCGCGGCCGCGGTGCCGCATATCCGCGAGCGCCTGGAAGCCTTAGGCGTGCGCGTGCCGCTCATCGGCGACTTCCATTTCAACGGCCACAAGCTCCTGAAGGAGCATCCGGCCTGCGCCGAGGCCTTGACCAAGTACCGCATCAATCCCGGCAACGTGGGCCGGGGCTCCAAGCGCGACCCGCAGTTCGCGGACATGATCGAGATCGCGCTCCGCCACGGCAAGTGCGTGCGCATCGGCGTGAATTGGGGAAGCCTCGATCAGGATCTCCTCACCCGCATGATGGATGAGAACGCGAAGAGCGCGGCGCCGAAGGATGCGAAAGAGATCCTGCACGAGGCCATGGTGGCCTCGGCGCTGCTTTCGGCGGAACACGCGGAGAAACTCGGCCTCGGCCACGACAAGATCATCCTATCCTGCAAGATGAGTGGCGTGCAGGACTTGATCGACGTGTACACGCGCTTAGCCCAGCGCTGCGATTACCCGCTGCATCTCGGCTTGACCGAGGCCGGCATGGGCAGCAAGGGCATCGTCGCCTCCACCGCGGCGCTCGCGGTGCTCCTGCAACAGGGCATCGGCGACACCATCCGCATCTCGCTCACGCCGGAACCCGGCGGCGACCGCACGCGCGAAGTGATCGTGGCCCAGGAAGTGCTCCAGACCATGGGGCTGCGCGCCTTCCTGCCGCTCGTCGCCGCCTGCCCCGGCTGCGGACGCACTACCAGCACGTATTTCCAGCAACTGGCCCAAGACATCCAGAGCTACATCCGCCACCAGATGCCCGAGTGGAAGAAGGCTTATGAGGGTGTCGAAACCATGCAGGTGGCGGTGATGGGCTGCGTGGTGAACGGCCCCGGGGAGAGCAAACACGCCAATTTAGGGATAAGCCTGCCCGGCACCGGGGAGCACCCGGTGGCGCCTGTCTATGTCGATGGCGAAAAAAGCGTCACTTTGAAGGGCGACACGATCGGCGCAGAATTCCAGAAGATACTCGATGATTACGTCAAAACCCATTATTCAGCCCGAACTTAGAGCGGGCCGAACCGGGGTGCAGGTCACTACTTTTATCCTCCGGTAGCGGTCTATATATAAGGGTGAGGGTACCCTGGCCGGGCGGCCAGGGTGGACCCTGATAAAATCCGCGCCTGCCGGAGGCCAGGACTGACATGGGTAAGAGCTCCAAATACGTCGCCAAGGTCCCAGACGAAAAGGGCTTCATCCATTACACGGATGAAGAACACCGGGTCTGGCACG
>Ga0070714_100004966_pt1 | contig 10110 bp, 10 predicted proteins | sample LARL83metaG_FD_65450 | JGI IMG/M metagenome (GOLD analysis project Ga0070714, IMG submission 65450) | Corn, switchgrass and miscanthus rhizosphere microbial communities from Kellogg Biological Station, Michigan, USA - LAR L8-3 metaG | ecosystem: Host-associated > Plants > Roots > Rhizosphere ... | reverse complement strand
TAAACCGGGCGCTCCTCGTCGTCGAAGACATGGAACACGCCACTGTCGGTGATGACGTCGAACTGCCGCCCCAACCGGTCGAGGTGAAGCGCATCTCCGACCTCGAACATCGCGCTGATGCCCCGCTCCTGGGCCTTGGCCCGCGCGCGCTCGATCGCCAGCTCCGCCACGTCCACGCCCATTGCCTCCGCACCGTGGTTCGCCGCCAGCATGACGTGCTCGCCGGTTCCGCAGCCGACGTCCAGCACCTGTCCGTGGAACTTGCCGGCATCGGCCAGCCTCACGAACTCGGGCTGCGGCCGGCCGATGTCCCAGGGCGGCGATCCCTCGTAGACGCTGTTCCAGGAGGGGTGTCGAGCCATGGCCTCAGCTTAGTGGCAGAGGGGCGGGCCGCCCGTGGAGGCGCGTACCCCTAAGTCGACGCTTATCGCGACCACGCGAGCAGGGCCGCAGAACGTGTGTCGAGTCCGCCAGACGCATCCACCACCTTCCCAAAGTGCTCGTCGGCGAATCCACACAATCGGCGGCCATCGACTAGCTCCGCAAGGGTTGTTCCTTGTGGGTGGTGACTCCCGACGTCTGGGGTCATCCCCTAACGGCTCCTCCTAGGAGCGCCGCGATCACCTGCCGCTGGAAGACGACGAAGACGAGGAGAGTCGGCAGCAGAATCAGGACGGTGCCAGCGCACAACAGCGGGATGTCGGTTGCGTAGTGTCCCTGGAATGCTCCGAGCGCTCCGGCCATCGTCCGCTGTAGCGGGTCCTCGACGAGAACCAGGGCCAGCAGAAACTGGTTCCACGTCCACACGGACATCAGGATGCCGAGCGACGCGATCGCCGGCCGTGCGAGGGGAACATGGATCCGCCAGAACAGATCCCAGGTTGTCGCGCCGTCCGCGCGCGCCGCATCCGAGACCTCAGCCGGCATGTTGACGAAGTGGGCGCGCATCCAGAACACCGCGAATGGCATGTACAGACCGATCAGCGGCAGGACGATGGCGAACCGGGTGTTGAGGATCCCCATCTGTTGCTCGAGGAAATAGAGCGGAACGACAATGCCCTCGAACGGCAGCGTGAGGCCCAGCACAAATAAGAGGAAAAGCACGCGCGAACCGGGGATGCGAAGGAGCCCGATGGCGAAGCCGGCCATGGTCGCCATGACCAGCGCCACGGGCACGACTGCAACGACGATGAACGTGCTGGAACCGAGGAGCACGCTCATGTTTGCGACGTTGAAAGCCTCGATGAAGTTTCCCCACTGGGGATCGGCCGGCCATGCGAGCCCGCTCGGGACTGTTCCCGAGGGATACAGCGCGGTCGTGAAAATGCTGATGAACGGCATGATCGTGATCAGCATCAGCACGACGAGGAACGCCCTGCCGGCATAGAGCTCAGCGCGCGGCGGCCTCATTACACCCTCTCCCGGCTGAACCATTGCAGCGGGACGACGATCGCCAACACCAACAGCGTCAACATCACGGCGAGGGCCGAGGCGAGACCGACCTGGCGCTCGACGAAGGCGAGGATGTAGATCTGAATCCCCGGCACGGCAGTCGCGTGACCTGGCCCGCCACCAGTCGCGATGTACACGATGTCGAAGGCGGCAAGCGCCGCGATCACGGTGACCGTGAGACAGACCACGATCTCCTGGCGAAGCAATGGCACGGTGATCGCCCTTAACTCGGTAAACCATCCAGCGCCATCGAGCCTGGCTGATTCGTAGAGCGCAGGATCGATTTTGCTCATGCCTGTGAGCAGAAGGACAGTGCAGAAACCGAGGAGTACCCAGATGCCGATGATCCCCACGGCTGGCAGCGCCGTGCCGAAGTCGCCGAGCCAGGCCCTCGTCAAGCTTCGTAGCCCGACCGCTGCGAGGATCTCGTTGACGAGGCCTGAGAGCGCGAGCAGCCACCCCCAGATGATTCCGGCCGCGACAAGCGGGATGACCTGAGGCAGGAACAGCACGGTCCGAGACAACGTGCCAAGCGCACCGCTGGCGACGCGATGAATCACGTTGGCTACGACAAGGCCGAGGCCTACCGGGACGACACTGAAGAAAACTGCCAAACGAAACGCGTTGAAGATCGTCTCGAGTAGGTCCGGCACAGTCAGTACGGTCACGTAGTTCCTGAATCCGACCCAGGTGGCGACGCCGAAACCATCCCAGCGGTACAGCGAGTACCAGATCGTGAGGGCGAGGGGCTGCAAGACGAAGATCGCGTACATCACCAGGGCCGGTAGGACGAAGAGCCACCCGACTACGCCATCCCCCCGCAACCACGCGAGACGCGAGAGACCGGAAGCAGAGAGCGGCGCGTCTTGCCGGCGCGTGCCCGTCGACACGCCCGACTCAAGCGCCGCTCTCCGCCGTTGGAGCACTACGAGGCTATTTCCCTCTGGTACTCCGCCTGAACGGCCTTGAGCAAGCCCGCGGCATCCTCCTGGCCGCCGACCATTTTCTGCAGCTCGGGCGTCCAGCCTTGCGCGAAGATCGAGCTCGTCGCATTGGCAATGAAGTCCATCGCCGTCCCTGCTTTGCCGATGACATTGCCTGCGGCCAACGTCTCGCTCGTGATCGACCCCGCTGTAACGGACGGAACCGATGCACCCGCGGGCCCACCGGGGTTCGAACCGCCGACGGTCACGTCGATCTGGCGCGCAGTCCGATTCGACCCGACCCAGTTGAAGAAGAAGGCCGCGCAGTCGGCGTGCTTCGCGTTGGCGGCGATGCCATATGTAAGCGGCGCAGACATCGCCGCCGGGTTGCCGCCGGCCTGCGAGGGAGGCATCACGAAAAAGCCGGTGCTGCCAGACAGATTCTTGTCGTAGTCGGCGTTCTCCCAATCGCCATTGAAAGTAAAGACTCCCTCGCCCTTCGTGAAGCGCGCGTTCGAGTCGGTGTACTCGATGGCGTTGATGTCCGAAGGAAAGTAGCCTTTCTTGATCCACTGCTCGAGATGCTGCGCGGCCTGGAGGTTCGACGTCGTGTCGATCGTGGCGGCCGACTTGTCGAAGATCCAGTCGTTGATCGGGCCGACCTGGCCGACCGATGCCATCAGCGCCTGTAGGGGAAACGCAAGGCCCATCCCGCTCTTGGCGCTACCCCACTCCATGATCGGCAGCAGCCCAGCGGCCTTCGCCTTCGCCAGATCGTCGTCGAATTCGGCCAGCGTCTTCGGCGGTGCGGATATGCCTGCCTGCGCCGCCAGCTTCTTGTTGTAGAAGACGCCCGTAAGGCTGTAGTTCAAACCCATGGCATACAGCGAGCCTGACCCGCGGGTGCCATCCTTGGTAACTCGGTTTTGGGTCAGCTGCGGCACCGGCCACTTGTCCCAGCCGAACCCCGAGGCATAGGCGTCGAGGTTTTTCAACAGCCCCTCCTTCGCGAACGAAGCCATCGTCGGCAGCCGGATGAGATCAGGCGGATCGCTGCTCGCGAGCACACGGGGAGTTTCGTTGATCAGGTTCGTGAACTGATCCTGCTTGATGTCAAACGTGACGTTGGGGTACTGCTTGGTGAACTCAGCGCTAAGCTTGAATGGCAGATCAAAGCCGGTTTCGAAGTACGCGTTCAAAGTGACCGGAGATGTCCCGCAACCGGCCGTTCCGCCCGAGGCGGATCCAGACGACGAGTTAGTTCCGGCTCCCGGGGCGCACGCGCCGACCAGGGCTACCGCCATGAGCAACGCCGGCAGGCCGCGAACTGCCAGGCCCGTGCGCCGAAGCGATGTGTAGCTCACAATCCGTTCCCTCCGCCACAAGAAATGACTGGCTCATGTCAACGTTGTCATTTATAACAGCGGACCGGGCGGATGGCAAGTGTGTACTTGGCCACGCTGGTTTTTGGCTTAGAGTACATACGCGGGAAATAACGTTGACACCAACTGACCACGAGGCCGTCACGAGATCTCGACCAACCATGCGTGACGTTGCCGCCTTGGCCGGAGTGAGCATCAAAACCGTGTCGCGGGTGATCAACGGTGAAGAGGCCGTCTCTGACGATCTGACTGCCCGGATAACGGACGCCATCGATCGGCTGGATTACCGCCACAATATGACCGCCAGCAGTTTGCGACGAGCAGACGGACGCACTGCGACCATCGGCGTGGTGCTCGAAGACGTCGCGAACCCATTCTCTTCTGCTCTGCATCGCGCAATCGAAGACGTGGCTGTGGAGCGCGGCGTACTGGTGCTCGCCGGTAGCTCAGACGAAGATGAGAACCGGGAACGCCAACTGATCGCCGCCTTCACCTCGCGCCGCGTCGATGGATTGGTGATCCAGCCGGCGAGCCACGACCACAGCTTTCTGATTGCCGAACGTAAGGCCGGTACCGCGATGGTGTTCGTCGACCGTCCTCCAGCATTCTTGGATGCCGACACAGTCGTCACCGACAACGCGGCCGGCGTACGTCGAGGAGTGCGTCACCTGTTCGATCACGAGCACCGGCGGATCGCCTATCTAGGAGACTTACGCACCATCTCCACCGCAGCTGAGCGCTTTCAAGGGTATGTTGCTGAGCTCGCTGCACATCACATGAGGGTGGACGAGCGGCTCGTACGGCTCGACACGCGAGGGATCGGAAAGGCCGAGGCCGCCGTGACCGAGTTGCTCGAAGGATCCCGTCCCCCGACAGCGCTCTTCACCGCCCAGAACCTGATCACCATCGGAGCGTTTCGCACACTCAGGAGGCTCGGCCTTCACAGGAAGATAGCGCTCATCGGATTCGACGACATCTTGCTTGCCGATCTTCTGGAGCCGGCAATCACCGTCGTCGCCCAGGACCCTGCTGCCATCGGCAGGACCGCCGCCGAACTGCTGTTTCGACGACTCGACGGCGATCGGTCTCCTGCGCAACATCAGGTCGTCCCTACACGACTGATTACCAGAGGCTCGGGCGAGATCCGTCCGTGATAGTGGTCTGCGGCGAAGCGCTGATGGACGTCATCCACAATGGCGACGGCACGCAGCGAGCAGTCCCAGGTGGCGGACCATTCAATACAGCGCGTGCGCTCGCTCGGCTCGGCGTCCCGACCGCATTTCTGGGACACCTGTCGGACGACCCGTTCGGCCGCGAGCTGGCCGAGTTACTCAAAGCGGACGGAGTAAGTCTGGACTTCGCCACGGTCGGAACCGAGAAGACCACGATTGCGATTGCAGACGTCGACAGCGAGGGGCTTGCCGAGTATGAGTTCATGGTCCAGGACAGCTCCGCCCCTCAGGTAACCCTCCAGATGTTGCCTGACCGGCTCGGCCCAAAAGTCAATGCCCTCCACATCGGCACGCTCGGCCTTGTGCTGGAGCCCATGGCTTCAACACTCGTCGAGCTCATGCACCGAGAGCGGGACGCGCGCGTGATGATGCTGGATCCCAACATTCGCGCCGGACTGATTCCGGATGATGTCTATCGCGAACGCCTGCGTGACGTTGTGTCTCACAGCACGATCGTGAAGGCAAGCGAAGCCGATCTCGCCTGGATGTTTCCGGGAATCAGCTATCGCGAGGCGGCCGAACAGCTGTTGAGAAATGGTCTACCGCTCGTGGTCGTCACTCTCGGAGCGGCGGGTTCATTCGGTGCGCATCGAGACCTACGTCTCCGCGTGGACGCCAAACAGGTTCATATAGTCGATACCATCGGAGCCGGCGATGCCTTCGGCGCCGCCCTGATGGCGTGGCTGCACGACCACCGGCATCTCGATCGAGACCTGACGTTGGAGTCAGATCAGTTGCTGGCGGCCCTGCAGTACGCCTCCGCCGCTGCGGCCATCACCTGCTCCCGCGCCGGCGCGGACCCTCCCTGGAAGCATGAGATGGAATAGTCCACGCGCCCAGCTCGACGCGCCTCATCACTTGAGTCGCGGTTGATGTCGGGCCAACCGGGTCGTTCCACTTGACGAGGCCCCCGGCCTCGCAGCAGGCTCCAGTTGTTTCGACACCATCGACGCTGGCGGGGCGCCCCCAACTTCTCACCTATCCTGACTCGCTGGGCGGCAGCCTGGAAGCCATAAGCAATTTGTTGCGCGGGCCGCTGAAGGGCCTGTTTTCTGGAGTGCACATTCTGCCGCCGTTTCCTTCATCTGGAGACCGGGGATTCGCCCCGTTGACCTATAGCGAGATCGATCCTAGGTTCGGGACCTGGGCTGACATCAGCCAATTGGCCGAAGACTATGACGTCGTGCTCGACCTCATGATCAACCACATCTCCCGGCAGAGTCCCGAATTCCGCGACTTTGAGCGCCGCGGCCGAAGGTCTCAATATGCAGATCTGTTCCTCACGGTGGACAAGATCTGGCCTTCGGCCAATCCATCGGCAGAGGATCTCACACGAATGTTCCTCCGAAAGCCGGGCGGTCCGTTCACCACGATCACCGTCATGCATACGGGTGAAAAGGAGAAGGTCTGGACGACATTCGGAGCCGAGCGCACGTCTGAGCAAATCGACATCGACGTCAACTCCAGCGTCGGCCGCGCCTTGATTTCGGAGTGGCTTCGGCTCCTCGCATCTCACGGCGTCAAGATCGCGAGGCTAGATGCCATCGGCTACGTAATCAAGAAAGCAGGGACGAGTTGCTTCATGGTCGAGCCCGAGATCTACGAATTCCTTGATTGGGTCGCAGGGGTTGCCGGTGCGCATGGTCTTATGGTCCTGCCCGAGATTCACGACAACTACACGACACATGAGAAGCTCGCAGCGCATGGGTACTGGTCTTATGACTTTGTACTGCCAGGACTGGTGCTGCATTCATTGGAGTCTCGACGAGCGCAAAAGCTGGCATCGCACCTTTCACAATCGCCAGGGAGAGTGTTCACCACTCTTGATTGCCACGATGGCATTCCGATTCAGCCCGACCTGCAGGGCATACTCGACCGTGAGGAGATGCTCGACCTCGTCGAGCTCGTGAAAGGGCAAGGCGGAAACGTCAACCACCTGTTGTCCGGCTCGCACTTCAACGGCCTGGACGCACACCAGTTGAATTGCACGTACTACGCCGCTCTCGGATGCAACGACGACAAATATGTGGCTGCACGGGCGATCCAGCTTTTCGCCCCAGGGGTTCCACAGATCTATTACGTCGGGCTTCTGGCCGGAGACAACGACTCCGGCGCCACGAGCCACGTCGGCGATGGGCGTGCCATCAACCGCCACAACTTCACCCATGAGGAAATCGATCTGGCTCTCATGACCCCGGTTGTCCAGCGCATCCTTCGTCTGATCAGGCTTCGACAAAGTCATCCGGCATTCGAGGGGTCGCTTGAGGTCGAATCAGGCCCGCCGGGAACCCTCCGGCTCCGGTGGACGCGGCATCAAGACACATGCGAGCTCCACGTGGATCTCAGTTCTGACGCTTGCTTGGTCACTACTCGTGACCACACCTCATCTGACCAATTTCTCGCCTGAGCTAACTTTCCGCGACCTCAGCCAACCTGCAAGCAAGCCCGTGCCTGACGCGAGGACCGCAGCCACAACGGGTATCGCCAGGGACAACAGGGCCTGGTCCCGCGGTGCCGAGGCGGCCATCCTTACGCCGACCACGAACACCAGCGCGAACCACGCGAAAAAGGACAGCGCGCCGGTAACGATGCCGAAGTCCCGCGCTCCGAGTTTGCGGAAGCCGGCGGAGATCGTCTGCGACGAGTAGTACTGCTGAGCGCCTCGTGAAATGTTCGCTCGCGTTCGCCTCGCCCGAAGCCAATAGACCAGCCAATTGATCAGGACCACCGGCGCCATCAGCGGGAGCATGACCATCATTGCCAGGTCGAAGACGACCTTCGATTCGTGCATCGGCTTGCTTACACGTAGGAGGTTTCGACGAGCGGTCTCTGCCGCCGGGTTCATCTGCGCCGCGTAGTCGTATGCGCGGGCAGCGTCCTGTCGCCGCCGCTGGCGCTGGAGGGCGACGCCAAGGTTGTTCATTGCGGCCCAGTCGTTTGGATTGAGCTTCAAGGCGTCGCGGCTGGCCTGCTCGGCCACCGACCACTTTCGAATACCGATCGCCGCGTGGCCGAGAAGCTGATGTGATTCGCTGCGCTCAGGTGCCAACCTGACCACTTCATTCGCGAGCGCCCAGGCTTCTCGCGTGCGCTTCGCGGCGATACAGGCCAGCGCCAGGGTATGCAGAGTCCAGTGGTTCTGGGGATCCAGGCGGACGGCCTCACGGGCCACGATCACCGCATCGTGCGCGCGCCCTGCGTTCCGAAGGATGGTGCTTCGAACGCGATAGCAGCGCTCGTAGCCAGGCGCGGCGGCGATCGCGTAACAGGCCTCACGGTCCGCGTCCGCAATTTGCCGTGCATGCATTAGCGCCAGGGCAAGGTCGCATCTGAGGTCAGAGTTCTGCGGGTCCTCGGCGACGGCCTTGCCGAGCAGTGGAATGGCTTCCTCATGGCGGCCCATCGCCGTGAGATGCACAGCCTGACGGTGCAGATTCAGAGGCGAGTCTGGTTCCGGCCTCGAGCCGCCGGGCGGCGTCACAGCAGGCGCTTCGCCAGCGCCGTGAAGGGTCGGGGCGCCACAGTCGACTAAAGGGTACCTAAGGGCCTTCGGTCGACACGACCCGGGCTCTTCTTGTATTCGATCGGGGTTTGGTGGACCGAGGCTGGGTTGTAAGCCGGGTTACCGAGCAAGTAGGCGTCGCTGCTCAGAGCGGTGCCACCTGCCAGCGCAAGAAAAGGGTGACAGCTGCCAGCGCGCCGAGGACGACGGTGCCGCCCAGCGCCAGAAACTCGCTCTTCCTGGCATGGAAGATTGATGCGCCCACCATGACGAGGACCAGCCCTGCCGCGGCCAGCGGTGCCAACCAGGGAAAGACATGGACGGCGGGCGGCACGGTCAGACCGAAGGCAGCGGCCAATTCGGCCACCCCGATGAACTGGCGCAGCGCCGGCGGCAGCGACGACGGGGGCCGTCCACGCGCCTCAACTCGACTGGCCGCAGCACCGTAGGCCACCGTGAAGAGCAGACCGTGAAGAAAGAAAAGGACCGCGAGGACGATCTGGAGCACCCAGGACACCGTGTTCATAGTCGATTCTCGACGTGTGACCTACGCGCCTAAGCCGGTACCTGCTGCGGCACTCGCATGGCGCGCAGCGCCGCCGCCCACCGAGCCAATTCGCCGAGGACCTTCTTCAGGCCGGCCACGTGGGTTTCCTCAGGGATGAACTTGCCGTCGTGGATGTACTTCGGGACCATGTGAATGTTCACGGCCTCGGAGAGCGGCACCATCTTCAGGGTGGTGACGACCTGCTTGGCCATCTGGACCGAGCGCATGCCGCCCGACATTCCGCCGTAGCTGACGAACGCCACGGGCTTGTAGTTCCACTCGTGGAACAGGAAGTCGAAAGCATTCTTGAGGCTGCCCGGCATCCCGTAGTTGTATTCGGGCGTGACGATTAGGATTGCGTCCGCGGCGTCGACTCGCCTGCTCCACGCGATGGTGTGGGCCTTTGTGTAGTTCCGGTGATGCGGGTGATGCGGCTCGTCAAGCATCGGCAGGTCCATGAGCGCCAGGTCCGCCACGTCGACCTCGAACCCGCCGTATTTTTCGATTTCTGAGATCGCCCAGTTGGCGATCGGGAGACCGAGACGTCCGGGTCGGGTGCTGGCGATGATCACCAATAGCCTTGTGTTCAAATTCGTCGATCCATTGAATGGCAGCATTATTGAGGCGTTCATTGAAAGAGTAAACTATTGACCGATGCCTTATATTTCAAAGGAGTTGAGATCGGCCACGACCGAACTGCAGATCGACCCCGCGCGAGAGATCTGGGGGCTGTTCCTCGACCCCGTCCTTGACCTGCTCAAGAGTCACGTGCTGGCGCACTACGCAGAGCACCGGCTGACGTCCTCACAGGCCTGCATGCTCCAGCGGCTGGATCATCCGATGCCTCAACGCGAGGCCGCGCTACAGCTCGGCTATGACCCGTCCAACATCACCGCGCTGGCCGACGCTCTGGAGGCGAAGGGCCTGGTGGAGCGCAGGCTCGACCCTTCGGATAGGCGGGTCAAGACGCTCGCCAGGACGGCCGAGGGCGAGAGACTCGTGCGCGCGCTGGACGAAAGTCTCTCCCACCCTCCCGAATCACTGAGCCGGCTGTCGCCGGCGGAGCAGGAGC
>Ga0070714_100004965_pt1 | contig 10111 bp, 8 predicted proteins | sample LARL83metaG_FD_65450 | JGI IMG/M metagenome (GOLD analysis project Ga0070714, IMG submission 65450) | Corn, switchgrass and miscanthus rhizosphere microbial communities from Kellogg Biological Station, Michigan, USA - LAR L8-3 metaG | ecosystem: Host-associated > Plants > Roots > Rhizosphere ... | reverse complement strand
GGGCTCGCGCGGCATGGCCGGCGAGCGCTCTCGCATGCCCGGTACGCCGAGCCGCGTGCGAGGTTGCGAGTTCCTCATAGAACGCCAACGTCGCATCGACGGCGGCATCCCACGATGTCGCCGTGGAGGTGAGCAGGTCCTGGTTGGGGATGACCGAAAGCTGGGACCCCTCAGCGATCGCATCTGACACGTCAAGGGGCGAGCCTCGCGGGGCGACGAAGATCACGCCGCCCCCCACCCGTTCGGCGGCGTCACGATGGACGGGGAGATCCGACGCCACGACCGACACCCCCGCTGCGCACGCCTCGGTCACCGCGGTCCCCGAGCTGCGTGCGGCGGACACCGAAACCACGACCCGCGCCGTGCGCAGCCACCGGTGCAGGACAGCGTCCGGAACCGGCCCGGTGAACTGCACGCGCGAGGAGACGCGAAGATCGTCGGCAAACGCCTGGAGCCGATCCCGCCCGGGTCCGCCGCCGACCACCACGAGGCGGAAGTCTGGATCCAGGCTCGCCATTGCGGCGATCGCGCGAGTGACACCCGTGCCGCGGTCGAGCCGGTCCACCGCCAGCACCACGGTGCCCGGGACCTCGAACGGCTCGGCGGCTCTGATCGCCTCGGCATCGATGCCGTCCGGCACGACGACCGCCGTGCGGTCGATCTCAGGAATGGTGGCGCACAACGCGTCGCGGTCGATCTCGGTGCGGCAGACGATCCCAGGCGCGTTGGCGAGCACGGCGCGTGTGGCCCGCGTGCGCGGCCAGCCAAGGAAGGCCTCGGTCGAAGCGCACGGGGTGAGCACGAAGCGGCGAATCCGAGCGCTCCCCACCGCAAGCGCAAGGGGCGCCTGCCGGCTATGGACGTCGATCACGTCGAACTCGTGCGCGTGCGCCTGCAGCCGCTCACGCAGCCGCGGCGCTACGGCAAAGCGCAGCGGGCCTGCCACGGACGGGAAGATCCGCGTCGTCACGCCGTCGCGGTACTGGACAGACGCCCGGCCAGGGCTCTGCGTCAGGACCTCGACCTGCGCCCCGCGCTGCGCCAGCCCGCGTGCCAGGTGATCCACGCGGCGCTCCAACCTCCCAGGCTCGGGCAGCGCGCTCGATGCGACCAGGGCGACCCTCACGATGCGGCGCGGCGGGAGGCGATGCGCGGCAGGATGGATCGGCGGGACGTCGCCCTCGGCAGTTCCCGCATGATCGTGCGCAGCACGCGCGACCCATCGGGCAGCGCCCGGAGGTTGCTCGTTCCGTGCAGGCGCACGTTCTCGTAGCTGGGCACCTCGTGGACGATCAGACCCGCCTTCGCGATCCGGACGTTGATGAGGGTTTCGACCTCAAACCCGTCGCAGTCCACCCGCATGTACGGCAGGCACCGGGCCCAGAACGCGTTGTAGCCGTAGCAGAGGTCGGTGTAGCTCGTCCCGTACAGGGTGTTGACGAGCGTCCGCAGCACGTGATTGCCGAGGCCGCGCGCCCGCGTGATGTCCGCACTCGAGCCTCCTTGGGCGAAGCGCGAGCCCTTCACGAAGTCGGCGCCGTTGCACAGTGCGGAGACAAATCGCGGGATCTCCGCCGGGTCCGTCGACCCGTCGGCATCGAGCATGACAATGATGTCCCCGGCGCAGGCAGCGAACCCATCCGCCATCGCGTTGCCCTTTCCCTTGCCCGACTGGGTCACGATGCGCACGTCCGGGCGAAGCCGCTTGGCGACGGCGACCGTGTCGTCGCGCGAGTGCCCATCCACGAGGATCACCTCGTAGAGCCCATCGGGAAGCCGCGAGAACGTGTAGGGCAGGTTCTCCGCCTCGTTCATCGCCGGGATCACGGCACTCACCCGCGGCCCGTCGGGCGTGAGCTCCGCGACCGGCTGGCGGACGGCGCGCCTACGCCCAGAAATGTCAATCGACGTCTCAGCGACCGTGTCGCTGACGACGTCAAGCCCCCCCGAAGACGTCCGATCCTCGTTCCACTGCAGCATCGTCAAGCCCCCTATGAAATTGTGATCTTCTTGTGATCGCGCTCCGATTAATACACCCTGTTCACACCGCGGCAAGCGGTGTGGCGATTGACGTGACCAACCGGTTACGTCAGAGGTGTGAATTGCGTCAGAGCGCCGACGACCGCGTCAGCGCGCGGTGAGCGCGCCGCGCCGTCGAGCGGCCACGAGCGGGGGCGAGCCCGTCAGCTGCTGCCCGGACGATCCGCGTCGCCGTGCTCGAGCATCTCGATGGCACGTCGGCGATTCGGGGCGCCCAGCTTGTGGAGCACGGAGGCGACGTGACGTCGGACCGTGACCTGAGATATTCCGAGACGAGACGCGATCTGAGCCGTGCCCTCATGCCGGCGCAGGCGCTGGAAGACCTCGAACTCGCGAGCGGTCAGCTCGACCTCTGCCTGGTCGGGGTGGATCATGACCCGACGTCTCATGCCACGCTCGCGGAACTCGAGGATGAGGCGTCCGGTCATCGCGCGCGGGAGCGCGGCTTCGCCCCGCGTCACTCCCCTGATCGCGTGCGGCAGCCGGCTTGCCGGCGTGCTCATCAAGAGGTAGCCGTCGGCGCCGGCGCGCAGCGCCTCGAGCAGATCCTCATCGCGGGCCGTGGCAGACATCATCACGATCTTGGTCTTGGGCAGCGCGTGGTTGATCGCGCGCGCGACCTCCACGCCGCTGCCGGGAAGATCCACCGAAATCACGCAGACGTCCGGCTTGTGGGCGAGGCAGAGGCGGACCGCGTCCTCGGCGTTCGTCGCCTCGGCGACGACGAGCAGGCCGTGGGGCTCGATCACCCGCTTGATCCCGGCCCGAGCCGCCGTCTTGTCATCGGCCACGAGGACGCGCAGCACCTCGGGGGGGCCACCTCGACTTTCGAGCCAGTCCGTCTCGGCCCCTGTGTCCTGCCGACCTCCTGTCGCGCCCACCACCGTGCTCCTCACGCTCGAAGCGGAAAACCTACCATGCACACATCAACGCCCCAAACGTTCACTTCTGAACGCAGAAGGGGCAAGGAAGGCCATACCCGTGTGACTCTCCCTTCACCACACTGCGTGCAGCGAACGGGCGCATGACGCCCAGTGGGTGAAGCAACTCGTATAGACAGCGTGCAACGACCACGCACGCCCTGAGTGTGTGAATCTCCTTAGAATTCACCGCGCGGGACGGTGTGCGGAGGCGTCGCTGTGGAGTAGGGGCAGCGGTTAATGAGTAAGTTCTTAGTGAATCGGGGTGTTGGCGCGTCTGTACGCGCCATCGGGGTCATGGCCTTCGTGTTGTGGGCCGTGACGGGGGTCGCCGCGGCGGCGACGCTCACTGCGCCGGGTATCTCGGGGACGCTGCAGGACGGGCAGACCCTCACGGCGACCCCGGGCACCCCGGATCCCTCGACCGATACGTTCGACACCCCCACGTACCAGTGGTCCTGTACGCCCACCTGCGGGAGCCCGACCGGGGCGACCCTGAAGCTCACCACGGCTGAGGTGGGGGCGACGATCACGGTGACCGAGAGCATCAACGACACCACGACGACGACTCCTGTTTCGGCCACCTCGGCCGCGACGTCCGCGGTCCTGCCTCTGCCGCCGGCCAACACGACGCTTCCGTCCATCGGCGGCATCGCCCAGCAGGGACAGACGCTGACGGCCAACCCGGGGGGGTGGACGCCGGCTGCGACGGGCTATCAGTATGCCTGGACGCGCGGCAGCACTCTGCTCGGCACCGGCTCGACCTACGTCGTGCAGCCGGCGGATATCGGGAGCCCCATCCTCCTCACGATCATCGCCAGCAACGCGGGGGGAAGCTCGCCCGTGGCCTCGTCGCTGCCGACGGCGGCGGTCCTCCCGCTTCCCCCGGCCCGCATACCCCCGGCGCTCGCGATCACGGGGACGCCTCAACAGGGGCAGGTGCTGACCCTCATCCGCGGGGGCTGGGCCAACAACCCAACCCTGCTCACCGACCAGTGGCAGGACTGCACGGGCACGGTGTGTACGTCGATCCCTGGCCAGACCGGCCTCACCTACACGGTTGGCGTCGGTGACGTCGGGCAGACGATCCGGGTGGTCGAGACCGCCTTCAATGCCGCCGAGCCGCCGCTGACGACACCGGGGATCCGGGCGACGTCGGCCAAGACTTCGACCGTGACGGCGGGCAGCGTGACGTCGCTTGTCGTCTACGCCCCGAGCTCACCCACCACCAACCAGAGCGTGACGCTGATCGCGACGGTCAGCTCCGGGGCGAGCAATGCAAATGAGCATGGCGCGGTGTCCTTCTTCGATGGGACGCACGGAATCCAGGGCTGCACCAATCAGCCGGTCAGCGGCGGCCCGACGGTCACGGTCGTGTGCCCGGCCTCGTTCGGCGCGGGCACGGCCAATCTGTCGGCGACGTATACGTCCGATGGCACGACGCAGGTGGCAAGCTCGGCGAGCGGTATGACCCCCTTGACGATAGGGAAGGGCTCGACATGGGTCACGCTTGTGGTCACGCCGCAGGTCGCGCCGGGCGGGCGCGCCACCTACGTCGCGACCCTCGGGATGCCCACGAGCAACACCGGCCCGGTCCTGCCCTCGGGGTCGATCCAGTTCCTGGACGGGGGCCAGCCGATCGACGGGTGCGCCGCCCAGTCCCTGACCAACCTCACGGCCACCTGCTCGGTGAGCTACGCCGCGGTGGGCAACCACAGCATCACTGTGCGCTACGGCGGCGATGGCAACTTTACCGGCGCCGGCTCGCCTGCGAGCAGCGTCCAGATCGTCCAGGGCGCCCCCATCGCTCCAGTCGTCCACCCGCCTCTGGGGTCGACGGTGGGATGGACAGTCCATTACTACCCGCGGTACTCATGGATCAGTGCGCTCACGGCCTACGCAGTCGCCAAAGGGACCACGATCGCCGTCACGTGCCATGGCAAGGGATGCCCCTTCACAACGTGGGTGATCAGGAACGCATCCGGTCGCGTTGACCTCACCCGCCGCTTCGGTCACCGGCACCTGCGCGCCGGAACGCAGATCACGGTGCGCTTCACACGCAGAGGATGGGTCGGCAGGGCGTACACGCTGACCATCGTCGCCGGCCACAAGCCGCGCGTCACCGTCGCGTGCCTGAGGCCGGGCCCCCGCGGGTCCGTGGTGAGGTGCGCGGCCGCCTGATCGCGGCGTCGCGCGTGCCACGTTGGGACCCAAGCCGCACGGTCACACGATCTTTACATGAATGCTACGATTTTGTGAAGTAAACGTAGGTTTCTGTGAAGCCACTTACAACGATCACCGTGACGGGGCGGTCATGCGGGACGCGGTCAGCATTCGAGGAACGGCGAACGGCTGCTCTCTCGGCGACGGCCCTCGTGCTCGCCGTGGTCGCCGGCGTGCTCATCGCGCTGGAGCTGATCCGGCCTGTCCACTTCGTCGACGACGGAGTGCGCGCCGCGGTCGAGAGTGTCATCATCGTGGCGGCGTTGCTCACCGCTCGCCTGCTGCTCGCGGTCGTTGACAGCGGTCTCCTCCTGCGCGAGCTGCTGCTCCTAGCCGGCGTTTCCGCGCTGTCGATTGCTGGCTTTGCCTTCTGGGCCGGTCCGACGATCGCCGGTGTACGGACCACGGCGCCGGACGGCACCGTGCGGCTCGTGTGCGAGCTGGCGGGTGCCGTCGCACTCGCTGCGGCCGCATTGACGCCGCTGGGCGCGTCGGTCAGGCCACTTCGCGGACGGACCAGACTTGCGGCTGCGCTGGGTCTGGGTGCGATTGCCGTCGCGATGGTGGTGCTCACGGCCCTCGCCGCTCACGCGACCATGAGTGCGCCGAAGGACGCGGGTGTGGCCACGGCCGGCGATGTCCTCTCGGTGAGCGCGAACGTGCTCTCGGCCGCGCTCCTTGTCGTTGCCGGCGTTGCCTTCGTGGCGCGGTCCCGGCAAGCGGCACGCGGCGATCAGCTGCTGGCGGCAGCGTGTCTGCTCCTTGCCGCGGCCGGCATGCAATTTGTCGCCACCCCGAGCGTGCCTGCGAGCTGGGTCACATCGCGGGACGGCGCGCGCCTCGCGGCCTTCGCCCTCCTGCTCGGCGCCGCCTACCTGCGCTATGCGAGCGTTCAGCGCGCCCGGGCCGACACGGCGCTGCGCTCGGAGCGAGAGCGGGTGGCGCGCGACCTCCACGATGGGCTGGCGCAGGACCTCGCGTGCATCACCGCGCAGGCGCAGCGCCTTGATTATCACCTGGATCCGCAGCATCCGCTCGTGCTTGCCAGCCGCGACGCGCTCGCCGAGCTTCGGACGTTGATCGCGGATCTCACCGCCTCCACCACCGATACGACCGACGAGGCGGTGCAGTTGGTCGCGCGCGACCTGAGGCGTCGACTCGACCCCGACGTCGACGTCGACGTCGATGCGAGAGCCGCCGTCGACCGGATGCTGTCGAGAACCACCGGCAGCGCCCCCGAGGCGCCAGCCGATCAGGCCGCTCATACGCGGCCCCCGCGGGGTATGTCTCGCCTCTCGGCCCCCCGGCGCCGAGTGCGGCGATCGCGGTTCCACCGAACCGTCTCTCGACCGTGAGCCCGAGTCACGCGTCACGCCATGATGACCCGAAGGTCATCGTCGTAGACGATCACGAGCTGTTTCGCCAAGGGGTGATCGGGCTCCTCGAGGAGCGTGGGATCGACATCGTGGGCGAGGCCGGCCTGGCTGCGGATGCCATTCGGCTCGCCAAGGTGGCAGGGCCCTGCGTGGTCCTGATGGACCTGAGGCTGCCGGGCATGTCCGGGATCGAAGCCACGCAGCGCCTCACCGCCGTCGCTCCGTTGGCGCGGGTGCTCGTCCTCACGGTGTTCGTCGACGACCAGCACATCATCGACGCTCTCCTGGCTGGAGCATGCGGCTACGTGCTCAAGGACGCGCCGATCGAGCAGATCGTCGAGGGGATCCGCGCCGCGGCCCGCGGTGAGTCGCTGATCTCACCTCGCATCGCGGCCAGACTTGTGCATCGAGTCCGCGAACCCGGCGAGATCGAGCAGTCGATCGCCACCGGGATGCTCACGCCTCGCGAGCTGGAGGTGCTGGAGCTCGTGGCGCGCGGACTCGATAACTCCGAGATCGCACGGGCCCTGTACCTGAGCCAGCACACAGTCAAGAATCACGTCTCCACCGTCCTCAACAAGCTCCAGGTTGAGAATCGAATTCAGGCGGCGGTCCGGGCAGTTCGCAGCGGTTTGGTGTGACGTTGCCGACGACGTCAGCGACTGGGCGGCGTCCCTGAACCGCGGCTCCTCGCCAGCAGGCGAGCGGCCGCCATCCGGTTACGCACACCGAGCCGCAGGAAGATCGATCTCACGTGGAACTTGACCGTGTTCAGAGAGATGAACAGTCGGGCACCGATCTCCTCGTAGGAGAAGCCCTCAGCCAGAAGTGTGAGCACTTCCATCTGGCGGCCGCTCAGCGCATCCAGCGGATCGTTGCGATCGGAGTACAGCGCACTCTGCCAGCCGGGCGGAAGGACTGCCTGTCCGTGGGCGACGTGGTCCAGGGATGCCACCACCTCCCGTCCTGCCGCGTCGGTAAGCAGGAGCCCTCCGATGCCCTGGTCGAGCACGAACCCGACGAGCGCCGGTTCGAGCACGTCGGCGACGATCACAATCTCAATGCTCGGGGCCTTCCGGCGCAACTCGCGGACAAGCTTCATGGCCGCGCGCGAATCGGCGCCGGCCCCGACGACCACCATGTCAGGGTGCTGCTCGGCAAGCGTCGTTGCCGCCGCGTCGTCGGCCACCGCGCCGGTGACGGTGAAACCTTCGCGTTCGGCAATCAGCGCGGCGAGCGCCTCGGCGATCAGCCGCCTGCGATCCGCGACGGCGACACGCAGCGGATGAGGGAGCGGATCCACTGCGGCCTCGCTGAGAGATGATCTGTGATCAGATCCCACGAGAGCCGCCCTTCGCCCCGAAAGCGGCGCGCCTCAGACTGAAATTCAGCATCCCTCGAGTTGTCATGCGGGCTCGACCCCCCAAGCCGCGGTGCGCATGATCAGCTTTGCGCAGGATTAACGCTATCCGTCGTGTCAACCTGAGGTAGACACAAGTGTCAGTGACGCGACTGCGAAACCCCGTCGCGCAGCCGGGTTCGTGGGGCTAGTGTGTGAGCATGGAGGCCGCCTGGATCGCCCGTGCTCGCTGGCGATGGCGTGGCGCCTGGCTCTGGCCCATGTTCATCGCCACCGCGCTGCTGGACGGGTTCATCGCGCAGACGCGACCGTTCATCGGCGATCGCCAGAGCATCGCGGGCGGTGTGCTGGCCGGCCTGATCCTCAATCTGCTGGCGGTCCTGTTCATCTCGCGCCCCCTGGGTGCTCTGCTCCGCCGCCGTCGCCCCGACCTACCGGTCATGGTGGCGCGCAACTACGCGGGCACGTTCGCCGTGCTCCTGGTCAGCGCCGGGCTGGCGGGCGCGGGTCTGGCGCGGCATCCGTCGATCCTCCAGCGCCAGCGCGCGCTCGCCGACGCGATCACGCGGGCCGAGGCCTTCATCGGCGATCACGCTCCGGCGACGTTCCGTGCGAACGCGCGCCACACCGACACCTTCACGATCGAGGCCGGAACCGTCTACCGCACGTGCGCCTCCAGTCAGGACGACCGGCGGTCCTACTGCGTCATCGTCAAGCCCCGGCTTCCTCTCGCCCGCAGCGTCGTGTTTGACGGCTACGAGCCCAACTGGCTCTTCGCCGAGGGCGTCAACTAGCGGCTGCGGGCACCTCGTCGAGGACGACGGGCAGCCGGAACAGGCTGGCGAAGCGCAGCGCCAGGAAGGGGTCGCCGGTCAGCTCGAACCGCCCACTGGACAACAGCTGCGGCCAGGTGACGGCGCCGCCGGCGAGCAGAATGAGGTCGTCCGCGCCGATGGCCGCTCGGGCACCCGCGCGGTCGGGGCTCCCATGGCTGACGCTGCAGCGCTCGCCGGCGATCGCCAGGGCGTAGCTCGCCGGCCGGGAGTCGTGGCGGATCGCCAACTCGAGTGTGGCATCGAGGTCCTGCGCCGCGGTCGGGTCGAAACGCACCGCGATCGCTCGCGGCAACGCACGCAGGATGAGCCAGTGCATCACGTGGCCGCGATCGCGGCGGGCCAGCCATCGCGCCAGGCGCGGCCTCATGAGAGGAGGTGCTCCATGGCGTCGGTCGGATCTGAGAAGAGCATGAGCGCGTCGTCGGTGGCGACCATGCGGCCGTAGTGCGTCGACATCTCGTGCTGGATGGAGTAGGCGTCGATGTCGTAGCCGAGCTCCTCGGAGACCTCGTCGTAGGGGATCACCAGCCGGTGCCGCGCCCGGATCTCCCAGAAGGCGGGTTGCTCGATCACGTCGGCGCGACCGGCGAAGAAGCGGGCCACGGCGTCGCCCTCGGCGCTCTTGGCCATGACGATGCCGACATAGTCGTGCCCGCCGCCGGACGCTTCTGCGCCCACCGCCGCCGAGGGCGCCGCTCGCGACGGCGTCGCCGGGTCGCGGCGCGCCCTGAGCGGGGGCTCGGCGGTCTGCAGTGCCTCGCTCAGCGTGCGCTCGGCGTAGTCGCCGACCTCAGCGGCGGACGGCGAGATGGCCGACGCCGCGTCACGCGCATGGCCCGTCCAGTCGTCCACCCAGCCGTCGATCACGGTCCGGTTGTGCGCGCCATGGGCAGCGTCGGACGTGAGAAACCTCACCAGGGCCACGGTCCAGGCCCGCGCCCACTGCCACTCCTGCGTGGCTGCCCGGGCCAGCACCGGCGTGACGGTATCCCCGCTCGCCGCGGCGGCGCGCGTCCCGAGCTCGCGGCGGATGAGCGTGCCCACCACCGGCTCGAAGCACAGGTTGGCGGCGACGATCACCTCGCCCCAGTCGGCGGTGGCGGCCAGTCGCTCCAGGTAGCGCCGCGTCGGCTGCCATGCGGAATCGCTGAGGAAGGCCGCGCGCGCCGCGGTGATCGGCAGCTCGCATCCGAGGTGGGGCTCGAGGTCTGAGGCGTAGAGCACGATCGCCTGGGCGGACCGCTGCTTGTGCGCCGCCTGCAGGCACACGCACGTGGCCACGGAGTCAGACAGGCAGTCGCGGGCCGCGGTGGCCAGCGCGAACCACAGGCCATGCTCCACGAATGCGGGGATCTG
>Ga0070714_100004964_pt1 | contig 10113 bp, 1 predicted proteins | sample LARL83metaG_FD_65450 | JGI IMG/M metagenome (GOLD analysis project Ga0070714, IMG submission 65450) | Corn, switchgrass and miscanthus rhizosphere microbial communities from Kellogg Biological Station, Michigan, USA - LAR L8-3 metaG | ecosystem: Host-associated > Plants > Roots > Rhizosphere ... | reverse complement strand
GACGAGGAACCCGGCCACGCGCCGGGTTCTTTTTTTGGCAGCCGGGGTCCGGTCCTCCCCGCAAGAGCGATCGCCCAAAAAGTGACGCCCCCGGCTGCACCGCAACCGGGGGCGTCCTGGACTCAGACTCTATCTGCCTATCAGTGGACCACGCAGCTGGCGGCGAGATCGCCCGCCAGGAGCGCGGCATCAGGCGAGCCCCAGCCGGTGGGATGGTCCCAGCCGGTGCCGGCGCTGAAATTGCCGTTGCTGCCGCTGGTGATGTCGTGGAAGTCACCGGAGGGATTGGTGGCGGCGGCGCAGAACACCAGCTCAGGACCACTGCCTTCGAAACCGGTCGCCGAGTTAATGGTGATGTCCTGGCCGGCGAGGATGGCGAAGAAGCCCGCCAGTTCCGGGGCCACGAAGCTGGTGCCACCGAACACTTCCCAGCGGCCGTTGTAGTAGATCGAGTAGCCGGTGCTGGGGTCCGCGTCCATGGAGATGTCCGAGCTCTGGCGGCTTGGCGCCCCGGCAGCGGTGCAGACGCCTGTCTGGTCATCCACGTAGTTCGAATCCGACGTCACGTCCTCGCTGCAATTGGTGTTGGAGACCCAGCCCGCAGCGGAGGTCTGGAACGAGGGCTCGGCGAAGTAGAGGCTGTCCGCTCCGCCAGCGCCGCTCCAGGCATCCTCCTCAACGATGAAGTTGGTGTTGTCGAGGAACAAGGTGGTGCCACCCGCGGCGATCACGAAGGGGTCGCTGGAGGGGAAATCGGCGTTGTCGCCGTTATTGCCGCTGAAACGGTCGTTGGAGCCGTCATCACCGGCGGCAGCCATCACAGTCTGGCCCTGGGTGGCCATCTGCACGAACGCATCATGCTCGGCGCCGATGGAGGCCAGACCGCTCTGGGTCTCATTGAGGCCCCAACTGGTGCTGACCACCTGCTCGGTATCGGCGGTCGCGATCGCCTGGAACTCGGCGTCGAAGTTGGCATTGGCAGGAGTCGAGCACTCATAGACCTTGATGGCGGACCCCGGCGACATGGAGCTAGAACGCTCGATGTCCAGGGTGGTCTCACCGTTCAGGACATGGGTGGTGCCATTGATGGGCACGTTGCTCAGGGTGTGATGCGGCAGGCCGTAGGTGTCCCAGAACTTCTGCACGTCCAGGGGGCGGTAGGTGAAGGCCGTGGCGATGGCGATGGTGACGCCGGAGGCCAGGCTGGTATCGGTCAGCGGATCAACCACGGCGTTGGGGTTGGGCCAATCGTAGGCGGTTGCGATCTGCTGGGGCCCGTAACCGGAGGGGCCGGCGCCCCTGCCCCGCGGCGCGGGATGCAGGTTCTGGATGTTGTGGGGCTTCCACTGCACGGCGTCATCCAGGCCGAACACGGCTTTCACGTGCAGGTCGGCGGGGAGGGACGGATCGCCGCTCGCGGAGTAGAAGGTGGCCCCGTCCACGGTGTAGTCGTTGATGGCGACGCCGAAGGCGCTCTCCACCGCCGCGGTGGTGGCGGTGAACATCACGCGGGTACGGTTCGGCGAGACGCTGATGCTCCGGGCCGGGATGCCGTGCTGGGTGAGGAAGTCCTCGACCGCCTGCACCTGGCCGGCGCTGGGGCCATAGAGCTGCGCGAACTCGCCCGGCTTCAGGAACTTATGGTACGAGGAGCTGCTGCGGTCATGCAGGTCGTGCAGGAACTGAGCGAGCTGGTCCTGGTTCTGCAAGGGCAGCGCGATGCTGATGTTGAGCTTCGCAGACACGCTATGGTGCCTGACGACCGTGGCCCTGGTGAGCATGGGCGAGACGTTGCCGTGCACCTGGGCCAAGCCCGCGGCTGCAGCCGTGCCACCCACGGCGATGCCCCCCAGCAGCGCACTGGTGGCGACGATCTTGAGGATGCCCGTTCCGATTTTCATGTGCCTCTCCCGAATCTGTAAACGTTGAATTGCGTGTTCCTTCGAGCAGGAAACAGCGCTCCGGGCCACGGCCCGGAGCGCTCCCACGTCATCTCGTCCCGCCTGCGCAGCGGTGGCCGGCATCGGCCTTCATGAACAGTGCGCTGCAGCTGCTTGGGAAGGAAGCGCCGGTGCTGGTCGCGATGGCGGGCGGAGTGAACAGCGTGCCCTGCTCGGGCTGGGACTGCCCTCCGGCCATCACGGTCTGCAGGTTCACCACCAGGCCCTGCACCTGCAAGGTGTCGAGGCTCGCATCCGCGGGCGCCGGCAACTGGGTGCCGTCACCCGAGATGCTGGTGACCGGGGCCGTGGGCGCCGCCGGGGCCGTCACATCGGCGCCGCCCAGCGCATGCAGGCCGCCGAAGCTGGTGGTGCCGCCGAACGGCTGCACCTGCAGCGACTGGGCGCTGAAGAGGATGCTGTGTGGCGAGACCACGCGCGGGTGGAACCCGACGATGGGATGACCGGTGACGGTGATGGTGCCGTCGATGACCAGGCCGCCGCTGGAGACCTTGTCGTTGCCATGCGGATCCAGGGTCAGCGTCACGGTCTTGCCGGTGATCTTGACGGACTCGTTGATGTTGGCAGTGGCCAGGTTGTGGTTCAACGCCGCCGAGCTGGAGTTGATCACCTGGGTCGGCGAGGCATGGGTCGAGCCGCTGGCGAACGTGGTCACATGCACCGAGCCGGTGCCACCGTTCGCCGAGATGGTGACTGCACTCTTGGCGGCGAGGGTCACACTCGTATCCACGGTGAGGCTCGCTGTGTCGTGCTTGCCATTGGTGCCGCTGGAACCGCCGAAGGCGGTCACCACGGCGCCATTACCGCCGCGGCTGCCGCCCAGGACATCCACGTTCCCGCCACCATGCACGGTCAGGGTGGTGCCGGCGGAGAAGCCGACCTTGCCGGTGACCGTGGCCTTGGCGGCGCCGCTGGCTGCGCCAGCGCCGCTCTGGCTCGAAGACAGCACATGCGACGGTATGCCCGCCAGCACCAGGTGCGAATTCTCGGCCCCTGGGCCGCCGGCGACCTTGAGGGCGCCGCCCACGGTGAGGCTGATGGCCTTGGTGGCGGTCAGGCTCACGTCGTCATGGGCGGTGCCGGTGGCCGCATCGCCGGAACCGAAGACCTGCACGCTGGCTCCGCCGGCGCTGCCGCCGACGAAGGAGGCGCCTCCACCGGAGGCGCTGCCCACGTTGATGGTCAGGTTGCCGGTGGTGGTCGTGGTGCCGACGGCCGAGATGACTGCGTTACCGCTGCCGGTGGCGGTGGCTTTCACGTCGGTGCCAGCGCCGAAGGCGCTCGCGTTCCCGGCGCTGCCGCCACGCACCAGCAGGGTCTTGCCGACACTGAGATTGATGCTGGCGCCCTTGATCAGGACACCAGTGTCCGCGGTGACGGTGCCGGTCAGGAAGCGATCACCGAAGAGCACGGCCTTGGCCGTCAGGCTGTCGCCACCGGCGATCACTCCGTCACCGCCGAAGGTCAGGCTGACCTTGCCCTTGGCGACGATGCTGGCGCGAGCCTGCAGCGAAGCCGCACGCTGGCCATTGGCGGAACTGCCGAGCGACGCGTTGGCGGAGACCGCCGCGGAATCGAACAAACCGCCGCCCACGGTCAGGTCCCCGGTACCGTTGAGGGTGATGGCGCCGCCCGCGCTGAGGCCGGCATTGGCCGTGACCGTCGCCTTCTGGTTGCTGGCGACGCCCTTCGCGACCACATCCACGAACTGGCCGCCCACCACGTTCACGCCGCCCAGGGAGGCGCTGCCGTTGGTGATGTTGCGGCCGGCGGTGATGGTGGCGTCCGCGTGGCCGGTGACATTGGCGACACCCTTGTCGGCATGCGCATCCACCAGGATGAACCCGCCGTGGGAGCTGTTGACGTTGATGCCCGCCACCGTGAGGTCGCCCTGGAGATTGATGTCCACGTCCAGGCCTGCCTTCAGGGAGGCGTCCGCCGAGCCCAGGATGGTCACATGCCCGGAGGCATGGTCGGCGCGCAGGTTACCGAGCGAGCCGCCCACCACGGAGGCAGAGCCACCGGTGATGGTGATGTCGTGTGCGGCCTTGAGGGTCGCGTTGCCGGTGAGGGTCAGCGAGGCCACAGCGCTGCTGGAGCCGCCCATGACATTGGCCTGGTTGTCGAAGCTGCCGCCGCCGAAGGCCATGCCCAATACCTGGATCGAGGTTCCGGCCAGGTGCAGGTCGTGGCCGGCGGTGACGTTGACGCTGGTATTGAGGCTCAGGGTCGCCTGGCCGCCGTTCCAGCGCTGGCCGGAGAAGCCGCCGTGGATACGGGCGGCGCCGACGAAGAGCTGGTTGCCGTCGCCGGCCACCACGGCCATGGTGCTGCCACCGCTCAGGGTCGCATCGACCCCGGCGGTGAGGTTCACCTCGGAGACCAGGGTGCCGGTAGCCTTGCCGCCGCCGTGGGAATTGAAGCCCACTTCGCCTTCGCTTCCGACAGGATGGCCCTGGCTGAAGGTGTTGCTCATCAGGCGGTTACCGTTACCGCCCTGGATGACCACCGTGCCACGGCCGGCACTGGCATGGGAACTGGAACCCGAAGCGGGCGTGAAGACGGCCTTCACCGTGAGCGAGCCGGCCGCCTTCAGGTTGAGGCTGCTGTCGCGGGTGAAGGTAGCGATGCCGCCCTCCTGGGCATTCACGCTGGCCTCATAGTTTCCGCCGGCACCGAGCAAGACCTCGGCGGACGGCCCATCGGCGCTGATGGTCAGATTGCCGCCGGCCTGCAGGCTGACGCCCGCCAAGGCGCTGAGGGTGACCACGCCATGGTGGCTGCCGGAGATGGCGGTACGACTGCTGAAGCCAGTACCGCTACCGGCGTCCACCAACACGTTGGACACGCCGTCGATGGTGATGCCTTGGACAGCCTTGATGTTGAAGGTGCCATTCTCGGTGACCGCAGCGACGCCGCTGTGGTTGGCGCCGACGAAGGCGCTGGAACCCTCGCGGTCGGCACCGTGGACGGTCACGCCTACCCCCTTGAGGGTGACGCTGCCGCCGGCGATCGTCACCGCAGAGGTGTCGCTGACGGTGGCCTTGGAACCCTTGGCCAAGGCCAGCACCAGCTCGTTGGCGCCCAGCCTGAAGCCTGCGCCCATCTGCAGCTGACTGCCGGCGCTCGCCGAGATCAGGCCCTTGGCGCTGAGGTTCAAGGAGGTGTCAACGGTGAGGTTGGTCGCGGCACCCGCACCCTCCGACACGACTTCAGCATTGGCTCCCGCATTGGCTCCGGCGAAGAGCTCCAGGTTACCCAGGACGGAAGAACTGCTGGTGTTGGAGCCGGTGGTCTTCAGCGTGATGCCGCCGGTGGTGGCGGTGACACTGACGGTGCCATCGACCGCCATGCTGGCCTTGTCGCCGGCGCCGGCCGCGGTGATGGAGGCACCGACAGCGTCATCGGCACCGGGCGCCACGGCCATCTGGCCGCTGGCGGCGGTGAGGCTCACGGAGCCGGCCTTGATCAGCGCACTGCTCTTGGCGATGAGCGAGGCCGCGCCGCCATGGGAGGCGTGGACGCCGGCAGAGATGCCGAGGCCGCCGAAGCCGAAGCTGCCGCTGAGGCTGGCGTCGCCGCCGGTGACACCGACATCCTGACCGGTGATGGTGAGAGCGCCGACGATGTTCATCCGCAGGACTGACTCAGCGTCGAGCGTCGCAGCGGCCACGTGGGACGCGGACACATGGGCCTGGCGAGCGTCGTTGGCACCACCGGCACCGATGATCACCTCGCCGCCATTGATAGTGGCGCTGGCGGCGGTGAGGCTGGCGTTCTGGGTGACGGTGGCGCTGACCTTGCCGGCGTTGCCGGCGAACAGATGGGCGCGCTGCGCAGCGGAGCTGCCGCCCGCAAACGCGGCCTGGCCGCTGCCCGCGTCCATGCTGAAGGCGCCCTTGGTGGAGACGTTCAGGCTGGCGTCCGCGACCAGAGTCGCAGTGCCGCCGCCGGCACCGGTCTGGATCGTGGTGGCATGGCCCGAGCTCGCGCCGAGGCGCGAGCCGGCATACACGTAGATGCCGTGGGAGGCGTGGTTGGTGACAGTGGTGGATGAGCTGCCGCTGCCGGTGGTATGGGTGGAAGTGGCGCCGGCACCGGTGTTCTTGAGGCTGATGGCGCCGCCGGCCTTGACGTTGACGCCGGCGTTCACCGTCTCGGCGGCGTGGCCACCGTGGCGGGCGCTGACGCTCATGGCGCCGTCGACGTTGCCGCCGATCAGCAACAGGCGCCGCATGGTGTCGCCGGTGCCGCCGCTGCCCGTGATCTTCATGGAGAGGCTCTGGGCGGCGTTGAAGTTGACACCGGAGGTGACGGTCAGGTCCGCGGCGCCACCATTGGCGATCACGTCGGTGAAGCGGATGCCGGCGCCGGCGAACACCTCCACCGAGTCCGAGGCCGAGATGGTCATGCTCTTGGCGCTGACGGTCACGGCGTTGTTGACCGCGTCCGCCACCTTGACGCCGCCATCATTGCTGGCAAAGGCGCCCCGAGCGGCATTGCTGTTGGCGATGAACTTGGCCCTGGAAGCGCCGGTCATGGTGAGGGCGCCGCCGGCGGTGAGTACCACGCCGGCGTTGATGGTGGCGTTGGCGGTGGCAACTGCGCCGCTGCCCACGAGGTGGTCCGAGCGGCCGGCACTGCGGGCACCGATGATGGACTGATCACCGCCGCCATGGTTGCTCAGGGTGACAGCGCCGCCGGCCTTGAGGTTCATGCCGGCGTTCACGGTGTAAGCGGCCTTGCCGCCGCTGAAGCCGCCGACGAACGCACGGCCAGCGGCTTGGGAGCCGCCGAACAGCCCGATGCTGCTGCCGTCCAGACTGGCGGCACCCACGACGTTGAAGTTGGCGCTGGCATTGACGTTCATGGTGGCCGTCGTCTTGGCGCCCGCGGCGATGTCCGCGACGTTGAAGCCGGCATGGCCGCCGCCCCCCAGGCCCGCTTCACCGTCGAAGGCCGTGATGGTGAGGCTGCCGGCCGTGACGTTCAGGGAACTATCGACGCTGAAGCTGGCCTTGGTGATGCCCTTGCCGTTGCTGGAAGCGAACATGGCACCGTTGCTTCCGGCGCCGCCGCCGGCGAACATGGCGACGCTGGAGCCGCCGGCGGAGAACTTGCCGACGGCCTTGATGTCTACGCGCGCGAGGTCGGTGACCGAGAGCACACCGGCATTGGAGGCCTGGAAGCTGTGGTGGTTGACGCCCGCGGCACCACCGCCGTTCACGCTCACGTCGTTATTGGCGAACAGCGAGATGTTGCCTCCGGCCGTGAGGCTTACGCCAGAATCGTTGCGGATGGTGAGCTTGCCGCCGTCCGCGATCGCATGCTCGTTGACGCCGGCCGCGACCCCAGCCGCCACGCTGACGGAGCTGGAGGCGGAGATGCCGATGTTGAGTGCAGCCTTGAGGTCCACCCGGCCGCTATTGGTGATGGCGACACTGCCGCCGGAGAAAGCACCGACCTCTGCGGAGTGGGCGCCGATGCCGGCGACCACACCGCCTCTCACCTGAATCTGAGCGCTGTGGGCGCTCGATCCGGAATTCATGGAGATGTCTTTCGCGGAGATGGCGACATCGCCGTGGGTGGTGAGCTTGGCCACACCCTTGTTGGAACCGATGACCTTGGCCACGGCGCCGTTAGACATGCCGCCATCCACGTCGATGAAACGGGTGCCGACGATGTTGACGTCGCCCGTGGTGGCGATGGTGAGATCGCCGATCACGTCGGCTGAAGCCTTGCCGCCATTGCCGGCGAGCACGTTCAGGAACTGGCCCAACTGCCCAGCGGCATTCAGGGACACGCCGGCCTCGCTGCTGCCCGTACCGGTGAGGCTCACGCCACCGGTACCGGCCTTGATGTTGACGCCCGCGCTGGCGACGAGGGTGGCGGTGGCCGCCGCCTCGCCCGAGAAGCCGCCGATCACCTCGCCCGGGCCGCCACCACGCGCCGCCAGGCCGTAGCCGGCGGAGATGTGCACCTCGCGGCCGCTCACGCTCAAGGCGGTACCGGCGGTGAGGTTGATGTCGCCGTCCAGGCGCGAACTCATATGGCCGCCGCTCTCGGCAGTGACCATCATCGCCACGTGGCTGAGGGACCGGTTGTTGCCGATGCCCACGTTGCCATTGGTGGCGGTGACGCCAAGGGCCTTGCCGGCCTTGAGGCTGAGGCTCACGTCCACGTTCTGGTTCACCACGGCGCCAGCTTCGTTGGCACTGCCGAACACCTGGCCGTAGCCGTGACTCATCTGCACGTTGGCGCCGGTGAGGCTCATGTTGCCTGCGGCGGTGAGGTTGACGCTGGCATCGACGGTCTCGCTGACGATGCCCAGCTTGCCTGCGAAGCCGAAGGCCTCGGCGCGTCCAGCCTGGATCCCCAGTCCGGAGCTGGCGGTGACGGTCATGTCGGTGCCGGCGCTGAGGGTCACGCTGGCATCGTCGCTTAGCACCTTGGCATGGCCGCTGGTGGTGATGGACGCGGAGGCGACACCGCCGTGGATGCTCACCCCCCTGCCGGCGATGGTGAGCGCCTTGCCGGCCTTGACCACGATCGCGGTATCGCCGTGGGCGCCCGTCGCTGAACCGGCCTTGATGCCAACGCTACCGTTGTCCTGATGGGAATGGCTGGAGTGGCTGCCGCTGATGACGGTATTGGGGTGCGCCGTGAGGGCGATGTTCTGACCGGCGGCCACGGTGATGGCACCCATGTGGCTGTGGCCTTCGGCGATGCTGCCGATACCGACGTTGGCGCCGGTGAGGTTGATGCTCTTCTTGGCCTGGAGGGTCATGGCAGCGCCGCTGCTGTCACCCACCAGCACGCCCTGCAGACTGGCGCCGCCGCCGAAGGTCTGGGTGGCGTTGATGCTGCCGGCGGTGAAGATGGAGCGCTCGAGGAAGATACCGCCGCTGTGGTCGGACAGGTCCACGTTGTAGGTCACAGGTGCCGCGAGGGTACCGATGGGGGCAGCCAGGGTCAGGTTGCCGCCGGCATCGGAGATGCGGAAATCACTGGTGCCGGTGTATGCCAGGCTGGCGCCCTTGATGGTCACGGAACCGTGGGCATCGACGATGCCGTTGTCGAGGCTGATGCCCTTGGCGGCCTGCAGCTTCAGGCCGTGGCTGAACGCAGCCTCGGCGCTGTGGCCGGCGAAGCGGCCATGGATGGTGATGCCGCCCTGCTCGCCGCCGTCGATCGAATAAGTGGCGTCGGTGCTGCCATTGAAGAAGAGGCGGTTGGCGGTGATGGACACGCCGTTGTTGCCGCTGACATGGCCGCCATTGTTGACGATGAACGCGTGCTGGGCATTGACGGTCACGGCGCCATCGGTGGCGGCGAGGATGCCGTCGACAGTGAGATTGCTGTTGGCAGAACCACCCTTTTCGGTGAGGTTGATGCCTTTGGCGGCGATGACATTTGCGCCGAACTCCGCATAGCCGGCGCTGGCAGAGGCTTTGAAGATGCCGCTGACGCTGGCGCCGCCGTCGACTTCCACGGACTTGGCCTTGAGGGTGACGTTGCTTACGGCGTTGTCCACCTTGCCGGTGATCTGAATGCTGCCGGCGCCGGCAGCGGTGAGGCCCAGGCTGCCGCCTTCGGCGGTACCGGTGATGTTGTCGGCATGAATGAAGATGCCGCCGCCGGTGGCCTTGACGGAATTGGTGGTGATCACACCGCTGGTGTTCTTCACGGCACTGGCAAGTTCGATCGTGCCATGGGAGGCGACGTCCATGAACACGCTCTTGGCCTGGATATGGCCGAAGGAACCGCCGTAACCCATATCGGCGGTGAGAGCGCCGCCGATGTTGATGTCGACGCCCTTGAGGTGGATGGTTCCGGTCACCGGGCTGAATCCCGCATCCAGCGTGAGGTTACCTGTACCGGTGGCCTTGATGCTCTTCACGTTGGCAGAGGCGTCGATGAGGTTATGCGCCGAGATCTCGACGTTGGTGTTGTTGTTCAACTGGGTCGTGATGAAGCCCGTGCCGACGCTGGCAGCACTGGTGCCGCCGGTGCCGTTGGAATGGGTGTGGCTGCCGCCGGTGTTGCCGGTGATGAGCTTGATGCTGTTCGGATCCAGCAGCAGGTTGCCGCCCTTGCCGAGGTTCATGGAGCCGCGCATGGAGATGGTGTTGCCGGAGACTTCCACGCGGCC
>Ga0070714_100004963_pt1 | contig 10115 bp, 12 predicted proteins | sample LARL83metaG_FD_65450 | JGI IMG/M metagenome (GOLD analysis project Ga0070714, IMG submission 65450) | Corn, switchgrass and miscanthus rhizosphere microbial communities from Kellogg Biological Station, Michigan, USA - LAR L8-3 metaG | ecosystem: Host-associated > Plants > Roots > Rhizosphere ... | reverse complement strand
CGGTGCCGGCGCCGCAGACACCGGCAAAGCCCCGGTGACCAGCGGTCCGCCGCGGGACGTGGCGGCGCTCGAGAAGCGCATCGACCAATGGCTGGCCGGCTACAACCGCGCCGATGTGGGGCAGATGATGGATGTGTTCAGCGACGACTTCATCGACGAGTCCAACGACAAGCCGCAAGCTGCAGACAAGGCGCAGGTCAAGCAGGCCTTCGTGACCCTGTTCGCCAAGTACGATACGCACATCGTCGGGACCACGGACGAGATACGCGCCTCGGGGGACATGGCCTTCGACCGGGGCCATTACACCCAGACGTTCACGCCCAAGGCCGGCGGCACTACCATCACCGTTGCGGGGCGCTTCCTCGAAGTATGGAAGCGCGAGGACGGTGTGTGGCGGGTACAGCGCCTCATGGATATCCACTCACCTGCCAACTGACACACAGCATGCCCTGCGGTTGAACCGGCACTCGCGGCCGGGCATCATCTGCGTAAGGATGGGAGCGTGCATGGGCGAGGTCGGGCAGCAAGACAGGGTGCCTGCGGTGGAGGGGTCCGCTGACACCGCGCCGGTGATCGAGACGGAGCGCCTGAGCTTGCACCGCCTGGATGCCGCGGACGCACCCTTCATCCTGGAACTCGTGAACCAGCCTGGCTGGTTGCGTTTCATCGGCGACCGCAATGTACATGACCTCGACGCCGCGCGCCGTTATATCGAGAATGGACCCCAGGCCATGTACCGGCACTACGGCTACGGCCTGTATCGCGTGCAACTGCAGGCCGGCTTGCCCATCGGCTTGTGTGGTCTCGTCAAGCGCGCAGGCCTTGAGGACGTGGACCTGGGCTTCGCCTTGTTGGCGGGTTTCGAGGGCCGCGGCTATGCGAGGGAAGCCGCCGCCGCAAGTCTCGCGCATGCCGCACGCGAACATGGGCTGACACGCATCGCCGCCATAACCGATCCGGCGAATGCGCGCTCCATCCGTCTGCTTCAAGCCGTCGGTTTCCAGGCAGCGGGTCAGCGTCGGCTCACGCCGGACGCCGAGCTCTTGAGTGTCTTCCTGTGGCAGGCGCGATCGCTTCCCGGTAGCGGCGCATAGAAGCCATCCATGTCGCCGCGCACCCTGCTCTTGCCCCTGCTCGTAGTGTCGGTCTGCGGCTGCACCCTGCAACGAGGCGAGATCCTGGGGGCGAGCCCGCTGGACTACAAGGACGTCTCTTTCCTCACTCCGAGACAGGATGAGTACTTCTGGATCGCGCCGCCTCGGCGTGGCCCCCATGACGTGCGACCCGTATCCATGCAACTGCCGGCGGCGGGGACGTGGGTGCGGGAAGGCTGGCTCGTGGTCGAGTTCCAATGCTTTACGCCACGCGACCGGCCCGCGGTGAACGACCCCATCCTCCCGGAGACCCAGGATGAGGAAGCCTTGTACCTGTATGCGGGTCATCGCTACAGATTGAGTTGCAGCCCCACCCGCATCGGCGACGTGGTGCTCGAAGATCTTGGTCCGGCGGGACCCTGAGTCGCCTCTGACATGCCGGCTGGAGAGGGCAACACCGGATGTGGGAACATCAAGCTTCGGGGCGGTCTGTGGCTCCTATGTCATGGTGATACGTCGGTGGGATAGGAAGTCCGGGTTCCCGCCCAGGCATGGATATGGCAGCGAAACTACACATCCTGCACATCGAAGACGGCGCGGCGGACGCGGAGCTGATCCGCCAGACCTTGCTGCGCTCCGGGCTGGATTGCACCGTCTCGCTCGCCACGTCCCGCGCCGAATATACCCAGGGCCTGCAGGGCGGCGGCATCGACCTCATCCTCTCCGACGTCCGTGGCTACGATTTCGACGGACTCGAGGTGTTGCGCATGGCGCAGTGCGCCGAGGCGGTTGAGGGCGAGGGGCCACCTTCTTCTTCACCGTGGACGAGCGTCCGGGTCGGCATGCCGGGTGATCGCGGGCTGGGAGGCTGCCAGCAGCGGCAACACCACAGCTCCCAAATCAAGGCGGCAGTTTCGATGCAGCCTGCATATGCAGTATCATCCGAAGCCGTTCGGCGTGTTCGCGCGCCCTCCTTCCGGCGCACGGAGAGCACTCGATGAGTGAGTACAGCCAGATCGACATCCTCTACGCCGAGGACAATCCCGCCGATGCCGAACTCACGCTCTACACGCTGAAGACCCGTAACATCGCCAACACCATCGTCTGGGTGCGTGACGGCGTGGAGGCGCTGGATTTCCTCAAGCGCCGCGGCCGGTACGCCAACCGCGTCGGCGGCCCGCCCAAGATGGTGTTGCTGGATCTCAAGATGCCCAAGCTCGACGGCGTGGACGTGCTGCGCGCACTAAAGGCCGACGAGAGCACGCGCGGGGTGCCGGTGGTGATCCTGACCTCCTCCCACGAGGAGGCGGATCTGCTGAAGAGCTACAAGCTGGGCGTGAACAGCTATGTGGTGAAGCCCGTGGACTTCGACAGGTTCGCCGAGGTGGTGACCGAGGTGGGGTTGTACTGGATGGTGTGCAACAAGACCCCCGAGACCTAAGCGTCCACTGTGCTGCGCCCGGGGATGAGTCTCTGAACGCGCGGAGCGTTTCACTGCTTCAGGTCACGGCCTTTCTTCGTCCCACCCCCGCCATGGTCCACACGCCGCCGTAGATGACGAAAAGCGGCCACCACACACCCCAATCGAGATCCAACAGGAAGAATGCCGCCACCAGCAGCACCGCCAACGCGCAGAGCAGCGGGTGCAGCACCGCCTTGTCCATCCTGCCGGTCTTGCGATAGCTGTCCGCGGCCTGGGCCAACAGCGGAACCGCGCCCAGGACGATGAACAGGGCCCACCAGTGATGCAGGCCGAGGAAGGGCAGCGGCAGGCCTAAATTGCGCAGCAGGAACACCACGCCCACCAGGATCACCGCCAGGCCACAGGCGAGGCTGCCCCACCAGCCGTGCCGGCGCTCGTATCTGTCGTCATCCGTCATGGCTTACTCCCCGGTGACCTATGGGGCTACAGTGCGCCCCGTCCGGGGCGAACTACAAGTGACAAGCGTCAGCGCCTCCCGGTGACATTGGCCAGGCTTGCCTCAAACGCGGCGTCGGGCATCTAATATCCGGCACACATCCGCTAGGAGAATCACAGCATGGGCAGCGACATCCTGATGACCGGCAAGGCCAGCTTCGAGCAGGACGTGATCAAGTCCGAGCTGCCGGTGCTGGTCGACTACTGGGCGGAATGGTGTGCGCCCTGCAAGGCCATCGGCCCGCTGTTGGACGAGCTGGCGCTGGAGTACCAAGGCAAGCTGCGCATCGCCAAGGTCAACATGGACGATGACGTGGAGATCGGTCAGAAGTACCACGTGCGTGGCATGCCCACCCTCATGATCTTCAAGCATGGCGCGGTGGAAGCGCAGAAGACCGGGGCCATGTCGAAATCGCAACTCACCGCCTTCATAGACGCGAACCTCTGATACCCACGGCGGTGTACGACGTCGCCGCCGGCGCCCTGCGCCGTGACTATGACCGGCGCGTGGACACGCCGACGGTGCTGGACAAGCGGCGTTATCTTTCCGCCAGTGAGGTTTTCGAGGTGGAATGGCGCTACTCGCTCGATCCTGCGGGGAAACGCCTATATAAGGCGGTCATCCGCGATGGCAAGCTCTTCGGCGGCTTGGACGGACCAAGCGCCACCGAGCTCATCCCGCTCTCGCTGCTGGTCTATCTCCAGGCCGGCAGCACCCACACCATGATCTTCGTCGCGGATGCCAAGGGCGCCATGACCGAGGCGCGCGAGATCCACAAGTACAACGAGCTGGCCTACAAGCGCCTGACCGCCGCGCCTGAGGGGCCCCACCAGGTATTTGACAGCACCGGTGCGGGGGTGAAACATGTCGCTCCCCCAAGTACTTCCAGGGCTTGAGCCAAATCCATCCTCAGGAGGAGCCATCGTGAGAACCCTGTCCTGTTCCATCTCCCTCATGTGCGCCGCACTGGTCGCGGCTCCGCTGGCATCGGCGGACACCGCCGCACCCGCCGCCTCGGCGCCGGTGGTGTTGAAGGCCGCCCACATATTCGATTCCGTGTCCGGCAAGCTCGCCGACCACGGTGTGGTAGTGGTGCAGGAGGGCAAGATCGTGGGCATAGGCGCCAACGCGCAGATCCCGGCCGGGGCCCGCATCATCGATCTCGGCGATGCGACCCTCATGCCCGGCATGATCGATTCACACGTGCACCTGGACGGCGAGTTCTCGGAGAACTGGTACCAGGGCTTCTATCAGAACGTCACCCGCTTCCCGGCGGAACAGTCCCTATACGCCGCCAAATACGCCAAGGAGACCCTCGAAGCAGGATTCACCAGCGTGCGCGACGTGGGCTCCACGGACTACATCGCGGTGAGCTTGAAGCACGCCATCGACGCCGGCGTGACCGAAGGCCCGCGCATGATCGTCTCCAACTACGCCATCGGTTCCACCGGCGGCCACGCGGACGGCCAGGACCTGCCGCCCAACGTGGCGCCGCCCTATGGGCCGGAACAGGGCGTGTGCAACAGTGCCGACGAGTGCCGCGCCGCGGTGCGTTACCAGATGAAGTATGGCGCCGGCGTGATCAAGTTCATGCCCTCGGGCGGAGTGCTCTCGCTCAACGATCCGGTCGACGTGCCGGAACTGACCCAGGACGAGATGGATGCCATCATCGGCGAGGCGCATGCCTGGCACCGCAAGGTGGCGGCCCACTGCCACGGCGACCTGGCGGCGAAGATGGCCATCAAGGCCGGCGTGGACTCCATCGAGCACGGCACCTTCCTGCAGGATGACACCTTGAAGTCCATGAAGGAGAACGGCGTCTATCTGGTGCCGACCTTGTACGCCAGTTACTGGGTGGGACAGAAGGCCGACACCTATCCTCCGGCGATCCGCGAGAAGGCCCTGGCCGCGGCGGCCCAGTCGCAGCTCATGTTCCAGCACGCGGTGAAGATCGGCGTGCCCATCGCCTTCGGCACGGACTCGGCGGTGGAACCCCACGGCCTCGACGCCCAGGAGTTCTGGCTGATGGTGAAGAACGGCATGTCTCCGGCGGATGCCCTGATGGCCGCCACGGCCAAGGCCGCGCAGTTGCTATACGGCGTGCACGGCCAGAAGAACGTGGATGCGCCGGTGGGCACGCTGCAGGTGGGCAAGTTTGCCGACATCGTGGCGCTGCCGGGTGATCCATTGAAGGACATTCACGCTACCGAACATCCTACTTTTGTGATGAAGGGCGGCGTCATATACGTGGGCGATAAATGAGCCGCTGAGACTCAGCGCCAAGATCCAAATGAGCCCTCTTACGAGGGCTCATTTTTTAGTCCCGATCGTCGCGCTGCCGGGCCAGGCCGGTGAGTATCGCCGGGTGGTGCCGGACCAGCGCCGCCGGGTCTTGCACGTGCAAGTCGTCGAAGACGCGCAAGGCCTTAAGCTCGGCATCGATCTGCCCGGCCAGGGAGTCGTAGAGCGCCTGGTAGGCGGGCGGCGGCGCGGCATAGTCCCCCTCCAGTCCGAACAGCATGGTGCCGAGCCGCGATTGCAACGAGGCGGGATGCGCCAGGGTCTCAAGGTAACCCTCGTAACTTGGCGTCAGCAGTTTCGCCGCGATCTCTTCCAGTGCCGCGAGCCGCGCCGGGGCATCCGGGGCCGGGCTCTTCTTCAGGGCCTGGCGCAGGGCTTCGATATGGCGCGCGGCCGCGCTCACTTCCCCGAGCTTCTTCTGCACCTTGAGGCCGAAGCGGGTGCGCGCCTGCAGGTCCACGTCGCCGGCCTGGATGCGCGGATCCTTGCGCACCTCGAAGTCGCGGCTCTCGACGTGGCCTTGCCACGTCAGGGTGACGCGGTATGTGCCGGGCGGCACCTGCGGTCCGGGCACCGCCTCGTCGCCCTCGCCGAGACTGCCGTAGCGCAGGTCCCACACGAAGGAATCCATGCCGGCATCGGTGCCCAATGCGGGCGGCGCCCCCTCCATATCGGCGCCCTGGTCCGCTTCATCAGCTTTCTTCGCCGAGCCACCGGTCACGCTGAAGGAGGCGATGGGCTGGCCCGAGGGCTCGCTGAAGGCGAGGCTCAACGTGGCGCCTTTCGCCAGGGGCTTCTTCAGCGCATAGAACACCTGGGCGCCGTTGACCGGGTTCTCCCCCATGTTGAACTGCAGGGCGCTGGGGTCCTGGGAGCCGGAGGTGATCCAGGCGGTGCCGGGGGTGTAGAGATGGACGTCAGCGCTCCTGACCGCGGGCGTGAGTTCCCGCAGGGGTTGCAGCTGATCCAGCACCCAGAAAGAACGGCCGTGGGTCGCCGCGGCCAGCGAGTCCTGCTGCGGCACCACCGCGAGGTCCGTGACCGCGACCCTGGGCAGGTTCTGCTGCAGGCTGTGCCAGTGGCCGCCTTCGTCGTCGGAGAACCAGGCGCCGTTCAGCGTGCCGGCGAAGAGCAGCTTGGGGTCCAGCCAGTCTTGCCTGACCGTGAAGCTCGCGGTATCCGCGGGCAGGCCGGCGACGATCTTGCGCCAGTGCTGCCCGTAGTCGTGGGTCTCATATATATAGGGAGCGTAATCGTCCAGGCGGTAGCGGTGTGCCGCCATATAGGCGGTGCCGGCGTCGAAGCGCGAAGGCTCGAGCGTGTTCACCGTGCTCCAGAGGGGCAAGTCCGGCGGCGTCACCTCCTGCCAGTGGCTGCCATCGTCCTGGGTCACCCACACCCGGCCGTCGTCGGTACCGGCCCACAACAGTCCCGCCTTGAGCGGCGATTCTGCCAGGGCGAACACGGTGTCGTAATACTCCACCGAGGTGATGTCCCGGTGCAGCGGACCACCGGAGGGTTGTTGCTTGCTCTTGTCGTCCCGGCTCAAGTCCGGGCTGATCTCCCGCCAACTGTGGCCGGCGTCCGTGCTCTTCAGCACGTACTGTGAACCTATATAGAGCGTGTCCTTCTCATGGCGGCTGGCGACGATGGGGAACGTCCATTGGAAACGGTATTTGAGCTCGGCGGCACCGCGCCCGGTGTTCTCGTCGGGCCAACTGATGAGGAAGGTCTTGAGGTTGGTGCGGGTGTCGGTGCGCTCCAGGGCGCCCATGGGCCCGCCGCTGGAATACACGATCCAGGGCTCGCCCGGCACCGGCACCGCGTAGCCCGATTCCCACTGGGCGACGGTGCGCCAGTCGTGCACGTCGATGCCCCAGTCCGGGGTCGCGCTGGGCACTTCGATGGTGGAGAGATCCTGCTGGGCGCCGTACAGATGGAACGGGAAACGGTCGTCCACGTTGATGTGATAGAGCTGCGCCGTCGGCTGGTTGTCTTCAGACGACCAGGATGCGCCGCCGTCCAGGCTCACGCTGGCACCGCCGTCGTTGCCGAGGATCAGGGTCTTGGCGTCGGTCGGATCGATCCACAGCACGTGGTGGTCGCCGCCGATCATGTACTGGTTCTTGAAGGTCTTGCCGCCGTCCTTGGAGACCATGAGCCCGCCCGCCTGGGTGACGAACAGGTGATCCGCATCCTGGGGGTCGGCATAGATGCGGCTGAAATACCAGGCCCGCATGTCGAGATCGCCCTTGTGGTAAAGCCGCTGCCAATGGCCGCCGGCGTCGTCGGAGCGGTACAGCCCGCTTTCCCCTGCCTCCACCACCGCGTAGACGCGGCCGGGGGCGGTGGGGGCCAGGCTCAGGCCGATGCGGCCCAATGGGCCGGCCGGCAGTCCCGCGTTCTTGCTCAAGTCGGTCCAGTGCGCACCGCCGTCGCTGCTCTTATATATGCCGCTGCCGGGACCGCCGCTGGAGAAATCCCAGGGCCGGCGTGACACCTGCCACATGGCGGCATACAAGGTTTTGGGATCGGCAGCGTCCATCACCAGGTCCGCGGTGCCGGTGTCGTCGTCCACGAACAGCACGCGCTGCCAGTGGGCGCCGCCATCCTTGCTCTCGTAGACGCCCCGCTGCGGATTCGGGCCGAAGAGATGCCCCATGGCGCCCACGTACACGTGTCGCGGGTCTTTTGGGTCGACGAGGATATTGGAGATGATGCGGGTGTCTTTAAGGCCCACGTTCACCCAGGTCTTGCCGGCGTCGCTGGATTTCCACACCCCATCGCCCGTGAGCACGTCGCCCCGCGGGAAGGGCTCGCCCGTGCCCGCGTAGATCACGTGGGGATCGGACGGCGCCACGGCGAGGGCGCCCACCGGCCCTAAGTCCAGGCAGCAATCGCTGATGTTGTTCCAGTGGTGCCCCGCGTCCTGGGTCTTCCAGATGCCACCGTCGGCTGCGCCCATGTAGAACACGCTGTGATCGCCGGCGCTGCCGGCCACCGCATCCACGCGGCCGCCCCGAAAGGGGCCCACCAGGCGCCATTGCAGAGCTTGCAAGGAGTGATCCGCGGGGACCTCACCGCGGGCGGCCAAGGCCGTCAGTGCCGCCAACAATGCCGCGACGTACAGCGATCTGCGCATGGGGCTTCCGTCCGGGTTATCTACTAATAAGTTAGTATTAACGAGCGGGCGGCCTGGTGCAACGCCGGGGACCCAGACGGCCGCTGAGCGCAAGCGACGTTGCACCGCCGCGGATGGCGGGGCCCGGCGGATACTGCATGGGATGGCGCTAGGTCATGCGCCGGCACAGCAGGTTCGCCGTGAGGTGGCCCGCGCGCGGTTCATTTTTCCTTGAGGCGGTGACTGTCCTCGGCGCCCAGGTCCAGGCCGTAGAGCTCCTTGAAGCGCGCGATCTTGGTCTGGGTGACGCGCGAGAAAGGTATTTTGCCTTCAAAGGAATGCAGGACGATGCCCTCCAAGAGGTCACCGAGCGTCATATCCAAGTCCTCGGCCACCGCCTTCAGCACCTTGAGCAGGCGCTTTTCCAGGCGGATACCGGTCTGGACCCTCTCGATCTCGCGGTTCCCAGCCATGCGCTTCGCTCCCTATTGGTACCTAGGTACGTTAATAGAGGAGAGCGGATCTTCGCAAGCCTCGGCAGAAGATTCAGGGGGCGGGATGACAACTCTGTGCCCAAGCTGATGTTCCATAATGCCCAAAACATGCTTGCGGGGAATTGCCGTGGTTATGTGGCAAAATCTCCGCTCGATGGGGAATTAAGTCATGTCGACAACCCGACAGATGGAAGACACTGTGGATCACGACGAGCGCCGCAAACATCCGCGTCTGCGCCGTGAGGAGCGGGCGGTGATCCGCCAGCTCAACATCAGCGGCGAGGACGTCACGGTCTCCAAGTACTACTGCACCACCGTGGACATCTCCCCGGGTGGGGTGCAGATCCAGACAAAGCGCGCCTTCCCGCTGGGCGAGCAGGTGGAGATCACCATCAACCTGGAGGGCAATCCGGCGCCCTTCAACCTCTCGGGGGTGACCCGCTGGATCGCGCCGTCCTCGGGAGAGCCGGGTTACGTGCTCGGCATCGAACTCATCACCGACAACAACATCTCCAACTGGCGCCGGCTGTTCAACTGAGCCGCGCGCGACTGCTCCGGAGCTTCCCATGAATTGGTCCACCGACGATGCCGGCAAACTGCTGCTGAGGGTGCTGGTGGGCGGCCTGTTGCTGCTGCACGGCTTCCACAAACTCATCACCGGTCCGGGCGAGGTCGTCTCGATCCTCTCCGCCCACGGCGTGCCGGCCTTCCTGGCCTACGGCGTCTATGCCGGCGAAGTGATCGGTCCGGTGCTGATGGTGCTGGGGGTCTACGCCCGGATCGGTGCCTTGCTGGTGGTGGCCAACATGCTGGTGGCGGTGCTCGCCACCCGCGGCCTGAACCTCTGGCACCTGAACGAACATGGCGGTTGGGGCATCGAGCTGGAAGCTCTATTTGGCTTCGGCGCCTTGTGCGTGGCGCTGCTCGGCGCCGGCGCCTATAGCGCCGCCGGCAAGGGCGGAAAGTTCAATTGAGATCCGACACCCTCTAAATATCCGACAAGGGACCCGGCTACGCGCCGGGTCGCTTCTTTTAGCGGATACCCACGTCGCCTTTTACGCTGTCGATGAGCTTGGCGCTGTCATAACCCACACCGTCCTTAAACACCCACAGCACCTTGTGCAGCGCCTTGGGGTCGGCGGTGAGATCACCGTCCAGCACCGTGAGGTCGGCGTACTTGCCCACT
>Ga0070714_100004961_pt1 | contig 10115 bp, 10 predicted proteins | sample LARL83metaG_FD_65450 | JGI IMG/M metagenome (GOLD analysis project Ga0070714, IMG submission 65450) | Corn, switchgrass and miscanthus rhizosphere microbial communities from Kellogg Biological Station, Michigan, USA - LAR L8-3 metaG | ecosystem: Host-associated > Plants > Roots > Rhizosphere ... | reverse complement strand
TTTTCAGCGCGCGAGCGCGCGTACGTGTACGCGATCTTCAACCGCCGCGAGCCCTCGCCGCTTCTAGCGCGCTACGTGTATCACGCCTGGCGTCCGATCGATCTCGACCGCTTTCTGGAGGGCGCGCAGCATCTGATCGGCGAGCACGACTTTCGCTCGTTTTGCGGCATGCTGCCCGAGAGCGGCCCGACGATTCGCACGGTAAAGATGCTTGAAGCCAGGCGATCGGGCGATATGATCCGCGTCGAGATTCGCGCCGACGGCTTCTTGCACCGCATGGTGCGCACCATCGTGGGCACGCTGGCCGACTGCGGCATGGGCCGTCGAGATCCCGCGGAGATTCCGCGCATTCTGCAAGCGCGCGATCGCGCCGCCGCGGGCTTGACCGCGCCGCCGCAAGGCTTATATCTCGCGGGCGTGCGCTACACCGACGGCTACGACTCCTTCAAAGAGCCGCCGGTGACGTCGGCACTGGCGTAGTCGCAGCGCACGAACGTCATCGCATAGGCATTGCGCTCGTCGGCCGGACAGGCGCCGATCACCTCGCGCACGCATTTCCGCTGCGGCGCGGTGTAGTACACGTCGCCGTCGATCTCCGCGTCGACTTCCGTGACGAACGCCGTGTCGACGAATTGCGCGAACTCGATGAAGACCTGGGCCCCGCCGATGATTGCGATCTCACGATCCTCGCGCGTCATGTCGAAGACGTCTTCGACCGAGCGCGCCGCCTCGACGCCTTCGGGCCAATACGAGGTGTTGCGCGTGAGCACGATGTTCCGGCGCTTAGGCAGCGGTTTGCCGATCGACTCGAACGTCTTGCGGCCCATGATGACGGGCTTCTCGAGCGTGAGGCGCTTGAAGTGTTTGAGATCCTCCGGCAGGTGCCACGGAAGCGCGCCGTCGCGCCCCATGACGCCGCGGCGATCGTGGGCCACGACGAAGATCACGCGCGGCCGCCGCATCGTCAAACGGCAACTTCCGCGCGAATCGGCGGGTGCGCTTCGTACCCGGCGAAGACGATGTCTTCGTAGCGATAATCGAAGAGCGAGTGCGGCCGCCGCTTGAAGACGAGCGCGGGAGGCGCAAGCGGATCGCGCGTGAGCTGCAGCTTCGCCTGCTCGAGGTGATTGTTGTACAGATGGCAGTCGCCGCCGGTCCATACGAATTCGCCGGGCTCGAGATTGCATTGATGCGCGATCATGTGCGTGAGCAGCGCGTACGATGCGATGTTGAACGGCACGCCCAAGAACGCGTCGGCGCTGCGCTGATACAGCTGGCACGACAGGCGGTTGTTCGCGACGTAAAATTGGAAGAGCAGATGACACGGCGCCAGCGCCATCGTATCGAGTTCGCCGGCGTTCCATGCGCTCACGATGAGGCGGCGCGAATCGGGATCGCGCTTGATCTCTTCGAGCAGATTGGTAATCTGGTCGATCGTTCTTCCGTCGGGCGCGGCCCACGAACGCCATTGCTTGCCATAGACGGGGCCGAGGTCGCCGTGCTCGTCCGCCCACTCGTCCCAAATCGTCACGCCGTGCTCCTGCAGCCAGCGTACGTTCGTGTCGCCGCGCAAGAACCAGAGCAGTTCGTACACGATGGATCTGGTGTGCAGCTTCTTGGTGGTGACCAGCGGGAACCCGGCGTGAAGATCGAAGCGCATCTGATAGCCGAAGACGCTGCGCGTTCCGGTGCCGGTGCGGTCGCCCTTTTCGACGCCGTGGTCCATGATGTGGCGAAGGAATTGCAGATACTGTTGCACGTCGGGACGGATCATTCGACGCGCCCGTGCAAGTATTCCGCCATGAACAAGCGCCTGTTTTTACTCTTCCCGGCCGCGTTGATGGGCGCAGTCTTGAGCGCCTGCGGCGGTTCGGGTACGCCCGCGGCCACGCCGGCGGCGAGCGGTGCGCAGTGGCGCCTGAACGCCGGCGCATCCTCGCACGCCCAGGCATTCCAGGGCTTCGGCTTCTATCCGAACACGATCACCGTCGATGCGGGGGATACGGTGACGTGGACGTATCCGAGCTCCGAGCCGCACACCGTAACCTTCCTGGGCGCGAGCGGCACGCTGCCCTCGCCGGGCGATCCGAATAATCCCAAACCCGCGGGCGGTTCCACGTACGACGGCAGCACGTTCACCAGCTCCGGGTTTATCGCGATGGGCTACAGTTACTCACTGACGTTCACCAAACCGGGCACGTACACGTACTACTGTTTGATCCATCAGCCGGAAATGGTGGGAACCGTCGTCGTCAATCCGGCGGGCACTACGTATCCCGCGCAGGAAGACGCCTATTCTGCACAAGCGGTGGTGCAGGCAAACGCCGACGTGCAAGCCGCGTCGCACTCGCTCTCGCTGTTTCCGTATACTCCGGGAGGCGCGCATATCGCCGCGGGAATCTCGCCCGGACTTGCGTCGGGAGTACCGCCGTCGACGTCGTCGGTCATGCGCTTCGTGGTCGATACGAACGTCGACGATTCGACGATTACTATTCCCGCCGGTGCCACGGTCACGTGGACGAACCAATCCAACAACGCGCCGCACACCGTGACCTTCCCCGTTGCCGGGCAGCCGCTGCCGGAGCTCCCGGGCGATCCGTTCACGCCGCCGATGGGCGGCTCGACCTACGACGGTTCGCAGGTCACCAACTCCGGCGTCCTGGCTGCGGGCCAAAGCTATTCGCTGACGTTCACCAAGGCGGGGACCTACGTGTATTACTGCTTGTTCCACGACGGCGAGGGGATGGCCGGAACGATCGTCGTTCAATAGGTGTTGAAGACCTCGACCGTGCTCGACGACTTCAACCCGCTGCTGCGCGAGTGGTTCCAGGCGCGTGCCTGGACGCCCACGCAGCCCCAGATCGAAGGCTGGCCGCTGATTCGTGCCGGCCGCGACGTGCTGATTTCGGCGCCGACCGGTTCCGGTAAGACGCTCGCGGCTTTTTCAATTTGCCTCGATCGGCTGATCGAGCAAGCGTCGGACGGAGCGCTCCCCGACCAGACGCTCGTGGTGTACGTCTCGCCGCTCAAAGCGCTCACGAACGACGTGCGCAAGAACCTCGAGATCCCGCTCGGCGAGATCGTCGAGCTCGCCGAGCACACGTCGACGCCGCTCGCACCGATCCGCACGGCGGTTCGCACGGGCGACACGACCACTGCCGAGCGCGCGCGCATGCTGCGCAAACCGCCGCACGTGCTGGTCACCACGCCCGAGTCGCTGTTCATCTTACTAACGGCGGAAAAATCGCGAGCGCTCTTCACGAACGTCTCGACGGTTATCGTCGACGAAATTCACGCGATGGCCGCGGACAAACGCGGGTCGCACCTGGCGCTCACGCTCTCGCGCTTGGACGCGCTCGTGGAAGCGGGCAGCGGCAGCAAACCGCAGCGCATCGGGCTTTCGGCGACGGTTCGTCCGCTCGACGAGGTCGCACGGTTTTTGAGCGCCGGAGCGCAGATCGTCGACGTGGGCAGTAAGCGCGAGATCGATCTCGCGATCGAAGTTCCCCGCGACGAACTCGGACCGGTGGCCAGCGCCGAGATGTGGGCGGAGATCTACGATCGCGTCGCCGAGCACATCCGGGCGCGCCGTACGACGCTCGTCTTCGTCGGCACGCGCAGAATGAGCGAGCGCGTCGCGTTCGCGCTGACGGAGCGGTTGGGCGAAGGCGTCGTGATGCCGCACCACGGCAGCCTTTCGAAAGAGAAGCGCTTCGAAGCCGAGCATAAATTGAAGAACGGCGAGCTGCGCGCGGTCGTTGCCACCGCTTCGCTCGAACTGGGCATCGACATCGGCACCATCGATTTGGTCGTGCAGCTCGGGTCGCCGCGTTCGGTGGCGGTCGGGCTGCAGCGGATCGGGCGGTCCGGACACTGGGTCGGCGCGAAACCCGAAGGCCGCTTTTTCGCCACGACGCGCGACGAACTGCTCGAATGTGCGGCGCTGGTGCGCGCGATCCGCGCCGGCAAACTCGACGCGCTGCGCATTCCGCGTGCCCCGCTCGACATTCTCGCGCAGCAAATCGTCGCAGCCGCCGCAACCGATGAGTGGAAAACGGATGCGCTCTTCGATCTCATGCGCAGCGCGTATCCCTATCGCGATCTGCCGCGCAAAGACTTCGACGACGTTCTAACGATGCTCGCGGACGGCGTGGCGCACTCGCGCGGACGAAGCGGTGCGTTTCTGCATTACGATCGCGTGAACGAACGCGTGCGCGCGCGCCGCGGGGCGCGCATGGCCGCGATCACCTCGGGCGGCGCGATACCGGAAACCGCAAATTACAACGTCGTCGCCGAACCCGAAGGGCACATCGTCGGAACGCTCGACGAGGACTTCGCCGTGGAGAGCCTCTCGGGCGACGTGTTTCTGCTCGGCACGAACTCATGGCGCATCCGGCGCGTCGAGCCCGGCGTCGTGCGCGTAGAAGATGCCCACGGCGCCGCGCCCACCGTGCCGTTTTGGAACGGCGAGGGTCCGGGCCGCACCATCGAACTCTCGCACGAAGTGGCGCAGCTGCGCGCGCAGATCGACGAGCACGACGACGCATCGGCGCAGGAACTGCTGATCGATGATTGCGCGCTCGATCGCGCGGGCGCGCAGCAGGCCGTCGCCTACGTTCGCGCGGGCAAGAAGATTCTCGGCGTCGTTCCGACGGACAAGACCATCGTCGCGGAACGCTTCTTCGACGAGGGCGGCGGCATGCAGCTGATTCTGCACACTCCGTTCGGGGCGCGCATCAATCGCGCGTGGGGCCTGGCGCTGCGCAAGAAGTTCTGCCGGTCGTTCAACATCGAGCTGCAGGCTGCCGCAACGGACAACGGCATCGTGCTCTCGCTCACCGACCAGCACGCATTTCCGCTCGAGATCGTCTTCGAATACGTCAAGACCGCAAGCGTTGAGTATACACTCACGCAGGCGCTCCTCGCCGCGCCGATGTTCGGCGCGCGCTGGCGCTGGAACGCAACGCGTGCTTTGGCGATTCTGCGCATGCGCGGCGGGCGCAAGACACCGCCGCAGCTCATGCGCATGCGCGCAGACGACCTGCTCGCCTCGTGCTTTCCCGACCAGGCGGCGTGCGCCGAAAATCTCACCGGCCCGATCCGCATACCCGATCACGTGCTGGTCCGCGAGACGATCGACAACTGCCTGCACGAAGCGATGGATCTGGACGGTCTGCTCGAGGTGCTTACCGGCGTCGAGAGCGGCCGGATCCACACGGCTGCCGTCGATACGCCTGAGCCATCGCCGTTCTGTCACGAGATCTTGAACGCGAATCCATACGCGTATCTCGACGATGCACCGCTCGAAGAACGCCGCGCGCGCGCCGTGCAGCTGCGCCGCACGATTCGAGACGATCTCGACGGCGCCGGCATTCTGGATGAAGCGGTGATCGCCGAAGTGGCCGAGGAGTCGTGGCCGATCGTGCGCGATGCGGACGAACTGCACGACGCGCTGCTCACGCTCGTGGTGCTGCCGCCCGTTCCCGATTGGCAAGCGTGGCACGAGGAGCTGCTCGCTGAAAATCGCGTCTCGACGATAACGGCGCACGGCAAGATGTTTTGGGTGGCGGCGGAGCGCTCGGAACTCGCGCATCGCGCGGTCGAACTGCAGCAAGAGGACGCCTTCGCCGAAGTGCTTCGCGGCTGGCTGGAGTCGAGCGGCCCGCTCACCGTGGGCGAGATGCTCGATCGGTTCGGCGTCGATCGCACCGTCGTCGAAACGGCGCTCATTCGCCTGGAAACGGAAGGCCAGCTGCTCCGCGGCCGTTTCCGTGCGATCGAAGAAGAGCAGTGGTGCAACCGCCGCGTGCTCGCGCGCATCCACCGGCGCACCATCGGACAACTGCGGCGCGAGATCGAGCCGGTTACCGCCGCGCAGTATCATCGTTTTCTTTACCGGTGGCAGCACGCTGCCCCGCCCTCGCGTTTGCACGGCGTCGACGGAACGCTGCAGATCATCAGGCAACTCGAAGGGTACGAGATTCCCGCCGCGGCTTGGGAGGCGCAGATACTTCCGTCGCGCGTCGCCGGCTATCGTCCCGAGTATCTGGACAAACTCTGTTATTCCGGCGAAGTCATGTGGGGCCGTTTGGCGCCGCACCCCACGCTTTCTGCGGACGAATCCGAAACCGCGCGCCGCATCCGCCCGACGAAGCTCGCGCCCATCTCGCTCTTCACGCGCGAAGACGCGGAAGAACTCATCGTGCGCACCGACGTCGGCACGACCGGACTCTCGCATGCGGCGCGTGAGGTTCTCGCCGAGATCGAGCGCCGCGGCGCGCCGTTCTTCATGGACATCGTGCGCGGCACGAAACGGCTGCCCGCCGAGGTCGAAGAAGCGCTGTGGCAACTCGTTGCAGCGGGGCTCGTCACGGCCGACGGATTCGACGCATTGCGCTCGCTCATCGATTCGAAACGCCGGCTAGGCGAGAAAGGGCTGCGCGCGCGTCCCCGTTCTTCCAGCGGCCGCTGGACGCTGCTCGTGTCCGAAACCGAGAGCATCGACGCGGACAAATTCGCGCGCCGTTTGCTGGCGCGCTGGGGCGTAGTCTTCCGCGACGTCATGGCGCGCGAAAGCCTCGCGCCGCCGTGGCGCGAGCTGCTGCTCGCATTGCGGCGCATGGAGGCGCGCGGAGAAATTCGCGGCGGACGCTTCGTTTCAGGCTTCGTCGGCGAACAGTTCGCACTGCCCGAAGCCATCGAAGCGCTGCGCGCATCCCGCCGAAGCGGCGACGACGGCGACCTGCCGCAACTCGGCTCCTACGATCCGCTGAACCTCACCGGAGTAATTCTACCGGGCTCAAAACGTGAAGCAGTGGAGTCGGCTTGAAAGGACCTGTGCAGGGCAGAATTCAGTGGCGCTTGTCGTGCCTTACGGCTGCGAATATTGCCGCGGTTCTTATCGGACCACCGCATATCGCGATCGACGTGGGCTTCGGTGCCCGCCTTAAGAAGCGAAGCGGGCCCAGACAACCGATGTCCGGGCCCGTCGCCGTTCGCAATGCTTACGCGCAAGTAGCGTCGCGTTAGCGGTCGGGCTTTTGCGCAATCAGCCACAGAAGCGCTACAGAAAAACCGGCAAAGGCAATCGACGCGAGAGGCACGCCGATCCAATAAAGGACTGACTTCGGCTGCATCAAGTTCATAACGAGGATCAAACCGATGAACGCGGTAAGGCCAAGTGTCTGAATTCGATTGAATTGCCAATGCAGTTTCATCGTGTCTACTTCTTTCCGCTTTGGAACTGATCCGCTAAACCAGCCCCCGCTGCGATGATGGTAGCGCCGGTCATAATTATCCCGGCTGCTAACGACACGCCCTGTCCCCCAGGCACTAGTGCTGTAACGAACATCACTGTAGCGGCGGAAGCCGCCACCACGGTGGCCACAGCTCCAATTTTCCCGGCCACGCTCATGGCGTGGCGCGAGGCGGTTGTAATGGAAGCCATCTCCGTTGGCGCGTAGACGTTTGCATCCATCGTGTCTTGCACATACGTGCCATCGGTTCCAGTATACGTGACATCGACAGTGTGCCCGTCCGACTCCATGCTGCCGGTGATTGTGTATGTGACGCCGGAGATGGTTTCCGTCGCGGTTGCTGTACCGCTCGTCGTATCGACATACAGGTTCCCGCCGTTTGGAAGAGCGTTATTTCCTGCGACGATAAATCTGCCAGCCGGAACCGCAACGGTGGCCGTTCCGGACGAATATTGCGGCATCGTTACGACATAGTGGTTGAGAGTGTCGCTGAGGGAGGTGGCCGTGTATGCGGTCGCGGTTCCCTCGTTGACGCCGTTTAAGTCTGTGCCGTAGCCGGTTGCGCTCAGCGAGCCATCGGAGGCCTGAGTTGAGTAACTATAACCATGCACCAGCTTATACGAGGCTGATAACGGCGTTGTGCCACCTCCGCTGCCAAGGCACGGATCCGTAATAGCCATTGGCTTGCGCCCTTGAACTGCCTGGGGGCATTGGACCACGTTGTTCGGCTGTATCTGAGGCATTGGTGTGCTCGTGCTCGAGCAATCGCTAGAGTAGCGGACATGGCGGCAACCAGCAGAAGGGAAGCGGCTTTGCTAAGTGCTTTGAACAATCTGTACTCCCGAAAACAGAAAATAGAAAAATCGCCGTCGCGGTAAAGCAATGCTAGTGCTAATCAAAAAAGGGTAACGCTAGCGTGCAGCCGCTTTTTCGTATTTTTTCACAAGCCCCTTTAGAATGTGGCAGCTCTGTAAGTAGCATGACTCTGCGGCGGCGATAAATTTAAATTCACCGCGGGACTCACGTCGTACGTTGGGGTAGCGGTAACAGCTTCGACAGTAAACGCGAGCCATTCCGTCCCTCGTTTTCGAGGCAGGTCGTGGAGAGCAGGATACGTCAAGCGCGAACTTTTTGCGCGGGCCCGAGCGATAAGAAGCGGATGCGTCTTCATGCGCCTGAAAGATTTTGTTAGCGGTCCGCAAACGATTGCTGCATTGGGCAAAAAAGGACGTATGCGCTGTATACGCGCAGTTGCGAAAAGCGTTCCTCGCCGCGAGCAACTTGTGTGTGCGCTGCCGCGTTCGATTTGCGTCGCGCAGCGACCCCGGTGGAGACATCTCGACGAAATTGACTCGACAGATGCGAATATCTCGCCAGGTGTCGAAGGGCACGACCGCGCACCGTACCTCGGACGCGTCGCAAGTGCACATCGACGCGATCATGCACGCCTTGCACTAGTAACCCAACCGTTCGAACAACCCGAGTAGTGCGATGCGGTCGGTGCGCGTGATGGTCGAGGCGAGCGTTTCGCCGACGATGCGATCGACGTCGTCGAGCGCTTCTTCCAGCCGGTCGCGGCCGGCTTTCGTAATCGCGGCGTAGCTCGCGCGCGCGTCGCGCTCGTGGGAGACGCGCTCGACGAGTCCGATTTTCTCGAGCGGCAGAATCGCGCGCGTCACGCCCGAAGGCGTGATCTGCAGGCGGTTGGCCAGGTCCACCGGGCGCAGGCGGCCGCCCACGACACCGGCCAGCTCGTTCAGGATGACGAAGTCGGTAAAGCCGATGCCGGGCAGGACGGCTTCCACGCGCTTGCGCAGCCAGGCGTCGATGCGGGCCACGCCCAAGGCTATGGCGACGTTCTCGGTAAGCATAAAAGGGAGAATACTTGACAACTCAAATACTTGTCAAGTATTTTTCTGCGTAAAAGTGCTTGACTCGGGCTGAGATTTCCCGTAGACTTGCCGAGTTATGCGGACCTACCAACAGAAAACCGCCGAGACCAAGCACGATTGGTACATCGTCGATGCGGCCGGGCAGCGCCTGGGCACGCTCGCGGTACGTATCGCGCGCGCCCTGTCCGGCAAGCACAAACCGACCTGGACGCCGCACATCGACGACGGCGACCACGTCGTGGTGATCAATGCGGACAAGATCGAACTCGGCGGCAAGAAGTGGGACAACAAGGTCTACTACCGCCACAGCGGTTATCCGGGCGGCCTCAAGATCGAAACGGCGCGCCAGGTGAAGGACAAGCATCCGGAGCGCCTCATCGAGCGCGCGGTTCGCGGCATGCTTCCCACCAACCGCATGCGCAACGTCCAACTCAATCGTCTCAAAGTTTTCACCGGAACGGCTCATCCGCATGACGCGCAGCAGCCGAAGCCGCTGGCGTAGGAGTTCTCGTGAACGAAAATTTTCAAGGCACCGGCCGTCGTAAACGCTCCATCGCGCGAGTTCGCATCTCGCTCGGTCAAGGCGTGATCACCATCAACAAGAAGCCGATCGACGAATACTTCCCGCGTCAGACGCTGCAGCAAATCGTGCGCCAGCCGCTCGAGGCCACGCAGAGCGCGTCGCGTTTCAACATCGACGTGAAAGCCGAAGGCGGCGGCCCGACCGGTCAAGCCGGCGCGGTGCGCCACGGCATCGCTCGCGCGCTCGTTTCGATGGACGAATCGCTGCGCGAAGTGCTTCGCAAGCAGGGTTTGCTCACTCGCGATCCGCGCGAAAAAGAATCGAAGAAGTACGGCCGCAAGCGCGCCCGCAAACGCTTCCAGTTCTCCAAGCGCTAATCATGACAACCAAAAGGGCCGCCAAGCGCGGCTCTTTTACTTCATACACGCTGCCGCTCGACATCGC
>Ga0070714_100004960_pt1 | contig 10116 bp, 10 predicted proteins | sample LARL83metaG_FD_65450 | JGI IMG/M metagenome (GOLD analysis project Ga0070714, IMG submission 65450) | Corn, switchgrass and miscanthus rhizosphere microbial communities from Kellogg Biological Station, Michigan, USA - LAR L8-3 metaG | ecosystem: Host-associated > Plants > Roots > Rhizosphere ... | reverse complement strand
CTCGGCCGCCTGCTGCTCGCCGCCGAGCACGACGTTCGTCACGATGGCCGTGATCACCAGCACCACCACGCCCACCACGGCGAGGAAGGCGAAGACGACCCCGGCCCGGCGCACGGCTAGCCGCCCGCCGTGTAGTTGGACACGAGCCAGCCCTGCGGGGTGGCGATGGCCGTGATGTCCAACTGGCCGCCGTTCGTCGGCAGCAGCGCCTCGACCGAGCTCGTGAACGACTTCGTCGCGGTCGGCACGCCGGTCACCTGGGTGGCGCTGATGTTGGCCAGGTCGACCGTGCTCATCTGCGGCAGGAGTTCCTGCGTGGTGTACGGGGCGAGTTGCGCCTGCCACTGCGCCGTCGTCATGCCGGTCGGGTGGTTCACCCAGAGCTTGCCCCACGTGGTGATCACGGTGAGGGCGGCCGGCGCGGGCGGCGCGGACACCGGTGTCTCGGGTGGACTGGCTAAGCGGGATACCGGCGGCGCGGTCGACGTCGCGGTGCCGCTGCCGGTGGTGCCCGCGTTGTTGGCGGTCGTCAGCCCGTTCGTGGTGGTGCCGAGCACGGCCGAGCCGGTCGCCGCCGGCCGGGGCGTGCCGTGCAGCCGTGCCGCGATGATCCCGATCACGATCGCCAGCACGACCACCCCGATCAGCGTGATCACCAGGTGCTTGGGCGAGCGCAACGGCCAACCCCACAGCCTGCGGTACACCGCCGCACGGCCACGGTTGGTCCTGATGGGCATGAACCCGTGCTCCTAGCTTCTCGCGGGCCTACTGTCGAAAGCCGCCGTCGGACACTTCCAACCCCCTGGACGGGCGATACAACACGAACACCGGCCGACCGGCGACCATCTCCGTCTCGGCCCGCCGCGGCCCCTCGCGTTCCCCCCGCCGCACCTGCGACGGCACCACGAAGGCATCCTCGGCCCGATCCCAACCCCGATCCACCGCCGGTGGACTGTCCACGATGCGGCTGCTCGTCGCCTCCGGCACCATCCCCGCCGGTCCGCCCGGCCCGTACGGCCGACCGGCCGGCAACGCGGCCGCCGGCTGCATACCGGGGGTACCGGACAGCTGCCGGCGGGTGCCGTTGTTCCGGCGGTCCATGCGTTGCGCGGTCGCCGTGATGGTGCCCGTCGATCCGCCGTGGCTGCCTTCCGGGCGGACGCGCCGGCCGTCGGGGTCGACCGGGCGCACCTCGTTGTCGCGGACGCCGTCCCAGAACTGCTCCTGGGCCGTCGGTCCGTTCTGCTTCTTCCGCAACCGCGACCAGAGCCCGCCCGGCATGCTCGGGAATCCGGCCCCGACCGCGGCCACCGACAACTCGACCATCTGCCACGTCCGGCGCAGCGGCCGGCCGATCATGAAGAACACGATCGTGACCAGGGTCGCCAGCAACATCTGTGCCAGCAGGGACAACTGGTCACCGGCACCGAAGATCAGCTTCAACAGCAGCGCGTCGACACCGGCCAGCGCCGACATCAACAACACATTGAACATCACGGCACCGGCCGCCCGCCCGATCTTCGGCAGCAGGTCCGGCAGGACCATCGCGGCCAGGCCGATCAGCGGCGCCGCCAACAACAACACGCGCAGCAGCACCTGCGCCAGCACGACGGCCGCCTTCGCGAACAACTGGAACAGGGAGTACGCGAAAGCCTGGAACATCGCCAGGAATCCCGCGCCGGTGCGGTTTCCCTCGTTGCCCTCGAAGTAACCGGCCGCGGAGCCGAGCTTGTCCGGCAGGGTCTTGTAGTCGTTCTCCTTGGCGGTCAACAGGTTCGGGTCGTTCGCCGCCGATGCCTGCTGTTTGGTCAGCGCCTGGTCACTCAGCAGCTCGGGGCCGAACTGGCCGGCCTGCTGGGCGTTCGGGGCACCGAACTCGCCGCGCAGCCAACTGTCGTAGACCACGTTGTCGTACAACGACTCCGGCAGCTGGTCGACCTGGGACGCGGCCTGTCCGGACGGGATGAAACCCGCCTGGATGTCCGACGTCTTCTGCAGCAGCAGCGTGTTCGCCTCGGTGTACACCGGACCGACGACGAGCACCGACGCGGCCAGCCACATGCCGGCCAACGCCCACAGGCCGCGCCGGCTGATGCTGGCCAGGTCCCCCGTCCACACGTAGCGGAACACCATGATCGCCAGGATCAGCGCGACCGGGCCGAACCACCGGACGTAGATGTTCTGGTAGAAGACCTTCGCGGCGTTCTGCACCGAGTTGTCCAGCGGCGCGAACACGCTGTTGGGGGACAACATCTGGTAGTGCAGGCTGTTGGTCACGCCGACGATGTTCTTGCCCACGTTGAACAACTGGTTGCCGGCCCACGTGTCGATCACCGCGTTCGGATCGGTGAGCGTCTTGGACAGCCCGCAGTTGTCGTCGAACACGTGCCAGACGGTGCCGGCGTAGCCGAACGTGTTGTAGTTGGAGCCCTTGAAACCCTGGTCGACCGGTGTCGGGTCGATCGCGCCGACCATGCCGGTGCCCGGGCGCTCGGGGATCGGGGCGGATCCGCACGTGTCCGCGTACGCCGGAAGGCCGAGCACGACCTGGATGCCCATGATCGCGGCGACCACCGTCACCACAGTCCACTTACGACTGTGGCGCGGGATTCCGTTGGCGCGGCGCCATCTCGCTCGCCGTCGTGCTGTCCAGAACAGCACGACGGCGACCACCAGCACCAGCGTCGACGTACTCATGCATCGTCCCGTGACACGCGATAACCGCTGTCCGGGTCGTGTGTTTCGCCGGCCGGTGTGGGCACCAAGTCGTTGCCGAGCTCGTCCACCAGGCCCACCTCCAGCTCGGCCGCGAACTCGTCGTCGATGTCCGGTTCGGGGTGCCGGCCGTTGCGTTCCACGGACGGTTCGCGCATCAGGTCCGGCGGTGTCGCGGGCAGCGCCGGCCGGGACAACGCCTCGCGCATCGCGTCCGGCGTGGTGTCCATGACGTTGCGCAGGTGGTCCAGGTGATTACCGGAGAAGTCGATCCGGATGCGTTCCACGCCACCGGCGCCGTCGCCGAAGATGAACTGGCGCGGCGCGCGGTCCCGCTCGGTCATGCCGCGATCGCCGCCCGGCCGACGGCCCAGGCTCGACACGACCTGCTCGTACCCGGCACCGATCGGCACCTTGAGCAGCCGCAGCGCGTCCGCCTGTGCCATGTCGTCGTCCAGCCGGCCGACGAACACCGAGTCCAACAGCGCGACGAAACCCTGGATGCGCAGGAAGTCCGCCGGGATCTGGCTGGACAGCAGCACCCGCACGTTCCACTTACGCGAGTCACGCGCGAACCGGTTCATCAGCACGCGGCCGGTCGGCACCTCAGCCAGGAAGAACGCCTCGTCGATCCAGACGCCCTTGCGCAGGTCCTTGGGCCGCTCGTAGATCGACCGCTGCGTCAGCCACGCCGCGAGGTTCAGCAGCTCGACGCCGAGTGCCTCCGCGTCCGTCCAGTGTTCCCGGCCGACGCCGTCCTTCGGCAGTGTCAGGCCGGCCATGGTGAGCACGGTGAGCCGGTCGTCCCGGGTCTCGGAGTAGGGGTCGGCGTCGTGTTCCGGGATGAGCAGGCTCATCCGTTCCCGCATCTCGTCCAGGAAGTCGGCGACGACCATGGCGTGTTCGTGGTGCTCGCTGGCATCGCGCCGCAGGGCGTCGAACACCTGGCCGGGATCGGCGTCGATCCGGCCGCCGACGGTCCGTACCGCGCGCAGCAGCACGATCCGGGTCTGCGCCAGCCGCGCCACCTCGTAGGGCAGCAGGCCGGTGAGCACGTCGAGCACCAGGCGCCTGCGGGTCGCGGCGACCAGCGCCTTCTCCCGCCGCCACGCGCGTTCCGGGTCGCTCTCATCGAGAAAGTGCTCGATCTCCGGCTCGGCCACCACGCGGTACGGGTTGAGAATGCCGGGCTGGGCGTTGAGCAGGTTGATCGGCCGGGCGTAGGGCCGCAGCTCCGGCAGATCGCACAGCCGCGCCAACGGACCGGACGGGTCCAGCAGCGTCCAGTACGCGCCGGACCGCAGCGTCTTGTAGACCAGGCCACCACCCAAAAAGCTTTTGCCACCACCGAGGCCGGCGACCATGGCCGTGAGGCCCGATCCGTCCCGGATCTCCTGTGCCATCCACGGATCCCACGCCACCGGCCGGCGGGTCGCCGTGCACGTCTCGCCCAGCAGCACGCCACGCCGGTCGCCGACCTCGGCCGTGGCCGACGGAACCGCGGCCGCCGCCCACACCACCGAACCGCGGCGCAGGTAGGCCGTGTTCGCGAGCGGCTCGCCGGGGATGAACTCGCGTGCCAGCGCGTACTGCGCCTCGGGGTGCTCGATCGCGACCTTCGGCTTGTACAGCTCCAGCAGTTGCTGCGCCAGCCGCAGCGCCTCGCGTTCGGTCGCGCCGGACACCGCCAGCCGCCACCACGACCGCACCCGGGTGCCCAGCGCGGTGAACCCGCTGGTCATCTCGTCGTCGATCTCCAGAACGCGGGACGCCTGGCGGGACAACGACTGCGGCGGTTCCAGTTCGTGCTCGTCGGTGTAGTGGCGGACCTGCGAGCGGACCTTGTTCATCTGCCGGCCCAGCTCGTTGTTGACCTCCTCCGGGCGGCGCACGTAGATCCGCGCCGACCACTCCACGGCCGCGGCCAGCCGGTCGGAGTGCTGCACCCAGGGGTCGTCCACCTCGGGGATCTGCAGGCCGTGCATCTGGCCGACGGTCAGCACCGCGACGTGCCGCTTGATCCCGGCGTTCGACCCGGTCCGGCCGCGCACGGTCACCGTCGGCGAGTAGGGCTCGGTGTGGAAGTCGGCCGCGTCGGTGAAGCTGGCCAGGTCTTCGGGCTCCCACACGTCACTGGGCACGGCCGGCAGGTTGCGCGGCGCGGGCAGGCCCAGCGAGCACGAGCGGTGCATCAGCCAGGACATCTCCTCGGCGTACACCGGCCGCCCGTCCAGACCGGCCGAGCCGATCACCTGGTCCAGGTGCTCGACCTCGCTGTCCAGCGCGACGAGTTCGGCGTCCACGGCGTCCGGGAAGATCCGGCGCAACAGCGGGGCGGCGCGTTCCACGGCCCGGTCCACCATCCGGCGCGTCTGCACCTGCACGCCGAGGTAGACCTCCTTCTCGGCCATCGACCGGCCGAGCAGCTGTTGTTGTTCGCCGACCATGTAGTCGTCGAAGCTCAACGCGCCCGCGGTGTCGGGCAGGCGGTTCACGGCGTTGTGCACGTGCGCCTCGGCCCACATCCGGATCGGGAACGGCCGGGTCGTCACGCGCAGGTGCATCCAGCGGCCCTGCAGCTCGGAGTACTGGCCGGCGATCGCGGTGATCAGGTCCTGGCGCTGCGAGTCCGACCGAAACGACCAGCGCTGCGGGCCCAGGCGGTACCAGGCGTAGACGTCCTGGCCGGTGCGCAGCAGGTGCCCGTCGATGGAGCGGGCCGCGATCGTCGGTGTGTAGTTCGGGACGGCCTGCTCGCCGGGCAGGCGGCGGCCGCGGCGGCTGTAGACCGGACGTTGTTCCGGCTGCTGGGGCGGGACGATCTGCGGGGGCACCCGGTGGGCCGCACGGTGATCACGTCCCGGATCACGTCCTGCCCTGCGTCCGAACACCGCCTACCTCCTTGCTGCGAGGTCGTACCGCACCACGCTGGCCCTGGGTGGGCGGCCAGCCCTGCGCATGTTGGACATATTGGACGTGTTGAACGTGCGTCGCGCCCCGTGCGCGTTTCGTCGGCTTGTTCGCCCGCCGATGCGCGGCCGGACGTGGCTTCTGCCGTGGCTGGCCCTTGCCGCGGGGCCGTGGCCGCTGCGACCGGATCCGGATCCGGGTGGCACTCGCCGCGCCGCCCGCGCCGGTCCCCGTCTCGCGCGGCGATGTCAGCTCGCCCACCCACATCGCGAACACGGCACCCAACGGGCGTTCGTGGTTGATGCGCGAACAGATCATCCGTGTGATGACCACCGTGATGATCAGCGCCCACGCCACCGTGAAGAAGCCGATGTCGAAGCCGATGAACCGTTCGACCCCGAACACCACCAAGAACACCAGGATGCCGACCCCCCAGGCCACGTACCTCGCCCGCCAGGGAAAGGTCGCCTTGGGTGGGCCGAGCCAGACCGCGTCGACGCGGTACACCTCGTCGTCGGTGCGTACCCGCACAACCGCCCCCCAGGTGCTCAGCCGGTGAACAGTTTGGCGAGCCACGTGCCGAGGTTGACGCCCGCGCCGGACACGGCAAGGCCGATGATGGCCAGTGCCACGAACACGCCACCGATACGGCGCATCACGCCCGCGTTGTCACCGCGCCCGCCGCCCAAGTAGAGCAAGAGGAGTGCGACAACGAGCAGCAGAAGTGGCACGGCGTTGTCGAGGATCCACTTGCTGACGCCGGTGGTGCCGATGCCGTCGGCGAGTGTCGTGAGGGCCGAGCCGGTCATCTCGTCCTCCCTGGTGCGAGGGGTGAGAGTGGCTGCCACCTGCCGGGGATGGCACCTGTCTCATGTGTTGCTAGTGACGAGTACAACATGTCAGCCTGACGAGGTGTAGTGGTCGGTGCGCGCAGCGTAGGTCCATTCCTGGGTCAAGTCTGTCAACAATACGTCTAATCTGACCACACACATCATGGGGTGACACAGGGCCGGACAGGCAGGGAAACCACCCGTTCGTCCCACAGCCCGCCATAGTTCACTCGGCCGCGTCGCCCCTGGTCACCGGCTGTATCCAAGATCATGAAGCGGTTACGGGTTGGTCCATATGCTGGAACACGGACGGCCTACTGGGAGGTAGCGGCACAGAGTCCACCAGCGCGGTGGCCGAGATGGGGTGCGTCACAATAGGCGTTCGGTCGCTCCAGTTTGTTCCTTCGCTGCACCGTGGTCGTTCGTCGCACCGTGTCGTTCGCTCCGCCACAGGCCCGCCGAGGAGGGCATCGTGATCCAGTCTCCGGACGACGTCGCTTTCCCGGACGGCGGTCAGGTTACCGGTCGGCCACCTGCCGGCGGGCGCCGGGTGCAGCGGACGGTGAACTTCGACCGCGAGATCCTGGACCGGGCCCGCGCGGCCGCGACGTGGCTCGCTCGCAACGAGCCGGCGTCCGGTATCCGCAGTCTCGCGGACATCGTGAACCCGGCCGTGGCCGAACGGGTCGCCGAACTGGAGGCCAAGTTCAATGACGGGAACCCGTTCACCCCGGTCTTCCGCATGCCACCCGGCCGCCGCCCGGATCGCGCGCCGAGCGCCGACTGACCACCCGATCGGCGTAGTCAGTCCGGTGGGTAACCGGCCGATATGTATGTCAGGCGTCCTCGACGACGTTCACACCGTGCTTGCGTAGCACGTCGACGAACCGGTCCGGATGGTCCGGCGTCAGCACAGGGCGCGCGTATCGCCCGAGATCGAACATCAGCGCGACTTCCTTGCCGGGCCTGGTTTTGTCCAGGTTGTACCAGTGACGGAGGTCGGAACTCCCCCAGATCCGATACCGATTCCAGGTGTTGCGTCGCCGCGTGACCTGTTTGATGTCGCCGTACGCGATCCGCTTGTGTCCCAGCGGCGAGTACCACCGGATCACCAGGCCACGACCGTCCGCCTGAATCCGGCCGTCGTCGTACTCCATACGGTGACGGTAGCCCGGCCCGCCATCGCCCGCCGGTCACGGCCAGGTCCGGCGAATGCCGCCGAGATTCACCGCGTAGGCGGCCGGGCCGCCACGCCGCACCGCGCGATAGATCAGCTCCTGTGCACCGTGAAACCGGACGACCATGTCGGCGCGCAGTAGCCGTTGGTTGTCGAGGTAGAACAACACCGCCCCATGCTGCTCGAGCGGGGCGCGCTCGGCATGGCGGCCGCGGATCCGGCCGTCCTTGCACAACGGTGTCCAGCCGCGGGCCAGGCCGTAGGCGAGCCACTGCTCGTCCGGCACGGCCTGTGCGTCGTCGGGAAAGTGGTCGGTCACTCGGTGGATGACCCAACCCAGCTCCGTCAGACCTTCGGCCACCCCGCGCCCCAGGCTTCGGTCGAGGAAGAACTCAGGCGGCACGCGCTGTCCGGCAAATCGCTTCGACCTGTTCCCGCGTCATGCCGTACTCGTCGGCGACGGCTTCCAGCGGCTCGCCCGCCAACCAGAGGTCGACAACGGCATCGACGGGCACTTTGGTGGCCGCCACAACCGGGGCGCCCCAGCCGAAGCGCGGGTCGATGATCACCGGGGCGACGTCCGGATACTGCCGCAGCCGCAACTGGGCCGGAAACCCGTCGGCCGTGTCCCACGAGATGTAGCGGAGGTAGTCCGCGATGAACTCGCGGACCGGCAACTGGTTGTCACCTGCCCTGGCGATGTCCCCGTCCGCGTAGCGCACGAAGATGTCCACGCCGTCGGTGGCGATCCGTCTGCTGGCCAAGGCGTACGGGGTGTCGAACACCCGGCGGACATCCGCCGCGGCGTCCCGGATCTTCTGCTTGGTCAGACCGAGGTCACGCAGCGACCGCAGCACGTACGCCTCGACGACGGCCACGAACGGCATCGATGGCCACCCACGCCGCTCCGGTACGACCCGGTGCACCAATGGTGTCCCGTTGGCCTGTTCGTGCAGCCAGTAGTACAGCGTGGCCGGTGGGATCAGCAGGTGACGCGCCGCGTCCCGGGGAGTCAGCAGCGGGTCGTCGAACTTGTCGACCATGTCCCTCCCCGATCAAAGCATCGTGCACCGAGCGTAACGCAGCGCCACCCGATCCCAGGTGAGGCGGACGAGTCGGGTGGTAAGCCGGATTCTGTGGCCCGGTGTCGCGCACCGGGTGGCGGCCATCCATCTCGGCCTGCCGTTGCCGGCAGGCTCCAGCGGCCTACCCGCAGGCATCGGGCGGGCAGCCCTCGAGCGCCTGCGCAGGAGCTCCAACCACTCGAGCTCCCTCTTGGCCTTGCTCCGGGTGGGGTTTACCTAGCCATCCCGGTCACCCGGGACGCTGGTGGTCTCTTACACCACCGTTTCACCCTTACCCGGCCACTCGCGCGACCGGGCGGTCTGTTCTCTGTGGCACTGTCCCGCGGGTCACCCCGGGTTGCCGTTAGCAACCACCCCGCCCTGTGGAGTCCGGACTTTCCTCGGCCCGTCCTCGAACGGGCCGCGGCCGCCCTGCCGACTCGTCCGCGTGGACGATCATATCCGGGTCAGGTGGGTCGTGTCGTTGACCAGCCGTACCGACGTGTGCCCGTCCGGGTAGAACTCCACGATCGACAGCGACGCCAGGTCCAGGTGCAGGCGGAACAGGATCGACGGGCCGGCGTCCAACCCGATGCGCAGCAGTGTCTTGATCGGCGTGACATGGCTGACCACCACGACCGTCGCTCCCCCGTGTTGGGCCACGATGTGGTCGCGGGCTCGGGTGACTCGCTCGTGGACGGCCGCGAAACTCTCGCCGTCGGGGGGTGGCAGGGTCGGGTCGGTGAGCCACGCGCGGTGGACGGATGGGTCGCGGCGGGCCGCTTCGGCGAAGGTCAGGCCTTCCCAGGCGCCGAAATCCGTTTCGGTGAGGTCGTCCAGTTCGTGTACCGGCGCGCCGGTCGTGGTGCCGATGGCGTCTGCGGTGTGGCGGGCTCTGGCCAGCGGCGAGCTCACCACAGCAGTGATGCCCTCGACTTCGCCCAAGCGCGAGGCGATGGCAGCTGCCTGGGCCAGGCCGGTTTCGGTCAACGGCGGGTTGCCGCGTCCGGAGTAGCGGCGGGCCGCGGACAGCTCCGTCTGGCCGTGCCGTACCAGGAGGAAACGGGTCGGGGTTCCGACGGCGCCACTCCACGCGGCCGGTGGCGCGGTCTGGTGAGCCGGGTTACTCATGCAGCGCCGCGTCCATGGCCTCGTTCGCCAGCCGGTCGGCGTGTCCGTTGCGTTCGCGTGGGATCCACTCGTAGCCGATCGTGTCGAAGCCGGCGGCGAGACCGCCGGCCGTGTCGGCCAGGGCACGCAGCGCGGGATGCCTGATCTGCCAACGGCCGGACATCTGCTCGACGACCAGTTTCGAGTCCATCCGTACGGTCACCGTCGTCGCGCCGAGATCGCGTGCGGCCGCCAGACCCGCGATCAGGCCCTGGTACTCGGCCACATTGTTGGTCGTGATGCCGAGAGC
>Ga0070714_100004959_pt1 | contig 10116 bp, 7 predicted proteins | sample LARL83metaG_FD_65450 | JGI IMG/M metagenome (GOLD analysis project Ga0070714, IMG submission 65450) | Corn, switchgrass and miscanthus rhizosphere microbial communities from Kellogg Biological Station, Michigan, USA - LAR L8-3 metaG | ecosystem: Host-associated > Plants > Roots > Rhizosphere ... | reverse complement strand
CGTCACGGCATGCCATGTCCCGGCGGCCACCCTCCGGAATCCGGACAGGTGTGCCGTGGCGAGCCGTGCGTCGGCCGCCGTCTTCAACCCGCAGGACGACCTGGCCGAGGTCGAGCGATGGGTGGCGTGGCGCGACCGCCGCAACGGGGGCGGTTAGGTCGCCTGGCGCTAGCTCGGCTGATCGCCAACAGGCTCGGTCAGCTGGGTGAACATCATCACCGCCAGGCGGGCTGCGAGGGACCAGCCGTCCTCGCCTAGGGGGTCTTCGGTCCGGTCCGGCTGGCGCTTCCACTGCAGAGCGAAGCCCTCGATTAGCGTGCTGACCGAGACCGCCAGGTTCTCTACGGTGTACGGGGCGCGCATCCGCAGGCCGTAGCCGTCGAGCATGGCCTGCCAGACAGGCGTAATCGCGGTCGTGAACGCTTGGTCGCCGTGCGCCAGCACCTCGCGCACCCGGGCGTTGCCCGAGCGCAGGAAGAAGCCGAGCGACACGTAGAACGTGGCGCTTTCCCGGGTGCGTTCGTACGACCAGCCGATCAGCTGCGCGAGCGTCTGCTCGACTGGCTGCCTGGCCGCCACGCCGGCGGCGACGATCCCCGCTACCGCCTGAATGGCAGGCTCGTAGGCGGCGTCGAGCTCGCCGATGTGGAACACCAGGTCGGCCTGGAACTCGGCCTGGGTCTGCCAGACCTGGTAGATCGCCCCAGTGGTGATCGGCGCCGCGTCGCGAGCCCGCTTGGCGCTCCCAGCCGGGACAGAGCCGGGACCGGACTCGTCGGCTGCGAGCTCCGCCTGCACGATCCGGGTCGCCCGGGCCGCGACCTCGGTGAGCTGGACGTGCGCCAGCGCTGCGGCGACGGCGGCGTCGCTGCTGTCGTTGATCCCCTCGCAGACCAGTTCGGTTGCCGCGCGCAGCATCAGGACGCGTGTCTCCTCACGAGATCGCTTCGGCAGCCGCCGCCGTCCCGGTTGCGCTGTCACCGCACCTCCTGTCGATTCCCTTGCTAGGCATATGTACCAGTTACTCCAGCTTTACGCGTTTGACACCTCACTCGTAGAAAGTCTATGGTTGAGTCGCCCGAAAATATGATATTTCATGTTGGAATAGTAGGAGATGCACATGAACGCGTCGTCAGCTGCGGGTGACCGCTCGAGAGGGGGGAGCCTGAGCCGTCGCGTCCTGCTGAGGAGAGGCGCCGGAGTGGCCGCCCTGGCCTCGCTAGCCGGACTGCTGGAGGCGTGCAGCAGCGCCGGTTCCGCGTCGTCCGCCCCAACGAGCGGCACCGCGAGCAACAACGGCGTCGGCAAGGCTAACGGGCAGCCGGTCAAGCAGCTTAAGGTCGGGCTGAACGGATCGCTCAGCAATCTGTACCCGGGGGTTGAGTCCGGCATCTTGAACTATTACATCGCCGCGCTGACCATGGAGGGCCTTGTCTCGGTGCAGCCGAACGGCGAGACCGTTCCCGCGCTGGCCTCCAGTTGGCGCCGCCCCAACGCGTCGACGTACATCTACACAATCCGCGAGAACGCGAAGTTCACCGACGGCACCCCGCTCACCGTCAGCGACGTCCTCTACTCCATCACCATGGCGCAAAGCGCGAAGGCGTCGCCGAGCACGGCGAGCTACCTGTCCGGCATCAAGACCGTGAAGCAGACGGGCGCGAACGAGATCACCATCGCCCTGTCGGCCCCGAACGAGGCGTTCGAGTGGGCGCTCAGCGCCGCCGGCGAGCTGTGGGTCGCCCCCGAGGCCTACTGGAAGAAGCACAACGGCTCCATCGGCACCCCACAGGCGCTGCTCGTCGGCACCGGCCCGTACCAGGTGACCAGCTTCCAGCCGGACTCCGGCGTGCAACTGGACGCGTCCGGCACTTGGTGGGGCGGCAAGCCCCCGGTCGAGTCCATCAGCGTCAGCTTCATCAGCGACGACAACGCGCGTTACCTTGCGGCGAAGTCGGGCGCGATCAACATGTCGGTCAACGTGCCGCTCGAATCGCTGTCGCAGTGGCAGTCGCTGTCCGGCAACCGGGTCCTGAGCGCGCCGGACCGGTCGTGGGTCGGCCTCATCTATAACCAGAACGTGGCCCCCACCAACGACATCCACGTCCGCCGGGCCATCGCGCACTGCATCGACCGCAATGCCGTGGTCAGCGAGCTGCTCAAGGGCCAGGGCCAGCTCGCGACGGCCATCTCGACCCCCGAGCAGTTCACCGGGGTCTACTCCGCGGCGCAGGCCACCGCGAAGATGGCCGCGATCCCGCAGCTTGACTTCAGCATCGACGCCGCCAAGCAGGAACTGGCCAAGTCCTCGCATCCGCACGGGTTCACCCTGACGCTGGAGTACCCGAACACCGGCCCGCAGCTCGGCACCGCCGCGCTCAGCCTGGCCGCGAACCTGAAGCAGATCGGCGTCACCCTCAACGTCAAGGAGGTGGCCACCTCGCAGTGGCTGTCCGACCTGGGTAACACCAAGACGCCGCTGAACTTCATGTGGTACTTCAACACCACACCAGACCCGGCCGAGCTGGTTTCCTACCTGCTGCTGAGCGGTGCCAACCCGGCGTCCTACAAGAACGCGAAGGTCGACTCGCTGATCAACGAGGCAACGGCGGAGACGGACGAGGCCAAGCGCGCCGCCCTCATCCTCCAGGCGCAGCAGACCTCAGCGGCCGACCTCCCGTACCTGCCGCTGTGGTGGGGCCGGTCGCTGACGTCCTTCGCGGACACGATCGGGGTGCAGAACTTCACCTCCTACACCTTCGAGTCTCCCTGGGCGTCGTTCCTCTACGGCGCCTCGTGACTAGTACCTCATCCGTGGCAGCAGCCGCGGTCAGGGGGGCCAGGCCAGGAAGAGCAGCCGGCCCCCGCGCGGTCGGCCTCTTCGTGGCCCGGCGGGTCGGCGGCACGGCCGCGCTGCTCGCGGTCATGTCGCTGCTCATCTTCAGCCTGCTGTACCTGGAGCCGGGCGACATCGCCAAGAACCTGCTGGGCACCCGGCCGGTCAACCCGCAGACGCTGGCGGCGATCCGCGCCGAGTATCACCTGGACGAGTCGTTCCTCGCCCAGTACTGGTCATGGCTGACCGGTGCGTTCCACGGGAACTTCGGCATCTCCGTGCACTCCAACATCCCTGTCGCGCAGGACATCACTTCACGGCTCGGGCTGACCCTGGAACTCGTCGGCCTGGCCTTGCTGCTGAGCATCGGTTTCGGTGTCCCGGCGGGTGTCGTGGCCGGCCTCAGGCACGGCACCGGGATCGACCGGGCCGTGGTCGGCGGCTCCATCGTGTTCGTCAGCGCCCCGGCGTTCGCACTCGGGCTGCTGCTACTTGAACTGTTCGGCAATTACCTCAACTGGTTCCCGGTCTATGGTGCGGGCGCGGGCTTCGGTGGCAGGCTCTTGCACCTGCTGCTGCCGGCGGCCACCCTGGCGCTCGGCATCGGCGGCTTCATTCTCAAGATCACCCGCGCAGCGGTCATCAGCGAAGCCAACCAGGACTACGTCACCTTCGCGCGGGCCCGGGGCCTGCCAATACACCAGGTCCTGCGCCTCGTGCTGCGCAACGCCCTGCTGCCGGTGCTCACGAGCCTGGGATTGACGGTCGCCTACCTGCTCGCCTCGACACTGCTGGCCGAGCAGGTGTTCTCCCTGCCCGGCCTCGGCCAGCTGCTCGACGACGCCGTGCTGTTTAAGGACGTGCCCGTGGTTCAGGCCCTGACCTTGCTGATGGCCGCCGCCATCGCGGCCGTCTCGCTGATCGTGGACGTCGCCTTCATCTGGCTCGACCCGCGCATCCGGCACGAGATGGCGGGCGCATGACGACGCCCGCCCTGCCCGCCGGCGGCCTGCACGACCTGGTCAAGCCGCGTCGTCGCCGTTGGCTCCCGCGCACTCAGGTCAGCGTTGCCCTCTCGACCCTCGCGCTGGCCTTCGTCGCGGTTTGCGCGCTGCTGCCTGGACTCGTCGCGCCGAACTCCACCGCGCAGGACATCCTCCTGGGCGTGACGTCCCCGGGCACGGCGGGGCATCTGCTCGGCACCGACAACCTCGGCCGGGACATTACGCTGCTCACCCTCGGCGGCACCCGGTCGGCGATCGTCGGTCCGCTGGTCATCGCACTCGGCTCGATGCTGTTCGGCATTCTGCTCGGCACCCCGGCGGGCTACTTCGGCGGCCTCACCGACGGCGTGATCGCCCGCTGGTCCGACCTGCTGCTGGCCCTGCCCGCCACGCTGCTCGCCGTGGTCGTCGCCGGGATCGTCGGCGGTGGCTACTGGATCACCGTGCTGCTGCTGATCATCTTGTTCTCCCCGTCCGACATCAAGCTGGTCCGCGGTGCCGTCCTCGAGCAGAAGACCCGACCGTACATCGAGTCCGCCCGAGTGCTGCGCATGTCGGCCTGGCGGATCATGTACCGGCAGATCCTGCCCAACGTCGCACCGGTCATCATCGCGAACTTCATGCTCAACATCGCTTACGCCATCGTGTCCATGTCGTCGCTGTCCTACCTGGGCCTGGGCGTCGGGCCCGGCTCTCCTGACTGGGGCCGCCAGCTGGACGACGGCCAGCAACTGCTGGCCTCTAATCCGGCCGCGCTCATCGCCCCCGGCGTCATGATCGTGCTCACCGCGACCGCGATCAACATCGTCGGCGACTGGCTGTTCGAGTGGCTCAACCGGCGAGCGGCGGCCCGGTGAACGGCAGCATAGCAACAGCTCCCGGTACCCTCGCGCTATCCGCAGCGGGCCTGACGGTCACCGGCCCGGCCGGCCGGATCATCGAAAACGTCAGCCTTGAGGTGTCCCGCGGCGAGACGGTCGGCATCGTCGGCGAGTCCGGCAGCGGCAAGTCCGTTACCGCCCGCGCGCTGACCGGGCTGCTCCCGGCCGGCCTGGTCGCAGCGGGGACGCTGACCATCGGCGGTCACCAGGTTCCGCTGGACAGCGGGAAGAAGAGGGCCTGGCGCGGGATCCGCGGCACCAAGATCACGCTGCTTCCGCAGGACCCGTTCACCAGCCTCAGCCCCCGGCACCACTGCGGCGACCAGATCGCCCTGCCGCTGCGCGGCCAGTCCCGGGCCCAGCGCGCCGCGGCCGTGCGCGCCGCGCTCGCCGAGGTCGGGCTGCCCGAACGGGTGGCCGGGCAGTACCCGTTCGAGCTCTCCGGCGGGATGCGGCAGCGCGTTGCCGTCGCCGCCGCGCTCATCACGCGGCCGGATGTGCTGATCGCCGACGAGGCGACCACCGCGCTCGACGTCACCACGCAACGCGAGGTCCTGGACCTGCTCGCCAGCCTGCAGCGCACCCGTGACATGGGCCTCATCCTCATCACCCATGACCTGTCCGTCGCCCGCGGCCGGGCGGACCAGATCACGGTCTTGTACGCCGGCCGGATCGCCGAGCAGGGCGCCGCCCCCGCCGTGGCCGGCGCGCCCGCGCACCCGTACACCGCGCGGCTGCTTGACTGCGACCCGCCGCTGCACTACACGCTGGACCGGCTGCCCGTCATCCCGGGTTCCGTCCCGCGGCTAGCCCAGGTCGGCGCGGCCTGCACCTTCGCCGCCCGGTGCGCGCTCGCCGCCGACGAGTGCACGTCCCAGGTGCCGGCGCTGGCCGAGGTCGCCTCCGGCCATCGCGCCGCGTGCCTCCGGGTCGCCGACCTCAAGGGCACCAGGGCGGGACGACCCGCGGAGCCGCGCACTCGTTCTGAGTCATCGTCCGACGCTGCACCAACGGCCGAGGCCGGCCGCGCGGCGGTCCTGTCTATCAGGGACCTGCGCAAGTCGTTCGGCCAGCATGTGGCGCTCGACGGCGTCGACCTAGACGTCTACGCGGGGGAGTCGGTGGCTGTCGTCGGTGAGTCCGGGTCGGGCAAGACGACGCTCGCCCGGATCGTGGTTGGCCTGGAAAGTCCCGACGCGGGGTCGGTCGCGGTCGCAGGGAGCGCAGCACGGGCCGCTGCGCCGCCGCAGATCGTCTTCCAGGATCCCTACTCGGCGCTGAACCCGAGCCTCACCATCGGAACGTCCCTTCGGGACGCGCTGCGAGCCGGCGGCCGCCCTCGTACGGACGCGGAGGTGACGGCATTGCTGGAAATGGTCAGTCTGCCCGCCACCTACGCCCGCCGTCGCCCCCAAGCGCTGTCCGGCGGCGAACGGCAGCGGGTGGCGATCGCCCGCGCGCTGGCGGTCCGCCCTGACCTGCTGGTCTGCGATGAGGCGGTTTCGTCCCTGGACGTGTCGGTCCAGGCGCAGGTGCTGAACCTCATCAGCGACCTGCGCACGTCCCTCGGCCTGTCGGTGCTGTTCATCTCGCATGACCTGGCGGTCGTCCGGCAGGCGGCGCAGCGTGTCTACGTGCTGCACCAGGGACGTTTCGTCGAGCAGGGCGAGACGGCCGACGTGCTGGACAGGCCCGCCGACGACTACACGCGGCTGCTGATGGCCAGTGTCCCGGCGGCGCGCGACTAGCCCGCGGATCGCACGGCGCGCGGATCGCTCCGGCAGACAACGAGATAGGTCCTAGTCAAGGAGAAGCAGTGCCCCTCACGATCGAGCGGGTCGCCATCGACGGCGCCACCCGCGAGGCCCTTACGCCGTTTGGCCTGCCGGACGCGGTCGCCGACGACTGGGCGCGGTTCGCCGGGCCGCAGGTGCGCACCTTGCTGCTGGCCCGCGACGCCGAGGGCGAGGTGGCGGGGGCCGCGATCACGTCCGGCCGGCCGCTGGCGGGGTACCTGAAGATCGGCGGCATCTGGGCCGCTGACGGGACCGGCGCCGATGAGGCCGCCGCGCGGGTCGTCGTGCGTGAGCTTGTCGCCACTGCGGAGATGCTGGCCTGGGAGTCAGGGTTCACCGTGGTGAAACGGGAGCACCGGCCGGGGGAGCCTGGTGCCGCTGCGGCTAGCGGCTACTTCGGCCCGGCAACCGGATACGTCGAGGTTGCCGCCCCTGGGATCTCCGCGCCTATCCCGAACCCGCGGCCGGACGTGCCGTCTGCGTGGTTCAAATGGCGGACGGAGCCGCCGCTGGCAGCCGTGCCCTACATGCGGCAGACGACGGACTTCACCTGCGGGACCGCTTCGCTGGTAATGCAACTGGCCGCATCCGGGCTCGTCGCGGAGCCCAGCCGTGGGCAGGAACTGGCGCTGTGGCGTCAGGCCACGACGGTCGTCGGCTGCGACCCGTACGGCCTAGCGGTGACTGCCAGCCGGCAGGGATTGCACCCGCTGGTGGTGATCAACACGCAGGACACGCTGTTCACCGAAGACATGAAGAACGAGCAGGACCGGGAACTGCGGGCGTTCATCCAGGACGGCTTCCGCGACGAGGCCGGCCAGCGGGGGATCGAGACCCAGTTGCGCGCCTTCGACATCGCCGACCTGCGCACGGTGCTCGCCTCCGGCGGCACCGCGCTCGTGCTCGTCGACACGGTGCTCGTCACCGGCGACCTCTGCCCGCATTGGATCTTCGCCCACAGCCTGCACCGCGACGCGGGGGCGGGCGAGTACTTCCTCATCCACGACCCGTGGACGGAATGGGAACAGGGCGAGTCCTGGGTCGACGCCTACAACGTCCCCCTCACCGCCGACGCCCTCGACAAGATCGCCTGGACCGGCACCCCTGCAGTCCGTGCCATGCTGACCTTCACCGCCGGCTGACAGGCAGGTGCGCCCCCACACATACCAAGGCATGAAAAGCGTCTGAGGATGTGTACGCACTCTGGCGTCTGGAGGACGGCGAGAGGGTCCTTATCCAGATGCGACGCCACCAGGCAACCTGAGAGGGCGGCGTCATGCCCACAAGGCACGGTTGACGCAAGGTTGAGGGCGGCTCGTTCCGCTACTGGGAGAATCGGGTGATGACTGTTCTGAAGGTGGCTACCTGCCAGTTCCCGGTGAGTGCGGACATCGAGCAGAACGCCAGCTGGATGACCCGGCAGATGCACGAGGCCGCCCGCCTGGACGCCCGCGTCGCGCACTTTCCCGAGGGCGCCCTGTCCGGTTACGCGGGAACAGACTTCGAGACGTTCACCGGATACGACTGGGATGTGCTGGGCCGCGCATCCGAACGCGTAAGGGAACAGGCAGGCGAGCTGGGCATCTGGGTGGTGGCCGGGTCTGCGCACCGGTTCAGCGAAGTCAGCCGACCGCACAACAGCCTGTACGTGATCAGCGACGGCGGCCAGATCATCGCACGGTACGACAAGCGGTTCCTCGGCGGCCCCGACCTGGATCACTACAGCCCCGGCAACCACTTCAGCACGTGGGTCATCGACGGGATCCGGTGCGGCGCGCTGATCTGCTACGACTACCGATTCCCGGAGCTGTACCGGCACTACGTGACGCTTGATGTCCAGCTGATGTTCCATTCGTTCCACGCCGGAAACGCCTCGCCGGAGCGGGTCGCGGGTGTCAGCGCGGCAGTGGGCATCGAGTACGCGCCGCTCAACCCCGCGGCGACGTTCACCTACCCGGGCATCACCATGCCGGCCGTGATGACCGCGTCGGCCGCCTGCAACAACATGTGGATCTCCTGCCCGAACACCTCCGCGCCGGAGAGCATGTGGCCGGCGTTCTTCGTGCGTTCGGACGGGATCACGACAGGAAGGCTGGAGCGCAACGTACCTGGCGTCCTGATATCCGCCGTGGATACAGAACAGGACCTGTACGACTCGACGGGACCGTGGCGGCGCCGGGCCATCGCCGGCATCTTGCACAGCGGGGATCTCGCGGAAGACGATTGCCCGGCACCATAACCGCCAGGCGGCTTTCCCTCCCAGGGGCGCGCCGGAACGGCGCCACGTTACCGTAGAAAGAGTGCCGGCGATGCTGCTGCTATTTGCCAAGGGGAGGAGAGGTGATGGCTGACCTGGGATGGGTACAGGCCGTGCCGGCGGCCGGGCTGGTCGCCGTGGCCGGGGCTGAGGTCGTGCTGGCCCGCCGGGCGGGGCCGGGCCCCATGACGGTGCGCACCGCGGTCAGATGGGCGGCGGCCTACGCGTCGCTGGCCGTGCTGTTCGGCCTGGCTACCGCGGTGGCGTCCGGCTGGACGGCGGCAGGCCAGTTCTATGCCGGCTACCTCACCGAGTTCAGCCTCAGCCTGGACAACCTGTTCATCTTCTACGTCATCATGACCCGCCTGGCGGTGCCGGCCGCCCGCCAGCAGCGCGTCCTGATGATGGGCATCGCGCTCGCACTGGTACTGCGGACGGTCCTTATCGTGGCCGGCACGACGGCGATCAGCCACGCCTCCTGGCTGTTCTACCCCCTCGGTGCCCTCCTGCTGTGGACCGGCGCCGGATTGCTCCGCGGCCACCTTGGCGACGCGGAGGGGGAAGAGCACGCCCGGCTGCTGTCCTGGGTAGAGCGCCGCGCTGGCCGGGCCGGCCGGGACCCTGACAGCGACACCGCCGCCGGAGCGCCCGCGGGGCCGCAGGCGGTGCCGATGCTGGTGCTCGCCGCGGCGATCGGGGTCGCTGACCTGCTGTTCGCGTTCGACTCCATCCCGGCCATCTTCGGCATCACCACCAGTGCCTTGCTGGTCGTGGCCTGCAACGCCTTCGCGCTGATGGGACTGCGCCAGCTGTACGTGCTGCTCACCCGCGTGCTTGGCCGGCTGGTTTACCTCAACTACGGGCTGGCGGTCATCTGTGCTTTCATCGGCGTCAAGCTGGTGCTGGAGGCCCTGGCGGGCTCCGGTGCCCATTGGGTGCCGGACATCCCGGCCTGGCTGTCGCTGCTGGTCGTGGTCACGGTTCTGCTGATCACCGTGATCGCCAGCCTGTACGGGGCCAGGCGCGCCACCGGGAAGCCAGCAGCCGCGGGCAGCGCGGACCCGCTCACCAGCGGGCAGCGGACTATGCTGAGCCGCCGCTTCGCCGTCCTGGACGCCAACCGCGACGGCACCTGGCAGCTCGCCGACTACGAGCAGCAGGCCCGGGCGCTGTGCGATGCGTTCGGGCACGCCCCGGACTCGCCGCCCGGGCGGGCCGTCGCCGCCGGGCAGCGCGAACTGTTCAGCGCCCTGCTGGCGCACATGGACGCCAACGGCGACCAGCAGATCTCCCCGGACGAGTTCGCCGCCGCGGTCGGCCGCCCCATCGAGGACCGGCCCCG
>Ga0070714_100004958_pt1 | contig 10117 bp, 7 predicted proteins | sample LARL83metaG_FD_65450 | JGI IMG/M metagenome (GOLD analysis project Ga0070714, IMG submission 65450) | Corn, switchgrass and miscanthus rhizosphere microbial communities from Kellogg Biological Station, Michigan, USA - LAR L8-3 metaG | ecosystem: Host-associated > Plants > Roots > Rhizosphere ... | reverse complement strand
GGGGTGGCAAGACAAAAGCAGCGCGGCGAGGGTGACCATCGTCACACGATCCGCGATCTGCGCGATTCCGAGTCGTCGATGCACGAACTCTCCTTGAAAATCTCTTGCTACTGGCGCGCGACGCGGCATAAGTTAGCCCGCGTGACGCGCCGCGTCACCTCCTCACCTCATTCGAGTACGTGACTGCGTCGCACATCGATCCTCGTCTCACCGAGCGACGAAATCCCCGCACCGCGGACATCGATCTCGCCAGCCCTCGCGAGATAGTCGATCTGCTGCACGCCGAAGACCGGTTCGTGCTCGACGCCGTCGCGACGCAGCGCGACGCGATCGCGCGCGCGATCGAGCTGGCCGAGCAGGCGTTCCGCGCGGGCGGGCGTCTCTTCTACGTGGGTGCGGGCACCTCCGGGCGACTCGGCGTGCTCGACGCGAGCGAGTGCCCGCCCACCTTCGGCACCGATCCGGAGATGGTGCAGGGGATCATCGCCGGCGGTCTTCCCGCGCTCACGCAGTCCCAGGAAGGCGCGGAGGATGTGGCCTCCGATGGCGCCGACGCGATGACCGCGCATCTCGTGAGCGCGCGCGACTTCGTGCTCGGCATCGCCGCTTCCGGCACCACCCCCTACGTTCGCGGCGCGCTCGAGCGCGCCGCAGCGCTCGGCGCGCACACCGGAATCCTCGCCTGCTCGCCGCCCTCGGCGGCGGTGCTCGAGCTCGTGGACGTCGCGATCCTGCCGATCACGGGCGCCGAGCCGGTGACGGGCTCGACGCGCATGAAGGCGGGGACGGCCACGAAGCTGGTGCTCAACGCGATCTCGACAGGCGCGATGATCCGCATCGGCAAGACGTTCGGCAACCTCATGGTCGACCTTCGCGCAATGAGCGCGAAGCTCGTGGATCGGGGCGAGCGCATCGTGATGGAGGTGACCGGCGTGGAGCGTGGCGAGGCGCGCGAGCTGATCGATCGGGCGGGGGGAAGCGTTCGGACCGCGATCGTCATGCAGCAGCGCGGTCTCTCGCGGGAGCAGGCGGAGCGCGCGCTCCGCGATGCCGGCGGCGTCGTGCGACGGGTGCTGCCCCACGCACCTCCGCCGGTCGAGTGAGCGATGTTCGCGCGGGTGACGGGATGCGGGGTGGGACGATCGAGGGCGGGGCCGTGCTCGTGGGCTTGATGTCCGGTACCTCCGCCGACGGCATTTCCGCCGCAGCCGTGCGCTTCGGCAACGCGAGCTCGGCATCGCCCGCGCCGATGCTGCTCGCGTATCACGAACAGCCCTACGGTGCCGCGCAACGCGACAGGCTCCTGCGAGCGCTGGATGGCGCATCGCTCGCCAGGCTCGCGCGCCTCGACTTCGAGCTCGGCGCGTGGCTCGCGGACGCCGCGCTCGCGGTGATCGGCGCCGCCGGGCTCGTGCCGCGCGACGTGCGTGCGATCGCATCGCACGGACACACGATCTGGCACGAGGCGCCGCTCGCGACGTGGCAGATCGGACAGAGCGCGGTGATCGCCGAGCGCACGGGCATCGATGTCATTTCCGATTTCCGCGTGCGCGATGTCGCCGCCGGCGGCCAGGGCGCTCCGCTCGTCGCGATCGCCGACCGGATGCTCTTCGGCGCCGACGGCGCGTGGCGCGCGCTCCAGAACATCGGCGGCATCGGAAACGTGAGCGTGGTGCCGCCGCGCGGAGTGGACGCGCCGGTCGTCGCCTTCGACACCGGCCCAGGCGTCGCGATCATCGATGGCGTGGTGCGCACGCTCTCGCCGGGTCTCGCGTACGATGTGGACGGTGCACTCGCGAGGCGCGGGGCGCCGATCGACATCGTCGTGGGCGATTCACTGGGCGAGCCCTATTTCACGGCACCACCGCCAAAATCCACGGGGCGCGAGCTGTTCAACCGGGCGTACATCGCGCGGTTCATCGAGCGCTGTCGCGAAGCGAGCCCGCGTGCGACGAACGAGGACATCGTGGCGACGGCGGTGGCCTTCACGGCGCGGTCGATCGCGGATGCCTACCGGCGCTTCATCCGCGCGCCGATCGCGGACGTGGTGATCTCGGGCGGTGGCGCGCGAAATCCCGCACTGGTGGACGCGCTCACCGCCGCGCTCTCGCCGCTTCCGGTCAGGATGTTCGACAAGTTCTTCTTCGCCGGCGAAGCGAAGGAGGCCGTCGCGTTCGCATTTCTCGGCCAGCTCTTTCTCGAGCGCCGCGCGGCGAACGTCGCCGCGGCTACCGGTGCGCGCGGGCCGCGCGTGCTCGGCAAGCTCACACCCGCATGACCGCCCGATCATGAGCGCCGGATCATGAGCGCGGCCGCTGCGCTGCTGCTCCCCGCGATTCGCTGGGATGTGAACCACGGCTTCGGTGCCGAGCAGGCGGCCATCGACAAGGCGCTCGCGCTCGGCGTGGGCGGCTTCATCCTGTTCGGCGGCGATCAGGAGCGCGTGCGCGCGCTCACGAAGGAGCTGCGCCAGAAGTCCCGCGTGCCGCTGCTGATCGCTGCCGATCTCGAACGGGGCGCGGGGCAGCAGTTCTCCGGCGCGACGGGACTCCCGCCGCTCGCGGCGATCGCCTCGCTGGACGACGCGGATGCGGTGCGGAGAGCCGCGCGACTCACGGCACGCGAGGCGCGAACGCTCGGCCTCAACTGGGATCTCGCGCCGGTGTGCGATCTCGACATCGTGCCGGAGAATCCGATCGTCGGCACGCGCTCGCTCGGCAGCGATTCGCGCAAGGTCGCGCTGCTCGCGCAGGCGTGGATCCAGGCGTGCCAGGCAGAGGGCGTGCTCGCATGCGCGAAGCATTTCCCCGGACACGGCCGCACGCTCACGGATTCGCATGCGGGGATGCCGGTGGTCAATGCGACGCGGGCCGAGTTGATGGAGCACGACCTGGCGCCATTCCGGGCCGCGATCGAGGCCGGTGTCGCGGGTGTGATGACCGCCCACGTCTCGTATCCCGCGCTGGACGCGAGCGGCGCGCCCGCGACGCTGTCGCGCGAGATGCTGCAGTGGCTGCTGCGTCAGCAGATGCGTTTCGACGGGCTCATCGTGACGGACGCGATGATCATGCAGGGCGCGATCGCGGAGCACGGCGAGGCGGAGGCGGCGATTCTCGCGCTCGACGCCGGCTGCGACCTCCTGCTGTATCCCGGTGATCTCGAGGCGGTGGCGAGCGCGATCGATCGCGCGGTGGCAACCCATCGGCTGGATTCCGGACGCATCCAGGCATCGCTGCGCAGGCGGCTCAAGTGGGCGCAGTGGTCGTCGCCGCCGAACGAGTATCGCCGCCCGTCGGGCACGGACGTGCTCTGGGGGGCGCAGCTCGCGGACCGCGTGATCGAGGTGGTGCACGGCGCGCCACCGGTGATGAATGCGCCGCTCGATGTCGTGATCGTGGATGACGACCTCGGTGGCGCGTACCCGCCGCCCTCGCGCGAGCCGCTGCTCGACACGCTGTACGATGCGGGGTGGAAGGCGCGGCGGCTCGAGCGATTCGATCCCGCGTCGCGCAACGATTCCGTCGTCGCGCTCTTCGGCGAGACGCGTGCGTGGAAGGAGCGCGTGGGCTACAGCGATGCGGCGCTGGCGGCGGTGCGCGCAGCGTGCGAGGCGCGGCCGAACACGACCGTGATTCAGTTCGCGCACCCGCGGCTCGCCACCCAACTCAGATTCGCCCGGTGCGTCGTGAGCGCGTGGGGTGGTGAAGCCGCGATGCAGAGCGCCGCGGCCCGCTGGATCATGCGCGCGCGATAGCGTGCGCGCCGTAGACTGGACGGTCGTCGCGGTCTACATGTCCGCGACACTCGCGATCGGGCTCTGGCTGGCCCGCCGCGCGTCGCGATCGCTGGAAGACTTCTTCGTCGGAGGACGCACGATTCCGTGGTGGCTCGCGGGCGCGTCCATGGCGGCGATCACCTTCAGCGTCGACACCCCGCTGTACGTGAGCGGGCTCGTGATCGGGCGCGGCATCGCCGGCAACTGGGAATGGTGGTCGTTCGTCGTCGCGCACGTGTCGATGATCTACCTGTTCGCGCGACTGTGGCGCCGGGCGGGGATTCTCACCGACTACGAGCTCACGGAGCTGCGCTACGGGCGCAGGGCGGCCGCGGTGCTCCGCGGCACCGGAGCCTTCCTGTTCGCGCTGCCCATCAACGCGATCAGCATCGCGTACGGCATGCTCGCGATGCGGAAGGTCGCCGACGCGCTGGGCATCTGGGCGCAGCTCGGGCTCGCCGGCGACGCGCAGAAGGTGCAGGCGGTCGTGCTGATCGCTGCGATCGTGCTCCTGTACGCGGCCTTCAGCGGATTGTGGGGGGTCGTGACCACGGATTTCTTCCAGCTCGCGCTCGCGCTGATCGGTGCGATCGTCGTCGCGGCGTACGCGCTGCACGAGATCGGGGGGATCGCGATGCTTCCGGCTAAGCTCGCGGCGGCGGGGAAGGGTGATCATCTCGCGTTCTTTCCGTCGGTGGGCAGCGCGCTCCTGCCGCTTCCCACCTTCCTCGCGTACATCTCGATCCAGTGGTGGGCGTACAAGGGTGCGGATGGTGGCGGACAGTTCGTGCAGCGGCTCGTGTCCGTTCCGTCGGAGAAGGATGCGGAGAAGGCCGCGTGGCTCTTCAACATCATCAACTACGTGGTACGCTGCTGGCCGTGGATCATGGCCGCGCTCATCGCGATGCTGGTGCTGCCGGGGCTCGCCGACCGCGAGATGGCGTATCCGCTGCTGATGAAGCGCTATCTCCCTGCGGGGATGCTCGGTCTCGTCTTCGCGTCGCTCGTGGCGGCGTTCATGTCATCCGTGAGCGCGCAGGTGAACTGGGGTGCGAGCTATCTCGTGAACGACGTGTACCGCCGCTTCCTCGCGCCGCACGCGTCCGAGCGCTCGCTCGTGTGGGCGGGACGACTCGCGTCGCTCATCATCACCGCGGTCGCGTCGTTCGTCGCCTTCAACCTGCACAGCATCGGGGAGACCTTCCGGCTGCTCATCGCGCTGGGCACGGGCACGGGCGCGGTGCTGATCCTGCGCTGGTTCTGGTGGCGCATCAACGTGTGGGCGGAGATCGCGGCACTGGTGGGAAGCGTGCTCGTGGCGGCGTTGATCTACTCGGTGCCCTCGCTTCGCGCGCTGGAGTTCGGCATTCGCGAGACCGGGATGGCGGCGGTCGTCACCGCGCTCTGGCTGACAGTGATGTGGCTGACGCCCCCGGAGAGCGACGAGACGCTCGACGCGTTTTATGCCCGCGCGCGTCCGGGCGGCGCGTGGGGACCCGTACGCGCGCGCACGGGCATCGCACCGCGGCAGCACCTCGCGAGCGACGTGCGTCGCGTCTTTGCCGGCGTGGCCACGCTGCTCGGCGTCAACATCGCGATCGGTGCGGGACTGCTGCAGCAGTGGAGCGTGTCGCTCGTTGCGGCAGCGATCGCGTGCGGCGGCATCCTGTATCTGCGCCGCGCGCGGAAGATCATCGGAGACTAGCTGCACTGCAGGTGTCGACTGCGCGCACGATGCCAATCAACAAAGCGAGTCGGAACGAACCGACCGCTCTCTCGCGTGGATCGAGCACTTCGGTTGCTTCAGTTGCCAACCAGGGAAATGCCGTCCTTCATGCGCACCAATCCATCACGGCTCACCGAGTCGACCGTTTTTTTCTGTTTGTGTCCGTTTGTGTCGTTTCATCCAATGGTTTCGCTCTGCCCTAAACCCTGGAACGGCAACAGCCGCTCCGGCTGGCTTCGTCAAAATGGAACTACAAACGGATCGAACGGATCGAACGGATTGAACGGAAAAAACAAAGCCGTGCGGGAACTTTGATTTGCGCACGTGCAGAGTCCCTGCTCACCGCTTCTCGGTTTGGTTCTTACCCCGTGCCGTCGGCGGTGGCAGTACCGCTATGCCCGAATGCCGCTATCGCCCGCCGTCGGATGCGCCGGCTCGGGCTGCGTCCGGTGAATCACCGTGGTTCTGTAGATGCGAAGCGCGAGCAGCACGGTGATCGCGAGCAGAATTCCCGCCACGAGGAAGAGAATCGAGCGGCCGCGACGGCTCATCGGCCGCGGGGTGGCGACGGGCACCGGGGGCGTCGCGGGGGCCGGCTCCGATTCCGTCGCGGGGAGTGCGAAGGTGTTCCGCCTCCGGAACGGCTTCGTGGGTCCATCGGTGGATCGCTCGCGCGTGACCGTCTGTGTCGAGCCCGGGAGCGGGAACACCGCATGACCCACGCTCTCCTCGTCCTCGGGCGCCAGCAGCCCGTCGCCTTCGAAGCGGGCGACGATCACGGTGATGTTGTCCGGGCCGCCGTTCTCGTTCGCGCGATCGATCAGCTCCCGGCACGCCGTGAGCAGGTCTCCGTTGCTCTCCTGCAGGATCTCCGCGATCTCGTCCTTTCGCACGAGTCCCGAGAGGCCGTCGGTGCACAGCACGAGCGTGTCGCCGCGCCGCACCTTCTGGTACGTGAGATCGATCTTGACCGTCGGCTCGGGACCGAGCGCCTGGAGGATGATGTTCCGGCGCTCGCTGCGCTCCGCCTCTTCCGGTGTCAGCTCACCCGCCTCGATCAGCCGCTGCATCAGCGACTGGTCCTTCGTGATCTGCAGCGCGACGCCATTGCGCACGAGGTAGGCGCGGCTGTCGCCCACCTGCGCGAGATAGAGCGTGTCGCCGAGCAGCCCGGCGATCGTGGCGGTGGTCCCGAGGCCCCGCGACTCCGGATGCTCGACCGCGTACGCGAAGATCTTGGCGTTCGCGGATTCCGCCGCCGTCTTGATCGCGCGCGCGAACACCTCGGGTGTGCGCTCCGGAGCGGACCGCCATTGCGCGCGGAGCTCGGACTGGACCGTGAGGATAGCGAGCTCGCTGGCCACTTCGCCGGCTGCCGCGCCACCCAGTCCGTCCGCGACCATGAACAGCGAGCCGTGACTGCCCACGAGATGCGTGCGCACCTCGGGCTGCAGCGACGCGTTGTCGGCGGTGAGGTCCGCAACGAGAAATGCATCCTCGTTGTGATCGCGTACGCGGCCGACGTCGGTTCGGCCGAATACGTGCACGATCACTTCACCGGGCACGGGTTCGGGTTGAGGAGTGGCGCTGGTCACGGATACAAGGTATGCGAAATCGTGCTCACTTGCACTCTTGCGATGCGAGGGACCGGATTTCACCGGCCTTCGGGTGGGACGTCGCCTTCGCGATCAGGGCCAGAACGGAGCAGCCACGCTGGTGCCCCGTGGCATCACCGGTCGTCGCAGCACGCTGGATCATAGCATGTGCGAGATAGAAAAGCGCGGTCACGCTGTCATCGCGTGTCGGCAGGAGGGGCATCGCGCCGCGAAGCGCGGCCATCGCCTGCAGGGGTTTGTCCGCGTCGACCATCTGTCCGGCGACGTTCACCGCCGCCCGCGCCTGATCGGCATTCGTGGGCACCGTGCTCGCGGGCGCGGGCTCCGGCGGCGCGCTCGGCGCCGCTGCATTGGCTGGCGACGTGGGTTGCACTGGCGGAGGCGCCGTCGCGACGTGTGGCGCAGTGCTCGGGGCATGCGTCGCACTCGTCTGCGCACGCGGTTCCCGCGCGCGCGATCTCACCGTCGCTCCGGGCAGCGGGATGCGCGGAGTCGCGACCGCGGGTGGTGATTCGGGAGCGCTGACGGGTGCCGGCGCGGGTGCCGGTACCGGTACCGGTGCGGGCACCGATGCCGGCGCCGTATTGCGCGCCGGCGCGGATGCCGACGCCGTGTCGCGCGCGGGTGCCGATGCCGATTCGGGCGCAGACGCGGGTGCGGATAGGGACGCCGGTTCGGGCGCGGGTGCAGGCACAGATGTGGGCGCGGGCGCCGCGCCGAGTCCGGATGCGCCGGAGTCGGCGATCTGGCTGCTGGCCACGGTAGTCGCACGCTCCGCACGCGACCGGTGCCAGCGCATGAGCATCGCGCCCCCAAGGATCACCAGCAGCCACGCGGCAACGATCGCCGGCGCGACGTACTTCTCGCGAAGCATGCGCGCGCTCACGGCGGCTGCGCGCGCGGGCGCCGCTGCAGGTGCCGCCACTGTCGCCGCGGATGGCGCCGTCGACGCCACCATCGAAGGTGCCATCGAAGCCGCCGTCGGTGCCGCGCTCGAGATGACGCGCGTCGGCGCACTCTGCACCGCATCCGTGCTCATCCCCGCCACGGCGGCCACCAGCGCCGAGCCGAACTCGCTCGGGTGCTGGTATCTGTCCGAGGCGAGCCGCGAGAGCGCGCGATCCAGCACCGCCTGCAGCGCGGGCGGCCACGCCAGATCCGGCCGCGCCTCCGCGAGCGAGAGCGGACGATCCGTGAGCCGCTTCAGCAGCGCCTCCTGCGTCGTCTGGCCCGTGAACGGCAGCATGCCGGTGAGCATGTTGAACGTCACGAGCGCGAGCGCGTACAGATCGCTTCGGCCATCGAGCGTGTCGCCCGTGAGCTGTTCCGGTGACATGTACTCGGGCGTTCCCACCACGAGCCCCGTGCGCGTCACCTTCTGCCCCGCGCCGTCCGCCGCCTTCGCGATCCCGAAGTCGACCACCTTCACGAGATCCGCGCCGTCGCGCCCGCGCGAGATCATGATGTTGTCGGGCTTGAGATCGCGATGCACGATCCCGCGCTCGTGCGCCGCCTCGAGCGCACTTGCCACCTGTCGCGCAATCTCCGCGGCACGCGGCGCGGCGAGCGCGCCCAGCGCCTCGCACAGCTTCGTGAGCGACTCTCCCTCCACGAACTCCATCGCGAGGTAGATCAGCCCGTCCGAGGTCTCTCCGAAATCATAGATCGCGGCGATGTTCGGGTGGTTGATCCTGCTCGCGTTCGCCGCTTCGCGATTGAAGCGGCCCACCGCGTCCGCATCCTGCACGAGCGACAGGTTCATCACCTTGATCGCGCACATCCGGCCCATCTTCACGTGCTCGGCCAGATACACCTGACCCATCCCGCCCTCGCCGAGCTTGCGGATCACGTGGTAGCGATCGGCGAGCACCGAGCCGATGATGTCGTTAGATCCCGAGTCGGAGCGGAGCGTCGAGCCGTCCGTGGGGCAGAATTTCGTTTGGACGTCGTACTGCGTTCCGCACTGCGGACAAATCTTCACACACTCTCCACGCGGAGCACCTGATCGCCCAGGAGCACGCGCTGGCCGACCTTGAGCGCTCGCTCGCCGCGAACGGCCACGCCCACGCCGTTGCGGCTGCCGAGGTCGTGGATGATGAATGCGCCGTCCACCTCGCGCAGGTCGGCGTGGCGGCCGCTCATCGTCTGATCGTACGGGAAGGTCCAGTCGCCGGCGTCGCGCCCGATCGTGATCGTGCGTCCCTGCGCGAGATACTGGCAGTCGCGCACGCTGCCGTCGGCCCGGAGCTGCGAGAGGCGCGCGATGTCCGGCGTGGGCGTGAGCGAGCCGACGCGCCGCGTGCCGTCCGCATCCGCGCGCGGCGCCGCGGGAGTCCCGAGCCGCTGGAACTCGAGAATCTGCGAGCCGATGAGCAGCACGTCCGTGTCGGCGAGCGAGTACGGCCCGTCGATGAACACCCAGGTGCGATTGCACGAGCCCAGGTCGCGCACGAACAGCGTGCCCTCGCGAACGACGAAGCGCGCGTGGATGGGCGAGAGATACTGATCGTTTTCGAAGGCGAGATCGCAGGCGCCGCGTCCGACGGTGATCTCGGCCTGATCCAGGGAGATCGAGCGCTTCACTTCGCCCTGTTCGTCGAGCACCGAGATTCGCGTGGTCGGCTCCGGGCGTCGCGCCGTGAACGGAAGCGTCTTCGCCATGTCCTTCCTCGGGGGTTCGGCCGGCGCATCGAGGGCGGTGCCGCACGTGGCGCAGAAGGTATCCAGCTCGGGGCGGATGGCCGAGCCGCAGGTCACGCACGACTGCGCGGTGGCGAGCCGAGCGTCGGTTCGCTTGCCGCAGTGTGCGCAGAACGGAAGTCCCGCCGCGATGATGCTGCCACACCATCCGCAGCTCATCGTCTCTCCTTCGGGCATGGGCGCGTGAGGCGTCAGGGGAAAGTCGAGCGCGTGCGCTGCGCTCGACGCGCGCCTGCCGATGCTGGGCGACGGACGGTGCAGATGCGGCGGCCGCGCCCCGACCTGCGGCCCGGCGCTCGA
>Ga0070714_100004956_pt1 | contig 10121 bp, 7 predicted proteins | sample LARL83metaG_FD_65450 | JGI IMG/M metagenome (GOLD analysis project Ga0070714, IMG submission 65450) | Corn, switchgrass and miscanthus rhizosphere microbial communities from Kellogg Biological Station, Michigan, USA - LAR L8-3 metaG | ecosystem: Host-associated > Plants > Roots > Rhizosphere ... | reverse complement strand
CGGTCTCGGCAAAGCGCGGTGAAAAGACAGCCATCACGATCCCGAGCAGGACGAGGCTCGCAGAGAGCAGCAGCAGCAGAGCGGTCACGTCGCCGGTGACCGCGCGCGCCGGCCACCAGAGGATGCTGTCGGCCGCTGGCGCGAGCCCGACCACGGAGTCGGAGGTGAGGATCGCAAAGCGCGACAGGGTACCGGAGGACAGGATCGCGGCGACCTGCAGCGCGATGACGAAGCCTGCGCCGATGATCGCAGCAACGATCTGCGCGACCAGCCGCGTCCGTGCCGGGCCGATCAGGCGGAACAGCATGATCGTGACCGCGATCGCAACGGCCGTCGCCGACAGGCCGCTGGCGATCACGACGCCGACGGCTGCGAGCCACCGGTTTCCGCCGCCGATCAGCAGGACGTCGACGAAGGGCGCCGTAAACAGCAGCGCCATGGCCGTGACCGAGAGCGCGATTGCCAGGATCCTGACCGAGAACAGTCTTGTGAGCCGTGCCGGCGACGACATGATGAGGTCGAGATCGGCGCGGGCGTAAAACACCCGCGTCACGGACTCGATTGCCTGCGACAGGATCAGCGCCCAGCCGAGGCAGATCGTCGTCGAGATCACGACGTGCGACGTCGCATCCAGCGGCGTCGGCAGCTCCGCATAGCGTCCGATCACCGCCCAGGCTGGCAGATGCAGCAGTGCGGCGAAGATGATGAGGCCAATGATTGCAGCGCGTCGCCGCCGTTGCCGTCCCGCGATCATGGCCGGCCATTCGCGCCATGCGAGCCGCAGCTCGTGTCGCGCAAACCAGGCGAGCGTCGTCACGGAACTCATGCCACCGCGGCCTCGGGATCGACCAGTGCGATGAAGAGCTCTTCCAGGCTATGGTCGGTGCCTCCGCTCAGCTGGCGCAGCTCGGCGAGCGTCCCCTCCGCGACCAGCCGTCCCGCGGCAATGACGCCGATCCGGTCCGCCATGCGCTCCGCCACTTCGAGGATATGTGTGGTCATGATCACGGTGCAGCCGGCGCGGACCCGATCTCCCAGCAGGTTTTTCACATGGCGCGCCGAGACGGCGTCGAGCCCGGTGAGCGGTTCGTCCAGAATGATCAGGCGCGGATCATGGACCAGCGCGCCGGCAAGCGCGACTTTCTGGCGCATGCCCTTGGAAAAGCCCTCGCAGCGCTCACCGAGATGGGCTTCGAGGCCAAGCGAAATCAAGAGTTGTCGCGCGGTGCCTTGCGCGCGCGCCGCGGCGATGCCCCAGAGGCCGGCGACGAATTCCAGATATTCCTCCGGCGTCAGCTTGTCATAGATCATCGGCTCGTCCGAGACCCAGGCCATCACCTGCTTGGCGGCGACCGGATCGCGCAACGCATCGATGCCGAAAATCGAAATCGAGCCGCCATCCGGCGGCAGCAGGCCTGCCACCATGCGCAGCGTCGTGGTCTTGCCGGCGCCGTTGGGCCCGACCAGCGCATAGAACTCGCCGGTGCGGACGGTCAGATCGAGCGCCTCGACCGCGGGTCGGTCAAAACGCCTTGTTAACCCTCGCACCCGGAGCGCGGCCAGTTCTGACGTCATGTCGGCGGTTCGTCCCTGAAGTCGCAACCGATTGCGACCATGACCGCAAGATGTTTCGGTGCGGTGAATCGCAAGGGCACAAAATTCCGCCGCATGGGACGCGCGCCGCCCCGCCGCGCCGCGGAGCCCTTTGTTGACAGGGATCGCGGCTTTGGGCTGGAATGGCCGACGGGACAAAGCGGTTCTTCCGCTGACGCGACGACGCGTGAAGGACGGGATGCAGCAGGCAACGTACAACGAATTGCCGCGCATCCTCGAAAGGTCGAACGAATGCTGGACTTCGTTCAGCAGTTGGTCAGCGGCATTGCGCTCGGCTGCGTCTACGGCCTGATCGCGCTCGGCTTCGTCCTCGTCTACAAGGCCACAGAGGTCGTCAATTTCGCGCAGGGCGACCTGATGATGCTGGGCGGCTTCTTCGCCTTCACCTTCATCGGCATCCTGGGCCTGAACTACTGGATCGGATTTGCCTGCGCGGTTGCCGCGATGGCGCTGTTCGGCATGCTGGCCGAGCGCGTGGTGGTGCGCCCGATCCTCGGCTATCCGCAATTCTCCATCATCATGGCGACGATCGGGCTCGGCTATTTCCTGCGCTCCGTGGCCGGCATGATCTGGGGCACCGACGATTTCAAGATCGAGACGCCGTTCAGCCAGGGCGTGCTGCGCATCGGCGCGCTGGTGCTGGCGTACGACAAGCTCTCGGTCATTGCGGCGACGATCGTTCTCTGCGCCGCTCTCTATCTCTTCTTCAACAAGACCACGTTCGGCACGGCGATGCGGGCGAGTTCCGAGAACATGCTCGCCGCCTATTACATGGGCATCCCCGTCAAGCGCGTCGTCTCGATCGTCTGGGCGATCAGCGCGGCGGTGGCGACCTGTGCCGGCGTGCTGCTCGCGCCGATCACCTTCATTCACTCCAATGTCGGCCTGGTGCTGGGCCTGAAGGCCTTTCCGGCCGCCGTGCTCGGCGGTTTCGGCTCGATCCCCGGCGCGGTTGTCGGCGGCGTCCTGATCGGCGTGATCGAAAGCATGGCCGGCTTCTATCTTCCCGAGGGCTGGAAGGACGTCGCGCCCTACATCGTGCTGTTGCTGGTGCTGCTGCTCAAGCCCGAAGGCCTGTTCGGCCTCGCCGTCCGCAAGAAGGTCTAGGCGATGCGGTTCCTGTTCAAGACCGACTATGACGACGACATCAGGCTGTTTCCGCATTCGGGCTACGTTTTCTCCTACGGCGTGCTGCTGGCGCTGCTCGTGACAGCGCCGTTCGTGCTGTCCTCCTATCTGATGAGCCAGCTCGTCTTTGTCTGCATCTATGCAACGGTCGGCGTCGCGCTGCTCGTCCTCACCGGCTTCACCGGACAGGCCTCGCTTGGCCACGCCGCTTTTCTTGCGATCGGGGCCTATACCGCGGCCTATCTGCAGCAGTTCGGCGTGCCGTTCGAGATCTATTTTATCGTCGCAGGTCTCCTCGCCGGGATCGTCGGCGCCATCGTTGGCTTTCCCGCGCTGCGCCTGCAGGGCATCTATCTCGTCATTGCGACGATCTCCTTCGCCTTCATCGTCGAGGAAATTCTGGCGCGCTGGGAGAGCGTCACTCGTGGCAATGAAGGCATGCGCGTCAAGACGCTGCAGTTGTTCGGCGCCACGGTGCCGCGCGACAGCCCCGCCTTCTACTTCCTGTGCCTTGCGGTGCTGATCCTGACCATCGTCGGCACGCTCAATCTGTTGCGCTCGCCGACCGGGCGCGCCTTCGTTGCGATCCGCGACAGCGAAACCGCCGCCCGCAGCCTGGGCATCAATGTCTCGCTCTACAAGGTCAAGTCGTTCGCGATCAGCGCAGGCATCACCGGATTGGCCGGCTGCCTGTTTGCCCACAAGCTGTCCTTCATCAGTCCGGAAATGTTCACGCTGCAGCTTTCGATCGAGTTCATCATCGTGATCCTGATCGGCGGCACCTTCAGCCTGCATGGTGCGGTGCTGGGTGCGATCTTCATCGTCATGATCGACCCGTTCCTCACCTATCTGAAGGACGACGTTCCCGGCATCATCGGCAGTCTCGCCGCGGCCTTCGGCGCGGGAAGCGCGCGGGCGGGCCACATCCAGGACAGCGTCGCGGCGGTCGCGTCCGCGAACGGCCTGAAGGGCGCGATCTACGGCATCATCATCGTGCTGTTCGTGCTCTTTGAACCCCTTGGCCTCTATGGGCGCTGGCTCAAGATCAAGCTGTTCTTCCAACTGTTCCCTCTCTACAAGCGCGCGACCTTCAAAAGACAGAAGCTGTACGTCAAATCGGAGCGGAACCGGTGAGCTATTTCCGCGCCGAAAACCTCTCGCTTCACTTCGGTGGCCTGAAGGCGGTCGATGCCGTCTCCTTCGCGGTCGAGAAGGGCGAGATCCTGTCGATCATCGGACCGAACGGCGCGGGCAAGAGCTCGATCTTCAACCTGATCTCGCGGATCTACCACCCGACCACCGGAAAAATCTTCTTTGAGGACCAGGACATCACCGAGGTGCCGGCCCACGGCATCGCGCGGCTCGGCATCGCCCGTACCTTCCAGAACATCGAGCTGTTCGAGAATGCGACGGTGCTGTCCAATCTGCTGGTCGGACGGCATCGCCATTCGGCCACCCGGCTCTGGCAGGAGGTCTTGTTTCTCCCAAGCGTCCGCCGCGCCGAGAAGGAGCATCGCCACAGGGTCGAGCAGGTGATCGAATTCCTCGATCTCGAACCCTTTCGCGACAAGCTGATCTCGGGGCTTCCTTATGGCGTGCGCAAGGTGATCGAGCTCGCCCGCGCGCTGTGTGCCGAACCAAGGCTGATCCTGCTCGACGAGCCGTCCTCGGGCCTCAATGTCGAGGAGACCGACGACATGTCGTTCTGGATCCGCGACATGAAATCCGAGCTCGGCATCACCGTTGTGATGGTCGAGCACGACATGTCGCTGGTGAACCGCGTGTCGGACCGCGTCATCGCGCTGAACTACGGTCGCGTGCTGGCGATGGGGACGCCGGCCGAGGTGCAGCGCCATCCCGACGTCATCGCAGCCTATCTGGGAGCGTGAGACGCCATGACGACGCCCGAGATCATCCTCAAGCTCAGCAACATCGAGAGCTATTACGGGCCGATCATGGCGATCCGCGGCATCAGCCTGGAGGTGCGGCGAGGGCAGATCGTGGCGCTGCTCGGCGCCAACGGCGCCGGCAAGACCACCGTGCTGAAGACCATCTCCGGCATTCTCGACCCGCAGAAGGGATCGATCGAATTTTGCGGCAAGGCGATCCAGCGCATGGAGGCGGACAGGATCGTGCGGCTCGGCATCAGCCATGTGCCGGAGGGGCGCGAGGTGTTTCCGTTCCTGTCGGTGCGCGAGAACCTGATGATGGGCGCCTACGCGCGCCGCGATCGCAGCGGCATTTTCGAAGACCTCGACCGCGTCTACGGCTATTTCCCGCGGCTGAAGGAACGGCTCGACCAGACGGCCGGCCAGCTCTCCGGCGGCGAGCAGCAGATGCTGTCGATCGGCCGCGCGCTGTTGAACCGTCCGACACTACTGCTGCTGGACGAGCCGTCGCTCGGGCTGTCGCCAATCCTGGTGCGGGACATCTTTGCCATCATCCGCCGCATCAACGAGGAGCAGGGCGTCTCGATCCTGCTGGTCGAACAGAATGCCAAAGTCGCGCTGGAGACGGCGGATTACGGCTACGTGCTGGAGATCGGGCGGATCGTCATGAACGATGCCTGTGAGCGGCTGATGCGCTCGGCCGATATCCAGGAATTTTACCTCGGGGCGAAAGAGGCCGGCGCGCGCGGCGAACGGCGCTGGAAAAAGAAGAAGACGTGGCGTTAAATGGGACGCCCGCTTCGCCGAAAGGCCGGCATCAAGACCGGCCGTCGGTAACGGATCAGGTGAGGAGGGTACGCGGATGCCGGAGCGGGCGGTGCTGACGGTCGCCGATACGATCGCAAGAACCTTCGTGCGCGCCGTCGAGACGCGCGGTGACCGCGCTGCGATCCGCGAGAAGAAACTCGGCATCTGGCAGCCGACGAGCTGGCGGCAGTGGCTCGAGATGTCAAAGGACATCGCCTACGCCCTCCATGCCATCGGGTTTCGTGCAGGCGACGTCGCCTCCATCATCGCCAATCCCGTGCCGGAGTGGGTTTTCGCGGACATGGGCGTTCTCTGCGCCGGTGGCGTCTCCTCCGGCATCTACCCGACTGATTCCAGCGTCCAGGTCGAATATCTCGTCAACGATTCCGGCACGAAGGTGATTTTTGCCGAGGATGAGGAGCAGCTCGACAAGATCCTCGCCTGCCGTGCGCGCTGCCCGAGCCTGGAACGCATCGTCGTGTTCGACATGGAAGGCCTCGCCGGCTTTTCCGATCCCATGGTGATGTCGCTTGCCGAATGCCTGGCGCTCGGTCGCAACCACCGGCAGGGCCGCGACGCGCTCTGGGACGAGATGATCGCGAGCCGCGCGTCCAATGATCTCGCGATCCTGGTGTACACCTCGGGCACCACCGGCCCCCCGAAGGGAGCGATGCACGCCAACCGCAGCGTGGTGCACCAGATGCGCCATGCCAATGACCTGTTTCCATCCGACGGGACTGACGAGAGACTGGTGTTCCTGCCGCTCTGTCACGTCGCCGAGCGGGTCGGCGGCTATTATCTCTCGCTGGCGCTGGGATCGGTGATGAACTTTGCCGAAAGCCCGGAAACCGTGCCGGACAATCTCCGCGAGGTGCAGCCGACGATCTTTCTGGCGGTGCCGCGGATCTGGGAAAAATTCTATTCGGCGGTCACCATCGCGCTGAAGGATGCCACGTCGTTCCAGCAATGGATGTACCGCCGCGCGCTGTCGATCGGCGACCGCATGGCCGGCTGCCGGCTCGAAGGCGCCGCGCCGTCGCTGCCCCTCAGGCTCGCCAGCCGCCTCGCTTACTGGCTGGTGTTCCGCAACATCCGCCGCATGATCGGGCTCGATCGCTGCAGGCTCGCCTTCACCGGCGCGGCACCGATCGCACCGGATCTCATCCGCTGGTACATGGCGCTCGGGCTCGACATGCGCGAGGTCTATGGCCAGACCGAAAATTGCGGCGTCGCCACTGCGATGCCGGCGAATCGCATCAAGCTCGGTTCGGTCGGCAAGGCCGTACCCTGGGGCGAAGTTGCGCTCTCGCCGCAGGGCGAGATCCTGATCCGCGGCGATTTCCTGTTCATGGGCTATCTCAACCAGCCGGAGAAGACCGCCGAAACCATCGACGCCAGCGGCTGGCTGCACACCGGCGACGTCGGCACCATCGACAATGAAGGTTTTGTGCGGATCACCGACCGCATGAAGGACATCATCATCACCTCCGGCGGGAAGAACATCACGCCGTCCGAAATCGAGAACCTGCTGAAATTCTCGCCCTATGTCTCGGACGCCGTCGTGGTCGGCGACAAGCGGCCGTACCTGACCTGCCTCGTCATGATCGATCATGAGAATGTCGAGAAATACGCCCAGGACCACGACATTCCCTTCACCAACTATGCGAGCCTGTGCCGGGCGGTCGAGATCCGCGAACTGATCGGGCGCGAGATCGAGGCGGTCAATGCCAACTTCGCGCGTGTCGAGACCATCAAGAAGTTCTTCCTGATCGAGCGGCAGCTCACGCCGGAGGACGAGGAGCTGACGCCGACCATGAAGCTGAAGCGCAGCTTTGTGAACCAGCGGTACGCGGCGGAGATCGATGCCATGTATCGCGCGCGCGAGGTGGCGTGACGCGCCAGCGTCAGACAAGGCGAGGGAAAAAGAAGGCCCATCCTTCGCGCTCACCAACGGGCCGGGAATCAAGTGAGGGAGAGGAGACCCGACATGAAATCGTTCAAGCTGTTCGGCTGTGTCGTCACGGCTCTTGCACTCGGTCATGGGCCCGTCCTGGCGCAAACGACAAAAGTCACCAACGAGGGCATCTCGGCCACTGAGATCGTGATCGGAACACACCAGGATCTCTCCGGCCCGATCAAGGTCTGGGGCGTGCCGGTCTCCAACGGCATGAAGCTGGCGGTGGAGGAGATCAACGCGGCCGGCGGCATCAATGGCCGCAAGCTGAAATTGATCGTGGAGGACAACGGCTACGATCCGAAGAAGGCGGTGCTGGCCTCGCAGAAGATGGTCGAGCGCGACAAGGTGTTTGCGATGATCGGTCCGATGGGCTCGCCGACCGTGCTCGCCGCGCAGGACATCCTGTTCGATGCCGGCGTGCTGCAGCTGTTCCCGCTGACGGCCGCGGAGTTCACCTTCAAGTTCGATCCGGCCAAACCGCAGGAGCGGCTGAAGTTCAACAACCTCCTGCCCTATGTCGCGAGCACGCGCGCCGCGATCAAGTACATGATGGACTGGAAGGGTTTCAAGAAGCCCTGCATCATGCACCAGGACGACGAGTACGGCAAAAACGTGCTGGATGGTTTTTCGCAGGAACTGGCTGCGCTGAAGATCGAGCCGGCGTCGGTCACGAGCTACAAGCGCGGCGCCTCCGATTTTTCGGCGCAGGTGGCGAAGATGAAGTCCGACGGCTGCGATCTCGTGGTGCTGGGCACCGTGATCCGCGAGACCATCGGTGCGATGAGCGAAGCCAGGAAGCTCGGCTGGGACGTGACCTTTCTCGGCGCGACCCCGACCAACGTGCTGGAGGTTCCGACGCTGGGCAAGGATGCGGTCGAGGGGCTCTATGCGGCCTCGGGGTTCGAGATCCCGTATGAGGACACGGCCAAGGGCAAGGTGAAGGACTGGCTCGTCAGCTACAAGAAGATGTTCGGCACCGACGCCAACACGCAGGCCATCATAGGCTACAACGCGGTTGAGACCTTTGCCTTCTACGTTGGCAAGGCGGGCAAGGATCTGACCGGGCAGAAGGTGCTGGATGCGCTGGAGTCGGGTGAAAAATTCAACGACATCTTCAACTCGCCGCCGGCCCGATTCACCAAGACCGATCATCTCGCCAATACCATCACGCAGGTCCAGCAGGTGCAGAACGGCCGCTGGGTGCTGATCAAGGACAATCTGATGTTCTGAGGCAATGTTGAGATCGTGTGCCGGGTGTCTCAACGCGAGAGGTGCGCTCCCTCCCCGCAAGGGGGAGGGGTGAAGAGAGAGCCTGCGGCATCTGCCATTTCAACGTTTCAAACAGCCCATTCCGTGGTCATCGCCCGGCGTGCTTCATTGAGACGCCGCGGCGTACTGCATGCCCCGCATTCGCGGGGCATGACGATTGAGAGATGAGCGCTCGCGTTCCCGCGGCGCGATCGCGCCCGAGTTTTGCGAAGAGCTCGCCCTCCGGGATTGAAGAGGGCGCAGGGAAGGCCGGGTGCAGGCCGCACCCATGGCCCGCCTGCAAAAAAAAAGCAGGCGGCAGTTACCACAGGCTTGGCCGAACATCCGGCCTTCCCTGCGTGATGGTCTTAATGCTTATGTCGTGCTCTCCCTGGGAACCGGGCTTTCTTGCTCCCATCGCCCGCGAGATCGTGATCTCGCGTGCTTGGCGCCAGCGTCGGGGCGCCAGGACCACACGAATTTGCGTCCGCAATGCCGTCACTCGTCCGCACAGAGACTGCGCGCTGACAGCATTGCGGCCATCGCATCCCGCGCTCCACGTTCGTGACGACCGCGAAGCGCCCCCTCAGATGAACGCGGGACGACAGCAGTGAACCACATTATTCTGAAAAACGGAAGCAAGATATTTTTTCAGAGGGGGCTGGACAGCCGAAGGAATCAACGTTGGACGGTTTCCCGCAATTTGATTTTTCGCGCACACGACCCTGCGACGCCTGCGGCCTGCGGAGGGATCGTCCAATCTCGAAAAATGCACCGTTTCGGCCGGCAGGCACCCGGGCAAATCAGTCTGCATTCAATACCGCGAGCGACGCTGATCGCGATCGGCGTTGGATTGAAGCTCAAGCCGCTGGCATCGTCGTATCGGCCCGCGCACGCGTGCCGGGATGAATAATCGTCTCGGCGGTCTTCCAAACGTTTGCTGGTCTCGACGAGAGCTCACTGCCGCTCTTGGAACATGACGCCTCGGCGCTTTTGGCCGCAGGTTACGCCGCAATCGCTCACCATGATACCAAACTCGGGCGGGCGTCCGAGCAGATCACCACATGCGCTTTTTAATGTTGCTCGCCACACTATCGCCCAGTGTCAGCCTCACACTCATCTTGAATTTGCCCACAGGCGCAAATTGGCGCCCGGCGCTGTTCCGGCTGGCCCTTAACTAAAGGGCGACACAGGCGGAAACCAACGCGATCCGGAGGGCCCGATGCCCAACACAACTCGCCGAGACATCATCCTGTCGGCCGCTGTCGCGTCGGCGGCGTTCGGCCTTGGTGGATGGTTAAGCGTGCCTGCTGACGCTGCGCGGCATCAGCACCACGCACGACACAAACACCCAGCGCGACACACGCAATCAGCGCAACAGCCGCACCAGAAGACGCCGGATCCTCCCCTGGGTCATGTGCGATACAAGGTCGGCGAGGCCGAGATCATCGCCCTGTATGATGGCATCTGGGAAAAGG
>Ga0070714_100004954_pt1 | contig 10122 bp, 9 predicted proteins | sample LARL83metaG_FD_65450 | JGI IMG/M metagenome (GOLD analysis project Ga0070714, IMG submission 65450) | Corn, switchgrass and miscanthus rhizosphere microbial communities from Kellogg Biological Station, Michigan, USA - LAR L8-3 metaG | ecosystem: Host-associated > Plants > Roots > Rhizosphere ... | reverse complement strand
CTGCCCGCGCTTGAGGCCCTCGCGGAACCGGACGCGCCCGGGCAGCGCCCAGCTAGGTAAGGCGCGGCGCCCTCGACGAGAACCGCGGGGGTCCGTGGAGCCACGGGTCCCCCCGGGGGATATCGGGTCCGCTAGAAAAGCAGCACGGTGAGCTGCGTCCGCGCCTTCTTGATCCGCTCGTCGTCGGGCGGGAGCACCTCGAACAGGTCGAGCAGGTGCAGCCGGGCGGTGTTCCGCTCGGCGCCAGCCGTGCGCTTGATCACGGCGAGGATCCGGTCGAACGCCCGCTCCGCGTCACCGCTTGCCATCTCGAAGTCGGCGACCCGAAGCTGCGCGTCGATGTCGTCCGGCTGCGAGGCGGCTTCCCTGGACACGGTCGCCGGGTCATAGGACGACACCCGGCGCATGAGGTTGACCTGGGCGAGCCAGCTCTTCGCGAGCGCGTCTCCAGGAGTGTCGGCAAGTGCCTTCTCCAGCGCCCGCGCCGCCCCGTCGAGGTCGCCGCTCTCCATGGCGTCCCTGGCCGCGCCGAGCGCCGGCGGCAGGTCGGCCCAGGCGTCCTCTTCACCCTCGGCACCCTCGGTGCCCTCGGCCTCCGGTCGCGGCGCCCCCGCGGTCTGGATGCCGAGTTGCTCGGCTACCGCGAGCACCTGGGTGAGCCACTGCTTCACCTGGGCCTCGGGCATCGCGCCGAGGAACGCGTCCACCATCTGGCCGCCCACGATCGCGACCACCATCGGGATGGACTGCGCCTGGAACGCCTGCGCGAGCCGTGGGTTGGCGTCCACGTCGATCTTGGCGAGTACCCATGCGCCGCCGGCCTCGTTGGCAAGCTTCTCCAGCACCGGGCTGAGTTGCTTGCACGGGCCGCACCACTCTGCCCACAGGTCCACGATCACTGGCGTGGTCCTAGAGCGGAGCGCGACGTCGTTATTGAAGGTTTCTTCGGTTACCTCGAACACAAAGGCTGACGCCGGACCGCCGGCGGGGGCGTCGCCGCCCGCGCTGGAGGACGCGGCGGCCTGTGCCGCCTGCTGCCTGCGCTGCGCGGCGGCCTGTCGCGCGCCAAGGTCGACGGCACCGTACATCGAGAAGTCCCGCGGCGATTGCATACCTCTATCCTGCCGACTTGTGCGCCCAATGGCAAAATGCGCTGTGTCACGCGCCCGGTCGCTGTGTTGCGCGCCCGATCGCAAAAACCGCGATCGTATCGGGCGCGCAACACAGCCCACCCCCCGGGGGGACGACCCCCCGTACCCCCCGATGTGAGGCGCAGAGCGCCTCACCGACAGCACACATCCGCATTGAAACCAGGTGGCAGCACGTTGCGAAAACCAAGTGGCAACACGGTGCGGAAAAGGCGCGACTGTAGCATGTCATGTGCTACAGTCGCGGCATGGCACAGAAGGGCGACCGGCGACGCGGCAAGCCGCTCAACCCGGATCTCGGGTACGTGGGTGACCCCGTGCACCACGCGACATCCAACCTGCCCGCGCAGCGGATCGGCATCCGCGAGCTCAGGCAGCACGCCAGCGTCTACGTCGACCTGGTAGAGCGCGGCTACACCGTCGACATCACCAACCGCGGCCGCCTTGTCGCGCAGATGATCCCGGTACGCGACCCCGAGAGCCCTCTGGAGCGCTGGATCGCCAAGGGCGTGGTCGAGCGCCCCGAAGACGAGGGCAGCATCCTCGAGATCGACCCGTACCCAGGCACGTCCGCTGGACAGCCGATCGCCACCCAGGCACTTGAGCAGCTGCGCGCCGCCGAGGACGAGGAGGAGGGGTCGTGATCTACCTCGACTCGTCCGCTCTGGTCAAGCTCGCGGTCATCGAGCCGGAGACCGCCGCCCTCGCCAGCTTCCTCGCCAAGCGGGGCGACCAAGCGCTCGTCTCAAGCTCCCTGCACCGGGCCGAGGTGCTCCGCGCGATCTGGCGGGCCGAGCCGGGGGCGCTCCCGCGCGCCCAGCGGATGATCCGCCGGGTCGCGCTCGTCTCGCTCAGCCACGACCTGCTCGACAACGCGGCCACCCTCCCGCCCGACGGCCTGTCGACCTCGGCGGCGATTCACTTGGCCTCAGCCTTGGCCCTCAAGCGCGACCTGACGGCCTTCGTTTGCTATGACAAGCGCCTCTTGGCCGCGGCCGAGTCCGCCGGCCTCCCGGTAGTGAGCCCGGCTTAGTCCCACAGCCGCTAGGGCGCCACTCACAGCCCACTTCCGCGCAGTCACCCCACTTCCCCGCGATCACCGGCAGCTCCGCCATCTGGCCTTGCGGCACGCAAGGCCACTACGGTTGTGTGCCTGAGTGCCGCAAGGCCGCTAGAAGCGTGCGTGTGTGCCGCAGGGACAGATCCGTTCTGACCTTGTGGCACACATGGCTACGTCCCAAATAGCCCGTGGCGGCTGCGCGCGGGGGCTTATGGTCTTGGGGTGGCGACAGCGACGGGTGAGTACTGGAATCACAACGTTCACTACCAGCAGGTGATCCTCAACGCCGTACCGCCTGGGTGCGGCACCGCGATCGACATCGGGTGCGGTGATGGGATGCTCGCCTGCAAGCTGGCCGTGCGGTGCGCTGCCGTGACTGGAATTGACCAGGACGAACGCATGATCGAGGTCGCCCAAGCGCGCGGCAACGGAACACCAGCGGTCAGCTTCGTGCAGGGCGATTTCCTCAGCTATCCGCTTGCGGACGCCAGCTTCGACTTCGCCTGCGCTAACACGGCACTGCACCACATGAACTTCGCTGCGGCACTCACCAAGATGACGCGGATTCTGCGACCAGGTGGCCGACTCGCCGTCGTTGGCCTCGCGAACAACGCGTCACCCGCCGACCTGATGATCGACGCGGTAGGCATCCCGGCCAACTACTGGTACAAGTGGACCAGGGGCGAGGGCAACCCCGGCGCGCCCATCATGGGCCCCGACATGACCTGGTCGCAGGTGCGCAAGACCGCCACCCGCCTCCTCCCTGGCCACCGCTACCGCCGCCACCTCTTGTGGCGCTATTCCCTCACGTGGACCAAGCCGGCCTAGCCGCGCATTCGTGCGCGTATTGGCCCTGCGGCACTCAAGGCCGAAACGTTGATGTCCCTGCGGCACTCAAGGCCGCTAGAAATATGCGTGTGTGCCGCAGGGACAAATCGTTTTTGTCCCTGCGGCACACACGGGCAATTCATTGCCGTGGAGCGACTACGCCGCTGGCTCGAAGGCGACTATTTGGAGCTGCGGGCGCTGCCGACCCTTTTCCAGGGATGATTTGAGCTCCCAGTAGATGGCGTCCCAGTCGCTGGCCACCCGGACTGGGGCGATGTTGTGCGGGAAGATGCCGTGCTTCAGCAAGCGGCTACGCTTGGTCTCGGTCCTGAGCCAGTCGGCACGGTAGAAGTGGTACTCCTGGGAGTCGATCTCCACGGAAACGCCTGCATCTGCCCACCACACGTCGACCTCGCCGATGTCAGTCCCGTTGGCGGCTCTCAGGAAGACGTTGTACTGCGGGCGCGGGAGATCCGACTGTTGCACGCGTTCCTTGAACCGGATCTCGGCGACCGAACGCGAGCCTTCCCTGACGTCCACGAGAGCCGTCCTCAGCCGGCTCATGTCGCGGGTACCAGCGCGCTCCAGCTCAAGTCCGAGCTGCGCGAGGTTACAGAGCTGCTTCTGGATCGCTTCCGCGACTACGGCACGGACATCGTCGAGGGACGGGAGCACCTGCGCCGCATCGGCGACGGCACGGGCGGGCTCGGCGTACCGCACCGGCCCGATCCGGCGCACCCGGGGCAACTGCCTGGTGCGGTGCAGCCGCACGGAACCGGCGTTCTGCCGCCTTGTCGTTAGGGGCACCAGAATGTCGATGACATCAGGGCCAGGGACCCGGAGCCGGTAGGCCCGTAGCGCCGCGGGCCCGGTGATTACGCTGCGCGGCCCGCCGTAGAGGAGCGCCGCCATCAGTCGCTGCTCGATAACCGGCCTTCCTGTCACCGTGAGGTACACCCCGGGGAGCAGCCTTTGCCACTTGTTCCCCGGCTTGCACCAGGATGTGATCGTGCTGCGCGGAATCCCACACGCAAGAGCCTGAATGCGGCTGATCACCTGATGCTGCGCGCCGATAGTGCGCGCTAGGCGATCATGATCGAATACTGCACGCCTTGGCATAATTACAGAGTGTCACCAACATTCGCCCGTGTCATCAGATTGTTGAATTTCTGCGCCAAGATTTTCACGGAGCGTGTCCGAAAGGGCCAAATAGAAACTGGCCTTGTGTCACTCAGGGACAGAATAAAACTGGCCCTGAGTGACACAAGGCCAATAGAAGCGCGCGTGAGTGCCACAGGGACAAAACGTTTTGGCCTTGTGGCACGCAAGGCCAAAACCCGACATTGCGCCGCGCCGTCACGCCTGGGGCTGGCGGGACGTGTGTTGCAGGAGCTAGCCGCGCCTAGAAAGCCGGCGGTTCCATGTACGTGCCCCAGACGTCGCGGAGAGCGTCGCAGATCTCGCCGAGGGTTGCCTCGGCCCGGGCGGCCGCCAGCATGGGGTCGACCAGGTTGACGTCATCGGTGCGGGCCGCGGCCTGCAGGGCGGCGAGCGTCTCGTCGACCAGGGCCTGGTCGCGCGCCGCCCGCCGTCCAGCCAACGACGCCACCTGGGCGCGCTCGACCTCCGGGCTGATGCGGAGGATCTCGAGCTCGCCGCCGACCGTGTCAGTGTGGCTGGTCATGCCGACAATGCGTTTGTCGTCCTTCTCCAGCTTCTGCTGGTACTCGAACGCGGCATCGGCGATCTCGCCGGTGAACCAGCCGGTCTCGATGCCGCGCAGGATGCCGCCGCTCATCGTCCCGTCCGGGGACATGGCCTTGATCCGGTCGAAGATCTCCTCGGCCGCTGCCTCCAGCTTGTCGGTGAGCGCCTCCACGTACCAAGACCCGCCGAGGGGGTCGGCCACGTTCGTGACCTCGGTCTCTTCCATGATCACCTGCTGGGTGCGCAGCGCCGTCTCGGCCGCCGCCGTCGAAGGCAGCGCGAGCACCTCGTCGAGGGCGTTCGTATGCAGCGAGTTGGTGCCGCCCATGACGGCGGCAAGGGCCTCGATGGCCGTGCGGACGACGTTGTTCATCGGCTGCTGCGCGGTCAGCGAGACGCCGGCGGTCTGCGTGTGGAACCGCAGCCACTGCGCCCGGGCCGTCTTCGCGCCGTAGACGTCACGCAGCCAGCGGGCCCAGATGCGGCGGGCGGCGCGGAACTTCGCGACCTCCTCGAAGAAGTCGATGTGCGCGTCGAAGAAGAACGACAGCCCCGGGGCGAACTGGTCCACGTCCAGGCCACGGGCGATGCCGAGTTCCACGTAGCCGAAGCCGTCGGCCAAGGTGAACGCGAGTTCCTGCGCGGCCGTCGAGCCCGCCTCCCTGATGTGGTACCCGGAGACCGAGAGCGGCTTGTAGCGCGGGATGCGCTGCGCGCAGTACTCCATCAGGTCGCCGATCAGGCGCAGGTGCGGCTCGGGGGCGAAGAGCCACTCCTTCTGGGCGATGTACTCCTTGTAGATGTCGGTCTGCAGGGTCCCGTCGAGCCGCGAGATGTCGATGCCCTGGCGCTCGGCGGCGACCAAGTACATGCAGAACACGGGGACGGCGGGACCGCTGATCGTCATCGACGTGGTCGTCTCGTCGAGCGGGATGCCGCCGAACAGGACCTCCATGTCGGCGGCGGAGTCGATCGCGACGCCGCAGTGGCCGACCTCGCCGCGCGAACGCGGGTCGTCGGAGTCACGGCCCATCAGCGTGGGCATGTCGAACGCCACGGACAGCCCCGCGCCGCCCGCCTGCAAGAGCATCTTGTACCGCTCGTTGGTCTGGACGACGTTGCCGAACCCGGAGAACTGCCTGATGGTCCACTGCTTGCCCCGGTAGCCGGTGGAGTACAGGCCACGGGTGAACGGGAACTCCCCCGGCCAGCCGATGCCCTCGGGCGGCTCCGCCCCGTCGGACGGCCCGTAGACGGGGTCGACCGCGACGCCGGAGAGCGTGGTGAAGTCGGCGTCGCGCTTCACGGCTTGGTCGTAGGCGCGCTGCCAGCGGGCGCGGCCGCTCTGGTCGGTCATCGCGTGTCCCCCGTCGTCGGCGGGCCCGGAAGCCCGCAAATTACTAGGACGTCCTATCAATATATTAGGACGTCCTAGTATTTGCCGCCACCGTGCCCCCACGCCAGCGACCCCCGAGTCAGCGACACCCCAGGTCAGCGGCACTCCGGGGCAGAGCGGACGGCTGCGGCAGAAAACACCTACAACCGTCGCGGCCGGTGCGTCGTCTTTAGAAGTGGTTCGGGAAACGGACCGCCCGCCGCCGCGAAAGTGTGGATAGCATCGATGTACCCCACAAATGCACTCGCAGCGCCGCTGACTGGTGACATCCTGTCCACCAGCGGTGGTGGCGGAGGGGCGGCTCTGACGGCGACAATCTCAATAGGGGCACCACAAGCGGGGCGGCGAGGAGGAAGGCCGGTGGGGACGGACGCGGGCGCGGACACCGGGCCCTATGCCATCGTCACCGAGAGCGCCGACAGTCGGCAGGCCCTAAGCGAGCAGTTGTTCGCGGCTCACTACCCGAAGCTCGCGGGCTGGGTCAGGCGACTCGTGGACGACGACGACACGGCGCACGAGATCGCCTCCGAGGCATTCGTCCGGCTGCTGTCGAAGTGGACGAGCCCCGACAAGCTGGACAGCCCGCAAAGCTACCTCTACATGATCGCCACCAACCTGGTCCGTGACCATTGGCGCAAGATGGAGCGAGAACGCCGCGCGCTGACGAAGGCGGTGGCCGGTAGCGACCCCGAGCCATACTCTGACCCGTCGCAGGACGTGGACATCCGGGAGCTCATCGAGGAACTGCCCGCCAAGCTTCGCGAGCCGTTCCTGCTGCACTATTACGCGGGGTTCGGCGTCAAGGAGATCGCGGCCCAGCTTAAGAAGCCAGAAGGCACGATCAAGGCTGACCTGTACCATGCCAGGGCAAAGCTGAAGGACGCGATCGCGCGGGCCACCCGCACCGGTCCCATGCCCATCCAGCGGATCGTCCGGGAGCCGGGCAAGGAAGGCCGTGGCCCGGGAAGGAAAACCAATGCCAGCTGACAACGAGCGTGACGCGCTCGATCGCTGGCTGAACCAGCAGGTGACCCCGCTGCCGCCGCCGCCAGGCACCTTCGAGCTGATCACCAAGCGCGCCCGCCGCCGTAAGATCCGCAAGGCCGTGGTCACGGTAGCGTCCGCCGCCGCTGCCGCCGCCGCCATCGGCGTGGCGGTGCCGCTCAGCACCTCGCTGCACCTCACCACCCCGCCAACGACCGCCGTAGCCGCAGGCCAAAACGCGACCCCCAGCGGCTCCGCTGGGTCGAACACGACGCTCGGCACGGGAACCGCGACACCAGCCCACACGGCACCGAGCAACAGCACCGCGAGCGGCGCGGCCACGCCGGGCAGTACGACGCCATCCAGTACGGCGGGCAGCACATCGAGCGGCCCCGCCTACCTGCCCCCCAACTACATCCCCACCTCGGTGACCTGGGACTCCCTGAGCACCGGCTGGATTATCGGGCAGGCCGGTACGCCCGGTCAGTGCGCCAACAAGAACCCTGACATCTGCACGTCGATCGCGCGCACCGACGACGGTGGCCAGCATTGGCAGGGCGTGCCCGCGCCGAACACCGGCAAGGGGGTTGCCGGGCTGCGATTCCTCAACGCGAGCTACGGCTGGGCTTACGGCCCTGAGCTGTGGGCGACGACCGACGGCGGCCAGAACTGGCACCAAGTGGCCACCGGCAACCTGTCCGTCCCTCAGCTAGAGACAGTCAACGGCCGCGCCTACGCGCTATTCGCCACCTGCAGCTCCATTGATGGAAACCAAGACGCCGCCTGCACCAAGTACACGCTGAAGACCGCAACGGTTGGCAGCGACAACTGGACGCCGGTGGCCGGCGTCCCCGGCAACCTCACTGGGGGTGCCGCAGATTTTACCCAGGCCGCTGGCCAGCAAGACGCAGCGATCATCGAACTCGCCGGGGCCACCAGCAAGCAACCCGCGACCGGCTACCTGGTCGCGCCGGACGGCACGCTGTACGCCGGTCCCCTCGACGGGACGGCCTGGCACAAGGTCGTGAAGCTGCCCTGTGCTCCGGGACCAGGCAACGGCAGCGGCGGGCAGCCCCAAGCGCTGCAACTGACGCCGACCGGCATGTCGTCTTCCGGCGCGGGGCGCCTAGCGATGGTCTGCACGGCGACACCGGCGGGCATCGTCTCCGTCTACTCGTCCGACGATAACGGCTCGAACTGGACCCAGGAGACGGGCGTTGCCTCAGTGCCAGCGACCAGCGTTCCCCAGTCGCTGACCTCTCTGCCCGACGGCACCCTCATCCTCGCGGCGATCTCTCGCGGCGCGGGTTCCGGCGGCGGCATCTACCTGCTCGCTCCCGGCGCGACGCAGTGGCAGGCGGCCACCCTGTCCGACCCGTCAGGGACGACAGATGGCTTTACGTACGTGGGCATGACCAGCCCCACGCAAGGGGTAGCGCTCGGCGGCGACCCCGGCCTGCACGCGATCTGGATGACCACCGACGGCGGCAAGACCTGGCAGGTCCGGCCAATCCAGAAATAGCGCCGCCAGCCCAGGCACGGCCTACTCGGAGAAGTCGCCCGCCGACACGCGCAGGCCGCGTAGCAGGGTGAACAACGCCTCCCGGTCGGCTTCCGAGTAGCCGGACAGGCCGAAATCGGCGGCCATCAGGTCACGGGTCGCCGCTTGCACCGCATCGCGGCCGGCGGCAGTGATCTCGGCGAGGCGGCCGCGCCCGTCGGCGGGATTGGGCTTGCGCAGCACCATGCCCGCCGCTTCCAGCCGGTCGATCGTGTTCGTGACCGAGGTGGGGTGCACCATCAAGCGCTCCCCCATCACCCGCAACGGCAGCGCTCCCTCCCGGCTGAAGGTCAGCAGGACGAGCGCCTCGTACCGCGCGAACGTAAGGCCGTGGGGGCGGAGGATAGCGTCGAGTTCGGCCAGCAAGAGCTGCTGTGCGCGCATGATCGAAGTGACCGCCGCCATCGCGGACGACGGCCCGAACCGTCGCTCCCAAATCCGCGCCGCACGGTCGATCGGATCAAAAGGCAGGCCAAGCTCTTTGGACACACCGGCCACCTTAGAGCGACACAAGCCGACAAGCGACTCGTGAAGCGGGGACGGGAACTAACCGGACGTTCTGACTACTGAGGACGGATCCCCGCCGCGGCCAGCAGTTCCTCGGCCGCCTCGATCGGGTCGCACGTGCCGTCGGCGACGCGGGCGGCGAGTTCGTCGGGGACAGCGAGCCGCCGGGCCAGCGTCCCCAACGCCAGCGCGGTCACCTCGTCGCGCGCCCGGGCGAGCCGCCGCCGGGCGCGCTCGCCACTCGACTCCAGCCACGCATCGTGCTTGTCCAGCGCGGTGACCAGGTCATCGACGCCGTCACCGGTCGTCCCCACGGTGGGCACGATCGGCGGCTTCCACTCAGCGTGCGCCAGCGACACCATGTGCCGCAGGTCACGGAGGGTCGCCTGGGTGTCGGGCCGGTCCGCTTTGTTCACGACGAGGACGTCCGCGACTTCAAGGAGACCCGCCTTGGCCGCCTGGATGGAGTCGCCCATGCCCGGCACGACGAGGACCGCGGTGGTGTCGGCCGCCGAGGCAATCTCCACCTCCGCCTGGCCCACGCCGACGGTCTCGACCAGGATGACCTCGTAGCCCGCGGCCGCCAGGACCCTGATGGCGCGGGGCGCCGCGGCGGCGAGCCCGCCGAGCTGGCCCCGGCTGCCCATCGACCTGATGTACACCCCGTCGTCGGTGGCGTGCTCCTGCATGCGGACCCGGTCCCCGAGCAGCGCACCCCCGGTGAACGGCGACGACGGGTCAATAGCGAGCACCGCGACCCGGCTTCCGCGCGCGCGGAAGGCGCGCACAAGCGCGCTGGTGACCGTGGATTTTCCCGCTCCCGGTGCGCCGGTGAGGCCGATCACGCGAGTGCTGGTCCCCGCCGGTCCCAGCTCCGTCAGGACAGAACGAAGGCGTGCGTCGCCATTCTCCACCCACGAAATCAGCCGGG
>Ga0070714_100004951_pt1 | contig 10123 bp, 8 predicted proteins | sample LARL83metaG_FD_65450 | JGI IMG/M metagenome (GOLD analysis project Ga0070714, IMG submission 65450) | Corn, switchgrass and miscanthus rhizosphere microbial communities from Kellogg Biological Station, Michigan, USA - LAR L8-3 metaG | ecosystem: Host-associated > Plants > Roots > Rhizosphere ... | reverse complement strand
GCCTGCTCCTGCGAGGTGCGCGGCAGCTGGACTCCGGCGGACTCCCAGGCGTGCTGGGTGAGGCCCGAGCAGTCGAACTCGCCGGGTCCGGTCGCGCCCCACACGTAGGGCTTGCCGAGCGCCGAATAGGCGGCGGCCACAGCCCTGACGGCGCGGCTGGAGTCCACGGGCGGCGCGTCGGGCGTGGACGCCGCCGCGGCCGCGCTGGCCGCGGTGGCGGCGGTTGCGGCACTGGCGGCATTGGCGGCGCTGGTGGTGATCGCGGACAGCAGCGAGCCGAGTGAGGGCGCGGCGACGGTGGCGGCGGTGCCGAGACCGTCGCCGTCGCCGTGCGCCAGCGCCGCGGTGACCACGCGGCGGTCCACCGAGCTGAGCGAGTCGAGACGGGTGCGGGCCGCAGTGAGCTTGGCCTCGACCTCGGCGCGGCGCGCGGCCAGCTGAGCCTCGACGGAGTGCAGGTCGGCCAGCTCGGCGGCGGACTCGCGCTGCGCGGAATCGAGGGCACGCTGGTCGCTGAGGGCGGTCAGCAGCCGCTGCCGTTCGACCTCGGCCATCCGTTCGGTCAGCCCGGCCCACTCAAGATAGCTGTCCGGGTGGGCGGAGAAGACCAGCGCCATCGTCGGGCTCAGGCCCGCGTCGCGGTACTGCTCGGCGGCCAGGCGGCCCAGGCTGTCGGTCGCGGCGGCCAGCTGGCCGCGCAGCCGGGCGGTGCCGGCCCCGGAGCCGGCGACGGCGGCCTGGAGACGGGCGATGCGCTCCTCGGCGGCGTCGTACGCCTGGGTGGCCGCCTCAGCCTGCTGGTAAAGGTCTGCGACCTGCTGCCTGACGGCCGCGGGGCTTTCCGCTCCCCCGCTGTTCGCCGCATTGCCCGCGAGCGGGTCTGCGTGGACGGCGGTGGGTGCGAGCCCTGCGGCGGCGACGGTCGCGCAGACGAGTCCGGTCGCACGCACCAGCCCGCATCGGCCGCGCACGCGCCTGTGGGACGCCACGATCCGGCGTCACTCCTCTCACGCTCGGCTGCGATCCGTCCGGCGGGATGTCCTGACTCAGGCCGCCCCCGATCGGCGGACCGAATGCGCAACGTAGCGAGTGGGTGACACCCAAGGCAACGAGGCTTCACTCGTTGGGACCAGTACGCCAGGGCACGCAAGCCCGGCCGGGAACGGGTTCTGACGCCGCGTCCGGTCCCGGATCAGGCGCGATTCGAGTCCGGCTCAAGCCTGACCCAAGCCGGGCTCAACCGCGGGCCAGCGCACGGACGAGCATCGAGGCGGGCACGGGCCGCGCGCCGGAGCGCCGCACGCCGTCGGCGACCTCGCGGTCGGAGGAGACCACGATCAGCGGCCTGCCCTGCGGCTCGGCGGCGACCAGACGGCGGATCAGTTCGTCGGCGATCTCCCCGGGGCGCGAGAACAGGACGCGTACGCCCTTGTGCTGCGGCACGGGCACCGGGCCGCCGAGTTCGGCGCCGTCGAAGACGCACGTGACCTCCGCGCCCGTGCGCGCCGCGACGGAGCCGAGGCCGCGCAGCAGCCGCACACGTTGTTCATGCAGCGAGAGGGTGGGGTAGCCCGTTTTGGTGACGTTGTAGCCGTCGATGATCAGATGAGCGCGCGGCAGGGCGAGCAGCTGGTCCAGCACCGCCGGATCGTCGTTCGCCCGCGCCTTGCCCTCGATGTCGGCCGTGCCGGGGGCGGAGGGGCGGACGGCGTCGACGGTGTCGGCCGGGCGCTGTTCGGTCGGCGAGAGCGCGAGCTCGCGGCGCAGCCCGGTGGCGGCCTCCGCGATGGTCTCCAGCAGCAGCCGCAGCCGCACCTCCTCGGCGCTGCGGCTCTCCCGGGAGCTGCGCCGCACGCCTTCGAGGGCGGACTCCGCGTCGGCGAGCCGGGTGCGCATGCGGCGCAGGTCGTTCTCCGCGTTCGAGACGGCCGTGGCGGCCTCGGTGCGGGCCAGCTCGGCGTCGGCGACGGCGCGGCGGGCCTCGGCCTGCGCGCGGCGCATGTCGGCCTCGAGTTGCCGGTTGCGGCGGCGCAGCGAGTCGCCCTCGCGCCGCTCCAGCGCGATCTCCGACTTGAGCCGCTCCACGTCCGCCTTCGCGGCGTCGCGCAGCGCGTCGATCTCGGCCTTGAGCCGGGCCACCTCGTCGCCGAGGTGCTCGTCGGCGACCGCGCGCTCGGCGGCTCGCGCCGCCCGCTCGGCCTCCTCGACCAGCTCGGGCCAGCCGGCCGGGCGCACCAGGTACGCCAGCGCGGCCACGTCCCGCGGATCGGCCGCGGCGGGCATCACTCCGGCGTTGAAGGCCTCGACGACCTCCGGGAAGGCCCCGCGCACGCGGTCGGCGATCCGGTCGCGGAACACCGGGTCGGTCTCGACGGCCGCGGCCAGCGGCGTGCCGGCCAGCTTGGCGCGCTTGGCCGGGGTGAAGCGGGCGAACGGCCGCAGCGTCGCGGGCAGCTGCGTGGGCGGCAGCACCCCGGCGGTCTCGGCGGCCAGGGCCACGACGCGCTGGCGCACGGCCTCGTGCAGCGGCGAGGCGAGCCGGGCCGCCTCGCCCTCCCAGGGCGAGCGGTTCGCCGATCCGGCGCCGCTGTCGGCGCCGCTGTCGGCGTCCTGTTCGGCATCGTTGTCGGTGCCGCCGTCGGCGTCGTCATCGCCGTAGGCACGGTCGGGGGCGCCGCCGTCGGGGGCGTCGTCCTCGGCGTCGTCGCGGAATGCCGCGACGTCAGGCGGGCCGTCCGGAATCTCGGGGCCGTCGGCGGAGTCGGGGCTACCGGCTGCGGGAACCGCCGTGGGGTCGGTCGCGGACGGCGGCTCGACGGAGTCGTGGTTCGGCACCTCCCACTCTTCGCCGTCCACGGACACTCCTCTCAACCGGACCCTTCGGTCCTTCTCTCGGCCCCTCTCGCCCTATCGGCGCGTCGGTGCGCACATTTAAAGGGTAGAGGGTGGATTCCCGGAGACGGGCTCCGTCACGCGCTCCCGCGCGCGCCGCGTGCACGAGGGACGCGAAAGAGGGAAGGATCTGTCCCGTGGTCATCCCGATTCACGACAAGAATCCGGTACGGCGTACCGCCTATGTCACTTATGCGCTCATCGCACTGAACTTCGTGGTCTTCTTGATCGGGCCGAGCGCCGCGCTGACCGGCAGCCCGTCCCCCGCGAAGGCGTGCGCCCAGCAGCGGTACTTCGTCGAGCACGGAGCGATCCCGTATGAGCTGATCCACGACCGGCAGTTGACCGTGGCCCAAGAGCCGCGGATCGCGGTCGACACGAACGCCGGCACGGCCGTGTGCACGTTCGGACAGCTGCCGCACAAGGTGCCGTTCGTCTCCGTGCTGACCGCGATGTTCATCCACGCCGGCTGGCTGCACCTGCTGGGCAACATGCTGTTCCTGTACGTCTTCGGCAACAACGTCGAGGACCGCCTCGGGCGCTTCCACTATCTGCTCTTCTACCTCGTCGGCGGATACATCGCGACATACGCGTTCGCACTGCTCAACCCCGCCGCCGTCACGCCCCTGGTCGGTGCGTCGGGTGCGATCGCGGCGGTCCTAGGCGCCTACCTGTACCTCTTCCCGAGGGCCAAGGTGACCAGTCTGGTGCCGTTCCTGTTCTTCCTGCCGCTGCGCTTCCCCGCCTGGGCCGTGCTCGGGTCCTGGTTCGTGCTGCAACTGCCCTCGATCCAGCACCTGCTCGGCGTGCCGACCGACGACACGGTGGCGTACATCGCGCACGTGTCCGGATTCATCGCGGGCTTCCTGTACGCGATGCTGGTGCTGGGCGGGCGCCGGGCCGGGCCGTCGCGGCCGGTGCGGGTGCGACAGGAGCAGGGGCCGCCGCCGGTGCCGCCGGACTGGAACCAGCCGGACCCGTACGGGCGGGGCAATCCGTATGGGACGCGGTACCCCGGCCCTCCGCATTAAGGCCGCCGTGTTAAAGCCGTCCGCATTAATCACGGCGTCCTCGGGCCTTAAGGTGGCGGCATGGTCACAGCGATTGTCATGATCAAGACGGATGTCGACCGGATTCCCGAGGTGGCGCAGGAGGTCTCGGGGCTCGACGGGGTCAGCGAGGCCTACTCGGTGACCGGCGAGTGGAACCTCATCGCGATCGTGCGCGTGCGGGCGCACGAGGAGCTGGCCGAGGTGATCCCCGGCCGGCTGAACAAGATCCCGGGCATCGTGCGCACCGAGACCCACATCGCCTTCCGGGCCTACTCCTCGCACGATCTCGAGGCGGCCTTCGCCCTCGGGCTGGAGTGAGAACGCCCGAGAGGTAATGGCCGACGACAGGGCTGCGGCCCCCTGACGCGAGGTCAGGGGGCCGCAGGGTAAGGCGTATGCGCTCGGCGCTCGGCGCTCGGCACCAGGCTCGCGCTCAGGCGCGGCGGCTCAGTGGTGCCCGCTGGTGATCGACTCGTGGTACTCCTCGGCGCTCGGCTTCTCGATCCGGGTGCCGAAGTACCACTCGGTGACCTTCGCCCGCAGCTTCGCCCGGCGCAGCCGCGGCGCGGGCACGCCGTTGGAGTCCGCGGCCTGGGCGATGGTGAGCGGACGGTGCACGTCGTGCGAGGTCAGCTTGTAGCGGTCGCCGTCCGAGAGCGGGGCGTGCACCTCGGAGAACTCGCCTTCGGGAGATCGGATGATCACACCGGCCTCGCGGCCGTGCAGCACCTTGTCCCGGTCCGCCCGCTGCAGCCCGAAGCAGATGCGCCTGGTGATCCAGAACCCGAACGCGGGCCCGACGAAGATCAGCACCCGGCCGGTCCAGGTGATCGACTCCAGCGACAGGTGGAAGTGCGTGGCGATCAGGTCGTTGCCGCCGACGATCCACAGCACCGCGTAGAAGACGCAGCCCGCGACGCCGATCGCGGTGCGCGTCGGCATGTTGCGCGGCCGGTCCAGGATGTGGTGCTCGCGTTTGTCCCCGGTGACCCAGGCCTCGATGAACGGGTACACCGCCAGCCCGGTGAACAGGATGCCCGGCACGATCAACGACGGGATCAGCACGTTGAGCGAGAGGGTGTGGCCCCAGAAGTTGAACTCCAGGTTGGGCATCATGCGCAGCGAGCCCTCGAGGAAGCCGATGTACCAGTCCGGCTGCGAGCCCGCGGTCATCTGGTTCGGGATGTAGGGCCCGTAGGTCCAGATCGGGTTGATCGACACCAGCCCGGCCAGCAGCGAGATGAAGCCGAAGACGACGAAGAAGAACCCGCCCGCCTTCGCGGTGTACACCGGCAGCAGCGGCAGGCCGACCACGTTCTCGTTGTTGCGCCCGGGCCCGGCCCACTGGGTGTGCTTCTGGTAGAAGACCAGGATCAGGTGCACCGTGATCAGCGCCAGGATCAGCCCCGGCACCAGCAGGATGTGGATCGTGAACAGCCGCGGCACCAGGTCGTGCCCGGGGAACTCGCCGCCGAACAGGAAGAAGGAGACGTAGGTGCCGACGATCGGGATGGACAGGATGACGCCCTCCGCGATCCGCAGGCCGGTGCCCGACAGCAGGTCGTCCGGCAGCGAGTAGCCGGCGAAGCCCTCCAGCAGCGCCATGACGAACAGGCCGAAGCCGATCAGCCAGTTCAGCTCGCGCGGCTTGCGGAACGCCCCGGTGAAGAAGATCCGCAGCATGTGGATCGTGATCGCCATGACGAACACCAGCGCGGCCCAGTGGTGGACCTGCCGCATCAGCAGGCCGCCGCGCACGTCGAAGGAGATGTCCACGGTCGAGGCGTAGGCCTCGGACATCTTGATGCCGTCGAGCGGGGCGTACGAGCCGTTGTACGTCACCTCGTTCATCGACGGGGTGAAGAACAGCGTCAGGAAGATCCCGGACAGCAGCAGCACGATGAAGCTGTAGAGCGCGATCTCGCCGAGCATGAAGGACCAGTGGTCCGGGAAGATCTTGCGCAGCTGCTTCTTGGCCGCCCCGGCGATGCCGAGGCGCTGGTCGAGGTAGTCGGCCGCCTTGCCGCCCAGCGTGGCCGGGGGGGCGGTGTCCGGCGTGGTGGCGGTCATCCGCGCTCCCAGAAGCTCGGGCCGACCGGCGCGTCGAAGTCGCGCTGGGCGACCAGGTAGCCGTCGGCGTCCACGGTGATCGGCAGCTGCGGCAGCGAGCGGGCCGCCGGGCCGAAGATCACCTTGCCGTCCTCGGTCAGGTCGAAGGTGGACTGGTGGCACGGGCAGAGCATGTGGTGGGTCTGCTGCTCGTAGAGGGTCACCGGGCAGCCCACGTGCGTGCAGATCTGGGAGAAGGCCACGATGCCCTGGTAGCCCCAGTCCCGCTCCTGCTTGGACTTGATGTCCGCCGGGTCCATCCGCACCAGCAGGATCGCCGACTTGGCCATCATGTTGTTGAAGTCCTCGCCGGCGGTCAGCGCCGACTGCGGCCGGGCGGTGACCAGCGAGCCGATGGTGAGGTCCTCCGGCCGCACGCCCTGCCCGGTGGCGCCGTCGAGGGAGACGGTGTTGTTGTTGACGATCCGCTCGCCGGCCTTCCACGCGGTGTGCCGCAGCGTGTCCCCCGGCAGCGGGCCGAGGTCGCGCAGGATCCACAGCGCGGGCAGCGGCAGCACGGTCAGCGCGCCGAGCAGGGTGCGCCGGATCAGCGGGCGGCGCTTGATCCCGGAGTCCTCCACCCCCTGCTTCCACTCGGCGGCCGCGTCCGCCCTGGCCTGCGGGTCCGACTCGAGGCGGTGGCGCTCCTGCGGGAACTCCACGTCCGTCATCAGGGTGCGCGCCCAGTAGATGGCGCCCGCGCCGAGCGAGAACAGCGCCATGCCCAGCAGCATGCCCAGCGCGAAGTTGGACGCGGAGACCGGCCCGATCGGGAAGAAGTCCACCACCGCGGTGCGCGGGATCTCGGTGAAGGCGACCATGAAGCCGATCGTCGCCGCCGCCGAGAGGGCGAACAGCAGGGCGACCTGCCGCTCGGCCCGCTTCGCCGCCTTCGCGTCGATGTCGGTGATGCGCGGGCGGTGCGGCTCGAGGCCCGGGTCCGCGAACGGGTCCCCGGCCGGCACGACCTCGCCGTGTCCGTCGAATCCGTGCTCCTCCACGGCGACCGCGCCGCGCTCCTCGTCGTACCCGATCTCGGTCATGTTCGGGTGGTTCGTCTCGTCACTCATCGCCCTGTTTCACTTCCCCGCCTTCGCCGCGGCCGCCTTCGCGACCCTCTCCGCCGAGGCCTTCGTGGTGTGCGCCGCGATCCAGACCGCGAACAGCAGCAGCGCGATCAGGCCCACGGTCCAGATGAACAGGCCCTCGGACACCGGGCCGAGCCGGCCGAGGCCCGCCCCGCCGTAGTTCGGCTCGTTCCGGCTGGTCACCAGGTAGGAGATGATCGCCTTCTTCTCGGCCGGCGGCATGACCTTGTCGTTGAAGACCGGCATGTTCTGCGGGCCGGTCAGCATCGCCTCGTAGATCGCCTTCGGGTCGGTCTGGGTCAGCGCCGGCGCGAACTTGCCGTCGCTGAGCGCCCCGCCCTCGCCCGCGAAGTTGTGGCACTGCGAGCAGCTCTGGCGGAAGAGCACCCCGCCGAGGGAGACCTTGCTGTCGTCCAGAGCGTACAGCGACGAGTCCGGCACCCCCGGGCCGCCGCCGAGCGACTGGATGTACGCCGCCATGTCGCCCGTCTGCTGGGCGTTGAACACGGTCTGCTTCGCCTGCACCTGCGGGCCGAGCTGCTTGGCCGGCATGCGCCCGGTGGAGACCTGGAAGTCGACGGACGCGCCGCCCACGCCGACCAGCGAGGGGCCGAGGCTGCTGCCCTCGGCGTTCATGCCGTGACAGGTCGAGCAGCTGGAGATGTACAGCGCCTTGCCGTTCGCCAGCTGCTGCGCGGGAGTCTCCCCGGTGTCCGCGTCGGCGGCCGGGGAGACGAAGGCGGCGAACAGGGCCCCGGCGAAGGCCAGCCCGAGCGCCAGGACGACGAACGCTGCCAGCGGGTGGCGTCGCCGCGTGGAGAGCGATTTCACGACTTGGGTTCCCTCATGTGGCTTGCGTCCGGTGGGTCACTTGATGATGTAGATGACGCTGAACAGGCCGATCCAGACGACGTCGACGAAGTGCCAGTAGTAGGACACGACGATCGCGGCGACCTCCTGGTCGTGGCTGAACCGGCGCGCCTTGTAGGTCCTGCCCATCACCAGCAGGAAGGCGAGCAGACCGCCGGTCACGTGCAGCCCGTGGAAGCCGGTGGCCAGGTAGAAGGCGCTGGTCCACTGGTTCTCGGAGATCGGGTGCCCGTCCTTGACCAGCGAGGAGTACTCGAAGACCTGCAGCGAGATGAAGACCGCGCCGAGGAGGAACGCCATGGCGTACCACTCGCGCATGCCGTACTTCATCACGTTGAAGATCGACCCCGTGCGGGCGACCTGGTGGCGCTCCGCCGCGAACACGCCGAACTGGCAGGGGAACGAGGAGGACACCAGGATGATCGTGTTCGCCAGCGAGAGCGGCACGTTCAGGTGCCCGGCGTTGCTCTTGAAGAAGGCGTCCCCGGACACCGAGCGCAGCGTGAAGTAGATCGCGAACAGCGCCGCGAAGAACATCAGCTCGGAGGCCAGCCAGACGATCGTCCCGACGCTGACCAGGTTCGGCCGATTGGGCACCCGGGGCGCGGGTGCGGCTTGGGTTGCTGTTGCTGTCGCCACGGCGGCCATTATGTCCCCTGCCCGGATCGGCCCGACGCAGGGGGTCGGGGTTACCGGCCCCAACGGGTGACGATCCGTCAGAATGGAGTAGCCCGCGCCGGTCGAAACGGACATTGCCCCCGATCCGCCGCGCCGCCGCGGTCGGGGCCCGGACGCGGCGGCGCGCCGGGCGGATCGCGGCCCGTATTCCGCCCTCGTTATCCGATCGTTGTCTCAGTGGGCGGCGTCGCCGCCGGAGGTTCGCTCAGCAGACCTGCCGGGCCGTCGTGCACACCCCGACCGCCGCCGACTACGATCGCTTCAGCGGTTGCCTCATAAGCGCGATCCGTCCTCCGTCACGAGGGAGTGGCCCCATGTCCAGCCCGTCGACCGTCGACCACGCGGTCGCCGCCCCGGCGCCGCCGGCCAGCCTGACCGTGCTCGTGTACAGCGACGACGCGAACGTGCGCGCCGCGGTGCGCGCGGCCCTGGGCACCCGGCCCGCTCCCGACCTGCCCGCGGTGCACGTGAAGGAGACCGCCACCGAGCCCGCGGTCATCGAGGCGATGGACGCGATCGCGAAGGGCGCGCGCATCGACCTGGCGATCCTGGACGGCGAGGCGGTGCCGGCCGGCGGCATCGGCATCGCCCGTCAGCTCAAGGACGAGATCTACCGGTGCCCGCCGCTGCTGGTGCTCACCGGCCGGGCGCAGGACGGCTGGCTGGCCACCTGGGCGCGCGCGGACGCGATGGTGCCGCACCCGATCGACCCGGTCCGACTGGCGGAAGTCGCCGCCGCCCTGCTGCGTCCCCGGGTAGCCTGACCGCCACATCCGATCCCGGGCGCGACGAAGCCGGGACGGCGGATCGCGCGAGAGGAGGGCCAGGGACCATGACGTCGCCTTCGGCGCTCGGCACGGCCTCGGACGGAACCAGCCAGCAGGGCGCGCACACCTGGCCCGGGGTGCTCGGCGCCCTGGTGCGCGGCGAGGCGCTGCCGGTCGAGGCCACCGACTGGGCGATGGACCAGATCATGCGCGGCGACGCGACCTCGGTGCAGATCGCCGGGTTCGCGATCGCCCTGCGCACCAAGGGCGAGACGGTCGACGAGCTCGAGGGCCTGGTCGCCGCCATGTACCGGCACGCGCAGCTGCTCGAGGTGCCGGGCCCGATAGTGGACGTGGTCGGCACCGGCGGCGACATGGCGCGCACGGTGAACATCTCCACGATGGGCGCGATCGTCGCGGCCGGGGCGGGCGCGCGCGTCGTCAAGCACGGCAACCGCGCGGCGTCCTCGGCCTCCGGCTCGGCGGACGTCCTCGAGGCGCTGGGCATCCGCCTCGACCTGCCGCCCGCGCGGGTCGGGCAGGTGGCCGTGGAGGCGGGCATCACCTACTGCTTCGCCCCGGTGTTCCATCCCGCGCTGCGCCACGCCGGGATCGCGCGCAAGGAACTCGGCGTGCCGACCGCGTTCAACGTGCTCGGCCCGCTGAC
>Ga0070714_100004950_pt1 | contig 10125 bp, 10 predicted proteins | sample LARL83metaG_FD_65450 | JGI IMG/M metagenome (GOLD analysis project Ga0070714, IMG submission 65450) | Corn, switchgrass and miscanthus rhizosphere microbial communities from Kellogg Biological Station, Michigan, USA - LAR L8-3 metaG | ecosystem: Host-associated > Plants > Roots > Rhizosphere ... | reverse complement strand
CCGATCGCAAGGAGGAGGACGAAAGCGGATCCGAGGAGCACCATCGCGACCGCTGCGGCGTACTCGGGGAAGCCGCTCTGAATCTGGTTGAAGATGTACACGGACGCGATCTCCGTGTGGTACGGGATGTTCGTCGAGATCACCACGACCGAGCCGATCTCCCCGAGCGCGCGCGCGAGCGCCAGCGCCGCGCCGGAGAGGATCCCGGGCAGGATGTTCGGGAGCACGACTCGACGGAAGACCGCGAACTGGCCGGCGCCCAACGAGCGGGCGGCCTCCTCCATCTCCACGTCGAGCTCGAGCAGCACGGGCTGCACCGTGCGGACGACGAACGGCAGCGTCACGAAGCAGAGGGCGAGCACGATCGCTCCCCGGGTGAAGGCGAGGTGCAGGCCGACCGGCGAGCTCGGGCCGTAGAGCGCGAGCAGGGTCAGGCCGGCAACGATCGTCGGCAGGGCGAAGGGCAGGTCGATGATCGCGTTGACCAGCGACTTGCCGCGGAACTCGTCGCGCACCAGCACCCAGGCCGTGACCGTCCCGAGCACGGCGTTGATCCCGACGACGATGAACGCCGCTCCGAACGTGAGCTTCAGCGCGGCGACCGCCTCCGGGCTCGTCACTTCCTGCCAGAACCCGTGCACGCCGTGCTTCTTCGACTCCCAGAGAAGCGCCGCGAGCGGCAGGACGACGATGACGAGCAGGTAGGTCGAGATGACGCCGACGGACAGGCTCGTGCTGGCCCGCCCCCCGGCGTTGATCCTGCGTGCCGGCGCCGCCGCAGGCGCCGCGACCGCGCTAATGGGTGGGGCCCCCGACGGCCTGCTCGATCTTGATCATCTTGCCGTGGCTCGGGTCGAACCACACCCTGTCGACCTTGCGCCAGCCGCCGAACAGCTGGTTGTCGATTTTGAAGGCGGGGCCGGTGTTGTATTTCTTCTTCCAGCCCGCGAGATCAGGGCTCTTGAGGACCGACCGAATCACGGGGCGGTAGCCGTTCCGGGCGAAGATCTTCTGCTGCACCGGCGCGTGCACGAACCTGATGAACGCCTTCGCCGCCGGCGGCGCGCTCTTGGTCGCCACCATTGGGAGCTGGATCAGCATCGTCGGCTTGGGGACGACGAGCTTCCCCTGCTTGCCGGCGGCGAACGCGGCGTACGCCTCGCTCTCGTAGGTGATGAGCACGTCGCCCTCTCCGGCGAAGAACGTGTTCGCCGCGGCCGATCCGGACGAGTCCTGAGCGACGACGTGCCTGAAGAGGTTGGTCACGAACCGAACCGCCTTCTTGTCGTTCATTCCCGCCTTCCGCGCCTCGCCGTAGGCCGCGAGCACGTTCCACTTCGCCGATCCCGAGCTGAACGGGTCCGGCGTCACGACCTTCACGCCCGGCTTGACGAGGTCCTTCCAGCCGTGGATGTGCTTCGGGTTGCCCGGCCGTACCACGAAGGCCACGACCGAGTCGGCCGCCATCCCGGCCTGGGGCGCCTTGGTCCAGCTCTTGGGGACGAGGCCGGCGTCGGCGACGCTGTTCATGTCGAGCCCGGTCGAGAGGAAGAGGATGTCCGCGGGCTGGCCGGCGATGACCGCCCGGGCCTGCGAGCCGGACGGGCCGTACGACTGGGTGAAGCTGACACCCTGGCCGGCGGGCTGCTTCTGGAAGCTCGTAATGAGCTTCCCCATCGCCGCCTTCGGCGTGGAGTAGGCGACGAGACTCAGTGTCGTCCCGGCCCGGCGAGCCTGCGCGGCGCTGCTCGCGCAGCCGAAGAGGACCGGGACGATCAGGGCTGGGAGCACGAATCGACGCATCGCTGGGCGTTCCTTTCTCGGGATTACCTACCGTCTTACTAGGTATTGGCGATGCTGATTATTGCCATAAGCAAAGACGTACCGCAAATTGAACCTGTCAGCTCTTGGCGACGAGGTCTGCAAGCGTCGTCTGCTCGAGGACGCTGCGGATCTGCGTGCGAAGCTCGAGCCACACGTCGCGCAGCCCCTCGGCCGCGCCTTCGTACTCGAGCTCGTCCGGTCTCACACCCCGGACGGTGGCGATCGGCCCCTCGAGCTCGCGGATGACCTCGGCCACCGAGATTTCCTCGGCGGGTCGCGCGAGCTGGTAGCCGCCCTCGGCGCCGCGCTGGCTCGCAACGAGGCCACTGCTGCGGAGCTGGGCGAGGATGCTCTCGAGGAACTTCGGCGGGATGTGCTGCGCCGAGGCGAGTTGCTCGGCCGTCGTCAACCCCGGCGGCGCGGCCGCGAGCTCGGCCATCGCCCGGAGTGCGTAGTCGACCTTGGCCGAGACCCGCATGTCCGCATTCTTCCGCTAGGAGCGGGGATGCGAGCGGTCGTAGACCCGGCGGAGGTGGCGCGGGTCGACATGGCTGTAGACCTGCGTCGTCGAGAGCGAGCTGTGGCCGAGCAGCTCCTGGATCGTGCGCAGGTCGGCTCCCCCGTCCAGCAGATGGGTGGCGAAGGCGTGCCGCAGCCGGTGCGGGTGGGGGACGATCCGGCGCAGAGTGCTCGTATCGAGGCGCCGCCCGCGCGCGGAGAGGAAGAAGGCGTCGTTTGCTCCCTTGGCCAGCGACGGCCGCGCCTCGCGGAGGTAGCGGGCGAGCCAGAGCGCCGCCTCCTCGCCCAGCGGCACGACCCGCTCCTTGCCGCCCTTGCCGCGGCGCACGTGCACGAGCTCCTGCTCGAAGTCGACGTCTCCGAGGTCGAGGCCCACGGCCTCCGCGCTGCGCAGCCCGGCGGAGTAGACGAGCTCCACGAGCGCGCGGTTCCTCAGCGCGACGGGCCCTTCTCCCTCGAGCGCCTCCAGCGTGCGCTCGACCTCGGCCGCTGCCGGTGCGTCGGGCAGGCGCCGCGCGCGGCGCGGTCCGAGCCGGGCGTCGGGAACCCGTTCCGGCCCGAGCGCATGCCTGAGGAAGGCGCGGACGGCGGCCAGCTTGCGGCCGATCGTGGCGGGGGCGAGCTTCCTGCCGCGCCTCGCTCCCCCGAGCCAGGCGACGTAGTCGGCGAGGACGCGGACGTCCACGGAGTCGAGATCTGTGCCGCGCTCCTCGAGCCAGGCGCAGAACTCTCCGATGTCGCCGCCGTAGGCGCGCCGAGTCGCGTCGCTCAGCGCGGGCGAGGCGAGGAAGCGATCGGCTGCGGCGCGAGCGTCCACTCCAGGACGGTTCGCCGGGCGTCGTTCCTTTCCCTTGCGCTAGCGTCAATTCCGTGATCGCGAAGCACGACGTGCTCGTCGTCGGCGCGGGCTGCGCTGGCATGCGCGCCGCGATCGAGGCTTACGACGCCGGCGCGGACGTGGCGATGATCTCGAAGATCCACCCGACGCGCTCCCACTCCGGTGCCGCCGAGGGCGGCATCAACGCGGCGCTCGGGAACGCGTCGGAGGACAACCCCGAGATCCACGCCTTCGACACGGTCAAGGGCTCCGACTACCTCGGCGACCAGGACGCGATCCAGATCCTCTGCGACGAGGCGCCCGGCGACGTCTACCAGCTCGAGAACTGGGGCGCGGTCTTCTCGCGCACGGAGGACGGACGCATCGCGCAGCGCCCGTTCGGCGCGGCCGGGGCTCCGCGCACGGCGTACGCCGCCGACATCACGGGACACGTCCTCGTCCAGGTGCTCTGGGAGCAGATCTGCAAGCGCGACATCCCGACCTACGAGGAGTACTTCGCCTGGCAGCTCGTCGAGAACGAGGGCCGCTGCCAGGGCGTCGTCTGCTGGGACCTCCTCGGCGGCGGCCTGAAGACGATCGGGGCGAAGACCGTGATCCTCGCCACCGGCGGCGCGGGCCGGCTCTACACCGGGACGACGAACGCGTACTCCTGCACCGGCGACGGGATGGCGATGGCCTTTCGCATCGGCCTGCCGCTGAAGGACATGGAGATGATGCAGTTCCATCCGACGACGCTTGCGCCGACGGGCGTGCTCATCACCGAGGGCTGCCGCGGCGAGGGCGCCTATCTCCTCAACAAGGACGGCGAGCGCTTTCTCAAGCGCTACGCGCCGAACACGATGGAGCTGGCCTCGCGCGACGTCATCTCGCGCGCCGAGCAGATGGAGATCGACGCGGGCCGCGGCGTCGACGGCAACGTCCTGCTCGACCTGCGCCACCTCGGCGCCGAGCGGATCATCGAGCGGCTGCCGGGCTCGCGCGAGCTTTCGATGACCTTCCTCGGCGTCGACCCGATCTACGACCCGATCCCGGTGCGGCCCGGCGCCCACTACCACATGGGCGGCGTCGCCACCGACGTCTGGGGCCAGACCGAGCTCACCGGCCTCTACGCCGCCGGCGAGTGCGCGTGCGTCTCCGTCCACGGCGCCAATCGCCTCGGCGGCAACGCGCTCATGGAGACGATCACCTACGGAAAGCGCTCGGGCGCGCACGCGGCGGAGTGGGCGCTCTCGCACACGACCGTCTCGGTTCCCGACTCGGTCGAGCGCGACGCCGAGCGGGAGCTGGCCGAGCTGCTCGACCGCACCGAGGGCGAGCGTCCCTGGGCCATCCGCGACGAGCTCGCCTCGACGATGCACGAGAACTTCGGCGTTTTCCGCCGGGAGCGCCAGATGGAGGAGCAGGGCACGATCGTGGCCGGTCTGCGCGACCGCTACCGGCGCGCGCTCGTCGAGGACAAGGGCGAGATCTTCAACAGCGACCTGACGGGGACGATCGAGCTCGGCTTCCTCCTCGACCTCGCCGAGTGCATGGTCGTCGCCGGCATCGAGCGCAAGGAGAGCCGCGGGGCGCACGCGCGGCCGGACGACTATCCGGTGCGCGACGACGAGAAATACATGAAGCACACCTACGTCCGGCTCGTCGACGGTTCGCCCCAGCTGTCGTGGGAACCGGTGCGAATGACCAAGTGGGAGCCGCAGGAGAGGAAGTATTAGTGGCCCTCCCGGCAGTACACGGCGGCGTCTGGCCCGCGATCACGCGGCGCGCTGCGGCGTCCTCAGTCGCGCCCGGGCCTGAAGGCCCGAACGCTCCCTGCGTCCTTGCATCGCTTGGTGCTCGCGACCCAGACATCCACCAGTACCACCGGGAGGACCACTGATGCAGGTTGGACTCAAGATCTGGCGCTACGACTCGGCGACGGGCGACCGTGCGCTGAAGGAGTACGAAATCGAGGCGCCCGACTGGGCGACGCTCCTCGACTGCCTCGACATCGTGAAGGACAAGCACGACGGGTCGCTCGCGTTCCGCAAGAGCTGCCGGATGATGATCTGCGGCTCGTGCGGCATGCGGATGGACGGCGCGGCCGTGCTCGCGTGCAAGACGCGGATGTACGACATCGCGCAGTCCGGCCACGTCCCGGTCATCTCCGCGATGGGCAACCTCCCGATCCACAAGGACCTCGTGGTCGACATGGATCCGTTCTGGTCCAAGTTCAAGGCGATGTGGCCGTGGCTCGAGCCCGGCTTCGACCGGCCGGAAGACGGCCGCGAGTACCGGATCTCGCAGCAGCGCATGAACGTCGTCCACAAGGAGTCGCTCTGCATCAACTGCGGCTGCTGCGTCTCGGAATGCAACGCGATGGAGTCGGACCCCGAGTTCCTCGGGCCGCAGGCGCTCGCGAAGGGGATGCGCTTCGTCGGCGACCCGCGGGACGGCGCGACCGTCGAGCGGCTCGAGCGGTACAGCCAGGAGCACGGCATCTGGGACTGCACTCGCTGCTACTTCTGCAACGAGCGCTGCCCCAAGGGCGTCGACCCGCGCGACGCGATCGCCAAGCTCGGCGCCGAGTCGATCCGCCTCGGCATCGACCGCGACATGGGCGCCAAGCACGCGAAGTGGTTCGTCCGCTCGGCCGAGACCACGGGGTGGCTGCGCGAGGAAGAGCTGATCCCGAAGACGCAGGGGTACGTCTCCGCGATCAAGCAGCTCAAGTTCGGCGCCAGCCTCGCGCGCCACGGCAAGGTGCGTCCGGTGCCCATCCCGCACGTTGCTCAGGACGTGAACGAGGCGCGCGCCCTGCACAAGGTCGTGCGCGAGCAGGACCGCCAGGGCGCTCTCGGCCACGTCCAGGGCGAGCACGCGCTTGCGCGGCTCGACCACGGGCACGCCAGCGAGTCGCTCGAGGAGATCTACGAACGGCCCGGTGCCGCGCCGCGGCCCTGGCTACCCGAATTGGAGGAGGAAGCGAAAGCGTGAGCACGACGGAACCGGCGATGAAGCGAGTCGCCTACTACAAGGGCTGCCTCGCGTCGCTCTCGGCGAAGGAGCTCGACAGCTCGACGAAGGCGCTCGCGCCCATGGTCGGCCTCGAGCTCGTCGAGCTCGAGTCGGTGACGTGCTGCGGCGCGGGCGACATCCACGAGGCCGAGCCCGACTACTACCTCCACCTCAACGCGCGCATCCTCGCCTACGCAGAGGCCACCGGCTGCGACACGCTCATGACGGTCTGCAACGTCTGCACGCTCAACCTGCGCCAGGCGAACTTCATGCTCCAGGGCGACGCCGAGCTGCTCGAGCGGGTCAACGAGAACCTCGCGACGGTGGGCGTTCCGGCGTACTCCGGCAACGTCGACGTGCGGCACTTCCTCTGGGAGATCGCCGAGGGCGAGGGCTACGAGAGGCTGAAGGAGGTCGCCCACCGCGGGCTGAAGGGGCTCAAGGTCGCGCCGTTCTACGGCTGCCAGATCCTGCGTCCCTCGAAGCTCATGGGCTTCGAGGATCCGGACCGGCCGTGGTCGCTCGAGCGGATCATCGAGGCCTGCGGCGGGGAGGCGATCGACTATCCGGCGAAGATCAAGTGCTGCGGCTTCCCGATCATCGCGGCGCGCGAGGAGACGGCGCTCGGCGAGGTCATCCAGCCGGTCGAGCAGGCGATCGAGGCCGGCGCCGACGTGATGGTCACTCCGTGCCCGCTCTGCCATCTCTCGCTCGACGCCTGGCAGCAGAAGCTCGAGGCGTCGACGGGACGCGCCTTCAAGATGCCGGTGCTCCACCTCGCCCAGCTCGTCGGCGTCGCGGCCGGTCTCGAGGAAGCGGAGCTGAAGTTCAAGCGCCACATCGTCGACCCGCGGCCGGCGCTCGAGCGGCTCGAAGTCTGAAGCGGCTCGGCGCGCTCGCCGGCGCGGGGCTCGGCTGGGGGCTTCTCGAGGCCGGCTGGCTGCGGCGGCGCGTCCTCGAGCTCGAGCTGCCGGGGCTGCCGCCCGAGCTCGACGGGCTGCGGATCGTGCATCTGTCGGACTTCCACTTCGGCGTTCCCTCGCCCGGGATAGGCGCCTCGTGGCAGGCAGCCGTGTGGGCACGCGAGCGGAAGCCGGACCTCGTCGCGATCAGCGGCGACCTGCTGACGCACCCGCGCGGTGAGCCGATGCTGCGGCAGCTCGTGCGGATCCTGCCCCGCCCGGCCTTCGCCGTCCTCGGCAATCACGACATCGCGCTCAGCCGGGACCCGCAGGCGCGCCGCTCCGACCTGAGGGAGCTCGAGCCGGCCGCGCTCCTCCGCGACGAGGGGCGAATGCTCGAGCTCGGTGGCCGGAGCGTGTGGATCGCGGGCGCCGACCCGCGGCTGATCGTGCGCGGCCGGAGCCGGCTCGACCCGAACCGGCTCGCCCGCGATGCCGATCTCTCGATCCTGCTCTGCCACTACCCGCGGGTGCTCGACCAGCTCGAGCCCGGCCGCTTCGACCTCGTCCTCGCCGGCCACATGCACGACGGCCAGATCGCCCTGCCGCTCCCGGGTGGAAAGTTCCGCTTCGCCCACCCGCGCGCGCGCTACAACGCCGGCGTGTACCGCGGCGCCGCGGCGACGATGCACGTCTCCGCCGGGCTCGGCACGACCTTCGTCCCGTTCCGCTTCGCGGCGCGTCCCGAAGCGACCGAGCTGGTGCTCAAAGCGGCGCTACGCTGATCCGGCTATGGCCGGTCAGGCGTCGATCTCGACCGAGATCCTCGCCCGTTACGCCGCGGACGCGGCGAAGGAAGTCGACGGAGTGCGAGGGTTCGCAGACAGCCCGCTGCCGCGGAAGCATGCGGTGCGCGTATCGGGGGAGAACGGCGCCGTGCGGGTCGAGTTGCATCTCGTCACGGAGTGGGGCGCGTCGATCCCGGCGGTCGGCCGGCGCGTCCAGGAACGCGTGCGCGAGTACCTCCACAGCATGGCCGACGTCGAGCCCGCGGCGGTTGAGGTCGTCGTCGATGCGGTAGGGCCCGAGACGTGACCACACGCATCTCCGGGCTGACGGGAGCGACCATCGACACGGCGCCGAGCGTCTGCCACGAGTGCATCTGGTGGCAGACGCGGAACGGTCGCAGCGCCGACAAGCGCAAGTGGATCCGCGACGCCGAGGACGAGTGGGGCGCGTGGGGGACGGTCTACCACGACGACGACGGGCGCCTGCTCGGCTCGATGCAGTACGGCCCGGCGGACCTCTTCCCGCGGGCGCGCGAGCTGCCTGCGGGGCCGCCGAGCGACGACGCCGTCCTCGTCACGTGCGCCTATCTCACCGACCCGACGCGGCCGTGGGTGATGCAGTCGCTCTTCCTCACCGCGATCGGCGACTCGCGCGAGCGCGGGGCCCGTGCCCTCGAGGCGTTCGCTTACCGCTATCCCGAGGGCGAGACGAACTTCGAGCGCTTCCACGTGCACCGCACGATCTTCCCGGCGGACTTCCTCGCCGACTTCGGCTTCGTGCCGGTGCGCTCGAAGGGGCGGGTCGAGCTCGCGCGGCTCGAGCTCGGCGGGCTGCAGCCGGTGGAGGAGGGGACGCGCGAGAAGGTGCTGGCGCGGGTGCAGGAGGCCTTCCTTCCCGCACCCGCGCCGCAGCGCTTCTAGCTAGCCGACGGCAGCCTTGACGCGCGCCAGCGGTATGAAGGCGAGCGTGCTCGTCCCGAATTGCGCGCGAACACCATTGGCCGCGTAGGCCAGCCCGGCGCTCGAGATCCGGGCGAACGCGATCCGGTTGTCGAGCTTCCCGAGCTCGCTGTCCTTGCCGGTCGCCAGGTTGATTGCGCGGACCGAGGAACCGCTCGTATAGGTCGCGATGCTCCCCTGGACGTCGAGGTTTTGCGGCCCCCTGCCCGTCAGCGAGAGCGTCGACTGGAGGGCGCCGGTGTGAGCGTGGTAGACCTCGAGCTTCCGCGACTTGCTCAGCACGACGAGGTTCTTGCCGCTCAGCGCGACGGCCCGCGGGCTCGGCGGGCTCACCGTCACCTGCACGCTTCCGGACGAGGAGTAGACCGCGACCGAGCCGTCGGAGCGCAGTACCGCCTCACGTCCGCCGGCAGACGAGACCGCCAGGACGGTGTTCGCTCCCGAGGCGATCGACTTGAGCGTGGTGCCGTCGAGCGCGTACAGCCCGCCCGAGGTGACCCCGCCCTGCGAGTCTGTCGTCCAGCGGTTGAGGGCGATGACGCTCCCCGAGCCGACCAGCCCGCCGAGCCAGGGGCCGGCGCAGTGGCTCGCACCTCCGCCGCAGTTGTCGCCTGTGCGCAGGGCCGAGGTGACCTGTCGTTCCTTCGGACTCGCCACGGACGAGGTGAAGAGGTAGTCCTGGGACTCCAAGTTGCCACCTTCGTTGAGGAGCCACGCCACGTGCTTGCCGGCGATCGCGAGCTGGTAGACGCCCGAGCCGGTGCTGGTGCCGTCGCCGACCGCCGTCTTCCTGCCGCTGACCTTCACCGTCTTCCCCGTGCGCACGTTCCAGACGAGCACCTTGTTGCGGGCATTCGCGTTCTTCGCGTACCTGGCGTCGAGGTCGTACGCGACGCGGTCTCCGTCGACGGCGAGCGCACCCACCGGCTGCTGGAGATGTCTGACCTTGCTGTCTTGCTTCGACGTCGTTCCGGCCGCGCTCGCCACGAGCGCGAGACCCGACAGCAACCCGGCAGCCAGCAGGAGTAAAGCCCGACCAAGCCTCATCCGTGTCACCTCCAGTTGGGGGGCCCGAATGTAGACCGGCCGCGTTAGCGAAAGATCAAGTTTCGATCAATCTTTAGCGAGAGGCTCTGAAGTACATGTAGAGCACGAGCGCAGCCATCGCGACCGAGGAGAGGACGAGCGCCGCCAGACCGAGCCAGTACCGGTCGATCCGCAGCAGCAGAGGCAGCGGCGGCGGCTCTTCGCCGGCGGCGGGCTCGCCGCAGAGCGGGCACTTGCCTCCGGTGTAGAG
>Ga0070714_100004949_pt1 | contig 10125 bp, 8 predicted proteins | sample LARL83metaG_FD_65450 | JGI IMG/M metagenome (GOLD analysis project Ga0070714, IMG submission 65450) | Corn, switchgrass and miscanthus rhizosphere microbial communities from Kellogg Biological Station, Michigan, USA - LAR L8-3 metaG | ecosystem: Host-associated > Plants > Roots > Rhizosphere ... | reverse complement strand
CGAGTGGATCGAGGAGGCGACGTCCGTCAACGGCCAGATCGGCCCGCCGGCGAAGTTCTCCACATTCAGCTTCACGGGCCTGACCCGCAACGGTGCCAACCCGAACCTGGTCACGAACGACGAGATCCTGCTCGTGCAGAACGGCACGACCTTCTCCACGCCGTCCGCGCCCAGCGGCGGCAACTCGTTCTCGGTCCGCTACACCGGCACGAACTGACCCTGGACGATCACGCGGTCGGATCCGGTATCCGGCCGCCGCTGATCAGGGACAGCGCGGGCAGATGACGGGTGCGCACCGTCGGCAGCACCACCTCGCCGCCGTCGGTGCGCACCGCCCGCACCCACTTCCGGTCGGCCACGCGCAGCGCCTTGATCGCCGACCACGGCAGTTCGGTCTGTGTCAGCACCCGCCGGACCACCACCTTCTCGGCGTCCACCACGGTCCGTGTGCGGATCACCCACACGGCGATCGCGAACGGGGCGATGTACACCGTGGTCAGCCACGGCGACGCCGCCGCCACGAACGACGCGCACATCGCCAGGAAGACGACGCCGACCAGCGACGATGCCGGAATCCGGAACACCAGGCGGCTCGGCAGCGTGATCCCGCTGGCCGGATCGCGGACCGATGCGGCGGGCGTGGTGGATTCGGCTTCGGACACGCTGAAGATGGTCCCTCCCCGTGCACGACACCGAAGAGCCGGGTCGGCCGTCACCCGAAGGGTCCACAATGCGGGAGTGGTGTCCCGCACAGTTGACGCCCGCCCCGCTCGCGCACTAGCGTTCATGATGTGTCCGTCACCAGCATTCTTGTACTTCCCAGGCGCGTCGACGCCTGAGAGGTAACCAACGTCGGCGCGCTACCCTCGTACGACCCACCGTGGTCGGCGAGGGTTTTTTGTTGCCCGAGTACGGATCTACAACTTCAAACCCGTTCGACCGATACCCGCGAGGCGAACCGATGACCACCGCTACGCCACGGCCCACCCCACCCGGGGTGCCGCATCCGCCTGTCGCGTCCCGACCCAAACCCACGCCACCGGCCGGCGCGCCGGTACGACTGACCGGCGCCCAATCGCTGGTCCGGTCGCTCGAGGCAGTGGGCTGCGAGGTCGCGTTCGGGATTCCCGGCGGCGCGATCATGCCCGCGTACGACGCCCTCCTCGACTCGACGAAGGTCCGACACGTCCTGGTCCGGCACGAGCAGGGCGCCGGCCACGCGGCGACCGGCTACGCGCAGGCCACCGGCCGGGTCGGTGTGTGTGTCGCGACGTCCGGCCCCGGTGCGACCAATCTGGTCACGCCGCTGGCCGACGCCTACATGGACTCGGTCCCGATCGTCGCGATCACCGGCCAGGTGTCGCAGCCCCTCATCGGCACGGACGGGTTCCAGGAAGCGGACATCTGCGGCATCACGATGCCGATCACCAAGCACAACTTCCTGGTCACCGACCCGGCCGAGATCCCGAGGACGATCGCGGAGGCGTTCCACCTCGCGTCCACCGGCCGGCCCGGTCCGGTGCTGGTCGACATCCCGAAGGACGTGCTGCAGGACACCGCGCCGTTCGTGTGGCCGCCGGAGCTGCGCCTGCCGGGCTACCGCCCGACCACGCGCCCGCACGGCAAGCAGGTACGTGAGGCCGCGAAGCTCATCTGCACGGCCCGCCGGCCGGTGCTCTACGTCGGCGGCGGCGTGCTGAAGGCAGACGCGTCCGAACAACTGCTGCAGTTGGCCGAACTCACGAACATTCCCGTCGTCACCACGCTGATGGCACGCGGCGCATTCCCCGACTCGCACCGGTTGCACCTCGGCATGCCCGGCATGCACGGCCAGGTGTCCGCCGTTGCCGCGATGCAGCGCGCGGACCTGCTGGTGGCGTTGGGTTCCCGCTTCGACGACCGCGTCACCGGGCAACTGTCCACTTTCGCGCCGGACGCGAAGATCGTGCACGCCGACATCGATCCGGCCGAGATCTCCAAGAACCGGCACGCGGACGTGCCGATCGTGGGCGACTGCAAGGAGATCCTCATCGAGCTGATCGCCGCCGTGACCGCCGAACGGGAGGCCGAACGACCGGCCGACCTCACGGCGTGGTGGCGGCAACTGGACGAGTGGCGCGGCACGTTCCCGCTGGGCTACGAGTGGCCCGCCGACGGCACGCTCTCGCCGCAGTACGTGATCGAGCGGATCGGCTCGCTCGTCGGGCCGGACGCGGTGTACACGGCCGGTGTCGGGCAGCACCAGATGTGGGCGGCGCAGTTCGTGTCCTACGAGCACCCGCGCACGTGGATCAACTCCGGCGGCCTCGGCACGATGGGTTTCGCCGTGCCGGCCGCGATGGGCGCCAAGTTCGGCGTGCCGGACAAGCAGGTCTGGGCGATCGACGGCGACGGCTGTTTCCAGATGACCAATCAGGAGCTTGCCACCTGTGCCATCGAGGGCGCGCCGATCAAGGTGGCCGTCATGAACAACGGCAACCTGGGCATGGTCCGCCAGTGGCAGAACCTGTTCTACGACGGCCGTTACTCGCACACGGACCTCGGCACGCACAAGCACCGCATCCCGGACTTCAAGCTGTTGGCCGAGGCGCTGGGCTGCGTCGGGCTGCGGTGTGAGTCCAAGGAGGACGTCGACAAGACGATCACGGCGGCCATGGAGATCAACGACCGTCCCGTCGTCATCGATTTCGTGGTGGGCAAGGACGCCCAGGTGTGGCCGATGGTGGCGGCCGGCAAGGGCAACGACCAGATCGAGGCCGCGCGCGGTATCCGCCCGCTGTTCGACGAAGACGACGTCTGAGGAGGTTCCAACGATGACCAGGCACACCCTCAGCGTGTTGACCGAGAACAAGCCCGGCGTGCTCGCACGTGTCGCCGGCCTGTTCTCCCGCCGCGGTTTCAACATCGAATCTCTCGCGGTCGGACCGACGGAGCACCCGGACGTGTCCCGGATGACCATCGTGGTCTCGGTCGACGAACTGCCCCTGGAACAGGTCACGAAACAGCTCAACAAGCTCGTGAACGTGATCAAGATCGTCGAGCTGGAACCGTCGACGGCCGTTCAGCGGGAACTGTTGTTGGTCAAAGTGCGCGCGGACAGTACCGTGCGCAGCCAGGTACTGGAGACCGTGCAACTGTTCCGCGCCAAGGTGGTGGACGTGTCGCCGGAGGCGTTGACCATCGAGGCCACCGGCACGGCGGACAAGCTCGACGCACTGTTGCGCATGCTGGAACCGTTCGGGGTGCGCGAAATGGTGCAGTCCGGCATGGTCGCGGTAGGGCGGGGACCCCGATCCATCACCGCGACCACCGTGCGCTGAACGTAACGAAAGACGTGAAAGGGAATAGACCGTGAGCGAGCTTGCGAGCGAGCCAATGACACAGGGCCCCGCGAGGGCGGCGACGAGCCTCAGCGAGGAGTCCGCGTGAGCGCCGAGATCTTTTACGACGACGACGCCGACCTGGCCGTCATCCAGGGCCGCAAGGTAGCCGTGATCGGCTACGGCAGCCAGGGCCACGCGCACGCGCTGAGCCTGCGTGACTCCGGCGTGGACGTGCGCGTCGGGCTGCCGGAAGGCTCGAAGTCCCGGGCCAAGGCGGCCGAGCAGGGGTTGCGGGTGCTCACCCCGGCCGAGGCGTCGGCCGAGGCGGACGTGATCATGATCCTGGCCCCGGACACCAAGCAGCGGGCCATCTACGAGGCCGACATCCGGCCAAACCTCAAGCCCGGCGACGCGCTGTTCTTCGGGCACGGGTTCAACATCCGCTTCGGCCTGATCCAGCCCCCGGCCGATGTGGACGTGGTGCTGGTGGCGCCGAAGGGCCCGGGGCACCTGGTGCGCCGGCAGTTCGTGGACGGCAAGGGTGTGCCGGACCTGGTCGCGGTCGAGCAGGACGCGTCCGGTCACGCGCTGGAACTGGGCCTGTCGTACGCGAAGGGCATCGGCGGCACGCGGGCCGGCGTGATCAAGACGACGTTCACCGAGGAGACCGAGACCGATCTGTTCGGCGAGCAGACCGTACTGTGCGGCGGCACGACCGCGCTGATCCAGGCCGGTTTCGAGACGCTCGTCGAGGCCGGTTACCAGCCGGAGATCGCGTACTTCGAGGTGTTGCACGAGCTGAAACTCATCGTCGACCTCATCTATGAGGGCGGTATCGCGCGGATGCGGTACTCGGTGTCGGACACCGCGGAGTACGGCGACCTCACCCGTGGCCCGCGCGTGATCAGCCCCGGCGTGAAGGCCGAAATGCGGCGCATTCTGGACGAGATCCAGGATGGCAGCTTCGCCAAGGAATGGGTGTCCGAGGACGAGGCGGGACGGCCGACGTTCACGAAGTTGCAGCAACAGGGTGAACAGCACTCGATCGAAGAGGTCGGCCGGAAGCTGCGTGGCCTGATGTCCTGGGTGGACCGCCCGTTGACCGACACCGCGTGAAATCGCGTTAGCCCAAGCAGGGAATATCGCACGCATACGGCGCGCCGGAGCATCCGGCGCGCCGTATCGTCGTCAGGCCAACAGTTCCACTCCCGGCAGAGGGGCTCCACCCATGAGCGATGAGCAGCGGACCGAGCAGACCGTGACCAGCGCGCCCATCTACGACGACAAGGCGCACGTTCGCGGCCAGCTCGATCTGACCGACGCCCAGTGGCAACGTGCCGGTGACCCGGACGATGACGAGGGGGAGTACGTCGAGGTCGCCTTCGTGCCACACACCGACGGCAAGATCTACATCGCCATGCGCAACTCGAAGTTCACCGGTCCGGAGGACACGGTGTTGGTGTTCACGGAGTCCGAGTGGGACGCGTTTGTCGCGGGAGCCAAGGACGGCGAATTCGACGAACCTTGGTAATTCTCAGTAGTCAGTAGCTGGTTCTCGGTCACCAACAGTAGGGCAGCCGGTTGGACCTCCCATAAGTGCCATGTCGTCCGAAACGAGCTGCACGACCGATCCGTGTGTCATTCTGGGTTCAGGTTGCTTCAGGTTGCTTCAGGTTGCCTTGTCGTCACCCGGGGGGAGACGGACCCTTGCTGGACAACGCCACGGATCGGGAAATCAACGAGCGCGTTCGCGGTCGCGGCGTGCTCGAAGGTGCCTTCGCACTGTTGGACGTGCTCGGCTCGATTGGCGACGACGTCGGCCTGTCCGAACTCGCCAAGAACAGCGGCCTGCCCAAGACGACCGTGCACCGGCTGCTGGATCAGCTCGGTGAGCTCGGTGCGGTGGAACGCTCGTCCGGTGGCTACCGCATCGGCTCTCGCGTGTTTCGATTGGGCCAGGGCTGGCAGAGCGATCTGCGCGACCACGCCCTGCGCACGCTGCGCGGGCTGACCATGCGGATCAGGGAGACCGTCGGCCTGATGATGCCGCGCGAGGGCAAGCTCCTGATCGTGGCCAGCAGCGTGGTGCGCGCCGACCACGGTCCCCTTATGCGGCCGGGCGTCACGGTGTCGTTGGACACGGCCGCCGGCCAGGTGATCGCCGCGTACGACCCGCTGATCGGCGTCCCGGACGGCTTCACCGCCGACACGTGGTCGGCCGCGGCGTACCGGATCCGCACCGAGGGCGTGGCGTACGAGATGGAGAACGTCGTGCCGGGCGTGTGCTGCGCGGCCGTGCCGGTGCGCGCGGGCGGCGGAAAGGTCGTCGGTGTGCTCGCGGTCGTCGCGCCGCCGCAGCGACGGCTCATGCCGTTGGTGTCCGAACTCACAAACGCGGCACTCGCGATCGGCGCCGCCCTTGCCGCGTCGCCTTCTGTTGTTTCAACGTCATCTCCCGAATTGCGGGACGGCACCCGCACCGGTGCTATCAATCCATAGCCATCGGACATAGGTAGCTCCTGGACAGATAGACTGCATCGGTCCGGACACAATGTCGTGGCCGCGCACCGCACCGGCCCGGCTCGCCGTCTGAACGAGCCGTTCCCGCCGGTGACGAGACCCGCAACTGCGTCCCCCGGAGCCGTCGTGACCAGTCCTCGTCGTCCCGTCGTCCTGCTTGCCGAAAAGCTCGCCCCGTCCGTGCACGACATGTTGGGCAGTGGCGTCGACATCCGGCAGGTGGACGGAACCGATCGCCCGGCCCTGCTCGCCGCACTCGCCGACGCGGACGCGTTGCTCGTACGCTCCGCCACTCAGGTCGACGCGGAGGCACTCGCGGCGGGGACTCGGCTGAAGGTCGTCGCGCGGGCCGGCGTTGGTCTGGACAACGTGGACGTACCGGCGGCGACGGAGCGCGGCGTGATGGTGGTCAACGCGCCGACGTCCAACATCGTCTCGGCCGCCGAACACGCGCTCGCGCTGCTGCTCGCCGTGGCCCGCCGGATCCCGGCCGCCGACGCCAGCCTGCGTGGCGGCGCGTGGAAGCGCAGTTCCTTCAACGGTGTCGAGCTCAACGGCAAGACGGCGGGCGTCATCGGCCTGGGCAAGATCGGCCAGCTGCTGGCGCAGCGCCTCGCCGCGTTCGGCATGGACATCATCGCGTACGACCCGTATGTCGCGCCGGCGCGGGCCGCGCAGCTCGGCATCGAACTGGTGTCGCTGGACACACTGCTCGAGCGCGCCGACACCATCTCGATCCACCTGCCGAAGACGCCGGAGACCAAGGGCCTGATCGGCAAGGAGCAGCTGACCAAGGTGAAGCCGGGCGTGATCATCGTCAACGACGCCCGCGGCGGCCTGATCGACGAGGACGCGCTGGCCGACGCCCTGCGCGAGGGCCGGGTCGGCGGCGCCGGCATCGACGTGTTCAGCAAGGAGCCGTGCACCGACAGCCCGCTGTTCGAGCTGCCCAACGCCGTTGTCACGCCCCACCTCGGCGCGTCCACCACCGAGGCCCAGGACCGCGCCGGCACCGACGTCGCGCGTTCGGTGCTGCTCGCGCTGGCCGGCGACTTCGTGCCGGACGCGGTGAACGTGCAGGCGGGCGGCGTGGTCGGCGAGGAGGTCCGGCCGTACCTGCCGCTGGTGCAGAAGCTCGGCACGGTCGTCGCGGCGCTCGCCACGAAGCCGCCGGCGTCGATCACCGTGCGCGTGCGCGGCGAACTGGCCGCCGAGGACGTGACGGTGCTGCCGCTGGCTGCGCTGCGCGGCGTGTTCGGCGGGATGCTCGACGCGCAGGTCACGTTCGTCAACGCGCCGAAGCTGGCCGAGGAGCTCGGTGTCGCGGTGGAGCTGGTGACGGAGCCGGAGAGCGCCAACTTCCGTTCCCTGGTCACGATTCTCGCGGCACTGCCGGACGGCGGGGCGGTGTCGGCGTCGGGCACGCTGTCGGGCCTGGACGCGACGCAGAAGGTGGTCGAGGTCAACGGCCGCCACTTCGACATGCGGGCCGAGGGCACGGTGCTGATCCTGGAGTACGCGGACCGTCCCGGCGTGATGGGCACGGTCGGCACGCTGCTCGGCGAGGCCGGCGTGAACATCGAGGCCGCCCAGATCAACCAGACGGCCGACGGCGAGAACGCGATCATGCTGCTGCGTGTCGACCGCCAGGTGAGCGCGGAGGTACGGGAGCCGATCGGCGCGGCCGTCGGCGCCCGCTTCGTCCGCTCGATCTCCTTCGAGTAACCACGTGGGTCTGGCCCGGTCGCGCTGACCGGGCCAGCGTCATTCCAGGTGGTGGTTCTTCACTGATCAGGCTATATTCACTCGTACTGTGAAGAACCGCCCGCTAGTGAAGATCGAAACATCCCTGGAGCGCCGGACCGTTGAGATACTCCGGTCGGTGCCGGGAATCGAGACTGTCCTGACCCAACCCCACAGCGGCGGCGTCGAGGTAGACGCGGTGATTCACGCTGCCGGAGTCGCGCACCCGGTGGCCGTCGAGGTCAAACGGCATGTCAACGCGGCAACCGCCCATCAACTCATCGACATGGCGCGCCGCCTTCCAGCAGACGCCGGGTTCGTCGTGGTTGCCGATGGCACCACCGCGGGGGCGAGACGCTTGCTCGAAGATCGTGGGATCGGTGTCATCGACGGACTGGGCAATGTGCACGTGGAGCTTCCCGGGTTGCTGCTGCACCTGGAGCCTCGACGCGACAGCCCAGCCCGGGACTCTCGTCCGACCGCGACTGCCCGACTCACCGGCAAGGCCGGCACAATTGCGCAAGCACTCCTGCTGAGGTCAGAGCACCGTTGGACGGTCAAAGAGCTTGCTGAACGGGCCGAAGTGTCGGCCGGCTTGGCACATCGCATCCTGAGTCGCCTCGAAGAGGAGAGAATCGTCACCGTCGAGGGTGCCGGACCACACCGAACGCGCCTGGTCCACGACCCGGCGGCCCTCCTGGATCTGTGGGCCGAGGAAGCTTTGGACCGGGTCCAGCTGCTGCATGCATTTCGTCTGAGCCGTGACCCGAACAATCTGGCCGAGGCCGCGAGCCGCGCACTCACCAAAAGCGAGATCGACCATGCAATTTCGGGGCCAACCGCAGCACAAAGACTCGCTCCCTTCGTCACATCAGTTCCCGTGACGGATATCTGGATCACCCAAGATGTAGGACTCGAAGCCGCCGCGAGCGCGGTGGGAGCCGAGCCCGTGGATACGGGGCACAACCTGATCCTGGCGCATGCCGAAGGCGATGGTCCATTGGCTTTCCACACCGCGCACGATGGCATTTCGGTCGTCAACCCATTCCGCTTATACCTCGACCTGCGTCGTAACCCCCGGCGCGGCCGGGAACAGGCCGAGCGTCTAAGACAGGAGATCATAGGGTTTTGAAGCGTGCACACCACGACGACTACGGCCATGCGGCTACCGCCCGATGTGAGCGGACGCTCATCACGCTCCTCGGAGATCTCGGCCCATGGCGAGAACGGATCTATCTGGCTGGTGGGCTCGCCCCGCCCTACATCGTCGGTCGTCTACCCGAAGGTGTTCAACCGCACGTCGGCACGACAGACGTCGACCTCGTCATCGGAATCGCAGTCGATGACGCACCCGAGACCTACTGGACGTTGGAGAACAACCTTAAGAAGTCGAACTTCAGAGCTTGCTCGCCCAGCTTCCGATGGATACGCGAAGTAGATGCCTTGACCGTCGCCGTGGAGTTCCTGTGTGAGACCGACGCGGTCCCGCACGGCCGAATCTTCAAGCCGAAAACGGAATATACTGGCTCTGGGCTCGGAGCGTTCAATGTACGGGGCGCTCAACTGCTTACTCGCGACTTCATCGAACGGGAGATCGAGGGCGAGCGCCTCGACAGCGGGGCCGCCCGCAGGTGACTCTGCGAGTCGCGAATATCCTTCCGTACACCGTCCTGAAGATCTTCGCATTCCAGGATCGCCACGAAAACAAAGACGCGTACGATCTGGTGTTCTGCCTGCTCCACTACGGCGAGGGCCCACGGGACGCTGGCCGTGCGGCATCAGGGAGCCCGGTTGCGGACGAGCCGATCGTGACCGAGGCGCTCGGTCTGCTCCGCCGACGCTTCGCTGACGTCGCCCAGGACGGTCCGTCCGCATACGCCGCGTTCCTCGCCGAGCCAGGCGACGAGGACCAGGCAGCTCGACTCCGTCAGGAAGCAGTGTTCGTCGTGAAGGAGTTCTTGGATGGCCGGTGAGCGCGGACTGGTCCGGTTGGCACCGAGCGGGCCAGTCTCAGCGCCATCGCAGGGTGTGTGGATCCCATGTCTGGGCGGTCTCGCCCACTGCCAGCAGTGGGTCGGCGAAGGTCCACGTTCGGGTGAGCGTGTCGTGGAACTGTTCCGGCAGAACCGATTCGAGCATCTGTTTGCGTCGCCATGCGGCCCAGCGTTGCGAATCGCCTGGCGTGCCACGTCGGCTGACACGGCTTGGATGCCGGTGAGTAGGTAGATATCCGCGAAATCGCGCCATCGGGTGTTGGCGGTTCCACGCTCGACGGCGGTGACGATCTTTTCCGCCAGCACCATCGACAGTGGGTAGCCCGTCAGCGTGATCTCCCCACCCAGCAGTCTGGGAAGCTGAATTCGCTCCGGTTCCGGCCAGATCGGATCGCCGATGTTGACATCGACGTGGAACCGGATCACGGCGGTGGCCAGCCTGGCGGTCAGGCTGACCCGTATGCCCGCGTAGGTGTCCTCGTCCCGAATCTCTTCGGCTCGGACGTTCGATGTGTCGAAGACGATGCCGCCCTCGGCGGGCTGGT
>Ga0070714_100004946_pt1 | contig 10129 bp, 6 predicted proteins | sample LARL83metaG_FD_65450 | JGI IMG/M metagenome (GOLD analysis project Ga0070714, IMG submission 65450) | Corn, switchgrass and miscanthus rhizosphere microbial communities from Kellogg Biological Station, Michigan, USA - LAR L8-3 metaG | ecosystem: Host-associated > Plants > Roots > Rhizosphere ... | reverse complement strand
CGGCGATCAGCGCTCGGGTGAGCGCTTCGCGGCTGGTTGCCCGGCCCATGGCCAGGAGGCCCGCGAGCAGCACGAGCAGGGTATAGGTCAGCGCGCCGGCGATGTGCACGACGTCAGGGCCGAGCCCGCGGAACGTCTCCACCAGCATGTATTCCGGCAGCTCGGTGGTGTAGAACGACACGTCCGACATCGTCCAGCCGTGCAGCAGCAGGTTTCCGTGCAGCATGTCCCACGCCTGGAGCGCGTTCGAGGCACCGTCGGAGTTCACCGGTGCGCCGGCGATGGACTGCGCCAGGTACGCGACAAACAGGCAGATCGCCGATGCGATGGTGGCCGCGGGCCAGGCGAGGCGTTTGAGACCGAGTTCTGTAGCCATATGGCTACAGACTGTAGCGCTAATGCAGCTTTGTCATCAGGTTCTCGCGCCAGACGGCGACCGTGTAATCGCCGACCTGGTAGATCGCGGACGGCCTGCCCGCCAGCGACGCCATCTGCCGGATGAGCGTCTGGTCCCGCCACCGCGCGGCCGATCCGATGCTGATCACGAAATCGGCCTGGTTGCCCGCCGCGTACCAGGATTTCTTCCCCTCCCACCAGGTCTCGCCGGTCAGCCCGGCCGGATCGTCGGCGATGGGCCGGACCTGGACCCGGTTGGCGCTGTACAGCGTCACGCTGGCGGCCTGCCAGTAGCCGGCCAGGCCGCGGGTGAGGTCGTGCGCGACAAGCCAGGAGGCCAGGTCCCCCGAAGCGGCCTGGACCGGTGGCTGAACCGCGTCGAAGGCCAGCATGCCGGCGTAGCCGGCGAGTACCACCGCCGCGGCGACCGCGCGTCGCGGCTGGAGCAGGTGCTTGCCGAGCATCCGCCCGGCCAGCGCGGCGCCGAACGGCAGCACCGCGGCGATCTCCCTGGTGTTCGTGATGTCCTGCGCCTCGTGGCTGAACAGGTACGCGGCCAGGTTGACCGCGATGGCGGCCACCAGCACCTGCACCACCAGGTCGGCGGACAGGTACCGGCGCAGTGCCAGGCATAGCCCCCAGGCCGCCAGGCCAAGCCCGATCAGGTGCGCCGCGGCGAAGACCCCCGCCAGCACCCCCGGCTGGACGCCGAAGCCAGCCCCGTACAGCTGGAGGATCCCATGACCGGTTAGGGCGGCGTTGTGTCCCAGCGTCCCCGGGCCCGCGAGCGAGGTGTGCAGCGGAGCACCCGTCCAGCCGCCTTCGGCGGCGATGAGGTGGGTGACGCCCCACGCCACCGCGACCGCGCAGACCGCCGCCGCCAGCAGGGACAGTTCGTACCAGGAGTCGCGTAGCGGCCTGCGCGCCACCCGTGCCTGGATGAGGCGCAGCCAGCACACCGCGGCCAGCGGCAGAGCGCCGATGACGTCGGCGAGCAGGTCCCCCACCGCCGTCCAGGCGAGGAGCAGACCCACGACGACCGGCGTGACCCGATGCCGCGATCCCCTGTCGATGACGATCCAGGTGATCAGGAGCGGGACACCGGTAGCGACATGGTCGGGTGCCAGCAGCAGCACGCCGGACGGCCCGCCGAGCTCGGGCGCCAGCATGATCCCGGCGCCGATCAGCGCGCGCGTGATGCCTTCCGCTCCGGTTGCCCGGCCCTTTGCCAGCCAGCCGGCCAGCAGCACGAGCAGGGTGTAGGTGAGCGCGGCGCCGGCGTGCACCACGAACGGGCCGAACCCGCGGATCGCCTCGATCAGCATGAACTCGGGCAGGTCGATGGTGTAGAACGACACGTCGGCGACCGCCCAGCCGTGCAGCAGCAGGTTGCCGTGCAGCATCTCCCAGGCCTGGATCGCGATAGAGGACCCGTCGGAGGTGACGTACGTGGCGCGGCTGGACTGCACAAAGAACGCCGCGAACAGGGCGCACGCCGCCACCACCACGACGGCGGGCCAGGCCAGCCTGCTAGCCAAGCGCGGTGAGGAGATTCCTGTCCCAGACGGCGATCGTGTATCGACCGAACTCATAGACGTGGGCTGGCCTCCCGGCTAGGGCCGCCAAGTGCGACTCGAGGGCGGAGTCCGACTCGCCTTGCGGTGCGCTGGCGGTGACGAGGAAGTTCGCATAGTTGCTGGACGGCTCGAACCACTCCTGCTTGGCCTCCCAGTATGCCTCGGGCATCAGCCTGTTCTCGTTCACCACGACGGATCTGACCGTGACGGAGTTCCCGCTGTCGACAGTCACGCCGTTGGCTTGCCAGTAGCCGCCAAGCCCGCGGGTGAGGCCATGCCCGGCAAGCCAGGCGGTGAGGTCCGCGTTGTCCGCTGGGGTCGCGGGCTGGCTCGCGCCGAAGCCGAGCATCGCGGCGTAGCTGGCCAGCAGCGCCAGACCGGTCACCGGGATCGCGACCTTCACTGCCGCCGGCGCGCGTCTCGCCAGCAGCGGGGCGGCCAGCAGCCGCCCGGCGAGCAGCCGCCCGGCGAGCACGGCGCCGAACGGCAGCACCGCGGCGATCTCCCTGGTGCTGTGGATGTCCTGCACCTGGGTGCCGGCCAGGTAGGCGGCGAGGTTGACCACGATCGCCACGAGCAGCACCTGCGCCAGCAGCTCACCGCCGAAGAAGCGGCGCACCGCCAGCCACAGGCCCCAGGCCACGAGCGCGACGCCGGCCAGGTGGACCGTCGCGAAAACCACCTCGCGTCCCGGTTGGAGGTCGAAGAAGTCCGCGCCGAACAGCTCCAGCACGCCGCGGAACCCCAGCGACCCGTTCCGGCCCGCCATCGAGCCGCTGGCGACACCGGTGCGCACCGCCGTGGACGTCCAGCCGCCGGCGGCCGCGATGAGGTGCACCATCCCGTAGGCGAGGCCCACCGAGAGCAGCGCGGCGACGGCGAGCGACAGCTCGTATGCCCGGTCACGGAACGGCTCGCGCCGCTGCGCCAGTCCCTGGGCAACACGCATCGCGCAGACCGCCGCGAGCGGCACCGCCCCGATCACCGCGGCCAGCGGGTCACCGACGGCGGCCACGGCGAGCAGCAGGCACACCGCGAACGGGACACACCGGCGCCATCGTTCCGTCCCGGCGCCCCGATCCACGAGGATCCAGGTGACCAGCAGCGGGACGGCGGTTCCGGTGTGGTCGGGTGACAGCAGCAGCGTGTAGCTGGCGTCGCCGAGCGACGGCGCCAGCATGATCCCGGCGGCGATCAGCGCCCGGGTGATTCCCTCGCGGGCGCCGTGGAGCCCTTGGCGGCCCTTGGCCGAGCCTGCCGCCAGCCAGCCCGCCAGGAAGACAAGAAGGGTGTACGTCACCGCGGCGCAGACGTGCACGACGTCGGAACCCAGTCCGCGGACGGCCTCGACCAGAGCGTACTCCGGCAGCTCGGTCGTGTAGAAGGAGACGTCGGAAACCCGCCAGCCGTGCAGCAGCACGTTGCCGTGCAGCATGTCCCACGCTTGCAGCGCGTTGGATGCCCCGTCGGCGTTGACCGCCTGAGTCCGCGACTGGAACAGATAGGCGGTAAACAGGCCGACGGCCACCACCGCGCACGCCGCGACCCACATCAGGCGCGGTCGAACGTTCCGCAGCAATGCCCCAGGCCGGCCAGCCACCTACGCGAGCCTACCAATGGCCCCTAGCCGTTGAGCCATTCACCCAAAGGAGTTAATTGACTACTGATAGTTACGCTAGCATGCCGCCATGCGCGTCCTAGACCGGCTGGCCTGGCCGGCCGGGCTGACGGCGGCCGCTCTGGCTCTGTATGGCTGCTACCTCCGCCTGTCCAGCACCCAGCGCGTCACCGCGGACGGCGCCTCGCAGGCACTTCAGGCCTGGGACATGCTGCACGGCAACTGGCTGCTGCAGGGCTGGACGCTGACCGACGTGTCGTTCTACACCACCGAGCTGCCGCAGTACGTGCTCATCGAGGCGGCCGACGGACTGCGCCCGGACGTGGTGCACCTGGCCGGCGCGATGACGTACACCCTGCTGGTCTTGACCGCTGGTCTGCTTGCCCGGGGCCGGTCGACGGGCCGGCCGGGCCTGGTCCGGCTGCTGGTCGCGTGCGGGATCATGCTCGCGCCGCAGCCGGTGAACGGCGTGGGCATCCTGCTGACGCAGCCCGACCACGTCGGCACCATGATCCCCGTGCTGCTCGTCTTCCTGGTAGTCGACCGGGCCCAGGGGCGCTGGTATGTGCCGGTCGTCATCGGGGCGGCGCTGGCCTGGGTACAGGTCGCGGACCGGCTGGCGATGACCGCGGCGGTGCTGCCGCTGGCGGCGGTCTGCGCCTTCCGCGCCTACCAGGGAATCGTGCGGCGGCGCGAGCCGCTGGCCGCGCGATGGCCCGAACTGTCGCTGGGTGCCGCGGCGCTCGCCGCCACGCCGGCCGCGATGATCGCCTCCCGGGTGCTCGCCAGCCTCGGCGGGTACACGAGCCGGCCCCTGGCGAGCGCGTTCGCGTCGGCGGCTAGCTGGCCGTCCCATGTCGCGGTGACCGCGCAGGGCATTCTCGCGCTGTACGGCAGTGACGTCACCGGCCAGCCGCTCGACGTGCTCTCCGCGGTGGCGCTGATCCACCTGGCGGGCCTGGCGCTCGCCGGGTGGGCGGTCTGCCGCGCGCTGCGGCGCTTCGGTCGCGGCGAGGACCTGGTCACCGAGGTGCTCACCGCGGGAATCCTCGTCTCGCTGGCCGCCTACCTGGTCAGTCCGCTGCCCACCACGATCTACTCGGCGCGCGAGATCGTCGCGGTCCTGCCGTTCGGCGCGGTGCTTGCCGGAAGGGTGCTCGGCGACCGGCTGGCCGCGCTGCGGCTGCTGCCGCTGGCGGGCGCCGTGCTGGCAGGCTACTGCGTCGCGCTGCTGTCCGGGATGGCTCAGCCGGCCAGGGCGGCGGTCGGCCAGGATCTGGCAGGCTGGCTCACCGCGCACCATCTGACCTCCGGGCTCGCCAGCTACGCACAGGCGAACAGCGTCACGCTGGCCAGCGGCGGCGCCGTCCAGCTGCGGGCACCGGACTGGACCCGGCACGGCGTGTCGCGCGGCGCCTACGCGTCGCGGAGCTCGTGGTTCGACCCGCGCCGGCACGACGCGACGTTCGTGGTGTCGACCAAGGCCAACGGCTGGGGTTTCTGGATCTCCGGCCGGCAGGTGACCGGTGCCTTCGGCCCGCCCGTGCACACCTACCACTTCGGCGGATACACGATCTGGACCTGGCAGGAGAACCTGCTCGGCCAGCTACATCCCGGCGATTAGCTTCTCCACCCGCTCGTCGACCGAACGGAACGGGTCCTTGCACAGCACGGTGCGCTGAGCCTGGTCGTTCAGCTTCAGGTGCACCCAGTCCACGGTGAAGTCCCGGCGCTTGTCCTGCGCCCGCCTGATGAACTCACCCCGGAGCTTTGCCCGGGTGGTCTGCGGGGGGACGGACTTGGCCTCGAAGATGTCCAGGTCGCGGGCCGAGCGCTCGACCGCGCCCGCCTTCTGCAGCAGGTAGTACAGGCCGCGGCCGCGGTGCACGTCGTGGTAAGCGAGGTCGAGCTGGGCGACCCGCGGCGACGACAGCGGCAGGTCGTGCCGGGCGCGGTAGCGCTCGATCAGCTGGTACTTGGTCACCCAGTCGATCTCGCGGGCGATAAGGTCCAGGTTCCCGCTCTCGATCGCCGCGAGCGCCCGCTCCCACATATCGAGCACGCGCTTGCTGACCGCGTCGGCGCCGTTCTTGTCGGTGAAGTCCTTGGCCCGGTTCAGGTACTCGTACTGGATCTCCAGCGCGGACAGCTCACGGCCGCTGGCGAGCCGAACCCGGCTACGGCCGGTCATGTCGTGGCTGACCTCGCGGATCGCCCGGATCGAGTTGTCCAGGGTGAGGTCGCGCATGATCGCGCCCGCCTCGATCATCCGCAGCACCAGGTCGGTGGACCCGACCTTGAGCAGGGTTGTGGTCTCGCTCATGTTGGAGTCGCCGACGATCACGTGCAGCCGGCGGAACCGTTCCGCGTCCGCGTGCGGCTCATCCCTGGTGTTGATGATCGGGCGCGACCTGGTGGTCGCGGACGAGACGCTTTCCCAGATGTGCTCGGCACGCTGGCTCACGCAGTACACCGCGCCCCGCGGGGTCTGCAGCACCTTCCCGGCGCCGCAGATGACCTGGCGGGTAACCAGGAACGGGATCAGGATGTCGGCCAGCCGGCCGAATTCGCCGTGCCTGCCCACCAGGTAGTTCTCGTGGCAGCCGTAGGAGTTGCCGGCCGAGTCCGTGTTGTTCTTGAACAGGTAGATGTCGCCGGCGATGCCCTCCTCACGCAGCCGCCGGTCGGCGTCCACGAGCAGGCCCTCCAGGATCCGCTCCCCCGCCTTGTCGTGCGCGACCAGGTCGAGCACGCTGTCACACTCGGGCGTCGCGTACTCCGGATGGCTGCCCACGTCGAGATAGAGCCGCGCCCCGTTACGCAGGAACACGTTGCTGCTCCGGCCCCAGGACACCACCCGCCGGAACAGGTAGCGTGCCACTTCGTCCGGTGACAGCCGCCGCTGCCCGCGGAAGGTACAGGTAACCCCGTACTCGTTCTCCAGCCCGAAGATGCGCCGATCCACTCCCTCAGGCTACGTCGCCGCCGGGCCTGCCGACAGCATCACGCGGTGGTGGCGGTCGGGATATTTCATCCACGGAGCAGGTTCCCCGGCCACACGTAGATCGTGTACGGCCCGACGGCGTACTCTCCGGCCGGCCGGCCGAAGGCCGCCAGCGCCACAGAATTGGGCTCCCAGTAGTTGTAGAAGCCGGGCATGTTCTCGGTGACCAGGAACGTCGCGGCGTGGGTGTCCGGCCGGTACCACGAGTGCTTGGACTCCCACCAGTCGCGCCGCAGGTTCCCCGGGTAGACCGCCCGGACGGTGACCGCGCCCTCGCTGTCCAAGGTGACGATGCTCGACTGCCAGTAGCCGCCGATGCCGTAAGTCAGGTCGTGTGCCGCGAGCCAGGTCGCGAGCTGCTGGTTGGCGGACGGCGCGGACGGCTGGGCAGCGGTGTAGCCGAGGCTGGCCAGGTAGCAGCACATGACGCCGGCCAGCGTCGCCGGGATCCACCGCGCGAGCCTGCCCCACCGGACGCCGTAGGCCAGCGCCGCCCGTCTGGGCAGCGCCGCCCAGATCGCCGGTCCCAGCGTCCGCGCGGCCAGCACCGCCCCGTAGGGCAGCGCCAGCGCGTACTCCCTGGCGTTCAGGTCGGTGCCGCTGGCCATCGTGCTCGGCACGTACAGCAGCACGTTCAGCACGATGGCGGCAAGCAGCACCTGGTCGACCAGGCTGGAGTGCCGGAAGAACCGCGAGCACACCAGCCACATCGCCCACGCCACCAGCCCCACGCCTGCCAGGTGCATCACGGCGAAGAAGACGTCGGCCGCCGAGCCCCACGGCATGGCGCCGAACATCGCCAGCCAGCCCTGGATGGTGACCCATGCATGCCCAGGCCACAGCGATGCCGGTACGAGCTGGTAGCCGACCGAGTGCACCCGGTATCCGCCGTTGTAGTGCAGCAGCCCCTCGACGCACGTCGCCAGGCCATAGGCCGCCCCGCTGGCGAGCGTGAGCGCCAGCTCGTAGCCGCGGGCCCGCGGCAGCGCCCGCCGCCACGCGGACCGCCCGGTCAGGCGCGCCAGGCCGCGGACAGTGCGCAGCACCCGCAGCAGGCAGACCCCGGCGAGCGGGATGATCCCGGCGACCAGGACCAAGGGGTCGGCGATCAGCGCCCAGGTGAGCAGCAAGCCGACCGCGACGGCCTCGGGCCAGCGCCGCTTACCGCGATCGATGACAATCCAGCACAGCATCAGCGGGACCGCTGTGCCGATGTGCCCGACGGACAGCACCAGCACGAACACGCCGACGCCGAGCTGCGGGGCGATCATGATGCCGGCCGCCACCAGCATCCGGATCCAGCCCTCACCGGGGCTGACCTGGTTCAACTTGCCGCGGGCCAGGATCACGGCGAGCAGTACGACGAGCGTGTACGTTATCGCCGCGCCGACGTGCGCGGTGTCGGCATGCAGCCCGAGGAAGCTTTCCAGGAGCGCGTACTCGGGCAGCTCGGTGGTGTAGAACGACACGTCGGACATGAACCAGCCGTGCAGCATCAGGTGACCGTGCAGCATGTCCCAGGACATGAGCAGGATGTTCGCTTCGTCCGAGTTCTCCGGATAAGTCCGGGACACGCGGAGGTAGACGGCGAACAAGACGATCGCGGCAAGGCCGAACAGCGACGTCGCGGTCACTCGACGGCGCATCACGGTTCCTGCCATGTCCTTCTACTTGCGGTGGGCTCGGCAAAGCGTATTAAGTAACTGCTGGGAAATAGCTGAGCGCAGCCGGAGAGTTTTGCCTGGCCTCCCAACACCGTGCCAGGTTGGCGCGTAACCTGGCATGGTCACACTCTGTCGCGGCGCTGGCTCACCCTACTCTGGTAGGCTGCGCCCGGCCTGGATGGCAGTCCTCTCTCTCCAGTACCTGTAATGCGATGGTGGAGGCCCGCGGTTGCAACTCACTTCGACGCCTGGCGCGCCTGAGTCCCTGCGGGAACGTGCCCCTTCGATGCTGGCCAAGATCAATCATCCCGTGGTTCCCGGGGTTATCGCCTTCCTCGGCTGGCTGGGCTATGTCCTTGCCCGCTGGCAGGTATACGCCAAGGGTCATCTGAGCCTGTTCCTGGTGACCGGAACCACCTACACGCACCGGCACCAGCTGCCGCCTGGCCTGATGATCGGCGACCCGCACGCGGCCGGCTACGACGGCCAGTTCTACTACCGGCTGGCGCTCAACCCGTTCAACTGGAGCAAGACCGCTTACGGCATCACGATGGACCAGCCGTACCGGTACACCAGAATCGGCTATCCGTTCGTGTCCTGGCTCGGCTCGTTCGGCCAGCACGACCTCGTGCCGGCCTCGCTGCTGGCGGTCAACCTGCTCGCCGTGGCCGCGATGGCCGTGCTCGGCGCGATGTTCGCCCGCCAGTCCGGCCGCCATGCGCTGTGGGGGCTGTTGTTCGCCGCGTACTTCGGCCTGGCGATCAGCATGGGGCGGGACACCGCCGAGCCGCTCGCGGAGGCTTGCATGCTCGCCGGGCTGCTCACCTACCGGCGCGGCCGCTGGGCACTCAGCGCCGTCGCGTTCGCGTTCGGCGCGATAACCAGGGAGACGATCCTGTTCGCGCCGGCCGCCATCGCCGTCGTGCGGCTGGTCCAGATCGCGCGGCGCAAGGTCCGGCCTGGCCTTGCGGACCTCACCTGGCTGGTGCCGGCCGTCGCCTACGGACTGGACGAACTGTTCGCCCGGTTCGCGCTGAAGGGCGCGTTTCCGGTGGTGGCCGACAACAGCAGGAACCTTGCCACGCCGTTCACCGCGATGATCGACTCGGTCAGGACCGACGCGGCGAAGATCAGCTGGCAGGTCCTTGGCCAGTACGACATCGCGCTGCTCGAGTTCGCCACCCTGGCCGTGTTCATCCTGGCCGGGCTGGCGGTCATCACCGTGACCACCGCGCCGGTGCACGAGCGGATCGCGTTCGTGTTCTTCATCCTCGAGCTGGGCCTGCTGTCGAACCAGATCTGGGGCAGCACGTTCGGGGACGGCCGGTCGCTGATCGAGCCGTTCCTGTTCTCGCTCATCCTGCTGCTGGCAACCCCGAAGCGGTACCTGAACGCGTACTACCTGGGAGCGATCGCCGCGGTGGCCCTGCCGGCCCTAGCCGTCGTGGTCCGCCGCCGCGTCCTCTACATGTAGCCACCACAGGTAGCCGCGCCTTGCCGCGACAAAGCAGCCCGCCCACGCGAGACCGCGTAGCTGATGATGCTGACGGGCCGTGTGGCAAGACCTTCCGTGTTGCGTGCCGGGATACCCCCCGTGCTGGCGGCGGGCAATGCGCAGTTTGCGCTGGTTTGACCCTGGCGGATCGGACCCTACTGGCTTATTCCCTGGGCTTGCCCGGATCGCTGGCCGCCCCGGTAGGTCAGCGGCTGACGTCCGGGCTCGATCGCTCGATCGGCTCGATCGGCTCGATGGGCCCGCGATAACGTGGCAGTTTCCCGCTTCGTGGTAGCCGGCCCCTTGTTTACGAGGGTCAATCCACCACGAGGCGGTAATCTTCCACGTCGTTGACGGGCGTGCCGGTGCGGCCGT
>Ga0070714_100004945_pt1 | contig 10130 bp, 24 predicted proteins | sample LARL83metaG_FD_65450 | JGI IMG/M metagenome (GOLD analysis project Ga0070714, IMG submission 65450) | Corn, switchgrass and miscanthus rhizosphere microbial communities from Kellogg Biological Station, Michigan, USA - LAR L8-3 metaG | ecosystem: Host-associated > Plants > Roots > Rhizosphere ... | reverse complement strand
GTGGATGGCGAATCTGACATTTCGGACAGCGATCCGCGGCACTCCTGAAGTTGCTGGTCAGGGGCTCGTGACGGTCGATCAGCGGCTAGCGGTGGTCATCGGGGTCGTGGTGGTCACTGATGACCGTGGTAACCGGGTGTGACGGTCACCAGTCTCTTGCTTGCCTGCTGTTCGCGCCCTCTTCGCGTGCCGTGCTGGCCACTGCGTCCGCCATTGCAGCGTCCGCCTGCTCGCGTGTCATGCCGCGCCTGATGCGCAGGTTGTTCGCCTTCAAGCGCGCCAGCTGGCATGCCCTTGCGTCGCACACCTCGCGCCGCCCGCCGCCGCGCCGCTTGTTAGCCCACGTCACACCTGGCTTGCCGCAGTACCGGCAGGTGTAGTACGCGATCTCGGCAAGCGGCCAGCCGCCGACCGGCTCGCGCTCGCCTGACTCAACGGGACCGGGCTTGCGTGGCGGCTTAGGTCGCTGCGCCTTCGGTATCCAGCCTTGCGCTATGCGGCTGCGCTTGCGCATCTCGACGCCGCACGCGCGGCCGCAGGTCCGCTGGCTCGCGCCGTTCGGGTGGTAGTGCAGTCCGCACACCTCGCACATGCGGGCCGCGTAATGGTACGGCTTGCCGCAGATGCGGCACACTGTGTCGCGGCCGGCTGCGGCGATGGCCATGGGCTTCATCTGGTTGCGCAGCTTCGCGCCTGCGGCGCGGTTGCACGACGCGTGGGCGAGCACTGCCGGGCCATGGGTACCGCCGAGTACGCGGTCGATCACGTGGTCGCGGTCGAGCTTCTGCCAGCTGTACATCGGCTTGCCGCAGCGCCAGCATGGCTCGCCTTCGCGGAGCGCGGCCATCAGCCGCTTCTTGTCGGCTACGTGCTCGGTGCCTAGCCCGCGCTGGGTGGTGGTGCCGGTGAAGCGTGCCATGGTGTTTTTCTCCCGGGAACGCGAAAGCCCCCGCGCCAGGAGACACAGGGGCTTTCTGTCCGCCTTGATCAGGGGCGGATGGTGAACAGGTTAGAGCAGGACGGCTACTGAGCGGGCGGTGCCGCGATGGCTGCCACGCCCGCCACTGCGCCGGTGAGGTCGGCGGCGGCCTTGTCGAGGCCGCTGAGGTCGAGTGCGGGGTTGGCGGCCTTGAGGGCTGCGATCTCGGCCTGGATGGCGGCGTCTGCTGTGGCGAGGGCGGCGACGCCTGCCTCGATGGTGGTGACGTCGGCGTTGATGTCGTCTTGCTGTGACATGAGCACGTCCAGTTTGAGGTTGATGACGCGGAGCTGGGCAAGGATGGGCTGGGCCCAGGGACCGGCTGTCTCGGCGGGGCCTGTCACAGCAGGACGGCTATGCCGAGGGCGATGACGGCGACGGGGATTGCCCAGGCGAGCAGGACGGCGGCGAGGTGGGCGAGGTACACGAACAGGCAGAGCGCGGCGAGGATGACGGCGAGCAGGACGAGCAGCAGCTTGATGAGCGGGCGGTCCATGGTCACCCCCGGGAACGCGAGAGCCGGGCGGTCCTAGGGACACGTCCGGCTACTGTATGCGCCTAGAGTGGCATTCTTGTCAAGCACCCGTCAAGCACCAGCGGAAACATCTTTCAGGGCAGGCTCGGCCGTTCGTGGTAACCGAGTCTTCCTGAGTTCCTCAAGCTCAGCCTTGAGGTCGGCGATCTGCCGTTCCTGCCGGTCGAGGAGCTGCTGCGTGTACGTGTACTCAGGCCCGGGGTGACCGCCGTGGCCTTCTTCCGGGTGACCCGGCACGCCGCAGGTCGGGGAGCGCGGCGGGAGCGGGTCGGTGTACCAGCCTTCCGGCTTGCCGTCGATCATGGTCCAGGTGCCGCTGTTAGGCATCGCGTACCTCGGTTTCGTGCCGGTACATGAGCTCGTGGCCGAGCATCGCCTCCTGCATCGCGGGCGTCTTCGGGCAGTTCTCCGTGTGAGGGCCTAGCTGGCGGGTGCCGCAGCATTTCCTCGGCCCGTCGTCTTCCTCGCACGGCTCACGGGGGCCGGAGGTCAGGTCATCCATGGTCGTCATCCTCTCGCGTGGCGTACTTGGCTGTCAGGTGCCGCTGCACCCGCCCATGGTGGCGCTGCTCGTAGGAGCGCTGCGTCCATCAGAACAGCATTTCCGCATGCCTGGTGCCGATTAGCGGCCGGACGATCGCCTGCCGTCGCTCAAGGTTGTCAGCAACCATGCGCATGAGTTCAGGATTATCGTCGAGCAGGCCGATAGCCGTATTGCACTGATGGCACGCCATGCCGCGACGGCAATTTGCGCACGATGAGTTGGTGGGGCAGCAGCCATGGTCATGATCGATGAGGACTTGGCCGCGATCTTCGGATAGCGGCCGCCGACAGAGGTAGCACGCGCCGTTCTGCTCATCCCACATGGCCTGCCACTCCCACGGGCGCATCCCATGTCGCCTCCGCAGTCCCGCAGCCCATAGCGAGTCAGCGTTCGCCTTGCGATAGACCCGGTTCTTGGCGCTGATCATCTCGCGGTTGGCGACGTTGTACGCCTTGTGGTAAGCCAGCACCTTGTCGCGGTTCGCCTGATAGTGCATTTTCCGGCACTCTTTGCACCATCCCTGATGGCCGTCCTTTGCGTCACGGTTCTTTCCGAAGGAACTGTAGGACTTGGTTTGGCCGCACTTGCGGCAGCGTTTCATTCACGGTCCTCGCGGGTTGAGTAGCGCTGGACGAGGTGGCGCTTGATCCGGCCTGTCCGCCGGGCTTCGAATGATCTTTGAGCGTCGGCGAGCGAGTACCGGACGGGCCTAGTGCCGGTGCGCCGCCAGTTGTCGGCGGCTGCCCAGCGGCGGGCGGTGCGCGGGTGGACGGCGTAGACCTTCGCGAGGTCGGCCAGGCTCAGGTAAGGCTCTGGCATCGGTCACGTGGGTTCACAGCGCCGGATGGTGCCGTCGGGCTCTTGCCGGTACCAGTCGTCACTGCCCGGCGACCACGGTTCGTCATGGTCGCCTGCGGTCACTCGGTTCCCGGCCTTGGCGGCTTTGATGAGCTGCCGCCCGATGTACTCGGTGTAAGCAGGCGGGATTGCCTCGCGAGCCCCGTCGCGGGACATCCACCGAACGCCCATCTCCGCGCGCCAGGGCTCCTCTTGCGTGCTCCACTCGCCGCCGACAATCCCTGCCATCAGCACGCGGCTGCTCTGCCGGTAGGGGTTGAGCGGTCGCGTCGCGTGGTTGCAGCCTCGTGGGGCGGCAATTGGGAAGCTGGTCTCAAACAGGCGGTGGCGCCAGACGCGCAGCCCGAACATGGTTCCGCAAAGCTCGGTGCCGTACGCTCCGAACAGGTCGTCCTGCACGGGCAGCGGGGCACCTTCCACGTTCTCGATGACCCATGGCACTCCGCTGGCGATGAGCCTGTCGCGGATCGGGTCGATGAGCTGCGGATAGCCGCTGGCCTGATGGCGCAGGTTCTTGCTGTAGTCCTGGCACGGCGGGCTGGCGTGGATGGCGTCAAACCCGTCGAGCGGGTACGTCATCGCATCGGCCTGGACGAAACGGAACGGGTAGCGGGGCTGCGGCTCGATGTCCACGCCGAGCACGTCGAACCCGGCGCGGTGATAGCCCGTCGCCGCACCGCCTTCGCAGCAGAATAGGTCGAGCAGCAGGGGGCGGCTCACGTGGTCACCAGAGCCACTGATGCTTAGCCAGCCCGGTGCCGTTGCAGGCCGGGTCCGGGTGCAGCTCGCCGTCACAGCCAGGGGTGCAGCACTGGATAGGGTCGTCGCACTCAACCCAGACCTCGCCCTCGCAGTGGGTGCAGCGCGGGTCCTCGTCGCCGTCGTACGGGTCGTCGTCGATGTCCGGCGGATATCCCGCGTCCATGGCTGGCTCCTTCAGGCCAGTCGGGATCTGCCTGGGATCGATGTGCATCCACGGCTGCCCGCTCACCGCAGGCTCACGTTCCAGCCACGGCCTGACCCGCGCGTGTTCCTGCGGGCCGCCGCTGGAACGCTCTCCCGCATGACGTCGCGCATGGGGTTGGTGGCGATGGCCTGCCAGTCGGTGAGCTCGCAGTAGAACGCGTGCGCTACCTGGTAGGCGGCCGGGGGGGCGACGGGGCGCCACTGCCCGTGCCAGGTGCGCTCCACCGTCCACCGGCGTCCCGTGCGGCGCAGCCGGTAGTCGCCGCGTTCCTCGCCGAGCTCGCGGGGCGGCGGGCGCAGCAGCAGGTACGCGACGATCAGCAGGACGGCGGCCACGATGCAGGTCCCGGCCCCGTACCATGTGGCACCCATAAAGCGAACCAGTGAAAAAAGAAATGCCAGGTCAGCCATATGACCAGCACGAGCCACACGCCGAAGAACAGGAAGTGGGCCGCGTTCCACTGGCTCATCGGCTCGCGGGTCGTCGCGTGCAGGACGTGCCAGATCCAGTTCGACAGGGTGTTGTCGGTGCCCTTGCTGATCAGGGCGTAGATCTCCACGGCGAGGAACGACGCGACTGACGCGCCGAGCCACCATGGCCAGTACCACGCGCCCCAGGTAATCACGTTTTCCAGCCTTCCTGCTCGGTTGGCGAGCACCTCGGCCATTCACAGTCGGTCGTGGCTGACGGCGGGCAGTGCGCTGCGAGGCAGTCGAGTTCGCGCTCGTCGTCGGTGATCAGGTTGACCTCGCGGGACGGCTGGCGTTCCATGGTCATGCCGCCTGCCTTTCCGTCCGGTGCCGGACGATGACCTGCCCGAGCCGCAGCCACTGCGTCGTGTCCCACGTCCGCTCGCACGCCGAGCACCACACCAGCGACGGCCGCCGGTCCCGCTCGTCGACCGCGATCACCGCCCCCAGGCTCCCCGTCGCCTCGCAGGACGGGCACCAGTTCACGTCCGGCGGGATCGCTATCGCGGAGCGCGGCACGGGGTCAAGGACGCGGAGCGCCCCGCCGCGGCACCCGGCGACCGCGCCGGCCATGTCGCCCGCCCACGGCTGGAAGCTGATCCACTCCGCCTGCCCGGCGAGCCACCCGCACTGTGCGGCGACGGTCCGCACCGGGCAGATGCCGGGCTGCCGCTGGACCAGGACCCGCATCGTCCAGTGCTCGGCGTCGTGGCGGATCTGGGAGGCGGCCTCGGCGGCGGGCTCGTTGTAGGGCAGGCCGTCGCCGTCGCCGCCGCGCGGTCCTGCGGGGCGGCGCGGGTCGAGGGCCTCGGTGAGCGCGGCGTGGAGGGCGGGCAGGATCCGCAGGCCCGAGTGCATCCGCGACGTGCACGAGCGGCAGAGGACGGCGTGGGGCGCGGCGGGGACCGGCTCGTCGTCGTGGCGGGGCGCGGTGCAGGCGGCGGTCATGGTGCTTCCGCCTCTGGCGCGGGTGCAAGGACGGTGATCCTGGCGTGGTACGCGCCGGGCCTCGTCAAGGCCGGGCCGTAGCTCTTCATGACCAGGTAGTCGCGCCTGACCTCGAGCTGCGCGTTGCCGCCGAACGCCTTGCGCGCATCGGCGAGCGCGGCCTGCTCGATCTCGTCGGCGGTGTCGCCGTAGAAGTCGCCCGTAAATCCTCGCTGCGGCTCGGCGGTCCTGTCTTCCCCGCTCATTGCATGACCTGGTGCGGGCCGGTGTGACCGGTCTGCGGGATGCGCTGCGGCAGGGGCGCCTGAAGGGCGCGGGCTTCGTCCTCGAGCGCGTGGATGAAGTCGGCGACCGCTATGCACTGCGCGGGCGTGAGGGTCAGGCCGACGTGGCGGGCGGCGATGATCACGGCGAGCGGGTTGGCGCAGGCCTCGTGCTCGAGGTTGCGGGCTTCGCTCTCGACTGCGGCGAAGGCGGCTGAGACTGGGCTGTTCACGGTTCCTCCTGCTGGGATTGTTCGGATGATTCGGACGTGTCGTGGTGCCCGGTCATGTGGTGGAGGTGGCGGAGCGCGGCGTCCCAGTCGTCCTCGAGCCGCTCGCTGATGCTCACAGGTACCTCCGCAGTTCCTCGGGGACGGCGACGCCGGGGCTCTTGGCGTAGGCGCGGGCGAGGACGGTGCCGGAGACGCGGGCGTAGCGGCCTGAGCCGTTGTCGCCGAACCAGGCGAGGACTTCGGTGATGACATCGCGGAGCCTGGCGTTGTCGGCGGCGAGTGCCTCGCCGGGGCGCGGGGCCAGCCCGGGTGCGGGCTGCGGCTCCGGGTCCTCGCGCCATCCGCTCGGCAGGTCGATGGAGTCGGGCTCGTAGTAGGCCGCCGCGTCCGGCTCCCGCGCGCCGTTGTGCGCCCAGCAGGCCTCTGCGGCGAGCGCGTCTGTGTCGAAGTGGCCGATGAGCTGGTCGGCTTTCCAGTCGTCGCCGCCGGTGCGGGCGTAGACGTTGCGGGGCTGGCTGCGGCCCTGGCGCCACGGGGCGGCGAGGGTGCCCGCGTCCGGCTCCCGCGCGGCGAGGACGGCCTGCGCCTCGCGGATGATCTTGGCCCACGCGCGCAGGTCTTCCTGAACCTCGGTGTTGCGGCGCCCCATCCGCGTGTCGTCCATGTCGAACCAGTCGGCGAGCATGTCGAGCTTGGCCGTGTCGATCGCGGACAGGGAAACCGCCTGTCCCGCGCTCGCCTGCCCTGGCGCGCTCACCGTGCACCCGCCGCGTCGTCGGTGATCCACGCCGGCGACGGGCCGCCCTGTCCGCTGACGTGCGCCTGCAGGTCAGCCTTGCGCTGCATGTCCTCGTATGCTGCCTGGCTGATCGCCGAGTGAAGGCCGTCGGCGACCGGGCAGTACAACGGGTCGGGATGCTCGCTCATCCATACCCCGGGCGCCGACGGGCACGGGAGAAGGTCGGCTCCGCAACGGAAGCAGATCATCGGGCCGGGGGTCACAGCGTCGGCTCGCAGCGGTCGTAGTCGCCGTCTTCGGCGGCCATGTCGCGGGCGTGCTGCTCGTCCTCGCGATCCTGCTCTGCGCACGCCGTTGCGGCGCTCAGCGGCGGGTGCGGCGGCGTGGCGTCGACTTCGATGTAGTACGGGCCGTCGTCCTCAGGCATCGCGCCGAGCACGAAGATCGCGTCGATGGCATCGCCGGCCATCGTCTCGACGTCACGCCAGTCGGTCTGCGCGCTCACGTTGTCGCGGATGCTGCGGAGCGCCTGGACCGCGGTGACGAGCCGGGGCGTGCCGTCGTTCCCGCTGCCCGGCGGGACGTCGGCGGTCACACGTGCTCCCACGGGATGCCGAGCATGGTCAGCGCCTGCTCGATCAGGTCGGCGGGGTGCATCTCGAACACCGTGGCGTCAGCCGCCTCGTCGTAGACGCTCGTGCTGTCGTTATCGAGCATCAGCGGTGCGGTGACGGTCCCGGTTTTATATGCGCCGGCCAGTTCTTGAAGCGTCATTTCTTCACCTTTCCCTTTTCGTTGTAAGCCCGCCAGTCGTCGCGGACCCATTGCCTTTTCACGGTGAGCGTCACGTGTCCTGCCATTACCTGGAGGATGTAGCGGTTGAACCGTTCTTTGAGTTCGGTTTCGGTTCTGGCGGGGGGCGGCTTGCATTCGCGCCAGCCGTGGCCGGGCTCGTCGCAGCGGTAGCAGGTAATTACGATGAACATTTCGGGTTTCGCGATTCGGTCGGGCCTCGCGCGCAACCTTCCACGGTGACCACTGATCTACGGAACCCCGAGAGTTTGGCTTGGTTGTAAAACCCCCCGTAGGGGGGTTGCTTGGTATGCAGGAGTACACTCAGTGGACTCACTGGGACGCTATTAGGTCCACTCAGTGGACTCACCGGATCAGGCCGGACGGGCTCAGTGAGTACACTCAGTGGACTCTCTGGGGCAGTTATCCACAGGGTCAGGTGTCCGGCATATTCCAGTCCGGGTCCATCATCGGAATGCCGCTTATATCGTCCGGCCACGTTAGCCGGTACTCGTCGGGCCATTTCATCCGGCGGTTCGCCTCCTTGTACCGCCATATGAATCCCCATTCCCTTATCTGCTCCAAAGCGGCGGCAGCGGTCGATTTCGAGCCGATCCCCGTGACGCGCATCAATAGCGGGTAGCCGGGCCGGATATTCGCCCCGTCGCCGTAGTCCGCCCAAGTCAATAGAGCGAATCCGGTCAGCTTCACCGAGGGGGCCGCGATTACCCGTGCCCACGTGCGCGTCCACTCGTGCGGCTTCGCGATCCGCAGGCCCGGCGGCGGGTCGGGCACGTCCTCCTTGCGCACTCACGTTGTCCTGTCTCCCTGGTAGTCCGATAGAGGCGTGCTGCGCCGCCGCGACATGGCTTCGATCGCCTGGTCGAGCACGACGAGCGGCACGAAGATGCACTCGCTTTCCCAGGAGCGCGAGTCCTGGGTGTCGGTCCGGTACTGGCTGCCCCAGTCGCCGTGGTTCCTGCGGAACGTCTCGCGCAGCAGGGGAAGCGGCCGGACGTAAGCGAAGTCATGGTCGGCCCGGTCAAAGGTGAACAGGATGAGGTCGATTTCCTTCGCCTCGTCCAGTGCCCAGCCGGTCCGGCCGCGAGCAGTGCCGTACTTGCCGCCCGGCTTGACGCTCCAGGTCTCCAGGGCAACCTCCGGGCCCGCTCTCCAGAAGCGGCGGCAGCCCTTGTCGCGGGCTTTTGCGTCCACGCGCAGCCGCGCGCCGCGCCGCAGCTCGATCACGTAGTCGGTCCCGGCGCGGTCCTCGTCCACGTCGGTCTTGGTGACGCTGACGGCCTTCGGGAACATGGCGTGCAGCGTCTCTATGTCCGAGTCCTGCCGGCGCGCCTTGCTGAACGCCAGCCGCTCGTCGAAGTCGTATCCGGTGCTCACGCCTCGGCTCCCCACGCTGCCCAGCCGGGGCGTGCCGAGCGACTGAACATCTCCAGCCACGGGCCGGGGCTGCATTCCTCGACCAGCTCGTAGAAGGCGTCAGGCTTGGCGCTGTGGCCGCCACCGCGCGGGGCGGTGAAGCAGGTGCCCCGGTCGCGGCGCAGCAGCGGGAGGCTGCCGCGCACGCCGAACAGGACGTGCTCGGTCTGGCCCCGGTAGTAGTTGCCCATCCCGAAGTGGGGTTTGCACCAGGTGAGCATGGTGACGTAGCGGAATCCCCACGCCTCAAGCAGCGCGAACCCCTTGGGCAGGCTCCGGTTGGTGATCCACAGGTACAGGTGGGCGTTAGCGTCGGCATGGTCGCCAACTGGGAGCGCGAGCAGTTCAGCAAAGGTCATCGTGCCGTAAACCGGCCGGGCGCGGCCGAACTGGTCGGCGTCACCTTCATCGCCCCAGTCCCACGGCGGGTCAATCGCAATGGCCTGGTAACGCATTTCCGGGGCGACTTCCAGGATCGGCGTTGTCTCAATTAGCGCGCGGTTCTCAGCCCGCTTCTGCTCACGGGCGCGCTCCTTTAGCTGACGCTCCGCAGCATCAAGCGCAAGCGACCCTGACTTGACCTGTTCGGCCAGGTCGGGAGCCTCGCGCTCGACACGCTTGGCCTGAGAAACGCCCCGCCCGGAAGCATTTACAACCTTCGCCGCACGTTCGCGGGATTCGTTTTGGCGAGCAGGAAACTCCGGCAGATCTGCCGGAGTTTTATTACTCTCAGTTACTCCGCCAATCGGCCTTCCAACTTTTGATTCGGACGCGTATAGCTTCTCGATTTCCAGCGCCAGGAATGCGCGCTGTCCCGCGTTCAGGTGGCGTCGCTTCTCGTTCGCCGAGATGCTGAACGCGATCGGGTCGTCGCCACGGTAAGCCTGCGTGCGGATCGGCACGTCGGCTATCTGGCACGCCCTGGCGCGGTTGCGCCCGTCGAGCAGGACCGTGCCGCGCTCGGGGTCATCCCAGAGCCATACAGGCTGGTGCAGGCCGTGCCGCTTGATGTCGTCGGCCAGGTCGTGCAGCTCGTCGTCGGCAAGCAGCGGGAACAGCTCTGCGGCCGGGTGGACTGGCCATGGAAGCGCGCTCACGTCGCCCTCGTCTCGGTCGACGTCGCGTGCCCCGGCGGCCGGGTGGTGTGCCGTTCCGCCGCCTTGTCGACGTCCGCCCACAGGCCTGCCGCCGTCCAGGTGCACCCCGGGTGCAGGCAGCGGGCGGTCGTCGTGAGCTGCGGGCTACCCACGGTTCACCGGCTTGAGCCCGGCCTTGGCCAGCTCGGCCTTGTACAGGGCCGCCAGCTCTTCCGGGTGCCTGCGGCCGAGCTCGCGGAGCGCGGCGCTCTTGGCCTTGGAGCGCTTC
>Ga0070714_100004942_pt1 | contig 10133 bp, 5 predicted proteins | sample LARL83metaG_FD_65450 | JGI IMG/M metagenome (GOLD analysis project Ga0070714, IMG submission 65450) | Corn, switchgrass and miscanthus rhizosphere microbial communities from Kellogg Biological Station, Michigan, USA - LAR L8-3 metaG | ecosystem: Host-associated > Plants > Roots > Rhizosphere ... | reverse complement strand
ACCTTCGCATGGCGTCCGACCCGGACGCCCGGCATCAGGATGCATTGCTCGATGTGACAGAAGCTGTGCACGCGCACGTTGGGGCAGAGCACGCTGCCCGACACGGTGCTGCCCGAGACGATGCACCCTGGAGAGATCACCGAATCGAGCGCCTGACCGCAGCGGCGCCCCTCTTCGGCGAACACGAATTTCGCCGGCGGCGCCTGCGGCTGGTACGTGCGCAGCGGCCACTCCGGATCGTAGAGATTGAACTCCGGGTTCACCTGGCAGAGATCCATGTTCGCTTCGAAGTACGCGTCGAGCGTGCCGATGTCGCGCCAGTATTTGGACGCTTTCTTGTTCTCGTCGTAGAAGCGGTAGGCGTAGACCGGCGCCTGCTGGATCAATGCCGGAATGATGTCCCTGCCGAAATCGTGCGTCGTCGCCTGGGTCGCGTCGCGCTCGAGAGCGTGGACCAGGACGTCGGTGTCGAAGACGTAGATGCCCATCGAGGCGAGCGTGAAGTCGGGTGAGCCCGGAATGCTCGGCGGGTTCTCGGGCTTTTCCTGAAAATCGGTAATGCGCTCCTGCTCGTCGATGGCCACGATGCCGAAACGGCTCGCCTCGGTCGTCGGCACTTCGATCGCCGCCACGGTGACGGCGGCGCGTCGCTCCTGATGCGTGCGCAGCATGCGGCCGTAATCCATCTTGTAGACATGGTCGCCCGACAGCACGACGAGGTAGCGCGGGTTCTCGCGCATGATCGAGTAGAGGTTCTGATAGACGGCGTCGGCCGTCCCCTGATACCAGTGCTCGCCGACGCGCTTCTGTGGCGGCAGGATCTCGACGAACTCGCCGAGCTCTTCCGAGACGATGTTCCAGCCCATGCGGATGTGGCGGTTCAACGAGAGCGACTTGTACTGCGTGGCGATGAACACGCGGCGCAGGCCCGAGTTGATGCAGTTGCTCAGGGAGAAGTCGATGATGCGGTACGGTCCGCCGAAATAGACTGCCGGCTTCGCGCGCTCCTTCGTGAGCGGGAACAGGCGTTCGCCCGCGCCTCCTGCGAGCACGATGACGAGGCTGTCGTCGAGGAGCGTCGGCATCCAGTGATGGCCGGTTAACTCTTCCGCAGCACGACACGCGCCGGGGCACCGTCAGCCCCGACGACGCGCAGCGGGAGGCAGATCATGTCGTAGACCGCCGGCTCGACGTCGATGAGATTCAGGCCCTCGATGACGATCGTGCCGGCGCCGAGGAGCGTGTGGTGCGCGGGCGCGCCAGGCGTCTTGAACACCTCGACGGACAGGTAGTCGACCCCCACGACCTTGATGCCGTGTTCGACGAGGTACTTCGCGCCCGACTCGGTGACGCCGACGAAGTCTTTCTGGAACTCTGCAGTTCCCCACAGCCGCGAATTGTGCGTCTTGATGAGCACGCGCACGTCTTCGCTGAGGTGCGCCGCGGCGAGATCCTCGGCGGCAATAGCCTTGCGTGACGTCACCTCGATGACCCGCGTGCGCCCGCACAGCATTTCGAGCGGCAGCGCGTCGACGCCGATGCCGCTGTCGAAGAAGTGCCGCGGCGCATCGACGTGCGTGCCTGCATGCACGCTCAGGTGGATCGTGGAAACGTTCGAGCTGTCGCCGCTGGCGATGCGCTTGACCGCTTCGAGACTGAAGGGCGTGTTCCCTGGATAGGTGGGGAGACTGGTGTCGAGCGCCACAGACACGTCTATGAGCTTCATGGGCGGACGAAATTCGGATCATAGCACACGCCCCGCGCTCCCAAAGGCCCTGAAGTGCTGGTGGCAGAAGGGTTTGACTTGTGTAGGAGGGGGCGCCTATGATGGGCTGTTCAAATTGGCCTTTTACGGTGGGGGAGTAGGCCTCATGTTCAGTCGGCGTCGCGCAATTATTCTCAGTTTGGCAATGCCGTTGGTCTGCTCGACGCTCCTTCTCGCGCAGAAAAACGACAAGAAACAGGACGAGGCGCAGAAAAAAGAAATCCAGAACGTCGTCAAGCTCGTGGACGACGTGGCGGCGGGGCAACCCGCGCCGAACGATCTCTCGCTCGCGTGGAGCCGTGAAGATTTTCTGAAGGCCCAGGGCAACAAAGAGTACGTGCCGTTCACCGTGACGATCGACCCATCGAAAGTAAGCGGCGGCACGGTCGCCTTCTACTGGCGCGTCGTTGCCAAGACTGCTGGAACGCCGGCCGCGGCGCCGGCGGCGCCCGCCAAAAACGACAAGGACAAGAAGGACGAGAAGGGCAGGAAGTCCGACTACGCCTACGAGGACATTACGTTTGTTCCCGTGACGGCGGGCCAGAACCCGACCCGCATCAGCCGATCGTTCACCGTTCCCGCCGGCAGCTACGACGTATTCGTCGTCGTCAAGGAGCCGACGCAGGACAAGGCGCCGAAAGGCGCGCCGCCGCCGAAGGCCTCCCTGCTGAAGCAGTCGATCAACGTCCCCGACTTCTGGAATGGCGAACTGGCGACGAGCTCGGTCATCGTGGCGCAGCGCATCGATCCGCTTCCGGCGCCGCTCACGCCGCAGCAGCAGGCCGATCGGCCGTACGCGCTCGGCACTATGGAGATCGTCCCGGCCCCCGACACGAAGTTCACGAAGAAGTCGGAGCTCTCGACCTTCATGCTGATCTACAACCCGAAGACCGACGCGGCGAACAAGCCCGACGTGACCGTGGAGTACAACTTCTACACGAAGGCCGCGGGCGCCGAGAAGTTCTTCAACCACACGAGCCCGCAAAACCTGAACGCGCAGACGCTGCCGCCGCAATTCGATCTGTCGGCCGGCCATCAGCTTCAGAGCGGCCAGGCGGTCCCGTTGGCGAGCTTTCCCGAAGGGGACTATCGGCTGGAAATCAAGGTCACGGACAAGATCGCGAACAAGTCGCTGACCAAAGACGTGGAATTCAGCGTCAGCGCGTCCTGATCGTCGTACGGGGCGCGCTGCCGGACGAGTAAGGCAGACACATGAGAACCAGATCCAGATCGATCGCAACGGCGTTGGTCGGCGGCCTGGGTTTTCTCTGCGTCCCCGCAGGTGCGCACGCGCAGATCGCGCAGCCGCTCGGCCGCATCGCGTCGATCGCCCCCGGATCGATTCTCGGCGTCGTGCAGGACGAGCGGGGGGCTCCCGTTTCGGGCGCGATGGTTTCGGCGCTCGGCGCCTCGACCGCGTTCGTCTTCACCGATCGCGCCGGCCGATTCGAGATGCGGACGCTGTCGCCGGGGCCGTACCTGGTCCGCGCGCATCTCGCCGGCTACGTCACCTCGCGCGGTCAGATTATCGAAGTGCGCGCGAGTGTCAGCACGTCCTCGTCGATCGCGCTCCGCCATGCCGCGTCGGCCGCCAATAGCAGCGGTCCGTATCCGGTGCTCGCCGCCGGCGTGGGCGTGGACGGCAACGCGCCGCCCGACGACGGCGCGATCGGCACGTCGGGCAGCCTGCCAAACGACGATCACGGCGAGACCGCCTGGCGGATCCGCCATGCCCGCCGCGGGATCCTGAAAGACGCGATCGTGCCAGTCGACGCGTTCGGCGACAGCGACGCCGTCGCGGCGAACGGTTTCGGTGGAAGCGTGCTCGGATGGGTGACCGATTCGCCCGCCCGCCTGGCGAACAACTTCTTCTCGGGCACGGCGCTTTCCGGCCAGTTCAACCTGCTGACGACGAGCTCGTTTGAAACGCCTCAGCAGCTCTTTTCGACCGACAGCTTTGCCCGAAGTGTCGCCTATGTATCGATTGGCGCACCCGTCGACCACGCGGACTGGACCGTACGCGGGGCGATGACGCAGGGCGATAACGCCTCGTGGATTGTCGCGGGCGAGTACACGACGCATTCGCCGGCGCGGCACCGTTACGACCTCGGCCTCTCGTATGCCACGCAGCGTTTCGACGGAAGCGATCCAGTCGCCCTGAAGGTCAACGACGGAGGCCGCGACGCCGGCACCGTCTACGGGTTCGACACGTACGCCCTGACGCCAGAGGTCGCGCTCACCTACGGCGCGCGCTACGCGCACTACGATTATCTCGAGCACCGCAACCTTCTCAGCCCCCGCGTCGAAGTCGCCTTTTCTCCGGCGGCGCACTTCCGCCTGAACGCGCTCGTCTCGGAGCGCGCCAGCGCGCCCGGCGCCGAGGATTTCCTCGAAGCGACCGACACGGCGCTCCTGTTGCCGCCCGAGCGGACCTTCTCATCGCTCAACCCAGGGAGCCCGCTTCACGCGGAGCTGACGACGCACGCCGAGGTCAAGGCCGAGCGCGACATCGCGAACTCGACGGTGTCGGTGAAGGTGTTCCACCAGCGCGTCGCCGACCAGTTGGTCACGATGTTCGGCGTCGAGATGCCCGGTCTGCCCGGCGCAGACCTCGGCCACTATTTCCTCGCCAACACGGGTGATGTGAACGCCACGGGATTCGGCGCCGGATTCCGCACGGTGCTGGGCGGCCACGTGCACGGCTCGATCGCGTACACGGAAACGACCGCGAACTGGATGCCGACGAGCAACGTCGCGTACTTGATGCTGATGGCGCCGTCGACCCTCACGCTCGAGTCCCAGCGGATTCACGACGTCACCACGGCGCTCGAGGGCGAAGTGCCCGCGACGTCCACCAAGGTGATGGTCCTTTACCGTCTCAGCAACGCCTTCGCCCGCCCGTTCTCCGGGCAGCCGGGCGGCGACGGCCCGGCGGTCGACAGCCGTTTCGCCGTGCAGGTGCGGCAGTCGCTGCCGTTCATGGACTTCAGCGCCGCCAAGTGGGAAATGCTCCTGGCAGTCCGCAACTTCTTCCACGATCCGTCGGTGGACCAATCGGTGTACGACGAGCTGCTCGTGGTCCGGCCACCGAAGCGGATCGTCGGCGGGCTCACACTGCATTTCTAGACGTCACACGCTTCGATCCATAATATTGAACGCCGCTCCGGTGATTTGAAGCCGGAGTATTTCCGTGTCGTTCGTGTCGTCTGAAACCTCAGATTTCCAGCCACTTAGGTGCGATTTCGGCCCATGATCCAAGGGAATGCGCCTTGCTGTGTCGACGACGAGCCAAGTCTTGGTGCATCTTTCGGCCAGATGACTGATTCCTCGCAAATTCCGTCGTCGTCCGACAGCGCGCTGCTCACCTGGGGCCGCTCCGCCCTCGCGGCGCTCGTCGTGCTCGTGCTGATGGGGCTCGGCATCGCGAACATTGCGCGGTACTCGGGCTGGAACGAAGTCGAGGACGGCGTCTACTGGGGCCCCACGGCGGAAGGGGTCAGTGCGATCGAAGTGGCGCCCGGCTCGCCGGCCGCTGCGGCCGGTATCGCACGTGGCGACGTGCTGCTGGCTGTGAACGGCGCGCCGGTCGAGAGTCCATCGGACGTGGTCGACGCGCTCCACCGCGGCCACGAAGGAACAAAGCTCACATATACGCTCGTCCGGCTGAAGACCCGGCAGGCGCTGACGGTCGCGTTGACCGCGGCGCCGCGCGGCAGCTCGCTTTACTACGTGCTGGCCGCCGTCGGGCTGTTCACGCTGCTCGTCGGCGCGTCCGTGCGGCTGCGCCGGCCGCGCGACCAGGCGACGCTCCATTTCTTCTGGCTGTGCGTCGCGTTCTTCGGGGCGTTCACCTTCTCCTTCACCGGTCCGCTGGACAGGATCGACTGGATCTTCTACTGGGGCGACGCGGTCGCGACGGTGCTGCTGCCGCCGCTGCTGCTGCATTTCACGATGGTGTTTCCGGAGCGGCCTCTGTCGGGGCCGGAGCCGGAGTCCAAGGTCCTCGTCCCGTTGATCTATCTGCCGGCCCTCGTCCTCGGCGCCGTGCGCATCGTCGCCGTCGCCCGCGGCGCGGCGAACGGGCCGCTGTTCTCGCGCACGATCGATCTCGTCGATCGCGCGGAGGCGGTTTATCTGTTTGTCTGCGCCGTCGCGGCGATCGTCGTGCTCGTCCGCGCGTTTCGCGATCTCACCCTGCTCACCGCGCGCCGGCAGCTGCGGTGGATCGCCTGGGGCACGGGGCTCGGCGTGGGGCCGTTCGCGTTTGGTTACGCGCTTCCCTGGGCTTTCGGCGCCAATCCGCCGCTCGCGCTCCAGCTCACGGCGATCCCGCTCGGGCTGCTGCCGCTCACCTTCGCGTCGGCTATCGTGCGCTACCGGCTGCGCGACGTCGAGGTCATCATCAAGCGGGGGCTCGCATACACCGCTTTTCTCGCGGCGAGCGCCGTGTTGTACGCGGCGCTGCTCAAGCTGACGACATTCGCGTTCGCGAGGGACGCCGACGAGCACACCTGGGTCGTGGCGCTGCTCGCGACGATCGTCGTCGTGCTGCTGGCGCAGCCCGTGAAGGACGCCGTTCAGAACGCGCTCGATCGCGTGTTCTATCGCGACCGTTACGACTATCGTCGCGCCCTCGTGGGCTTCGCGCGCGATCTGAACAGCGACCTCGACGTCGTCCGGCTCAGTCAAAGGCTCGTCACGCGCATCGTGGAGACGCTCGTGGTCGATCGGATGGCCCTGATGCTGGTCGACGAGCGGACGGGCGACTTCAGCTCGATCGGCGATTTCGGCTTCGTCTCGCGGGTGCCGAAGCTGCCGCGCGGCACGTCGATGATGGGCCGCCTGAACGCGGGCCGCACCGTCGCGCTCGACGATCCGATCGCGGCCGCGCGGTTCGCCGCAGAAGAGGTCGAGTTCTGGCGCGACGTCGGGATCTATTACTTCGTTCCCTGCGTCTTTGAAGGAAGCACCATTGCGGTCCTCGCCCTCGGGCGCAAGGACTCGGATGAGCCGTTCAACAGCGAGGACCTTGCGCTCTTGACGGCCGTCGCCGGTCAGGTCGCCACGGCGATCGAAAACGGCCGTCTCTATCGGCAGCTGCACCTCAAGGCCGAGGAACTCGGGCGGATGCGCGAGTTCAACGAGAACATCCTCGAGTCGCTCGAGGACGGTCTCGTCGTATTCGACGAGCACGAGCGGATCGTGCGCTGGAACCGGGCGCTCGAAGGGTTCTACGGCCTCACCAGCGCGGCGGCGGTGTCGCGTACGCTTGGCGAGGTGTTCGACGCGCCGTTTGTCGAAGCGCTTCGCGCCGCGAGGGAAGATCATCCGTACGGCGCGACGCTGTCGAGAGTTCCGCTGAACGCGCGCGTCGCCGGCGATGCCGCGTCAGGGTCGGAGCCGGTGCAGCTCCTGGTGAACGCAACCGAGGTGCCGCTGCAGACGCCGGTCGACAACGGATCGGTGGTGGTCGGCACGATCCTGCTCATCGAAAACATCACGGCCCGTGTGAGGCTGGAAGAGCAATTGCAGATTTCCGAGAAGATGGCGTCGATCGGGTTGCTGGCGGCCGGCGTGGCGCACGAGGTCAACACGCCGCTCACCGGAATCTCGAGCTTTACCCAGATGCTGCTCGACGGGGCCGATCCGTCCGACCCGCGGACGGTCCTGCTCGAGAAGATCGAGCGTCAGACGTTCCGCGCCGCGAAGATCGTCAACGGGCTGTTGAATCTGTCGCGGCCGGGCCCGACGGGGAGCGACCGCACCCACACCGATTTGAACGCGGTCATCACCGACGTCGTGTCGCTGCTCGAGCACCAGTTCGAGGTCGGCAGCGTCAAGGTCCGGCGCGACCTGTCGCCGGCGCCGGTCACCGTGCGGGGCATCGAGCACCAGCTGCAGCAGGTGTTCCTCAACCTGTTCCTGAACGCGCGCGACGCGATGCCGAGCGGCGGCTGGCTGTCGGTGACGACGCGAGTGGAAGGCGGCCGGGCGATCGCGGAAGTCGCCGACACCGGTTCCGGCATTCCGCCCGAGCAGCTCTCGCGCATCTACGATCCGTTCTTCACGACGAAAGCCATCGGCCGGGGCACGGGCCTCGGCCTGTCGATTACCTACGGCATCGTGCGCGAGCACGACGGCCAGATTCATGTGGACAGCGCGGTGGGGCAGGGCACGCGATTCACGGTCGATCTGCCGCTCGCCGCGGCGGCCGCGGCAGCGCCGAAAACCAGCAGCGCCGGGCTATAACCAATGGCTACTTCACGAAACGGCACGATCCTCGTCGTCGACGACGAAGAGATCATGCGCGAGATCCTCGAAACGCTCCTCACGCGCGAAGGCTACGACGTGCGGCTCGCGTCGTCGGGCGCCGAAGGGCTCGAGCTCGCCCGCGCGCTGCCGTTCGACGCCGCGATCGTCGACATCATGATGCCCGGGCTCGACGGCATCGCCACGCTCGACGAGCTCAAGCGGATCGACGAGGACCTCGCGGTCATCATCATCACGGCGTTCGCCTCGGTCGAGAGCGCCATCTCGGCGATGAAGAGCGGCGCGTTCGACTACATCACCAAGCCGTTCAAGAACGACGAGGTGCTGGTCGTCGTGCGCAACGCGATGGAGCGCCGGCGCCTGCTGCACGAGAACCGCAACCTGCGCCAGAACATCCAGGAGCGCTATCACAAGTTCGCGAACATCATCGGACGCAGCCCGCGCATGCGGCAGGTCTTCGACCTGATCATCCAGGCCGCGCCGAGCCGCTCGACGATTCTCATCCAGGGCGAGAGCGGCACCGGCAAGGAGCTGGTCGCGCGCGCCATTCACGCGAACTCGTCGCGCTCGGACAAGTCGTTCGTCACGGTGAACTCCGGCAATCTGCCGCCCGATCTCCTGGAATCGACGCTCTTCGGCCACGTGAAGGGCGCGTTCACCGGCGCCGTGTACCCCAAGAAGGGGATGTTCGACCTCGCCGACAAGGGCAGCATCTTCTTCGACGAAATCGGGAATGTTCCGCTCGAGACGCAGGCCAAGCTGCTGCGCGTGATCCAGGAGCGCGACTTCATGCGCCTCGGCGGCATGGAGACCATCAAGGTCGACGTCCGGATCATCGCCGCCACCAACGTCGATCTGCGGCAGATGATGGAGGAGGGGAAGTTCCGCGAGGACCTGTTCTACCGCCTCCACGTCATCTCGATTCAGCTGCCGCCGCTCCGCGATCGCAAGGACGACATCCCGCTGCTCGCGCACCATTTCCTCGAGAAGTACGGCGAGGAGAACCGGAAGGGCGGCCTGGAGATCGCGCCGGACGCGCTCGATCTGCTCACCGACTACGACTGGCCGGGCAACGTGCGCGAGCTGGAGAACGTCATCGAGCGCGCGGTGGTGCTCAGCTCGGGCCCGCGGATCGGCGTCGAGTTGATTCCCGAGCACGTGCGCAAGGCGCCCAACTTCCAGGTGCCGCAGTTCGTCGTGCCGCCGGAGGGCATTTCGTTCAAGGACGTCATCACCGACTTCGAGAAGCGGCTGATCGAATCGACGCTCGAAGCGGCCGGCGGCGTGCAGAAGCGCGCCGCGGAACTGCTGCACATCAAGCCGACGACGCTGAACGAGATGATCAAGCGGTACGAGATCCGGCCGCGCCGCAAGCGGAACGGCGGCAGCGACGCGGTGCCGCCGGCGGCCGGCGGCGTCGGCCCCGATCCGCGCCGCGAAGCCTCGGCCGTCGTCGGCCCGTTGACGCCGGCCGCCGCGTTCGAAGAGAAGTAACGAGCCCCGGCCGGCTGCCCGTCAGCGCGCCCCGCGGAGCTTCGCGAACAGCCGCTCGTACTTGCCGATGACGACGTCCCACCGGTAATTGCGCCGCACGTACTCGCGGCCGTTTCTGCCGAGCGCCTGGCGCAGCCGCTCGTCCCGCAGCAGCAGCCGCAGGCATTCGACGAATTCGTCGCGGTCCGCATAATACAGCCCGCCGTTGCTGCGCACGCAGTGCTCCACCAGCACCGCGCTCCGCGCGTTCACCAGCACCGGCGTGCCGACCGAGAAGGCTTCGAGCGCCAGCAGCGAGAGGCTCTCGTAAGGCGACGGCACGACGACGACCGTCGCCGCTTCGAGCGCCTGAAGCCGTTCGCGATCGTTCAGCAGTCCCGCGAACTTGATGAACGGCTCTTCCGGCAGCGACATCAGCTTCGCGCCCATCAGGGCGAGCGTCGCGTCGCCGCCGTCTTTGACGTACTCGCTGAAGTAATGAATGAGCTCCTCGCAGCCCTTCCCCGGATCGATCCGGCCGCCGTAGAGCACGATCGGTCCGTACAACCGGTGGCGGCGGCGGAAGACGGCGCCGCGCGCGGTGAGGTGCGACGGGAACTCGCGC
>Ga0070714_100004941_pt1 | contig 10135 bp, 6 predicted proteins | sample LARL83metaG_FD_65450 | JGI IMG/M metagenome (GOLD analysis project Ga0070714, IMG submission 65450) | Corn, switchgrass and miscanthus rhizosphere microbial communities from Kellogg Biological Station, Michigan, USA - LAR L8-3 metaG | ecosystem: Host-associated > Plants > Roots > Rhizosphere ... | reverse complement strand
TTTTCTCCTGGCCCGCGGCCCTAGGGGCCCAGGTCCCGTCGGGTCACGCGAAGCAGCGCGGCTCTGGCCGCCGCGGGCGGAACTGCCCCCGGGGGAGCACTCGTCCGGGGGGCGCTCCCCCGGGGGACATCAGTGGGCGGCTTCGGCCCAGCTCCGGCCGGTGCCGGTGGATACCTCGAGCGGGACGCGCAGGTGAGTGGCGCCGCCCATCTCGGCCTTGACCAGGGCGGTCAGCGCGTCGAGCTCACCCGGTGCCGCCTCGAAGATCAGCTCGTCGTGCACCTGGAGGAGCATCCGGGACTTCAGGCCCGCGGACTTCAGCGCGGCGGCGACCCGGAGCATCGCCACCTTGATCACGTCGGCGGCCGAGCCCTGGATCGGCGCGTTGAGCGCCATCCGCTCGGCCATCTCGCGGCGCTGCCGGTTGTCCGAGGTGAGGTCGGGCAGGTAACGGCGGCGGCCCATGATCGTGGAGGTGTAGCCGTCGAGCCGGGCCTGGGCGACGATCGACTGCAGGTAGTCGCGGACGCCGCCGAACTCCGTGAAGTAGTCGTCCATCAGGCCGCGCGCCTCCTCGACGGAGATGCGGAGCTGGTTCGAGAGGCCGAACGCGGACAGGCCGTAGGCGAGCCCGTAGTTCATCGCCTTGATCTTGGCCCGCTGCTCGGGCGTCACCGTATGCGGGTCGACGCCGAACACCCGGGACGCGGTCGCCGCGTGGAAGTCGTGACCCGACTCGAACGCCGCCATCAGCGCCTCGTCGCCGGACAGGTCGGCCATGATGCGCAGCTCGATCTGCGAGTAGTCGGCGGTGAGCAGCGTCTCGTAGCCGGGCCCGACGATGAAGCCCTCGCGGATGCGGCGGCCTTCCTCGGTGCGGATCGGGATGTTCTGCAGGTTCGGGTCCTGGGACGAGAGCCGGCCGGTCGCGGCGATCGTCTGGTTGAACGTCGTGTGGATGCGGCCGTCGTCTTTGTCGGTCGCCAGCAGCAGGATGTCCACGAACTGCTTGAGCTTGGTGACGTCCCGGTGGCGCATGATGTGCGCGAGGACCTCAACGTCGGGGTGAGCCGCAAGCAGGTTGGTGAGTGCCTCGGAGTCCGTCGTGTAGCCGGTCTTGATCCGCTTGGTCTTGGGCAGGTCGAGCTCCTCGAACAGGACCTGCTGCAGCTGCTTCGGCGAGCCGAGGTTGAACTCGTGGCCGACGACCGCGTACGCCGCCTGCTCGGCCGCCTTTACGTCCGCCTGCAGGATCGCGGACCTCTCCGCGAAGAGCTCGGTGTCGGCCGCGATCCCGGTCCGCTCCATCTCCGCGAGGACGGTGACGAGCGGCAGCTCGATCTCGTTCAGCAGCCGGGTGGCGCCGCGCGTCTCCAAGTCCGCGTCGAGCGCGGCGGCGAGGTCGAGCGCCGCCCGGGCGCGCAGCACGAGCGCGAGCGCGGCCTCCTCCTCACCCGAGCCGTCCAGGGTGAGCTGCACGTTGTCACCGGAGGTTTCGCCCAGCTCCTTGCCGAGGTAGCGCAGCGAGAGGTCGGCCAGGTCGAACGTCCGCTGGCCGGGCAGCGCGAGGTAGGCGGCCAGCGCGGTATCGGACGTGAGTCCATGCAGAACGAAGCCGTGCGATGCCAGCGCGTGCATTGGTCCCTTGGCGTCGTGCATCGCCTTGGGGTGACCCTCCGACGCCAGCCACTCCCCCAGGGCACGCTCGTCGTCGGGGGTGAGGGCGACCGGGTCGAGGTAGGCGCCCGTGCCATCGGGCGCGGCGATCGCGATGCCGGTCACCCGGCCCTTGCCGCCCAGCCATTGGCCGTCGAGAGCAAGCCCCGTCCGTTCGGGCGATGCGTGTTCTGCCAGCCAGCCGGCGACCTCCTCGGGACCGAGAACGGATGCGTCGACCTCGAATGCCGTCGGCTTCGCGCTGGCGGGGGACGCGGGGGCGGCGCCGGCCACCTTGGCCACGCCGGGCAGGCCGTCGGGGAAGTTCTCGTAGAGACGGGTGCGCAGCACGGTGAACTGCAGGGTGTCGAAGAGCTGGTGGATGGTCTCGCGGTTCCACGGCTCCGGGGTGAGGTCGGCCGGGGTCGCGCCGACGACCTGCGCGGGCAGGTCGCGGAGCAGCGTGGTGAGCTCGCGGTTGTTCAGCACGTTGCCCAGGTGCTCGCGCAGCGCGTCGCCCGCCTTGCCCTTTACCTCGCCGACCTGGTTGACCAGGTTCTCCAGCGAGCCGAAGTCAGTGATCCATTTCGTCGCGGTCTTCTCGCCGACGCCGGGGATGGACGGCAGGTTGTCGCTCGGGTCCCCGCGCAGCGCCGCGAAGTCCGGGTACTGGGCGGGGGTGAGCCCGTACTTCTCCAGCAGGCTTTCTGGGTCGTATCGCTTCATCTCCGACACGCCGCGGCTGGGGTAGAGCACCGTGGTCTTGTCGGAGATGAGCTGGAACGTGTCGCGGTCACCGCTGACGATGAGGACGTTGTCGCCGTCTTGCTCGGCCTGCGTGGCGAGGGTGGCGATGATGTCGTCGGCCTCGTAGCCGGGGGCGGACAGGTGCCGGATGCCGAGCGCGTCGAGCACCTCGAAGACCAGGCTGATCTGGCTGCGGAACTCATCCGGCGCCTTGGTCCGGCCCGCCTTGTACTCGACGTACTTCTCGTGCCTGAAGGTGGGCTCGCTGCGGTCGAACGCCACCGCGACCCGCGTCGGCTTCTCATCCCGCAGCACGTTGATGAGCATCGAGGTGAAGCCGAAGACGGCGTTGGTCGTCTGTCCGGTCGTGGTGACGAAGTTCTCCGCGGGAAGCGCGAACCACGCACGGTAGGCCATCGAGTGGCCGTCGATCAGCAGCAGCCTGTCGTTCACCCCTCGATCCTATGACCGCGCGAGGGTGCCCGGCGGCTCCGCGCGGAACCACCGGGCCCGCGGTTTACGTGCATGGCCGCGTTGGGGCCCCCGAGGCCGGCCAGCAGGCGCATGCCTATCAAGTGATTGTGAACGAAAACATCGCAGAAGCCGCAGCGGGCGGCCAAAGAGCTAGGCAGAAGCGACGCAATTGGTGATGATTAGGACTAAGTACTGAGAACGCGCACCAAGCGGCCGCGGACGCGCGGGGCGTGCCTGCGCGGTGCGGCGCGGGGCTGGCGATCGCGGCCGCCGTCTCGCGGCGCCGGTCGCGGCCGGCTGTCGCGGCCGCCGGGCCGCTCTCGGCCGCGCCTTCTCCGGCCGGCCGGCTTCGATACGGGCGGCGACACGCCGATGCTGCGAGATTGTTATCTATGGCGGACCGGTCACGGTCCGCTGCCAAACCGCCTGCTAGGGCGCGGGGCGGCGGTCAGCGGGGCGGTGGATTGCCCTGTTCGCAGCCGCTATGTGGCTGACGAGTTGGCGCACCGAGGTCGAATGGCGGCAAACGGTGACGTAATTGGGTGAACAGCCCGGAATCGGCAGGGAACCGCAGGCAGTCCATCATTCGAACTCGACTTTGCCGTAGAGACTCGATGTCGCTAACGTAACGACAGCGGACCCGGGGGTCCAAGTAGAAAACGTGTCAGCCCGGGGAAGGCGGACACGGTACCAACGGGTCCCCGGGTCCCCTCGACGTTAATCGTCCTTCTGGTCACTCTTCGTAGTCGCGTTCAGCGTCCCCTCGATCACGGACTCGGCGACCTTGCGCATCGTCAGGCGGCGGTCCATGGACGTCTTCTGGATCCAGCGGAATGCCTGCGGCTCGGTCATGCCGTGCTCGGACTGCAGCAGGCCCTTGGCCCGGTCAAGCAGCTTGCGGACCTCGAGCCGGTCCTTGAGCGTGTTGACCTCCTCGTCCAGGACCTTGATCTCGGTGTACCGGCTGACGGCCATCTCGATCGCGGGCACCAGGTCCGCCTTCGTGAACGGCTTCACAAGGTAGGCCATAGCTCCGGCGTCCCTGGCGCGCTCGACCAGCTCCCGCTGGGAGAACGCGGTGAGGATCACCACCGGGGCGATCCGGTCGGCGGCGATCCGCTCGGCGGCGGAGATCCCGTCGAGCACCGGCATCTTGACGTCGAAGATGGCGAGGTCCGGCTTGAGCGCGGTGACCTTCTCCACGGCCGTCTCACCGTCCGCCGCCTCGGCCACCACCGAGTAGCCTTCTTCCTCGAGCATTTCCTTGAGGTCCAGGCGGATCAGCGCCTCATCCTCGGCAATCACGACACGCAACGCATTCTGGCTCACGTCGTAGAGCCTACCGGGAAGCTGTAGATTGTCAGGTGAGCGCGGTGCCGGTTTGCCTGGTGCCCGCCCACGCCCCGATATCCCAACTGGCATGAGGAAATGGTCTCAAACACCATACAGTGTGGGTTCGAATCCCACTCGGGGCACAAACGGACATACCGGTCGAGTTCGGGTAATGCGCCAGGCAGCTGAGCGTGGCCGGACCGCCAAGAGCGCACAACGGACTGTGACCGTTCTCTCAGCTCATGGAATGTCGGTGGCAAAGCTAATACTGCCGACATGTACAGCGCCTCAGTGCGACGGCAAGCGCTGGATCTCATCAATAGCGGCACTAGCCTTCGCTCGGTCAGCAGGTCAAGCGGAGTAAGCCGGGCGACCCTGCGCGAGTGGCGCGACAATCCTGAGAAGGTTCGGGCCGCGCGGATCTGCTGTCCTCGCTGCGATGACGACCCGTCGCTGCCGGAACCGCGCGCCGACTACGCGTACCTTCTGGGCCTTTACCTCGGCGACGGGTGCATTTCGGCCGGCGGCAACCCCGCGAAAGGCGTGTGGAAGCTGCGTGTCATGTGCGCCGACGCCTGGCCTGGACTGATTCAGGAATGCGTACGCGCCATCCAAGCGGTCCGCCCGGCCAGCAAGGTCATGCTGCAGCAGAAGCAGGGGTGCCAGGAGGTCTCAAGCTACTCCCGCCACTGGCCGTGCCTCTTCCCGCAGTATGGGCCGGGCAAGAAGCACCTTCGACGGATCGAGCTCCAACCATGGCAGCAATTGGTCGTCGCGGAGTTTCCTGGTGAGTTCGCCCGCGGGCTGTTCCACTCCGACGGGTGCCGGGGCATGAACCGGGTGCGGCGGCCGCTGGCCGACGGCGACCGCTGGTACGAGTACCCGCGCTACCTGTTCAGCAACAAGTCGCCGGACATCCTCGGGCTGTGCGGGCAGGCGCTTGACCGGCTCGAGGTGGAGTGGCGGTTCGCGCGGTGGGACATGATCTCCGTGGCGAAGAAGGGATCCGTCGCGCGGCTCGATGAGTTCGTCGGGCCGAAGTACTGACCCGCGCCGGGCGCGGCCGGTCAGCCGCGAATGATCGTGATCTTGGTCCAGGCGCCTAGGTGGATGCGGTCGCCGGGGCGGAGTGAGACTGAGTCGCCGGAGGGGACGTCCTTGCCGTTGACGGTGATGCCGTTTTCCGTGCCGAGGTCGACGACGATCCAGCCGCCGTCGGGGGCGGGGACGAGCTTGGCGTGCAGGCGGGAGACGCCGGGGTCGCGGGGCGGGCCGATGAGGTCGATCTCCGGCTCGATGCCGCGGGAGACGCTGCGGCGGCCGATGCGGACCTCGGCGCCGGTCAGCGGGATGCGGCGCTCGGGCAGCTCGCCGGGGAAGCTGATCGACTCGGTGTCCTGCTCGTTGACCGCGCACACGCTGTCGTAGTAGGCACGGTCGGTGGTCACCACCGCGGTCCACGTCCCTCCGGCGACGGGCCGTGGCGCCGGGCCTGGCCCGGCCGCTCCGGCCTGGGACGGCCCGGCCGGGGGGACGGCTCCGCGGGCCTGGACGGGCCACGCCCCGCGGTCGGCTGCGGCGGCCTGGTCGGGCCGGGCGCCGGGGGCGCCCTCGCGGGGTACGGCGGGGTGGCTCAGCGGCATCGTCGGGGCGATGGGGGGCCGGAGAGGTAGCCCGGTGGTGGGGGGCCTGGCGGACCTGGACGGGTCGTAGGGGTCGAGGCCGAGGGCCTCGCGCAGCGCGTCGGCGAAGTCGGCGCAGCTGGGGTAGCGGGCACCTGGAACCTTCGCGAGGGCGGTGTTGAGCACCTCGTTGACCGCGAAGGGCAGGTCCGGGCGAACCAAGGTCACCTGCGACGGCGACGTAGACAGGTGCGCGTACAGCACCGCGAGCGGCATTTCCCGCACGAACGGCACGGTGCCGCTGAGCACCTCGTAGGCCACGCAGCCGAGCGCGTACTGATCGGCGCGGCCGTCGACCGGGTGGCCGTTGATCTGCTCGGGCGCGGCGTAGTCGGGGGTGCCGAGAAACTGCCCCGCATGGGTCTGGGTGCCCGCGGACAGCATCGCCCGGGCGATGCCGAAGTCGGTCAGGTAGGTGTGCTCCGGGCCGCCGCGCCGCGCGTCCACCAGGATGTTGCCCGGCTTGACGTCCCGGTGCACCAGGCCCTCGGCGTGCGCGGCGTCAAGCGCGGACGCCACCTGGGAGATAAACGCCGCCGCGCGCCGCGGCGGCAGCGCGCCGCTCTGGCGGATGATCCCCTGCAAAGTGCCGCCGGCCACGAACCGCATCGCGATGAACTGCACGCCGTCGGCCTCGCCCGCCTCGTAGACGGGGATGATGTGCGGGTGGTCGACCTTCGCGACCGCCCGGGCCTCGCGCACGAACCGCCTTCTGAGTGACTCGTCGCCCGCGAGCACCTTGAGCGCCACCACCCGGTCGAGACGCCCGTCGCGCGCCCGGTAGACCGCCGCCATCCCGCCCACGCCGATGAGCCCCTCAAGCACGTAGCCGCCCACGCGGGAACCGGGGGCGAACCCGCCAAGCGAATCCCCGGCCACCGTCCCCTCCTCGGGCAACTACGACGTGTTCCGTCGTGCTCTCATTGTGCGGCCTGTCCCCGTATTGTTCGCGGGCAGCAAAAGGAGCTTAGCGGTATTCGGCCAGCCGGCGGCTGACGGCCCATGCGCAGCACACCGCCATCAGCAGCGAGCAGGCGATCACCACCCCGGCGAGCGGGCTGAGCGCGTTAGCGCCCGCGCTCGCGGCGGACTGGAATACGCCCTGGTCGGCGTTGATCGCCGCCCCGATGCGGCCCTCGAGCGTGTCGTATCCGGTGGCCGTGCCGGCCGGCGCGGCCGCGACCACGCTGGTTCGCTCCGCGGCGTACTGCGCCTTGTTGCCGAGCGTGTAGACGCTGCTGTTGGCCGCGTACCAGGAGGTCGCCTCCTGCTCGGCCTGCGCCACCAGTGCGGCGCCCGGCCCGCCCGGCTCCTGGGCGGTGGCCGCCTCGCCGAGCCAGCTGCCCGAGCCGGGCCCGACCAGCTTGCTCGTCTTGGCGAAGTCGTCGGCGAAGGCGTTGTTGCCGCTCCTCGAGATGACGTTGAGTACCGCGTCGCCCCGGATCTGCTGGACCCCGATCGAGGCCAGGGCCAGGTTCTCCGCGGGATCCGACCCCTGACCGAAACCCCGCCCGAAGTCCGAGCGGGCGGTGAGGAAGCCCGCGGCCAGCCACGCCACGCTGATGACGAGCAGCACCGAGGCAAAGACGAGCCCAGGGCTGAACGTCCGGTTGGTGCGCCTGGTCAGCCACCGCTGCGCCCGGTACAAGACGATGCCGGTGACGACGGCGAGCAGCAGGGCGGCGATCAAGGTGAGCCAGCCGGTCGCGTCGCCGCTTTCCGCGCTGAGCGCGGCGTTCTCCTGGGTGAAGACGGTGTTCGCGGCGGGCAGCAGCACGAGGTGGGCCTGCTCAGAGGCGACCTGGAAGAACGAGCCGCCGGTCAGCGGGAAGCCCATCGCGTACTCGGTCTGCGCCTTCGCCACGTCCCCGGTGTAGACGGGCAGCCCGCCGCTCAGCGCGGCGAGCGCGCTGCCCGCCGCCGCGCTGTCGCCGCCCGACCGCAGCCGCGACAGGTCCGTGGCGGCCGTCGCGATGTCGTTCTGGTAGCGCTGCAGCTGGGCGAGCGGCGGCTGGGACCTGGCCAGGTAGGCGGCGGTGATCGTCGCGTCCGCGTCGGCGATCGCCTGGTACATCTGCCGGGCGTCGAGGCTGAGCGGCTCGTCCACGCTGACCAGCGACTGGGCGGCCGAGGAGTGCACGGTGGCGACCCACCCGCCGAACGCGCCCCAGGCGAGCGAGAGCAGCACCAGGCTGGCGAGCAGCGTCCGCAGCGTGTCCGGGGTGCTGAGGCCGCGACGGCGGGCGATGCCCCGGGTACCGCGGCCCGGCGCGCGCTGCGGGCGGGCGGCGGGCGGTGCCGGGGGGATCCCGGTGAGCGTGGCGGTCATGAGTGGATCTCCTCGATCTGCTGCTCGCCGAGCGTCACCAGCGGGCCGCTCAGCGGCTGGAAGCCGAGGTTCTTCAGGTAGGACGTGCTGTTCCCCGTGGTGATGACCCAGCGCAGGAAGGCCTGGAGCGCGCTGGCCTTGGCGGCGTCCGGCTGCACGGCCTTGACCACGGCGTACTCGTAGTTGACGACCGGGTACCCGGTGGAAGCGGGCCCGTCGATCATCGAGACCGTCTCGTTCGGCGGGGTGAGTGGCACGAAGCTGGCCACCGCCGCCTGGATCGCCGGGGCCGTCGGCAGCGTGTAGGCGCCGGCGTTGTTCTTCAGGCTCGCGTACCCGAGGTGGCCGGTCAGCGCCCCGGACAGGTAGCTGATCCCGTTGTAGCCGATGCAGCCCGGCGTGGCCACGCAGGCGTTCAGCATGTCAGTGCTGTGGGCCTCGCCGGCCGCGGCGGCCGGACCGGCGGTGCCGGGGACGGACGGCCACACCGCCGTGGTGCCGTACCCGATCTTGCTGTCCCAGCCGGTGTCCTGGGTCGACAGGTAGCTGGTGAACAGGAAGGTGTCGCCTGAGCTGCCGCTGCGGTGCAGCGGCACGATCGGGAGATGCGGCAGGTCCAGGCCCTTGTTCAGGTACAGGCTGGTGATCCTCGAGTCGTCCCACATCGTGATGGTGCCGTTGTAGATCTCCGCGAGCACCTGGCCGTCAAGGCTGACGTGGCTGGCCTGGCTGAGGCCGGGCAGGTTGTAGATGACCGTCTGGGCCGAGACGGTCAGCGCGATGTTGAGCAGCGTGGGGCTCTGCACCACGTCGCCGCTTGACAGGTAGGCGTCGGACGCGCCGATGTCGGCTGTGCCCGCGCTCGCCGCTGAGATGCCCGTGCCGGAACTTGTCGACTTGATGCTGACGGTCACCCCGGGGTTGGCCCGCTGATAGGCCGCCGCCCAGGTCTGCGCCTGCGGGGCGAGCAGGCTGCTGCCCGTCTCTGAGATCGTCGCCGACGAGGCGGCGAGCACGGCCGCCGAGCCGGCGGACTGGGCCGGCCGGGCGGTGCTTCCGCACGCCGCCACGAGCACGGCGGTTCCCGCCGCCGCGACCGTGTACAGCGCGGCCGTGAGCGGCCGAGACCTGTGTTCTGCGTGCGCCACCGTGAGGCCCCTCGTTCCCGCGGCGGCCGTCGCCGGCCGGCCGAATCCACCGGGTACGCGCAATGTTTACCGGAGGCGGCGCGCGCGGTAATCACGAGAAGGGGCGATGCGGAAGATGTTCACCGGCTTGTCATTCGGTGTTCACCCCAGGGGGAAGCTAACCCCCGCAGGTGAGTCGCAGCTCGGTCCAGGCGCCCAGGTGGACTCGGTCTCCCTCGTGCACGGGGACGACCTGCCCGGTGGCGAGCTCGGCGCCGTTGAGCAGCGTCCCGTTCGCTGAGCCGGGATCGACGATCGCCCAGCTGCCGTCCGCGGCCCGCAGCAGCACCGCGTGCAGCCGGGATATGCCCGGGTCGGCCGGCGCGACGGACAGGTCGATCTCCGGGGAGATGCCGCTCGACGCGCTGTGCCGGCCGATCCGGATCTCGGCGCGGTCGAGCGCGAACCGCCGCTGCGGGCAGTAGGCGGGAAACTCGATGCCGGACGCGTCCGGTCCGCCCGCCGCCTGGATGCTGTCGTAGTAGGCGCGGTCCGCGCTCACCACGGCGGTCCACGTCGCGCCGGCCGGCGTGACGGGCACGGGCGCGGCCGGAGCGGGCCCGGCCGGAGCGGGCCCGGCCGGAGCGGCAGCGCCAGGCACGGGGCCGGCCGGCACGGAAACGGCCGGCCAGGGGTCGAACGTGGCCTGCGGGTCCACGGCCTGAGCGCTCGCCGCCCAGGCGTCAGCGACCTGGACCGGCGGCGGCTGGACGGGCGGTGCTTGAACG
>Ga0070714_100004938_pt1 | contig 10137 bp, 7 predicted proteins | sample LARL83metaG_FD_65450 | JGI IMG/M metagenome (GOLD analysis project Ga0070714, IMG submission 65450) | Corn, switchgrass and miscanthus rhizosphere microbial communities from Kellogg Biological Station, Michigan, USA - LAR L8-3 metaG | ecosystem: Host-associated > Plants > Roots > Rhizosphere ... | reverse complement strand
CCGCGAGTAGCTGGGCTGCTGGAACGCGAGCTGCCCGGCTCCTACCAGGGCCGCCCGGTCAGGTTTCCGGTCACCTGGGATTCGGCGCACACGCACAATGTGGAAGTCGCGACCGTGGCCGGGTTCGCCGTCAGCCGGCTGGGCGTTGACCCGGCCGGCGGACTGGACGTACTGGGCTGGCTGGTGCTGACCGGCCAGAGCGTGCTTGAAGTGATCGCCGGGCCGGTGTTCACCGACCGGACCACCGAACTGGCGCCGGTGCGGGCGGCCCTGCGGTGGTACCCGCCGGACGTCGAGCGCTACGTGCTCGCGGCGGGCTGGCAGCGGCTCGCGCAGGAGATGCCACTGGTCGGCCGCACAGCCGAACGCGGCGACGAGCTTGGCTCCAGGCTGCTCAGCACACGGCTGGCCGGCGACCTGATGTGGCTGGCCTTCGCGGTGTCACGGCAGTGGCCGCCCTACCCCAAATGGCGAGGCGCGGCCTTCCAGACGCTCGGCGTTGCGCGCGACCTGGCCGGCCCCCTTGCCGCGGCCGCGGCGGCACCGGACTGGCGCGACCGGGAGGGCGGCCTCGCCGACGCATGTGAGGTGCTGCTGAACGCACAACGTGCCCGTGGGCTGCCGGCCCCCGCCTCGGCGGTGACCCAGTTCTGGGATCGCCCCTACCGCACCGTCGACGACGCGGTCTCGCAAGCGCTGCTCGCCGGTGTCACCGACCCACAGCTGGCCGGGCTGCCTGTCTTGGCCGGGTCGATCGAGCAATGGGTCAGCAGCGTCGACGTCCTCGCCGGCCCCGCCCGCAGATCGGCCCTCCGGGCCGCCTACCGGGAATGGGCCGGCCTCGGCTGAACGAACGCGGGGCAAGCCCGTCAGCAGCACGACCACCGGTGGCGCAGTGCTCCTACTGCGCGGTCAGGGCCGGGTTGAGCCGGACGAGCCGCACGGGGTTGGTCTCGTCGAGCTCGGCGACGGCCTCCCGTGACTTCACGAAGTCCGAGAATGACCGGTAACCGAGCGCCTTCTCGCTGAATGACGGGTCCATCCGCCTCATCTGGCTCTTCACCGCGGAGCTGTGCAGCCAGTCCACGTCGTCCTTTTCCTGGCCAAGCCGCAGGGCCCGTTCAAGGAGCCTGGTAGCCACCTCTTGTGGGTCCTCGGGCTCCAGGTCGGCCTCCTCGTCGGCGGCTGCGGGCCGCTTGGTGCGCCGCGAACTCCGCGCGGGCGCTGCCGCGCCGGGCTCCTCCCGCGCCGGTGGTGCGGCCGTCTGGCCGGCCGGCGGCTGGGGCGCGGCAACGGTGGTGATGCCGGGAAGGGCGTCGTAGGTCACCAGTTCGTCGCACGCCGCGGCGAGCGCTCTGCTGGTCGATCCCGCGACGCCGACCCCGACGACGTACCGGCCCAGGCGCCGGCACCGCTGGGCGAGGGCGATGTAGTCCGAGTCCCCGGCCACGATCACCACGTGGGTCAGGTCGGGCAGGCGGAACATGTCCTCCACCGCGTCCACGGCCAGCCTGATGTCGGCGCCGTTCTTGGCGTAGGCGGCGGCAGGAAACAGCTGCACCAGGTCCACCGCGCGGCTGACGAGCTGCCCGCGGTAGTCGGCGTTCACCGGGGCCGACCAGTCGGCATAGGCACGCGTGAGCACGAGGGTGCCGAAGGACGAGGCGAAGTCGATGACAGCGCCGACGTCCACGGTGGCACGCCTGACCTTTTCCTCCAGGTCCGCGTCGGCCGACCTGTCGCTCCTGGTGAAGGCGCGCACCTTGTCGCGCTGGAACTGGCCCCGGCCATGGACCTGGTCGTAGCGCGATATCACGATGTTGTCGAAGTCGATGTAAACGGCAACACGGGCGCCGCCGGGGTCGTTCATGATGGCTCTTTCTCGTCGGGAAGGCCCGGTCCGCGCGTCACTCTTTGAGCGTCAGCAGGAGAGTGACTGCCTGCTCCTGGCTGAGCGCGCGGCCGGCGCCGTATTCAGCATCCCACTTCGCACGGGTCATGGTCGCGCACGCGGGGGCAAGGAAGCCCTCAAGCATCTGCGCGTCCTGCGCCGCCAGGGGCATGCCCGCTGCCTGCCTGACCGCCGCGGCGGCACCGGAAAAACGGGCGGCCCGCAGCGGCTCGCCCAGTTCCGCGACGGTGCATGCGGCCAGTTCCAGGGTCGAGGCCAGGATGTCGGAGTTACCGGCGCTCGCCACGTAGTCCAGCCCGGCGAACAGCAGATCGCGGGCCTCCCCGGTGCGGCCGGCCCGCAGGCTGACCATGATGAGTGCCTGCCTGTCCAGGGCCAGGCCGAGCTGGTCACCGTATTTCTCATCCAGGGCGACCGCATCCTGCAGCACTTCCGCGGCGCGGCCGAGATTGCCGGCGCGGTTCTCCACCAGCCCCAGGTTCGTCAGGGCCGCGGCGACGCGTTGCTCGTTGCCCACCGCACGGGCGAGAGCGGCGCTTTCCTCCAGCAGGGAGCGCGCGGTGTCCAGGTCACCGGCGTACCCATGGGTGATGCCGAGGCTGTTCAGTTCCCTGGCCTCCTGGTTGCGGTCGCCCGCGTCACGGTAGATGGCCAGGCTCCGCTCGAACAGCGGTATGGCCGCGGCGAACTCGTTTTGCTGTGTCAGCAGGATGCCCAGCCCGTGCGCCACTGCGGCCACTCGCGCCCCGTTGTCGTCGCTGGCCAGGTCAATCGCCCGCTGCAGCCATCGCCTGCCTTCGGTGGCGTGGCCGTGCTGGTGCCAGAACGCGGCCAGCGCCTCGACGAGCCGCAGACCGATATCAACTCGTTCGGTGTCGGGGATCGTGGTTGGCCCCGGGGCGAGCGACCAGGTCAGGGCGGCGCGCAGGTTGTCGTGTTCGGCTTCGAGCCGGTCCAGGGCGGCCAGCTGCGCCGGGCCGTACAACTGCTCGTACGCCTGCTCGGCGAGTGCGGCGTAGTGCTCGGCGTGCCTGCGCTGGGCGCCGTCGGCTTCGCCGGCCTCGGCCAGGCGTTCCAGCGCGAATTCGCGGATCGTCTCCAGCAGGCCCACCCGGGGTTCGCCGTCCGCGCCCTCGGTCACCGTGATCAGGCTGACGTCCATCAGCTCGCTGACCAGCTCCAGCGGATCGTCCGCAGCGGCTGGGCCGTCCATCCCGTCCCCGGCCAGTGCCACCGCGGCCAGCGCGTCCAGATCGCAACCGCCGGCGAAAACCCCCGCACGCCGCAGCGCCGCTGCGGACCGGGGCGGCAGCAGGTCGTAGCTCCAGGCAACGGTGGCCCGCAAGGTTTGCTGCCGTGATGGCCGCCCGGCATCCGTGGCGGCCAGGGCCACGCTGTGATCAAGCCGGGCAAGCAGCGCCCTGGGCGAGAGCAGCCGGGCCCGCGAGGCCGCCAGTTCGATCGCCAGCGGCAGCCCGTCCAGCCGCCGGCAGATGGCCGCGATGTCGGCCGCGTTTGCCTCGGTCACCACGAAGCCCGGCCTGACCATGCCCGCCTGCTGGACGAACAGTCGTACCGCAGCGGATGCCGTCACCGCCGCCATGGCGCGCTCTTGGGGTACCGCAAGCGGCGGCACCGGCAGCTCATGCTCGCCCTGCAGGTGCAGCGGCCCGCGCGACGTCGCCAGCACCACCAGGCGCGGCGCCGCCGCGAGCAGCGCGGCGACGACCTCGGCGCCACCGTGCACCTGCTCCAGGTTGTCCAGCACTAGCAGGGTCCGGCGGTCACGCAGGTGCGTCAGCACCGCGGCCGCCTCATCCCCGTCCACGGACAGGTCGCCGGCGATGGCCTTCCACATCACGTCGGCATCGCGGATCGCCGCCAGGGCGCTGAAGTAGATCCCCTGCGGGAAGGCCTCGCCCAGCGCGCCCGCGGCGTCGATGGCCAGCCGCGTCTTGCCCACCCCGCCCGGCCCGGTGAGGGTCACCAGCCGGGTCCCCGGCTGGCGAATGAGGCCGCGCAGCTGTTCGCGGTCGCTGTTGCGGCCCACCAGCGGCGTGATCGGAACCGGCAGGTTGGTCGCGGCGCCCAGGCTCTTCAGCGGCGGGAAGTCCGCCGCCAGGCCCGGGCCGGCCAGCTGATAGATGTGCTCCGGGCCGTCGATGTCCTTGAGCCGGTGGAAGCCCAGGTCACGGAAGGACAGTTCGGCAGGCAGCCCGGAGTGTGCCAGCTCCCAGGTGGCGCTGGACAGCACCACCTGGCCGCCGTGCGCGGTTGCCGCGATCCGGGCAGCCCGGTGCAGGTCCATGCCGATGTACCCGTCCTCGTGCCGGGCCGGCTCCCCCGAGTGCAGGCCCATCCTGACCCGGACGGCGGCGCCGCCTGGCCACGCGTGCCCGGCCAGCGCGCGCTGCGCCGCGACGCAGCAGGCCACCGCGTCCGCGGCCGATTCGAACACGACGAAGAAGCTGTCACCCTCCGTCCCCATTTCATGCCCGCGCCGGGCGGAGATGGCCGCCCGGAGCACGGAGCGCTGCACCGACAGCGCTTCCCCGTACCGGGTGCCCAGCCGGCTCAGCAGCACCGTTGACCCTTCGATGTCGCTGAAGAGCATGGTCACGGTCCCGGTCGGCAGCTCGCGCACCCCCCCAGTATCGCCACGCCGGGTCGTGCCCTGGTCAAGGTCGTGGCACGCTGGAGGGGTCGAGAGGCGCTGCGACGGACCAGGTCCGCCACGCTCGGCACCGGCTTTCATCGGCAAGGGCGCCTTCGAGCCGATGGAGGTGGGCATGACCGTGGTGGGCCGTGTTGCCGGGCTGTGGCGCTACCCGGTGAAGTCCATGGCAGCCGAGGAGCTGGGTAACGCCGAGGTCTCCTGGCACGGCGTGGCGGGCGATCGGCGCTGGGCGTTCATCCGCGACGGGCAGGTGCGCAGCGGCTTTCCGTGGCTGACCATCAGGGAACGGCCCGAACTGGCCCACTACCGGCCTCGTTTCGCGCAACCGGACCGGCCCGACGCCTCCGTGGTGCTGGTGCGCACGCCGTCGGCCGCTGAGTTCGACGTGGCAGATCCCGCGCTCGCGGCCGAACTCGGGCCGGGGGTTCGCGTCATCAAGCAGGACCGCGGCGTCTTCGACGCGATGCCGCTGTCGCTGCTGACCACCCAGGCCCTGGCCGGCCTCGCCCGGCTGGCCGGCGTCGGCCGGCTGGCGGGCGTCGGCCTGGCGGCCGGGCGGTTCCGGCCCAACCTCCTGGTGGACGCTCCCGATGGCGAATTCCCCGGGTTCCGCCAGTTCCCCGAGGACGCCTGGGTCGGCCGGGTCCTGTGCATCGGCGGGCTGCGGATGCGGGTGGACAAGCCCGACCAGCGGTGCGTGGTGCCCACCATCGACCCGGTGACGCTGCACCGCAACCCGGCAATTCTGCGCGCCATAGCGCGCGAACGCGGCAACCGGTTCGGGGTCTACGGCTCGACCGTGGCACCGGGCCTGGTCGCGGTGGGCGACCCGGTCGAACTCGAACCCTGAGCGTTCGCGATCTTGGCGCGCAGTGCCTTCAGCGCGGCGACGTAGATCTCGGAGAACGTGGGGAACGGCTGGATGGTGTCGCGCAGCACCGCGAGCGGGACCCTGGCGCGGATCGCAAGGGTGGCCTGCTGCAGCCATTCACCTGCCTCGGGCCCGAGCCCGTGGGCGCCGGTCAGCCGCTCGCCGTCGGACAGCAGGGTCAGGAAGCCGTTGGACTGGGCGTATGCCCGGGTGTAGGTGGCTGTCTTGGCCACCTCGGAGAGCGGGACGGTGGCCGTGAACCTGGCCTCGATGGCACCGACCGCGCCGGCCTGCGGGTCGGTGTAGACGACGTCAGGGATGGCCTCGTAGTTGGCTTCGCGGGATTCGCCGAGGATGTTGGACGCAACCACTTCGCCCTGGTACTTGCCTACGTGGGTGAGCAGCCGGATGCCGGTCGCGTCGCCGATGACCCACAGCCGCTCGGCCGCCTGCAGCCGGGCGTCCACCGGGATCCCGTGCGCCCCGGCCTGCACGCCGACCGTCTCCAGGCCGAGCCCGTCCACGCGGGGACGCCGGCCGGTGGCCGCGAGCAGCCGGTCGCCGCGCAGTTCGCTGCCGTTGTCCAGGACCAGGACGTAGTCCTCCCCGTCGCGCCGCGCGGCCGTCGCGCGCACGCCTACCAGCAGTTCGACGCCGTCGGCGCGCAGCACCTCGCCGAGCGCCTCGCCCAGTGGCGCGGGCTCACGGGCGAGCACATGGGCAGCCCCTTCGGCAAGGGCAACCTCGCCACCAAGGCGCCGCACCGCCTGGGCCATCTCGGCGCCGACCGGCCCGCCGCCCAGGATGACCAGGCGGCGCGGGACGGCCTTCATGCCGGTCACCTCGCGGTTGGTCCACACGCCGTCGAGCTCGCGCAGGCCGGGGACGGGCGGGATGACCGGATCCGAGCCGGTCGCCAGCACCACGTGCCGGGCGGTGTGCCGCGCGCCGTCGACCTCGACCACGCCGGTCCCGGCGAGGCGGCCGGTGCCGCGCAGCAGGTCGATGCCCTTGCTCGCCAGCCAGCGCTCCTGCCCGGCGTCGGAGTAGTCAGAGACCATGAAGTCACGCCAGGCCAGCGCCGCCCCGGGGTCGAGTTGCGCGGTGGCTGCCGCCTCGCGTGCCTGGTGCACCGCCTCGCCGGGACGCAGCAGCGTCTTGGAGGGGATGCACGCATAGTACGAGCATTCGCCCCCGACCAGAGCGCGCTCGACCAGGGCAACCCGCAGCCCGCCGTCGGCCAGTTCACCGGCGCAGTGCTCGCCGGGTGAGCCGCCGCCCACCACGATCACGTCATAGTCGCCCATGGGTCACCGGCCCGGGAGGCGCGTGGTGATCTCCTGAACGAACCATTCGTTGCCGTCTGGGTCGCTGAAGGAGATGAAGGAGCCGTAGCTCTGGTGATCCGGCGCCGGGCCACTGGCCCGTCCGGCCGTGCCGGCATGGTGGAACACGCCGCCGGCGTCGTGGAACACCTCGCTTACCGCGGCGCCGCGGCCGGCCAGTTCGGCCCTGGCCGCGTCGATGTCGGCGACGACCAGTTGCAGGCCCTGAGCCGACCCGGGCGCGGCCGAGGTGACGCCCGTGCCGAAGATGACCGAGCACGGCGAGCCGGGCGGGGTCAGTTGCACCACCCGGAAGTCCTCCCTGGCGAAGTCGGCGTCCTCGCGCCACCCCAGCGCCTTGTAGAAGTCCTTGGCCTGGTCCACGTCGGCGACCGGTATCACGACAACCTCGAGCTTGTAGTCCACGCCCGCTGCTCCTCTCCCGCCGATGGCGGTTTCGGCTGGCCCTGCCTCAACACTCACGTCACTCGGCGCAGAAAGTCTATAAATCCACCAAGCCGGCTGAAAAACTCCACTTGACGGTGGGGGAAGAACAGAAGGAAGAGTTGACAGCAGACATTACGCACGGCGTGCCTCAGCGCTGCCCGACGGGCGATACGACGTCGTCGTAGGCGCGAACCGCGGCCAGCAGCCCGTCCGGGCCGCGTTCATAGACGCCGAGTCCCGCCTGGGGCGGCAGGTCATGGCTGCCCCAGCGGAGGCAGTTGTACTCCAGGGCGCAGCGCACCCCGTCGTCGGTCACCGCGCAGTGCTCCAGGCCGATGCCGCCGCCCGCACCGAAGCACGTGGCGTAGAACGAACGCAGCTCAGCGGTGCCGCGGTGCGCATGGTCCGGGCCGAACGGCCCGCGGAAGTACCCGTCCGGCGCGAACGTGCGCACGACCGCTTCGGCGTCACCGGCGGCCAGCGCGTCCTGGTACCGGCCGACGACGTCACCGGGGCGGGCCTGCCCGGGCCCGAGGATCGGCGGGCGGATGTGCTGTTGCTCGTCCACCGGCCACTGGCTGCAGTAAGTACGGAACACCACCGACAGGTCGTCGGGGGACTCGGCGACGACCGCGACCGGCCACGCCAGTTCCCGCCCGTTGTGGTCCAGGTGGGCCAGCAGTTCCACCACCGCCCGCCCGTCGGCGAGCGTGTCGGCCACCCTCTCGGTGCGGGCGTGCAGCCCGGCCAGCCAGGACAGGTTGCGGCCGATGAACCGCCGCACCTGATGGTGACCGCGGACCTCGCCGGCGCGGGGATCGTAGATCACCACCTCACCCGGCCACGTCGTCTCCAAGGCGCGGGTGTCACCTTCGTTCAGCGCGGCGAAGTATTCACCGACCGGATCGGCCAGGCCCGCGGCGCGGGTCTGGCGCCGCGCCAGTTCCACGGCGCTGGCGAAGTCTGGAAACCACGGCATCGTGCGCTCCTGCCTGCTTGCCGGGCGGTACTGGTGACGCTGGCCGGTACGGCTAACCGGGACCGGCCACGGCGCTGTCCCAGAACTCCTGGATGGGCGGGTAGATCAGTTCGTGGTCACGCGGCAGCGACTCCTTGACGAACCGGGACCGCTCGTCGGCGAGCACCTCGACCTGGCCGGCCTCGACGGCGTCGAGTGCCAGCCGGGCGACCGAATCCGGGCTGATCTTGGGTGCTTCTATCCCGGCGGCCATGTCGGTGTCGATAAAGGCCGCATGCACGGCGACCACCAGGGTGCCGTGGTGGTGCAGTTCGGTGCGGATGCCGTTGGTCAGCGACCATGCCGCCGCCTTGGACGCGCCATAGGACGCGGTGAACGGGTTGGTGTAGAAGCTGGCCACCGAGAGCATGTTGACGATCGCACCGCCGCCGTTCGCCGCCAGCAGCGGCGCGAAGGCGCGGCACATGCTCAGCGTGCCGAAGTAGTTCGTCTCCATCTCCAGCCGTGCCGCGTCCAGGTCCGGTGCATCGGCAAACGTGCTGGCCTTCATCACGCCCGCGTTGTTCACCAGCAGGCTGACGTCGGGACACTGCCGGGCTGCCCCGGCGACCTGCTCGGCGTCGGTGATGTCCAGCCGGACCGGCGTCGCGCCGGGCACGGTGACGGCGGCGGGGTTGCGCGCGGCCCCGTAGACCCTGGCCGCCCCACGGCGGATCAGCTCCCTTGCGTACACCTGGCCCAGGCCACGGTTGGCGCCGGTGACCAGGGCAACCGATCCGCTGATCTGCATGGCTCTCCTCGCGCTTTCCCGACGTGCGCTATCTGCCTTGCGGATCGTAGTACGGCGGCGGTGGCGGGACCATGGGGCGGCCGCACGGGGAGTTTCCGCGCGGGCTAGTGCCTGGGCCGGGCGGTGCCGCGGGCCGTGGCGCGCTCGCGCCGGGCGAGTGGCACCGCTGCGAGCATGAGCACCGCGGTGAGTGCGAAGGCGGCCGGGTATCCGGTGTGGTTGACGGCCAGGCCGAAGGCGGCGGGGCCTGCCCCGTATCCGGCGTCGTACGCCAGGTTCCACAGCGCGCTGGCCGTGCCGGCGCCGGACGGGGGCATGCGCTCGATCATCAGCGCGAAGGTGGCGTTCTGGCAGATCCCGAACCCGATGCCGAACAGGCACATGCCCGCGACCACGGCGGCCGGGGAGGCCAGCCAGAGCATCGTGACCATTCCCGAAGACGCGATCACCAGCCCCGGAACCAGCAGCCGTGCGTGACCGCTCCTGTCCCCGCGGCGCCCCGCCCACCAGCGGCTGATCGTGGCGGTCAGAGCCTGCGCGAGCAGGCCGGCGGCGGCGACATTGCCGGATACCCCGGCGGCGAGCGGGAGGAAGGAGACGACCACGCCGCCCGCCACGGTGCTGGCCGCGAAGATCAGGAAGGGCCGCAGTTGCCCGGCCCGGCGAAGGCCGCCCAGCAGCCCATCCGGCCGCCCGGTGCCGTGGCGGGTTGCCGCGGGGCGGCGGCCGGCCCCGCGGGACAGCAGCGGAAATGCCGCCAGCGGCACAAGGGCACTCGCGGCCGTCAGGCCGACCACCGTCGCCATGCCGAGGTGGCCGGCGAGCCAGACACCGGCCGGCAGCGCGACGATGCCCGGCGCGGTGGCCACGACCCCGAACAGGCCGAGTCCTTCGCCGCGCCGCTCCGGCGGCAGCAGCGCCGCCGTGAGAGCGCCGGTCATCACGGTGCACAGGCCGAATCCGAAGCCGCGGACGACGCTGACCGTCACGACGACGGCGAGCGAGCCGCCGGGCAGCAGCGCCAGGGCCGGCACTCCGAGCAGCAGGGCCCCGGTCAGGAGCATGGCCCAGTACCCGAACCGCCGCATCAGGATCGGCGCGGCAAGCTCCGCGGCCACGGTGCCGAGCAGCAGCAC
>Ga0070714_100004936_pt1 | contig 10139 bp, 9 predicted proteins | sample LARL83metaG_FD_65450 | JGI IMG/M metagenome (GOLD analysis project Ga0070714, IMG submission 65450) | Corn, switchgrass and miscanthus rhizosphere microbial communities from Kellogg Biological Station, Michigan, USA - LAR L8-3 metaG | ecosystem: Host-associated > Plants > Roots > Rhizosphere ... | reverse complement strand
CTTGAAACTGCGCACCGGGTTGGCCGTTTCCAGCTTGATGCTGACCGCGCACCCGAGCGCTGATTCCAAGGCATCGCAGCGGTAGCACGGCGTGTCGAGAAAGATCGGGTCGATGACCCGACGGGCTGCTTCGATCCGCGCGAGGTCGAGGCGAGTGACCGGCACGCGCTAGCCCTGCTCGGACCGGAAGCGGTCCAGGACACGGCGTTCGCGTTTGGTCGGCCGTCCGGCGCCCCGGTCGCGCCGGGCGACCGGCAGCTCGACGGGCGGCGGCGGTGTGCGATCGATGAAGCACGTGGCGGCGTCCGCCGGTCCGACCCGTTTCTGGATCACGCGGACCACTTCGACGATCTTGGTCGTGCTGCCGACGCGCGCCCGAACCTCGTCACCCGGCGACACGGTCGTCGCCGGTTTGGCCGGCAGGTTGTTGACCCGCACGTGACCGCCCCGGCACGCCGCCGCCGCGTCGGGCCGGGTCTTGGTCAGCCGGACCGCCCACAACCAGCGGTCCACACGAGTCGACTCCACGGCCGCCCATCATGCCGTAACGGCCGTGGAGTCGACGGGAATTACAGGCCGGGCGGCGGTAGCGGCGGAGGTTCAGCGGCCGGCTGCTTCACCAACGCCTCCAGCGCCAACTCGACCGCCTTGTCCAACTGCGGATCCCGGCCGGCGACCCAGTCCTGTGGCGTCATCACGACTTCGACGTCCGGGGCGACGCCGTGGTTCTCCACGCCCCAACCGGGGCCTGAGATCCACGACGCGTACCTCGGCTGGGTGACCATCGTGCCCTCGACCAGCCGGTACCGCATGTCGATGCCGATCGTGCCGCCCCAGGTGCGCGTGCCGACGACCGGTCCGAGGCCGCGTGCCTTGATCACCGCGTTGACGATGTCGCCGTCCGAACCGGAGAACTCGTTGGCCACGGCCACGATCGGGCCGCGCGGCGCGTCGTGGGGATACGTCTGCACCATGTAGCCGTCCCGCGCGATGCTCCAGCCGACGACCGTGCGCGCCAGCCGTTCCACTACGAGCTGCGACAGGTGACCACCGCGGTTCTGCCGTACGTCCACGATCAGGCCTTCGCGCAACACCTCCAGCCGCAGATCCCGGTGCAACTCGGCCCAGCCGCTGGCGACCATGTCCGGGACGTGCAGGTAGCCGAGCCGGCCGTCGCTGATGTCGTGCACGTGCTTCCGCCGGTCGGCGACCCAGTCGTGATAGCGCAACGACGTGTCCTCTGCCAACGGCGTCACCACGACCCGGCGCGGCTCGCCGCCCTGGGCCGGCAGCACGGTCAGCTCGACCGGCTGGTCCGCGGTTCCGGCCAGCAGCGGCGCCGGTCCCTGCGCGGGATCGACCGGGCGCGAGTCGACCGCGATGATCGCGTCGCCCGGTCGCACCCAGGAGCCCGGCGCGTGCAACGGCGACCTGGCCCGCGGATCGGAACTCTCGCCGGGCAGCACACGCGTCACCCGCCAGACGCCGTCGGCGTCCCGTTCCAGGTCCGCGCCGAGCTTGCCGACCGAGCGCCGGGCACCGTGGTCGGGCGCCTTCGGCATCGCGTACGCGTGTGACGTGCCGAGTTCGCCCTGTACCTCCCACAGCAGGTCGACGAAGTCATCTTGGCTAGCCACCTGTTCCACGATCGGCCGGTACCGGTCCTGTTCCTTCGCCCAGTCGACGCCGTTCATGTCCGGCCGCCAGTAGTGGTCGCGCATCAGGCGTCCGGCCTCGTCGTACGCCTGCCGCCACTCCGCGGCCGGATCGACCGTGACGCGGATGCGGTCGAGGTCGACGTCGATCTCGTCCTCCGGCCGGTCCTCGCGGCGCGACGTGATCACGCGCAATTTCTTGCCGTCCCGGATCAGCACGCGCCGGCCGTCACCGGTCACGGCGGCGTCGTCGACGCCCGGATCGATGCGATCCAGCCGCACCCGCGCGAGGTCGAACCGTTCCAGCGCCGGCTGCGGCGGCTTCACGTCCGGCCACACGCCGTCGTCGCCGAGCACGCCGGCGACCGGGTGCACGAGCCAGAACACCGAGTCGCGGGCCGCCTGGAGGTCGGAGTACTCGGCGGTGTCCACCGGGAAGCGCACCAGCCGCTCGGTGATCCCCTCCGCGTCCACCGTCACCTCGACCGGACCGGTGTCGGCGTCATCGCGGTCCGATGTGGACGATGCCGGCGGGCGGCCGGCGGACTGCGGTGCGAACGGCGACGGCGTGTCCGCACGCAGCGGCACCAGGAACGGCCGGGTGCCGCTGGGGAACGAGATGTCGAAGACGTGTACGTCGTACACCGGGTCGAAACTGCGCATCGACAGGAACGCCAGGTACTTGCCGTCGAGCGTGAACACCGGGTTGAAGTCGCTGAACCGCAGGTCCGTCACGTCGATCGTGGTCAGGTCGCTCGTCGACGCGATCTTGATGTGCCGCAACGGGTTCGGCCCCGGGTGCGACCACGCCAGCCACCGCGAGTCCGGCGCGAACACCGGCCCGGTCGGCTCGCTCTGCTCCGACCGGACGACCTCGCGGATCTCCGCCGATTCGGCGTCGATCAGCAGCAGTCGGCTGTCGTGCGTCGTCACGGCGATGTGCTTCCCGTCCGGCGACGCGGCCAGCTCCAGCACCCGGCCGAGCTGTCCGGTGCCGATCCGCCGTGGCGACACGCCGGGATCGCTGCCGGCGGCCGGCGCGATCTCGACCGCGTCCTCGCCGTCGGCGTCGGTCACCCACGCGACGTTCCCGGACTCCCCGAGCACGATCGGCGCCCGCGCCCGCACGCCCGGCTCCGCCGCGAGCGCCCGCGCCGGGCCGTCGGTGTGCGTGAGCCAGTGCACGGTGCCGCGGACCTCGACCACGCTGGCCCGCCCGCTGTGGTCGGGGAGCACGGAACCGAGATGCTCGGCCGTGTCGACCGGGTAGGGCTGCCGGGCGCTACGCGGGCCGGCCAGCCGGATGTCCAGCGGCACCGGCTGGGTGCCCGGCTCGAGGTCCGGCATCAGCCACAGCTGCCCGGCCGACGTGTACACGACCCGCCGGCCGTCGGTGGTGGCGTGGCGCGCGTAGAACTCGGGCACGCAGTGCCGGCGCAGGTCGGTGCCGTCCGGTGCGGCCGAATACAGGCTGGCGACGCCGTCGTGGTCGGACAGGAACGCGATCCGGTCGCCCACCCACATCGGCGCCACGATGTAGCCGTTCAGCTCGGCCATGATCCGGGTGAACTCGCCGTCACCGGTCGGGTCCAGCCACAGCCGGCCGGCCGTGCCGCCCCGATACCGTTTCCACATGGCCGGTTCACGGAAGTTGATGGTCGACATCAGCACCTGACCGGCCGGCCCGAACGCGAGCTGGCCGACCGGTCCGTACGGCAGCGGTTCGCCCGGCCCGCCGGTCACGGGCACGCGGTACGCCCAGGTCTGGCGGATCGTCGGTCGCCCGGCCGACGTCTTCGCCAGTACCGCGCCGTCGCCCGTCCAGCCGAGCACGTCGGTGGTGGCCTCACCCCAGTACGTCAGCCGCGTGCTCCCACCGCCGTCGGTCGGCGTGATGTGTACCTCGGGATCGACGTCCCGGTTGCTGATCCAGGCGACGGTGGTGCCGTCGGGGGAGAAACGCGGACTGCGCGCCGGAACCCGGTCGGCGGACAGCCGCCATGCCCGGCCACCGGACACCGGGGCGAGCCAGATGTCGTCCTCGGCCACGAAGGTCACGAGATCGTCGTGTAGATGCGGAAATCGCAGGTAACCGTCTGTCACCACACCGACGTTAACCGCCACGGCTGACATTGGGAACCCGCCGGAGGTAGTTGGCCACGTCTATTGTGGAATGCGAAAATACGCAATTCCACTTGTTGGTATTCGCGGCTCAGATGTTGGGGTCCGGCCCGGGATCGCCACCGGCCGCGCGCACGGCGAGCCGGTCGAGGTACATCGTCCAGCCGTCGCGGTGGTCCACGGTCCGCTCGTGGTTGGGCAGGCCGTAGTGCCGCAGGACGACACGGGTTCCGGTGTCCAGCGGCTCCAGCGTCACCACGACGCGCGTCGACCCCGGCGCGACGGTGTCGTCGCGCGTCCAGCCCCACGTGAACACCACGCGACGCGGCGGGTCGATCTCGACGAACTCGCCGACCGCCTCGACGCCGTCGCGCATTCCGACGCGGTACACCCCACCGGGCACGGGGTCGAGGACGACGTCGCCGCCCATCCACTGCCGGTAGCGGTCGGCGTCGGTGAAGTACCGGAACACCGTCTCGGTGTCCGCCTTGATGTCGACGGTCACTTCGAGAACGTCCGGGTCCGTCATTCGTCGTCCTTGGCTCGTTGTTCCCGTTCTGCCATGTTCTTCAGGCGGCCGAGGCCATCGTGCCAGTGTTGTTCGACGATCGCGCGCAGCGGGCCGAGCGCGGCCTGGTCGGCACGGTAGATCCGGCTGTTGCCCTCGCGCCGCTCGACGACGAAACCGGCGTTCTTGAGCACGGTCAGGTGCTGGCTGATCGCCGACCACGACACGTCGAAGTGCGCGGCGATGTCACCGGCGGTGCGCTCGGTGTCCCAGACGAGCTGCAGGATGCGCAACCGCCGAGGCGCTGCGATCACCTGCAACGGCTCCACGTCGTCCTCCGGTCGGGTTGACAGTAGTGTAGCTGAGTCTTAATTTAGACGCGTCTTAAATAGATCGAGGAGGTACCGATGACCGCGCCCATCACACTCGCCGTCGACGTGCCCGCCGACGCGGCCCGCGTCTACGAGGTGCTCACCACGACCGAAGGACAACGCGGCTTCTGGACATCGGACTGTGACGTGACGCCGACCCATGCCCGGTTCGGCTTCGCGCAGGCGCCGATGGACCTGGAGGTCGACGTGACCGGCGAAGCGGGCAAGCTCGTGCGGATGCACGTGACGTCCGGGTTCCCGTACTGGACCGGGTCGACGTGGGAGTGGGAGCTCGGTCCCGCGCTGCGGGCCGAGTCCGGCACCGGCGTGCTGTTCCGGCACTACGGTTTCGAGACCGGCTACGGTGCGGCCGACCTCGGCCACACCGCGCGGACGTGGGCGTCCATTCTGGACCGGCTCGCGGCGTATGTCGGCAGCGGCGAGGCGCAGCCGTTCCTGCCCGGCAAGGAGGGTTGATGGGTGTTGACGTACGCCCGTCGGTGACGATTCACCGGCCGCGCCACGAGGTCGCCGCGTTCATGTTCGACCCGGCGAACGATCTCCGGTGGACCGGCGGCATCACGTCGAGCACACCGGCCCGGCCGGGCATGTTGGTCGAGGGGTCGACCGTCGAGCGCACCGCCCGGTTTCTCGGTCGCTCGTTCCGATACGGGTACGTCGTCACGCGGCACGAGCCGGACCGGCTCGTCGAGATGACGGTCGACCGGCCGTTTCCGATGGTGGTGCGGTATGAGCTCGCGGACGCGGCGGACGACGCCACCGAGGTGGCCATCCGCGCGACGGGTACCCCCGGTGGGTTCTTCGGCTGGGCGACGCCGTTGATGGCCCGGCAGGTGCGACGCAGCATCACGGCCGATCTGGAGCGACTGCGCGGCTGCGTCGAGGGCTGACACGTTCGACATGCGGGTGGACCGGGTAGCCGGTATGAGTGACTTTGTCCCCCATGTCGAACAGGAGGCGATTGCTCGTGATCAGCGGACGGGTGATGGCGGCGTTGGGTATCGCTGCGATGGGCAGTCTGGCACTGACACTGGCCACTCCGGCGATCGCCGACGCCGCACCGGCGACGCCGTGTTCCGTATCGGCGCGGGCATGCGTGGATCTCATGACGCAGCAGGCCTGGCTGATGCGGGACGGTGTCGTGGAATACGGCCCCGTCCCGGTACGCACCGGCCGGGCCAGCGCGCCGACCGATCCGGGCACGTTCCACGTCACGTTCAAGGAACTGCGCCACTGGAGCCGGCCCTTCCACGGCTGGATGCCCTACTCGGTGTTCTTCAACGGCGGTGACGCGTTCCATCAGGGCAGCCTCGCGATCTCGTCGCACGGTTGCGTGCACCTCTCGCACGCCGCCGCCGTCACGTTCTTCGACACGCTGCGGGTGGGCGACGAGGTACAGGTCGTCCGATAGCTTCCAGTTGTGGGGACGACGAAAGGTCGTCAGAATCAGACCTTGCACTTTCCCACCGGAGAGGGGCGATCCGTGAGCTCGCAGCAGACCAGTTCCGCCCCGAGCCCGCTCGGTGGCATCCCGACCATGCTCGCCAATGCCGCGTGGCAGCTCAATGCCGTGGCCGGCGTAGCGGCGGTCGTCCTGGGTGTGCTCGTGTTGGTGTGGCCGGGTGAGACGCTGGTGATCGTCGGCGCCTTGTTCGGCATCTACCTGCTTGTCAGTGGCCTGTTCCAATTGACGGGGGCGTTCGGGCACCACGTGCCGGGACACCTGCGTGCCCTCGGGCTGCTCAGCGGCGCGTTGAGCATCCTGCTCGGGCTGATCTGCTTCCGCGGCCCGATGGAGTCGTTGCTGTTGTTGGCCATCTGGATCGGATTCGGCTGGCTGCTGCGCGGCATCACGCAGATCGTGACGGCCGTGTCGAGCGACGGAATGCCGGGCCGCGGGTGGGTGATCTTCTTCGGCGTGATCGGTGTCATCGCGGGCATCGTGTTGATCACGTCGCCGATCACGTCGCTCGCCACGCTCGCGCTGCTGGCCGGCATCTGGCTGATCGTGCTGGGCGTGATGGAGGTCGTCCATTCGGTCCAACTGCGGGTGCGAATGAAATCGCAGTCCTAAATAGACTTCAGTCGGCGACGCGGATCACGACGAGGCACGTGTCGTCGGAGCGGTTCGGCTCGATGTGGTCGAGCAGCCTGTTGCAGTACCGGTCGATGTCGTCGTCCACGTCGTGCGCCCCGGCCAGCAATCGCGCGAGGCCGTCGTCGATGCTCTCGCCGCGGCGCTCGACGAGGCCGTCGGTGAACAGCGCGAGCACGTCGCCCGTGCGCAGTTGGACGTCCGTGTCCGTGTAACCGGGTTGGTCCGTGACGCCGAACATCACGCCGTCCGGCAGCGGCAACAGGCGCGCCATGCCGTCCCGGACCAACAGCGGCGGCAGGTGTCCGGCCCGCGCCCAGCGCAGCGTGGCCGACACCGGGTCGTAGCACGCGCAGATCGCCGTGCCCCACGCCCGTTCCGGCAACGTTCGGGCCGCGTCGTTGAGCCAGTACAACAGTTGTGCCGGTGACGCGCCGGTCATCGCGAGGCCGCGCAACGCGTTGCGCATCGTGATCATGCCGGTGACGACGTCGATGCCGTGCCCGACCATGTCGCCGACGCCGAGCAGCACCTGGCCGGTCGGCAGCCGCAGCGCGTCGTACCAGTCGCCGCCGACGTGGTACTGGTCGCTCGCCGGCCGGTACCGCACGACGACCTGGAGGCCCGACAGTTCGATCGGCGGCGGCGCGGGCGCGATGATGGCCTGCTGCAACCGGACCGCCAGCCGCTGCTGCCGGTCGGCCTGGCGTTCGGCGTCGGTCAGGTGGTCGTGCGCGGCGGACAACGCGAACGCGACCACGTCCGGCTCGGCGACCTCACGGACCGCGCCCCGGATCGCCACGACAGAACCCGCCGCGTCGGCGAGCGGCCGCGCCACGATGCGCAGGCGCTTCGGGTCGCCGTACGCCGGCAGGGTGAACTCGACCGACGCCGGACGGCCGGTCAGCAACACGTTGAGGAAGCGGTCGAGTGCGGCGCGGTCGGCCGGGTCGGCGTGCTCGGGCAGCGCGCGCAGGCTGATCGGGTCGAGCAGGTCCAGCAGGTCGTACGTCCGCTGGGTCCACGTCGTCCGGCCGGTCAGCAGATTGTCCTCCCAGCCGCCGGTCACGGCGAGCCGCAGCGCGGCGGCGGCCAGGTCGGTGTCGTCGTGGCGGCGCACGCTGATCGCGACGCCGTCGGCCAGTGGCGCCACGCGGATGTCCACGACCGGCCCGGCGACGTGGTCGTGCACGAGTGTCGGGACGACGAGCGCGTCCGCGCGGTACGGCGTGCCGGTCGCGCACACGTCCCGCATCCGGGTGAACAGGCCGCCGTCACCGGCGATCATCGGGTGCAGTTGCAGAAGTGTGCGGCCGGTCAGTTCGCGCCGGCCCAGCACGACGGCCGCACCCGCACCCGCGTGCTCGACCACGAAATCCACGATCGCGCCGCCGTCGTCCCGTACGGCCCGCGCGACGATCACGTTGTCCACCAACGCGTCCAGCACGCCGACCAGCCACGGCGGCGCGCCGGCCGCGTCGGGTTCGGCCGATGCCAACGCGTGCGCGCACAGATCGGCGAGCGCGAGCAGCTGATCCCGTTCCGGCGCCGGGAAATCGTCCCGCGCGGCCGGCCAGCACACCTCCAGCACACCGAGCACGGTTCGCCGGTACGCCAAGGGAAGCACGGCCCGTGCCCCACCCGGCCACCGGGCGGCGGCGGGTCCGGGTAATCCGTCCGGCGTACCGGCGGGCAGCCAGCGCGGCGTACGGTCGGCGATCACCGCGCGGCCCACCGTGGCCATGTCCGGCGGCACGCAACGCCAGCGCGACGCCTCGACCGGATGCAACCCGTGCTGCCCGGCCAGGCGCAGGACGCCGTCCGGTTCGAGCAGCCAGAACACTGTCGCGACCGCGCCCATGGTCCGTAGGACGTTGGTGAACAGCGCGTCGGCCAGTGCCGCACCGTCCGTGGCCAACGCCGTCGCGGTTTCGGCGCGCTGCCATCGCAGCCGCGACACAGGCGCGTCCACCACGTCGTCGCCGCCGGCCACGTCCGCCGCGATCTCCAACAGCGGCATTTCCGCGCGTTTGGCCAGGTCGGCGAGATGTTCGACGGCCTGGCCGGACGTGCAGCCCAGCCGCTCGATCAGCACACCGGTGGCCCGCTCCACTACCCGACTCCGGTCCATTTCCCCGCGGAGCCGGGACAACTGCCATTCCTGGCGCATTATCACCCGAATCAGGCGATCAACGTCAGATGGACTTGACCGGGGTGCTGCCATCGAAGGAGTGTATGGGAGCAGAATCGACGCTAGTGCGATTAATGCGGAACCGCCGCGACCGCCACAGTAGGCCCGCTCAGCCTTCGCGGTCCTGGGGCCTGGACAGGGGAGTGCATCGTGGCCGAGAACACCGTGGCCGTCAGACGTCCCACCCGTGACGGATCGCTCGACGACGCTCGGCTCCAACAACTGCTGCAAGGCCTCAAGGCCGTCCGCGATGGAGATTTCAGCACCCGTTTGCCGCACGTGAACGACGTCCTGATGGACGAGATGGCCACGGTATTCAATGGCATGGTCGACCAGCTCGCGCTGTTCACCTCCGAGGTGACGCGCGTCGCCCGCGAGGTCGGCACCGAGGGAAAGTTGGGCGGCCAGGCCGCGGTGCCGGGCGTCTCGGGCACGTGGAAGGACCTGACCGACTCGGTGAACGCCATGGCCGGCAACCTGACCGGCCAGGTGCGTGACATCGCCGCCGTCGCGACGGCGGTGGCCAAGGGCGACCTGTCGCAGAAGATCACGGTGGTGGTCAAGGGCGAGATGCTGGAGCTGAAGGACACGATCAACACGATGGTGGACCAGCTCTCATCGTTCGCCGACGAGGTCACGCGCGTGGCCCGCGAGGTCGGCAGCGAGGGCCGGTTGGGCGGTCAGGCCGAGGTGCCCGGGGTCGGCGGGACGTGGCGTGACCTGACGACGTCGGTGAACTTCATGGCCGGCAACCTGACCGACCAGGTCCGCAACGTCGCCCAGGTGACCACGGCGGTCGCGAAGGGCGATTTGTCACAGAAGATCACGGTTGACGCGCGTGGTGAGATCCTCGAGCTGAAGAACACGATCAACACGATGGTGGACCAGCTGTCCGCGTTCGCCGACGAGGTCACCCGCGTGGCCCGCGAGGTGGGTACCGAGGGCATCCTGGGCGGCCAGGCGCAGGTGCCGGGTGTCGCCGGCACGTGGCGTGACCTGACCGCGTCGGTGAACTTCATGGCCGGCAACCTGACCAACCAGGTGCGGTCGATCGCCCAGGTCGCGACGGCGGTGGCCGAGGGCGACCTGACGCAGAAGATCACGGTCGACGCGCGTGGTGAGATCCTCGAGCTGAAGAACACGATCAACACGATGGTGGACCAGCTGTCCGCGTTCG
>Ga0070714_100004935_pt1 | contig 10139 bp, 9 predicted proteins | sample LARL83metaG_FD_65450 | JGI IMG/M metagenome (GOLD analysis project Ga0070714, IMG submission 65450) | Corn, switchgrass and miscanthus rhizosphere microbial communities from Kellogg Biological Station, Michigan, USA - LAR L8-3 metaG | ecosystem: Host-associated > Plants > Roots > Rhizosphere ... | reverse complement strand
GACCAGGCGGCGCACCGGCGGCCATCCAGTCCGGCGCGGGCCGCTGGCGCGGTGACAAGGCCTGGCGCAGCCCAGGGCAAGCATCCGGAAAGTACCCGTTGACCAGGAAGTTCGCCCGCTAGCGTGGCCGGGTGCTGGAGCCAGGGTGGACCGAGGTTGTCGCACTGACGGCGGCGTTTGTCATCGCGGTGCTGGCGACGCCGGCGGGGATCTCCGGGGCGGTGCTGCTGCTGCCGTTTCAGGTCAGCGTGCTCGGTACCCCGAGCCCAGCGGTCACGCCGACCAACCTGCTCTACAACGTGGTCGCCACACCGGGTGCGCTGTACCGGTACTGGCGGCAAGGGCAGACCGGCGGACGGCTGGCCCCGGTGCTCATCGCCGGAACCCTGCCCGGCGTCATCGCCGGGTCGGTCATCCGGGTCACGCTGCTGCCCGGCCCCAAGGTCTTCGACCTGGTCGTCGCCGCGGTGCTGGTTCCGCTGGGCATCTGGCTGGCGCTCACCTGCCCCGCTCCGCCCGCCGCACCCGGCCGCCGGGTGCGGCGCATCCCATCCCCGGTCCTGGTCGCGCTGGCGGGCATCGTGGGCTGCGTGGGCGGCATCTACGGCATCGGCGGCGGCTCGATCCTGGCCCCGATCCTGATCGGGTCCGGCAGACGCGCCTCCGAGGTTGCCCCGGCCGCCCTGGCGTCCACGTTCGTGACCTCGGTCGCCGGGGTGATCACCTTCACTCTCCTGTCCCTGCACCGGCACGGCCCGGTGGCGCCGAGCTGGCCCACCGGGATCGCGCTGGGTGTCGGCGGTCTGGCCGGCGGCTACACCGGCGCCCGGATCCAGTCCCGGCTGCCCGACGTCCTGATCCGCCGCCTGGTCGGCGTCCTGGTCATCGCCATCGGCATCCGCTACCTATGGCTCGGGCTGGCCTAACGGAACCGGTGACCCGTTCCTGGCCTGCATCGGCGATGAGTTTCCCGGCCTGGAGCAGTCACAACGCCCGAAGGCTGTGATAGGCCTCTGGGAAATAGCGACGAGGGGAACACCTATGAGTGGCGTACGTGTGCTGGCCGGCACGCGCAAGGGCGCGTTCATCCTGACGTCGGACGGGCACCGCCAGGAATGGGACGTCAGCGGCCCCCATTTCGCGGGCTGGGAGATCTACCACGTCAAGGGATCACCGGCCAACCCGGACCGGCTGTACGCATCACAGTGCAGCGGCTGGTCGGGGCAGGTCATCCAGCGTTCGGACGACGGCGGCCAGACCTGGGAACCGGTAGGCAACAGATTCTCCTACGACGGCGTGCCCGGCACCCACCAGTGGTACGACGGCACGCCCCACCCGTGGGAGTTCGAGCGGGTCTGGCATCTTGAGCCCTCGCTCGACGATCCGGATACCGTCTACGCCGGGGTGGAGGACGCCGGCCTGTTCCGGTCGGCCGACGGCGGGCAGAGCTGGCAGGAACTGCCGGCACTGCGCGGCCACGATTCCGGGCCGTCGTGGCAGCCGGGCGCGGGCGGAATGTGCCTGCACACGATCATCCTCGACCCCGCTGCGCCCAGCCGGATGTTCGCCGCGATCTCAGCCGCGGGCGCGTTCCGGTCCGACGACGCGGGTCAGACCTGGACGCCGATCAACCGCGGCCTCCAGTCCGAAGGCATCCCCGACCCCGACGCGGAAGTCGGCCACTGCGTGCACCGCATCGCGATGCACCCCTCCCGCCCGTCGGTGCTGTACATGCAGAAACACTGGGACGTCATGCGCAGCGACGACGCTGGCGAGTCGTGGCACGAGGTCAGCGGGAACCTGCCCACCGACTTCGGGTTCCCGATCGACGTGCACGCGCACGAGCCAGACACCGTCTACGTGGTCCCGATCAAAAGCGATGCCGAGCACTACCCGCCCGACGGGAAGCTGCGTGTCTACCGCAGCCGCACCGGCGGCGACGAGTGGCAGGCCCTGACCAACGGCCTGCCGCAGCAGCACTGCTACGTCAACGTGCTGCGGGATGCGATGGCCGTCGACTCCCTCGACTCCTGCGGGATCTATTTCGGCACCACCGGCGGGCAGGTCTACGCCTCCGCCGACGCCGGCGACAGCTGGGCGCCCATCGTCAGGGACCTGCCGGCCGTGCTGTCGGTCGAGGTGCAGACGCTGCCATGATCCGGGTGGTACTTCCCGCGCACCTGCGGGCCCTGGCCCGGATTGACGGTGAAGTCGAACTGGACGTCACCGGCCAGGTCACCCAGGGCTCGGTCCTGGACGCGCTGGAAGAGCGCTACCCGATGCTGCGCGGCACCATCCGCAACCATGACGGCGGCCAGCGCCGGGCGTTCATCCGGTTCTTCGCCTGCGAGCAGGATCTGTCCCACCAGCCGCCCGACAGCCTGCTGCCCGAAGCGGTCGTCACCGGCGCCGAACCGTACCTGATCGTCGGGGCCATGGCCGGTGGCTAGGGCTCACCGGACTGGCTGCCCGGCCCCGGTCTCGCTCACCAGGGCATCACGCCGTTGCGGTCGGTGGCCGCGGTTGCCGTTCAGGTCGGTGGCGGTGAAGCCGGGCTCGAGTCCTTCGCCAGCGCCGACTAAGGGGAACTGCTGCGCCCAGTATTGGGCGGGCGCCGTATCCGGCCCCTACCTGTGCGGCCGCTCGTGATCCCCGGCCACCGCGCTGCCGGGCGCGCTAGCCACGTGCTTCCCCTTGAGCAGCGACCACGCACGCTGCAGCGACACAATCAGCGTGACGAACACGATGATGGACAGGTTGATCAGCTGATCGCTGTCATGTGGGTCAACGAGCAGCAGCACGCCGAGTCCGAGCTGCGCCGCGTAGGCAAGCAACGTGACGACCAGCACAATCAGGTTTCTGCCGGTACGCAGCCGGCGGTGGAGCCTGCCGATCGCGACGATGCCGATCACGGCCATGGTCACGGCCGCCTCGCCGATGTTTATCTTGGGGATGAGCCCGAGCAAGGACACCACGAGCGAGTTCACCAGGCCGGTGAACGCGGTGATGGCCAGCGCTTCGCCGCCCGGCATGGCATTCGGCCCGAAGATCGTGTCGTCCCGGACCGAAACAGCCACGAACAACAGGCCGATGAGCGCCGCAGCAGCCGTGGCCATCGCGGCAAAGTAGGCGACGTACGCACCAGGCACCATGCGAACAGAAGCTGGCATGGCCGATCTGTGATGTCAATCGGGTGCACACTCCCGCAAAACCGGCCCGTGCTTCCTCTAAGGGGACGGTTTCGGGCGTATCTGCTGCGTGGTTCCGGGTGAGTGCCTCCGGGTATTGATCCGTTCTTCACCCCTCTGGGGGTGAGGCTAGGTGCTCGGCTTGATGATTCACTCCTGGCAGACCATCCGGGCCGATCACGCGGCGGGCAGAGCTTGGGCATGAGTCACCGGCAGTGACGGAGGCAAGGTTATGAACGCTCGCTGGCTCGCCCGGGCCGCCTTTGTGCTGATGCTTGCCGGGGTTGCGGTCCTGATCGGTTTCGCGGATCTTGGCGGCTTGGTCTTGATCGTCATCGGGGTGGTCGGGGCGGCCCTGATGGTGGCGGGCGCATACACGTTCCTCGCCCATCGGGGCGTGCTGCGGTGGATCGCGGCCGCCGTGGTGGTCCTGACCCCGGTCGCCATCCTGGTGCTATTCGCCCTGCACAGCCTCATCTGGGTAGCCCTGGTGTCGATCGCGCTCATGGCGCTGGCGGCCGGCGCCGGGCGGCGAGCGCTGACCCCGACGGCCCCCGACCCGGGGATGCCCGCCCGCGACGTGGCGCCACCCAAACGCGCGTTCCTGATCATGAACCCCAGGTCGGGAGGCGGGAAGGTTACCAAGTTCGGGCTTAAAGAGAAGGCAGAGGCGCTCGGGGCGCGGGTAGCGCTGCTCGAAGGCCCGGGCGTGGTGGATGTGGCGGCCCTGGCCCGGCGGGCGGTCGCCGAGGGCGCGGACCTGCTCGGAGTGGCCGGGGGTGACGGGACGCAGGCGCTGGTGGCCGGGATTGCCGCCGAGCACGACCTGCCGTTCCTGGTGATCAGCGCCGGCACCCGCAATCACTTCGCGATGGACCTCGGGCTGGACAGGGAAAATCCAGCCGCCTGCCTGGATGCCCTCAGCGACGGCGTGGAACAGCGCATCGACCTCGGCGTCATCGGCGGCCGCACGTTCGTGAACAACGCCTCGTTCGGCGCCTATGCCGAGATAGTGGAAAGCCCGGCCTACCGGGACGACAAGCGGGGCACGACGCTGGAGATGCTGCCCGACATCCTTAGCGGCCACCAGGGGGCCAGGCTGTCCGCCAGCGCTGGCGAGGTCACGATCACAGGCCCGCAGGCCCTGCTGGTAAGCAACGGACCCTACGAGACAACCGACATCGCCGGGCTCGGCCGCCGGGCGCGGATCGACACCGGGAAACTCGGCCTCGTCGCGGTCACGGTGAACAACGCGCTGCAGGCCGCAGCGCTGCTGCGCGGCACGCGCGGCCAGGGGCTGACCACGGTCAGCACCGACGAGGTTGTCCTGGACGCCGACGCGCCCGAGATCCCGGTCGGTATCGACGGCGAGACGGTCATGATGGCCACGCCGGTGCGCTGCACCATCCGGCCGAAGGCACTGCGGGTACGGGTGCCCCGTGACCGCCCCGGTATCCCGGCTGGCCGGCCTCGCCTCGACTGGTCAGCACTGGTCAAGCTGGCATCCTTCCGCTCCGCGCCGGCAGGCGCGAGTTGATCCGTCCAGCAGCCCCAGCTCACGTGACCAGGCGGCCGCCTGGCTGCGTCAGGATGCGCCCAGCGTGCGATAGGCGCGGGCTCACCCACCGTGGGTGATCAAACTGGCCCCGCTGACGTGTTGACTTGGCGCTCTGACCGGTATGCGGCGTCCGGTCTGCCGACAGAGGGCGGGCAGATTGCGCTGCGGGAACATGCGGCAAGGACGGCGGTCCCTGCTACGGTCGGGCGCGGTGGGGCGAAGGGCGCGCGGCTTGCCTTCAGGCGAAAGCGCATGACTGTCGGGACGGTGAACCTGCTGTGACTGCCGAGTCCGGCGCCAGCGCCCCGGCGATGGCCAAGGGAGACCGCAGGCTGGCCATCTTGCTGGCGATGGCCATGTTCGTCCTGGTCGTCGACACGTCGGTGATGAACGTGTCCATCGCATCGGTCGTACACGATCTGCACACGACCGTCAGCGGGGTCCAGTCCGCGATCGCGCTTGAGGCGCTGGTGTCGGCGGCGTTCATCCTGATCGGCAGCAAGGTGGGCGACCTGATCGGACGCAAGCGCGCGTACGTGCTGGGCCTGCTCGGATACGCGATCGGTGCCCTCGCCATGGCTCTCTCACAGGGCCTGATCACGGTCATCGTGTTCTGGGCGATCGTGGGCGGGATCGGCGCATCGCTCCTGCTGCCGGCCATGCAGTCACTCATCCACGGCAACTTCGAGGGCCCGGCCCAGCGCCAGGCCTACGCGCTCGTCGGGGCGGCGGCCGCGATCGCTGCCGCCGTCGGCCCGCTGCTCGGCGGGTTCATCACGACCTACCTGTCGTGGCGCATCGCGTTCCTGCTCGAGGACGTCATCATCGCGGTCGTGCTGTCGGGCATCAGGCTGATCCGGGACGTGGAATACACCGGATCGCGGCGCGTGGACGTCGTGGGCGCTGTCCTGTCCGTGCTGGGCATGGGCGGCATCGTGCTGGGCATCCTCGTCTGGCAGGAAGGCGGCGAGGCGGTGGGCCTGCTGCTGGCGCTGGGGGCGGTCTCGCTCGGGCTCCTGGCGTGGTGGCTGGTGCGGCGCAAGCGTGCGGGCCAGGCGACGCTGCTGGACCCGGACCTGTTCAAGGCCAGGCTGTTCAAGTTCGGGGTCTCCGGGCAGGTGCTGCAGCAGATCGGTCTGGGCGGCACGATGATCGCGCTGCCGATCTACCTGCAGATCGTGCTCGAGTACAGCGCGATGGGGGCGGGCCTGTCGATCGCCCCGCTCTCTCTGAGCATGTTTGCGGTGGCGCTGCTCGCCGGGAGAAGAGGCGGGAAGCGGCGTCCGGCGAGCCTCATCCGGGCCGGGTTCGCGCTGTTCACGATCGGGATGATCGCCGTGGAGCCGATAGTGCCGCGGGCGACTTCAGGCTGGTACCTGGCGGTGCCTTTGGTAATCGCCGGAGCGGGGCTGGGCCTGCTGGTCTCGCAGCTGAACAACTACACGCTGGCCCCGATCTCTGAGGAACGCGTCAGCGAGGCGGCCGGGGTGAACTCGGCCGGAGGGTCGTTCGGTCTGTCGTTCGGGCTGGCGTTCGCCGGCGCCATCTTGCTGGCGGCGCTGTCCGTCGGCTTCACCAGCATGGCCCAGTCGAGCACTGTGCTTTCCAGCGGGGAGCAGCAGCAGGTCGCCAAGGTCCTGGAGCATGACGCCGAAGTGGTCAGCGACACCCAGCTCCAGAAACAGCTCGCTGGCCAGCCGCAAAAGACCCAGGACGAGATCATCAAGATCAACACCCAGGCAAGGCACCTCGCCCTTCAGGTGGCGCTTCTCATCCCCATCCTCGCTGGTCTGGCCGGGCTGCTCATCTCGTTCCGCATGATGCGCCTGCCAGACCCCCAGCAGTCGGACTCCGGCGAACAGATGGTCTTGGGCTGACTTTGCTCGGCCACCCAGGCGGCCAGACCTCATGACCGCCTGGCCGGTGCCTAACCCCCTGCTGGGCTGCGCGCTGCCGGGTAGCGCTGATCCAGCCAGGCGCCGATGTGCTCGATCGCCTGATCCGCCTCGGGCAGCCACCCGGCAAACGCCGGGAAAACGTGCGGCATCTCATCCCAGATCTCGAGCGACACCTCCACGCCGGCTTCGCTGGCTCTGGCGGCGAGCCGGGTGGAATCGTCGAGTATCACCTCGGCGTCGCCGACGTGAATCAGCAGGGGCGGCAGCCCGCGCAGATCGGCGTACAGCGGTGAGGCGTGGGGGTGCCGCGGATCCGCGTCGGCCAGGTACAGCGCGGCGTCCTCGGATATCCCGTCTGGCTTGATCATCACGTCGACCGCGGCGCGGGTGCGCAGTGACTCGCCGGTGAGCGCGAGGTCGGTCCACGGCGACAGCAGCACGGCCGCAGCGGGCATCGGCTCGCCCGAGTCACGCAGCGCCACGAGCGCACCGAGCGCGAGCCCGCCGCCCGCCGAATCACCGGCGATGGCTATCAGCGCCGGATCGATGCCGCTGGCCAGCAGCCACCGGTACGCCGCCAGCGCGTCCTCGACGGCAGCCGGGAACGGGTGCTCCGGCGCGAGCCGGTAATCGACGCTGAGCGCACGGGCCTGGGTGGCACCCGACAGCAGCGCAACCAGATTCCGGAGGGTGGCAGGCGAGCCAGCCTGGTACGCACCGCCGTGGAGGTACAGCAGCACGCGGCCCGGGCTAACGCCCGGCGCGGCCACCCATTCCGCCGGAACGCCGCCCGCGTCGACCGGATCGACAGCCGTGCCTCCGGGGGGCGAGGCGGCAAAGGATTCCATCGCCCGCCGGCGCTCGGGGATCGTCAGGCGGTCAAGGCCGCTGCCGCGGAGCAGCTCTCGCACTACCTGGAGTTCCTCGCTCGCCATGAACTGGATCATCCTGGGACGGGCCCGGAGGAGGCAACGGGTTTTCTGCCCCGCGGCGTGCGCGTCCGCCTGTCGCGCCCTCCCACCATGTCTGCGGCAGGGCTACGGGATCGCCAGCTTGCCCAGCGTCCCACCCTGGAGCACGACGGTCTCACTGCCGATGGTGCGCGTGAACTCGAGCTGGACGGCGTACAGGTACTCCCCCGACAGCCAGGTACAGGCCGGGTTGTCGAGGAACGGCACGATGCGGATGTCGTAGATGCCATCGCCCTGGTTCCCGAACTCGGTGACGGACACGCCGCAGCCTCCGGGCCGCACGTTGAAGCCGTCCCGTAACGTCCAGCCGGCCGGCAGGTTGATGGCGCTGGTCTGGTTGCCTGCGCTGGCACCCAGATCAGCGACCGGGCCGCCGTCGAGCGTGACGAGGACGCTGATGAGCGCTGAGGCGGAGACGTCGGCCCCCGAGCCGCCGGCGGCAGCGTTGCTCCGATTGATCTGCATCTGCACGAGCAACTCTCGGTGCGGTGCGTGGTGCATCGTCCTCTGCGCTGGCCCGGCCATGGTCCGCCTCCGTTCTCCCCGTGCCGCCCAGCCGCGTCGTGCTTGATGCCCCAATGGATTTCAAGTCGTGGGCTAGCCACTAATCACTTTTAGTTCAAATTAGCTAGCCGGGGCGCCGGTGCCAATAATCGCGCTTCTATTCTCACCGGCGCGACGCGAGCCCGGGTGTCCCAGAGCCTGGCCGGGCGGTCCATGGTGGCGGCGGCTGACGCATACTGCATTACCGAGAGACAGGAGGCCCATGACACCCGACGACCAGCCGGCAACGCCCGCCGGCCTCCGCCCGGAAACAGCGCTCATATGTGCTGGCCGCCCCAGCCACCCGGCCAACGGGCCGCTCAACGTTCCCGTGGTGCTGGCGTCTAACTTCCATGCTGGCGCCCAGGAAGCACCAGGCACGGAGAAGGGCGGCCGTGCCTACTCGCGCACCGACGCCACGCCAACCTGGGAGGCCCTTGAGACGGCCGTGGGCCAGGTAGAGGGCGGTCACGCCGTGGCGTTCTCCTCCGGCATGGCCGCGGTCGCGGCCGTGCTCGACCTGTTGCCAGGCGGCGCGCGCGTGGTTGCGCCGACGGACTGCTACTTCGGGGTCGGCGAGCTTCTGGCCGACGGCCAGCAGCAACGGCGCTGGGTTGTCGATCGCGTTGACCTGACCGACGCCGCCAGCGTCCAGGCCGCCGTCACCGGTGCGGACCTGCTCTGGCTGGAGACCCCTTCCAATCCCCTGCTTGACATCGCCGACCTTCCCGCCCTGTGCGCCGCCGGCCGCCTCGCCGGGGCCATCGTCGGCGTCGACAACACGTTCGCGACGCCACTGCTGCAGCAGCCCCTGGCCCTCGGCGCGGACGTGGTCGTGCACAGTGCCACCAAATTCATTGGCGGCCACTCCGACCTGCTGTCCGGCGTCGCCATTGCCCGCGAGCAGGCCCTCGCCGAGCGCCTGCGCCACCGCCGCGGCCTGTCGGGCGCAACCCCTGGAGCCCTGGAAGCCTTCCTGGCGCTGCGCGGCCTGCGCACTCTTGCCCTGCGGCTCGACCGCGGCCAGCGCAACGCCGGGGAACTAGCCCGCCGGCTCGATGCGCACCCCGCCGTCGGCCGGGTGCGCTACCCCGGTCTTCCCGGTCACCCCGGGCACCGCACCGCCGCCGCGCAGATGACCGGCTTCGGGGCGGTGCTGGCCTTCGAGGTAACCGACGCCGGCACAGCTGACCGACTCTGCGACGCTGTGCAGGTCATCGTCCACGCCACCAGTCTGGGCGGCGTCGAATCCACCATCGAACGGCGCAGCAAGCTCCCCGGGCAAGTACACCTGCCCCCCGGGCTGCTGCGCCTGAGCGTCGGCTGCGAGCACGTCGACGACCTCTGGAACGACCTGAATTCGGCGATCGAGCAAGCATCGGCCGGATGACCCGCGTAACCCGGCTGGTGGTGAGCCCTCGCGAGCCAAGCCACACCGGGCGTCAGACAGACCGGGCGTCAGAGGTCGCCGGGGACACCGTAGGACGGCGCTGTGCCCGGGTTCAGCGCTCGGGTGACGTAGTCCTCAGCCTGCGGTTTCCACACCGCCCAGGCTCCGGCCAAGTCGCTGATCGGGTCCTCGCTCCAGTCCACCCGCAGGTCGGTGACGGGCCAGGAGACCTTGTCGACGATGACCACACCGCAGGAGCGCACGGGGCCCTCCTCACCCCCCGCGGCGTGTCCCGCGCTGAGGGCGGCCAGCAATCGGTCACCCAGGTGCGCTTCGGGGTCGGCCGTGAACGCGTCGACCATCGCCTGCGGTACTGCATCGTCGGCGAGGAGATTGCCGGCGGCCACGGAGTCACGGCCTTGTGCGGTGCGGTGCCGACCGAGGGTCCGTGCCCCGCTGTACACCGCGGTGCTGCCGTTGATGTCGACGACGCTCAGCTGGCGGAACTCGGCGTACGGAGCCCCGGCGACCACACGGTCCAGCGCCTTCTGGGCGTCCAGGCCGGCCGCCAGCGCATCCAGGAGCCGGTGG
>Ga0070714_100004934_pt1 | contig 10142 bp, 7 predicted proteins | sample LARL83metaG_FD_65450 | JGI IMG/M metagenome (GOLD analysis project Ga0070714, IMG submission 65450) | Corn, switchgrass and miscanthus rhizosphere microbial communities from Kellogg Biological Station, Michigan, USA - LAR L8-3 metaG | ecosystem: Host-associated > Plants > Roots > Rhizosphere ... | reverse complement strand
TCGAGAAGTTCACCAACATGCGCTTCGAGCCCGCCGGGGTCACCGACGACCCGGACATCCGTATCGCAAGCTCGGTGATGGACTACGTGTTCCGCCGCCTGGCACTGGACCACCTGCCGTACGAGACCCGCTCCGAACTCGGCATCCTGTCTGCCTCCGAACGGGCCGCCCAGCTCGCCGGGGATGACCCCGCCGCGGTCGCCGCGGAGGAGATGGACCCGGCCGAGATGGCCCAGTCCGCCCCGCGCGAACGGCAGCCGGAGCCCGCGCACCAGGAGCAGGCGGCCAGCCGCGCCGACTCGCCCCGCCCGCCCGCGGCCGGCCAGGCCGCGAACGGCCGCCCGGGGCAGCCGGAGCCACCGGCCGGCTCCCGGCAGGACCAGCCGCACGGCTCGACCGAGTTGCTGGAGTCGCACCAGGGACGCACCGCGGACGCGCCGCTCTGCCTCATCTGCGGCACCAAGATGCGCCCCGCCGGAAGCTGCTACGTCTGCGAGGGCTGCGGCGCCACCAGCGGCTGCAGCTAGGACCAGGCACCACCTGACAGTGAATTGCCTGCTCAGGCGGGTCTCCATTGTCCGCTGGGGACCCGCCCGAAGGCCTTGATCATCGCAACGGTTGCATCAGATGCAACTGACGAGTGTCCCGGATAGGCCGCAGGGCACGCAGCGAGTCGCGGGCCGTGAACCTACCAAGCAAACCAACTAAACATACTAATCAAGGCTAAGATTAGGTTGTTTAGTGGGTTGGCCTAGGAGGTTTCGTGCGCAGCTTCGCCGATCTCGATGCGCTCATCGGGCGAGTACCAGCCCGCGTGGTCACTCGGCTCAGCGCGATCGACTTCGGGCGGGGCTCCGAGGCGCTCTACCGCGACCAGATGCCGGGCCTGCTCACCGAGCTCGCCGACCGGGCTCGCGTCCAGAGCATCACCGCGTCCTCCGCGATAGAGGGCGTCGTCGTGGCGGATGCAGGCCGCGCCGAGCGGATCATCAACCGGCGCACCTCAACACTGCGCAACCGAAGTGAACAGGAACTGGCCGGCTACCGCGACGCCCAGGACTACCTGTTCCAGCAGGACTGGCGCCCGCTTCACGCCGGCCTGATCCTGCACCTGCACCGGCTGCTCTTCGCCCATACGGCCATGCCCGGAGGGGCGTTCAAGACCGAGGACAACCTGGTCGTGGACCGCTCGCCAGACGGTTCAACGACCGTCCGCTTCAAGCCGGTGCCCGCCGCCAGAACCCCGTTTGCCATTGACGACCTCATCGGCCGCTACCACCAGGCGGTCACCATGGGTGAGCACCATTCAGTGCTGCTAACCGGGCTGTTCATCCTCGACCTTCTCGTCATTCACCCCTTCGAGGACGGCAACGGGCGAGTGGCCCGCCTGCTCACCAGCGCCATGCTCACCGAGCACGGATACACCGTCGGACGCTACGTGAGCCTCGAACAAGCCGTCGCCGAGTCAGCGGACGCCTACTACCAGGCACTCCTGGAGTCCACCCGCGGCTGGCACGACGGCGCCGCTGACCCATGGCCCTGGCTCAGCTACTTCAGCAACGCGATCGCCGCCGCCTACGCCGTCTTCGCTGATCGCGCCGCCTCAGCCAAGACCCCTGGAACCAAGCAACAGCGCATCCGCGAGCACATCCTGCGTCATGCGCCAGCCAGATTCCGCCTTGCCGACATCAGGACGGCCGTACCAGGCGTCAGTGACCAGACCATCCGGCTCGTCCTGGAACAACTCAAGAACGAGGGCAAGGTGCGGGCCGATGGAACCGGCCGCGCCGCAACCTGGACCCGGACGAATACCGCCCGGCGGGACGCCTAACCGGTAGTGCCGGCGGCGGGAGGCCGGTTGAATGGCGCCATGTCAATGACTGCCAAAGCGTCAACGACTGCCAAAGCGCAGGCAGACACGGCGACGACGGTGGAGGCGGCCCTGCCCCTGCTGAGCCTCCGGATCACCGCTGGGCCGATCGAACTGCAGGGCATCACCGACGACCTGCTCGGACCGCTGGCCGACCTAGCTGCCGAGGGCATCGGCTCCCCCGGCGGGCCGCCGTTCCTGACCCCGTGGAAAACCGAGCCGTCGCAGGACCTCCCCCGTTTCTTCGCCCAGTACTACTGGCAACTGCGTGCTGATTTCTCCCCCGGCCGGTGGACGGCTCCGCTGGCCGTGCTGTGGGACGGCGAGCCTGCCGGAGTCCAGGAACTCTTCGGCGACAAGTACCTGGTGAGCCGCACCACGGAGACCGGGTCCTGGCTGGCCCGCCGGTTCCAGGGCCGCGGCATCGGCACCGCCATGCGCCAGGTCATCGCCGCCTTCGCCTTCGACCACCTGGACGCGCAGTACGTGACGTCGGCGGCCTTCAGCGACAACGTGTCATCGGTGTCGGTGAGCAGGAAGGTCGGCTACACCGAGAACGGAGTGGATATCTGGGCCCGAGAAGGGAAGCCCGTCCCACACCAGCGCTTCCTGCTGTCGCGCGGCAACCTGGTTCGCTATGAGCACCCACTGATGATCGCTGGCCTCGCCGCCTTCCGCCGCTCCATCGGCTTGGACGTCTAGGACGCGCTGGCGTCCGGCTGCCCGACGCGGCTAGCTGGGCGGCACAAAGCGATAGATGGCGCTGGCGGTGTCGTCGCTGACGTAGAGCGCGCCGTCGGGGCCGGGAACGGCATCGGCGGGCCGGCCCCAGCGACTTCCGTCGGCGTCCTGGAAGCCGGTTATCAGGGCGACGGATGGCTCCAGGGTGTGCTTCGCGGTGCTCCACGCCATCCACAGCACCGCCGGGGCGCGGGGCGGCTGGCGGTTCCACGAGCCGTGGGCGGCCACCACAGCACCCGCGGACCACGGCGCGGGGATCCTGCTCCCCTCCAGGAAGGCCAGACCGAGCGGGGCGCTGTGCGCCGGGAGCCCTACCTGGAGCTTTGGCAGCTTGGCACAGTCGAGGTGGTGGCCGCTGGGGTTGGTCAGCGCGTCGGCGACGAACGGGACATCGGCCAGCGAGCCGGCCGGATGGTTCAGGTCCTGGTCGGGGTTGCAATACGGCCAGCCGAGATCCCGGTCCTGGGTAACCGGGAGGACCTCGTCCGGCGGGTGGTTGTTCACGTAGGCCTGGATGACCTTGCCGAAGGCGTCCTCATACCGGCCGAATGCCTTGTGGAACGGATACGGGATGTTGTCGCGGTTGTTGACGGCCGTCCACACGGTGCCGTCGGGGGCTGTGGCCAGACCTTCGCCGTTGCGTACCCCCCTCTCCACCACGTGCAGATCGCCGCCATCCGGGTTCATGGCCATGATCACGGCGCGCGGCGGCGCCATCGTCCGGTCGCCGGGATCTGCGTTCGACGAGCTGCCGACGAGGAAGTAGACCGTCCCGCCCGGGGCGATGGCGATGTCCTTGAACGGATGGGCGTCGTCGCCCGAGGGGTCGTCGCCGGGGAGATGGGCGGCTATCACGGTGCCAGCGCCGCTGATGCCGTGGGCGCCCCAGGGGTACCGGTCAATCTGGCCGGCCTCGCCGACATAGAGGACCCAATGGCCGGAGAAGCGGGCGAACGCCATGCCTTGCGGCGAGTTCAGCCCGGACAGCAGGGTGCTCGAGCTGGCCGCCCGCTCAGCACCGGGCTTCAGCTCGGCGATGCGGCCGCTGGCGGGCTCGCTGACCAGCAGGTCACCCTCGGGGGTCCAGGCCTCCATCCGGGCGCCGGGCGCTCTGGCCCACACCCGCGCCGTCCACCCGGCGGGCACCAGCACCTTCCGCTGGGTGGCGAACGGCCCGCCGCCCAGGCCGGGCGGAACGACGAGAGTGACCTCGGACCGGCCCGCGGCCGCCGCGCTGGACGGGACCGCTCCCGCAGTGGCCGACCGGCGAGCGGCCCCCGGACCCGCGGACCCGTCGCAAGCCGTGACGGCCAGGGCGACGGCGGCCGCGAGCGCAGTGACCAGGCGGGAGCGCATGGGCCAAGTTCATCAGGTCGGTAGGTGCGGCTCAACGACGGGCACGCGCAGCGGGTCGCCTTCCCGGACGGCCCCCTTCCGCGACCACGTCGGCATGGACCCGAAGGTCACCCCTCGCGGCCAGGTTACCTGGGATGGACGGCCCCACCCCGGGCGCGCAGGGGAGATCGTGACGCTGGCAGGAGCGCCGGGAGATCGCTGGGCTCACCGGGGTGCGGCGGCGGGCGGTCCGGCCGCAGCCCGGGCGCCAGGGCCAGGGTGACGGCAATGGAGATCGCTGCCATCACCGCCATCGCCGCCGCGGGCGAGGTCCGCTCGGCCACCGCGCCCGCGATGGCGGCGCCGACGCCCTGCATGGCGAGCATGCCTGAGGAGTGCAGCCCGAGGGCGTGCCCGCTCAGTTCGTCCGGTGTCAGCGCCATCAGCCGGTGCTGAAGCAGCAGGCTGGCCGAATACCCGATCGAGGCGAGCACCACCGCCGCCACCGCGACCGGCAGCGCGGGCTGCACGGCGAAGACCAGATAGGGAGCGGCGAGCAGCATGCGCAGCGGGGCGCTGAGCCGCTCCCGCCACCGTGCGGGGACGAACCGGCCGGTCAGCGTGTCGCCGATCAGCATGCCCAGGGCGGCGCAGGCGAACAGGAGCCCCGCGTGCCGGGGCGCGTACGGCACGAAAAGGGACTCGCAGCCGACGATCAGCCCGTTGGGCACCCACAGCGCGAGGTAGACGTAACGCCGCGGCACCGAGGACCATAGCTGGGCGTTGTTCCGCCAGGTCTGCGCGATCGACGGCCGTCCGGCGGCGCGGGGCGACCGGCGGCTGAGGCCGAATCGCGCGGTGGCCGCGGCGATGAGGTACGCAGCGGCGCCAGCCAGCAGCGCACCGCGTGGCGACAGGGTGGCCACGAGCACGCCGCCGACCGCGAACCCGCAGATCTGCATGATGCCGACCGACATGTTGAGCACGGAGCGGCCGAGCAGATAACCCTCCGCCGGAAGAATCTCGTTCAGCAGCCCGAAACGCACTCCGCCGCCCAGCGAGGCGACCGCGCCCAGGACCGCGGCGATGGCAAGGATCGCCCACACGGGCAGGCCGGGGACGGCCTGACCGGAGGTGCCGAGGGCGAAGGCCAGCGCTATGCCGGCGATGGCGCCGCGCGGCGGCAGCCGGTCGGCCGCCGAAAGCAGCACCGTCGCACCGATCACCTGGGCGAGTGAGGGGCCGAACATGACCAGCGCGGAAAGGAGCGGCGAACCAGTCGCCGTGTAGACCATCGTCCCCAGCGCGAGTCCGGTCACGGTGATGGCCGCTACCTGCACCGATGAGGTCAGGAAGAGCGGTGTGAACTCCGGCGCCCGGAACAGCTCGCGGTAGGTGCGCATGGGACGCAGCCTGAATCACCCCGGCGCGCGAGCGTTATTGTTTCGCGAGGAGGCGAAACAATGGGCTGGTGGCAGGTCAACGCGGACACGCTCGCGGGAAGCCGGTTCGTCATCTCGCCACTCGCCGAGGCCACCGCGAGCCTGATCGTCCTGGAAAAAGGAACCGCCACCCACCCCGGCGAGCGGCCCTGGCTCGGCGCCCACCTGCCCGCCTACCGCACGCGGCTGGCCAGCGACCCGGTCACGGCGCTGCTTGTGCGGACTGCCCTGGGGCGCCATTGGATCGCGGACTGCTTCACCCTCGCCCCCACAGCTGCGGGCGAACCGGTGCTGAGCGAGGAACTGGCGCGGGTTCGGGGGCGGTCCCCGGAGGCCGTCCGCAAGGACCTGACGGTGTCGCTAGGCGGCCCGCTGCCCGCCAGCCTGGACCGGCCCGATCTGCCAGGACGGGCCGCGGACCTGCTGGAGTGGGTGTGGCAGGAGACGGTGCTGCCGTACTGGCCGCGGCGACGGCGGATCATGGAGGCGGATATCGTCGCGCGGACCAGGCAGCTGAGCCAGGGTGGCTGGGCCGCGGCGCTGGCCGACATGCGCCCGGGGATGCGGTGGCTGGGGCAGGGGCGCCTGCAGATCAACACCTACAACTACCCGCCGCGGCAGATCGCCGGGGCCCAGCTGCTGTTCGTCCCGGTCACCCCGCGCCAAGGCTGGGCCTCATGGGACATCCCGCACCGGTACGCCGTGGTCTACCCCTGCTCGGGTGTACTGGCCCAGCCAGTCCCGGCGCCAGTGCCGGAGGCGCTGGGCGCGCTGCTCGGGCCCGCCCGGGCAGACGTCCTGGTGCTGCTGGAAACCCCGAAAAGCACGACACAGCTGGTGGCACTGACCGGCCAGGGGCTGGGCTCGGTGGGCCGCCACCTCAAGATCCTGCGCGACGCCCGCCTGGTGCAGCGCAGGCGCGCCGGGCGGTCCGTGCTGTACTACCGCACGGCGGCTGGTGACAGCCTGCTGGAGGCCCAGCGGGGCGGGTGACGCCGCTCGGCCGGGCTCTTGGCACCGAGGCGGCCGCCCCGGCCGGCCAGCCCGGAACGGTGCCACCTGGATGGTCCAGCGGACACCCCGGACCCCCGTCTGACCTCAGCTTCCCGCGCGCTGGCACCGCTGCGATGAGGATGGGCGCGAGCCGCCGTCTCATATGCGGTGCGGCCCATGAGCGAGACACCACCGGCGCGCGAAGGGGCTGCCGGCGGTTCCGGGGTGAGGAGATGCCATGAGCTATGCGGACGTGAACGGCCTGTCCCTCTACTACGCCGAGCACGGCTCCGGTGAGCCCCTTGTGCTGCTGCACGGCGGGTTCGGCACGGGCGAGATGTTCGGCCCGGTGCTGTCCGCGCTTGCCGAACAGCGCCGGGTCGTCGCCGTCGACCTGCAGGCGCACGGCCGCACCGCGGACGCCGGCCGCCCGCTGCGTTACGAGACGATGGCCGACGACGTCGCCGCGCTGATCGGGTACCTCGGGCTGGTCCGATCCGACGTGATGGGCGTCTCCATGGGTGGCGGGGTCGCCCTGCGCACGGCGATCCAGCATCCGGAGGCGGTGGACCGCCTGGTGCTCGTCTCGGTGCCGTTCCGGCGGGACGGCTGGTTCCCCGAGATCGGGGCGGCGATGCGGCAGTTCACCCCCGAGCACGGCGAGGCGATGAAGCAGTCCCCGGTGTACGCGACGTACACAAGGGTCGCGCCCAGGCCGGAGGACTGGTGCGTGCTGCACGCCAAAATGGGGGAACTGCTGTCCGCGGACTACGACTGGTCGGCCGAGGTGGCGGCGATCACCGCGCCGACCATGCTGGTCTACGCCGACAGCGACTCGATCCGGCCCGGGCACATGGTGGAGTTCTTCGCGCTGCTCGGCGGCGGCCTGCGGGACGCGGGCTGGGACGGCTCGGGCCGGCCCGCGGGGCGCCTGGCGGTCATGCCGGGCACCACGCACTACGACATCTTCGCCTCCCCGGCGCTGGCGGCACCGGTCCTTGACTTCCTTGAGGCGCCCACGCCTGGCTTATGACCTGCCCCCCGGCCGGGCGCGCCGAGCCGGGCCGGCCGGGGCGCGCCCGGTGCGCCGCTAACCTTGACCGGTGCCGAGCAGTGACGAGCCTGCCCCCGATGCCCGCGACGCCGCGGGCCTCGCCGCCGAAATCGAGCAACGGCTGCGCGAGGCGGGGGATCCGGCGCGCGCGGTCGCAACACGTGCGTACCTGAAGAGCAGCATGGAGTTCGCGGGCGTCGGCCTCCCCGGGCTGCGCGGCATCGTGGGTGCCCTGCTGCCCCGGCGGCGCGCGCTGGCGCGGGCCAGCCTGGTGGCCGTGGTGACCGAACTCTGGGCACGCCCGCTCTTCGAGTGCAGGCTCGCGGCGTCCATGCTGCTCGGCGACCACGCCGAAGCCTTGGCCCCGGCCGACGCGGCGCTGGTGGAACGGCTGATCAGGGAGGCCGGCACCTGGGCCCTTGTGGACGAGCTAGCCCCGGTCGTGATGGGCGGAATGGTCGAGCGGTACCCGGAGCTGACCGCCGTGCTGGACCGGTGGGCCACCGACGAGGACTTCTGGGTGCGGCGCGCGGCCCTGCTGTCCCTGCTGCGGCCGCTGCGCCGGGGCGAGGGCGACTTTGACCGGTTCGCCCGCTACGCCGGCATGATGCTGGCCGAGCGGGAGTTCTTCATCCGCAAGGCGATCGGCTGGGTGCTGCGCGACACCGGGCGCCGCCGCCCGGACCTGGTCGCGGCCTGGCTGGAACCGCGCATCGGCCAGGTCTCCGGCGTCACCCTGCGGGAGGCGGTCAAGCCGCTGCCGCCGGATACGGCCGCGCGCCTGCTCGCCGCCTACCGCGCCCGCCCCAGGACGCGTGCGGCGGCCCGGGCCTAGCCCTCGGGCCAGCCGATCCGGCGGAAGCGGCCCGCCCGCCCCGGCTCAGGGCACGGTGACCGGCGCGATGGCCACCGTGCCCAGGGTCGGGTCAAGCTCCGTGGCCTGCGAGACGTCGGCCGGGGTGATCACGTCCACGGCCTTCGGCACCGAGCCCGGATCGAACGTGCAGATCGGCTGGGGCCCGCCCGGCGCGCAGACGCCGAACAGGAAATCCTGCGGCGTGGGCGCGAAGCCGCGCGCCTGGTCGCTGCTGAATCCGTCCTGCCCGGTGAGCACCACGGAGAAGCCCCAGTTCGGGCCCGGGGTGCCGAACTGCGCCTCGGGCAGGGCGATCGTGATGGTCCCGTCGGACTGCGACGCGAGCACCTGCGGTGTCCCGACCGTGTTCCCCGACGCGTCCTTCCACACCGGTGGCAGGAAGCCCTGCGCCTCCAGCATCTGGCTCCATGCCCCGGACGAGGTGATCGTGTAGTTGCGCGTCGGGAACGCCGCGGCCGTGGACGTGGTCGCGGCCCCGGGCACGTGCACGTACACGTCCAGTAGCTGCGCCCCGTCCACCTGGCCGAATGTGGGGGTCAGGTTGGCGATGGTGGCCCGCAGGTAGGCGGTGGTGCCGTCGCTGAACACCTGGAACCTGGTCAGGTCGAACGCGCCGGGCTGGAAGTTCGAAGAGGTGGGGTACTGGTAGGTGCCGGGCCCGTTGTCGTCCCCGGTGGGGTCGCTGACGTCGAGCACCGTGGCGCCGCCGCCCTCATTGCTGACCGTCACCTGCGCGTACCCGGTGCTCCCCAGGCCGTTCGTGCTGGCGCCGACCGTGATCGCGTTGCTGCCGAACCCGATCGGCACCGTCGCGGAGAACGAACCGTCCTTGGCGGCCTTCGTCGACGTGACCGAGGACGCCGCCCCGCTGGTGGTGTCCTGCGACTCGATGGTCACCTTCGCGCCGGGTGTGGTGGTCCCGGTCACGGCCGTGGACGTCGCCGCGAGCGTGCTGCCGTTGGCCGGGGCGGTGATCGTCACGTTCAGCGCACCGGGCGGCCCGTGCGCCACGTACCGCCGCGTGGTGAACTGCGGCGTCTCTAGGTTGCGGCGCGCCGCCAGCGCCAGGATCAGCCGCAGTTCCTGGGCTTGGGCCCAGGTCAGCGGCGATGCCGACCCGGCTGCCTTCCCGTCGGTGAAGCCGATGGACGCGGTCAGTGGATCGCTGCCGTACGGGGATGCGGGCAGGTCCGGGTTCTCCCAGGCCTGCTCTGGCACCAGGCCCACCCCGGAGGAGAAGTTCTCGATCGCGGTCAGCAGCGACGCCGCGCCGCTCCGGTTGTGCCCGGCGACGTCGGACTCGGCCCGCTCGCCGGACAGCACCGGCCACAGGTGCCCGGTGCCCTTGTCGGTGGGTGGCCACGGTGCGCCCTGGGCCGTGCAGGCGCTGGTCTGGCTCGGCTGGTAGCAGTCGCCGTACCCGTCGGCGCTGCCGTCCGCGGCCGAGTTGCCGTACCGGTAGTAGCCGGTCCCGCTCGGCGTGGACACCGCGATCTGCTTGTCCCACACGCCGAGCGAGGCCTGCACGTCCGGGTCGGAGACCGGCAGTTCACCGAGCCGGACCAGTTCCTGGAACCCGCCGTCCAGCACGGCGCGCTGGTCCAGCGTCGGGCCGCCGTTGCCGAGGTTGTAGCTGATCGCCGCGTTGGGGTCGCCGGTCTTGGACAGCCGGATGAAATAGCGCCCCGTCCCGTCCGGCCCGCTGGTCGTCACCGTCCACGACTTGATGTTCCGCTGGAAGTCGTCCGCGGTCGCCTGGTAGACCCGCGCCCGCGCGGGGTCATGGTGCCGCCCGGCGATCACCGCCGCGGCGGTCAGCCCGGCGATCTC
>Ga0070714_100004933_pt1 | contig 10143 bp, 6 predicted proteins | sample LARL83metaG_FD_65450 | JGI IMG/M metagenome (GOLD analysis project Ga0070714, IMG submission 65450) | Corn, switchgrass and miscanthus rhizosphere microbial communities from Kellogg Biological Station, Michigan, USA - LAR L8-3 metaG | ecosystem: Host-associated > Plants > Roots > Rhizosphere ... | reverse complement strand
GACGTCGATGTCCACCGGCTGCCCGACCTTGATGTCGGCGAGCTGCGTCTCCTTGAAATTCGCCGTCACCCACACGCCCGTGTCGGCGACGACGCTCATCACCGGCTGCCCCGGATTGACGAGCTGCCCGACCTCCACCGTCTTGCGCGAGACGAGTCCCGACGCCGGCGCGGTGATCTTGGTGTAGCTGAGCTGCAGCTTCGCGTTGTCGAGCGCCGCCTTCGCGGCGGCGAGCCGTGCATCCGCCACGCGGACGCCGGCCTGCGCCGTCGACACGTTCGCGCCCGCCGCGGTCACCTGCCGCTGGGCCGCGAGCAGATTCGCGTGCGCCGCATCGGCCGCGGCCTGCGCCGCGTCGAGCTGCTGCCGCGAGACGATCTGCTTGGACGCGAGATCGCGCATGCGAGCGAGGTTCTGCTGCGCGTTGAGGTCGTTCGCGCGCGCCGCCGCGACCTGCGCGGACAGCGTCGCCTGCTGACCGGCCGCGCTCGCGACCTGCGCCTCGGCCTGCCCGGTCGTCGGGCCCGCGCCGGCGACGCCCTGCGCCGCCTGCAGGTCAGCCTGCGCCGACGCGACGCGGACACGGTATTCCGCGTCGTCGATCGTGACGAGGACCTGGCCCTCGTTCACGTGCTGGTTCTCGTCGACCGCGACGCTGTTGACGTACCCGCCGACCTTGGCGAGCACGGGGACGATGTGGCCGTCCACCTGCGCGTCGTCGGTGCTCTCGTGCGCGCGGCTGTACAGCCACGTCTTGACGCCCCACGCCAGCGCGATCAGTACGACGATCGCGACGATGGGGATGATGAACTTGCGCTTGCCGCCGTTTTCGGTTGCCATGCGAGGAGAGAGGCCTTGCTCAGGGAAGGGTGGTGACGACGCCCTCGGCGCGCGCGAGCGCGATGCGGGCATTCTGGAAATTCGTTTCGGCGTCGATCACGGCGGTGCGCGCCGTGGTCAACGTGAGAAGCGCGGTGATGACGTCGGCGTTGCCGGCCACGCCCGCGCGAAACCGCTCGCGAGCCTGCTCGACTTCCTGCTCCGCGAGGCGGAGCCGCTCGTTCGTCGCGCCCACCTGCTCGCGCGCCGACTCGAGGTCGAGCAGCGCGGCGCGCACGTCGGCCGCCGCCTGCTGCTCCAGGTCGCGCTCATTCACCGACGCTTCGCGCGCGACGTTCTGCTGCTCCTGGATTCGTCCCTCGCGACGGAAGCCGTCGAAGATGGGGAGCGAGATCTGGAAGCCGTATTCGTACGTGTTGAGAAGATGCGAGTAGTTCAACCCGTTCACGCCATCGTCGCCGATGAGCGAGAGCGTCGGGAGCCGCTCCGCGCGAATCGCGCTCACGGTGCTCTTCGCGGCCGCGACGCGCGCCTGCGCGGCGACGAGGTCGGGACGGCGCGCCAGTGCCTGGCGCACGCCCTCGGTCTCGTTCGTCACGATTCCCGTGGTGTCGAGCGCCGCCAGCGATCCCGTCAGCGTCCCGGTCGATCCGACCGGGACGTTGATCGCGCGCTCGAACTGGATGCGCGCACGATCGCGTGCGGCGCGCGAGACGATGAGATCGGCGCGCGTCGCCGCGAGCTGCGATTGCGCGCGCGTCACGTCGAGCGCGACGCCGGTCCCGGCCTGCAGCTGCGCCTGCGCGATCGTGACGAGATCGGCCGCGAGCGCCGAGTCGGCGGCGCGCGCACGATACTGATCTTCCGCACGCAGCACCTGCACGTAGGCGAGCGCCGCCTGCGTTCCGGCCTGCTCGGACGCGACCGTCGCCGCGGCCGTCGTCGCGGTGACGTCGGCGTTCGCCGCGCGCACGCGTGCGAGTGCGCCGAAGTCGAACAGCGGGGCGACGAGGTGGCCGCGGAAGTCGATGTTGTTGAAGGGCGGAACGACCTGCCCGTTGGGATCGAAGATCGGCGGCTCGCCGGGCGGCGAGGGGAACGCGATGCCGAACGACGCCGTGTTCATGGTGCGCCGGATCTCCGTCCCCGTGCCGTTCAGCGACGGAATGAGATCGGCGCGTCGCTGCGTGACGCGTGCGCGTGCCTCGGCGACACGGAGCCGCGCCGCTTCTGCCGTTGCGGCGTTGCGTGCGCCGAGCCGGGCCGCGTCGCCAATCGACATCGGCGTGGTCGGCTGCGTCGCGGTGGTGTCCTGCGCCGCGAGCGGACGTGCGCCGAGGCCGAGCGCGGCCGCCGTCACGAGGGCGGCGACCGTCGCGCGTGCACGCGGCGTCAGACGAGAGTGGGTGGTACGTGACATTGCGATGGTGAGGGTCATTCAGGTGCGCCGGAGTGATCGTCGAGGTGCCCGATCACGGCCGGAGTGCTGCGAGGAAGAAGTCCACCAGCTCCGCGAAGACCTGATCGTCGGAGCGATTGTTGATGTGCGGAAAGAACTGTCGCTTCCAGCACCACATGGCGTTCGTGCTGAAGAGCGACGTCAGCATCCGCGCAGCCACGCTCGGCTCGATGTGGCGGAACTCCCCGGCGTCGATCCCGCGCTTGACGATGCGCGCGATCGCGCGGTTCACCCGACTGGCGACTTCGGCGTTGTAGAACTGGACGAGGTCCGGGAAGTTGTGCAGCTCGCTGACGGCGACGCGGTATATCACGGCGTATGCCGGGCTGCGCACGAACTGCCAGTAGCCGCGCATGTACGCGACGAGCTGATCCGTCGCCGACGGCCCCTCGGGGATCCGCTCCCACTCCGCGATCGCCTCGACGACGGTCGAGCGCACCATCTCGCGGAAGAGCTCTTCCTTATTGGGGAAGTAGAGATAGATGGTCCCCTTGGAGACGCCCGCACGCTTCGCGATGTCCTCGAGGCGAGCGCGGGCGAGCCCGAACTCCCCGAAGATCTCGAGAGCGGCGTGCAGGATCTGCGTGGGCCGCTCTTCAGGAAGGCGGCGCCAGCGCGGCTCGGAGGGGGCGGGGGATGACATCGACGAATGTTTACTTACTGACTGGTCAGTAAGATATATCCGTCGAGTGCGAGGGTCAATGCGTACCGCCGGGCGAGCCCGGGCCTTCCTACTTCACCGCCTTGCCACTCCCCATCGCGCACACCGTCTTCCACTCGGCCGCCGTCACGGGCATCACCGAGAGGCGGCTTCCCTTGCGCAGGAGCTCCATCCCCTCGAGCGAACGCACCTGGCGCAGATCGCCGAGCGCGAGGAAGTGCTCGAAGCGCCGATCGGCCCGCACGTCCACCATGTACCAGATCGGATTCTCCGGCGTGCTCTTGGGGTCGAAGTGATCCTCGCTCGGGTCGAGCGCGGTGTGGTCGGGATACCCGGCGCGCACCACCGTCGCGGTCCCCACGACGCCCGACGGTTCGGCGTTCGAGTAATAGAAGAGGACGCCGTCGCCCACGCGGACGTCGTCGCGCAGGAAGTTGCGCGCCTGGTAGTTGCGGACGCCGTCCCAGTACGTGGTCTGGTCGGGCGAGGCGAGAAGGTCCTCGTAGGAGAAGCACCCCGGCTCGGTCTTCATGAGCCAGTAGCGGCGTTCGGCGGTGCGGGGCATGATGGGTGGGGTGGAGTCGCCGCACAATCTAGCCGTCTCCCCGGGAAAGTTCGCGCGCATGCGGGGTAGCAATCTCTGACATCGACGCGCCCGCGGTCCGCGCGCCGTGAATGGTAGATTCCTCGTGGACCGACCCGATCTCATGCACACCATCGATCGCCCACCGATGACGATTCATCTCCGCGCGCCCCTCGCGCTCGCAGGCACGCTCGCAGGCATGCTCGCGTGCGCACTCGCGGCCGTCGCGCCCAACGTCGTGCAGGCGCAGGGGAGCGCGGCGACGCCGCCGGTCCGTGCCGTCGCCAACGCGCTCGCCTCGCCCACGGGGCGCGGGCCGTATTCCGCGCAGGCGCTCCTGCACGCGCCCTTCCTCGCCGGGTCGCGTCTCTTCGCGCTCGACGCCACCGGCGCGCTCACCGTGCGCGACGACGGCGGACGCGGCGCGCCACGCGACGTCCTCCCCGCGGTCCCGGGCGGCTACGCCGCGATCGCCCCGTCGCCCGACGGGCGCTTCGTCGCCTACGTCGTCGCCGACAGCGCACACACGTTCGGCGAGGTGCACGTGCGTGACGTCGCGAACGGACACGATCTCCCGGACGTCCTGCACGCGGCGCGCGTGAGCCGCGCGCCGTGGACGCACAACGAGTCGGGCTTCTTCTACGTCCGCGAGGAGACGCCGGGCGGGCGCCAGCGGATCTACTTTCACAGCCTCGGCCGCGACGAATCGTCCGACGGCGTGATCTTCAGCCAGTTCGACCAGCCGACCTGGTCGTACGACGCGCGCGTCAGCGACGACGGGATGTACGCCGTCTTCACCGTCGGCCACCCGGCAGATCAGCACACGCGCATCTTCTTCATCGATCTCACCGACGAGAAGCACCCGACGCTCGACGCGCCGGTCGTGCGCCTGGCCGACGCGTTCGACGCGCACTACGAGTTCGTCGACAATGCGGGTGAGTACTTCTTCCTGCAGACCGACCGTGATGCGCCGCGCGGGCGCGTGGTGCTCGCCAACACCAACGTGACGCGCGCCACCGAGTGGCCCTCAGTCGTGAAGCAGGCGCAGGACACGCTCGCGTACGCGCGCACCGCGGGCGACGAGTACGTCATCCCCGTGTATCGCGCGAACGGCAAGCTCACGGCCCGCGTCCTCGGCCCACCGGACCCGTCGGTGATTCGCGCGGAGATGCAGGCGCGGATGGACTCGATCCGCAAGGCGCGCCAGCGCGAGGAGCACGGTGATCGCGGCGATCGACCCCGGCCGTTCCTCGCGCGCGACGAGTCGCCGCTCCGCCTGCAGCCGGTGCGCGACGTCCAGCTTCCGGACGGCGCCAGCATCGTCGCGATGAACACGGTCGCCGATCAGCCCACGGTGTACTTCGTCGCGCGGATGCCGGACGGCTCGCTCCGCACCTACGCGTACGACGTGAAGACGGGGAGCGCGGTGACCTCCGCGCCGGTGGCCACCACCGCGGCGAGTCGATAGCGCGTGGGACTCTACAGCGGGTTCGCGCTCCTCTCGCACCTCGTCCGCACGGTCGTCCTCGTCGCCGTCGCGGCGATCGCCGTGGTGCTCCTGATCGACTGGCTCGCGCGAACGCGTCGCCTCAATCCGTTCCACCCGCTCGCGCGCGGCGTACGTCGCACGGTCGATCCGCTGCTCCTCCCCATCGAGCGGCGGATCGTGCGCGCGGGTGGGCTCCCGAGCAGCGCGCCGATCTGGGCGCTCGTCGGCGCGGTGATCCTCGGGATCATCCTGGTGACGGGGATCGACTGGCTCCTCGGCTCCATCATCGCCGCGTCGATCGCGGTCGCGAGCGGGCCGATGGGGCTCTTCGTCCTCCTCGTCCGCGTCACGTTCGGCGTGCTGCAGCTCGCCCTGCTCATCGTCGTGATCGTGTCGTGGCTCCCGATCTCACCGTATTCGCCGTGGGTGCGCTGGGCCTTCGCGCTCACCGAGCCCATCCTGCGCCCGCTCCGGCAGATGCTCCCCACCTTCGGCGCGCTGGACCTCTCGCCGCTGGTGGCGTACTTCCTCCTCAGCCTGCTCGAGTCGGCGTTCCTGCGGTTGTAACGCGGTTGTAGCGCAGGCCGGCGACCGCGCGCATCATCGAATTCACCCCTACTCTGAGTCGACTCAGAGTCGATGCGGAGTCGATCCCGGCTCAGAATGGCCGGGCCGCCCAGGCCACGGCGTCGCGCACCGCGTATCGCGCGACGAGCACGTTCCTGAGCGAGTGCCCCGCGAGAGGGATCACCCAGTAGCGCAGCCGGCTCCCGCCGGCGCCGATGATGGCCGAGTCGGCGCGCGCGAGGCGGTCGTGCCCGCCGCGCAGGAGCGCGATGCGCATTGAACGCGGGAGGGTGGCGACCGTCGCCGCGACCGAGAAGCTCCCGGGCTCGCGCGGATCGCCGATGTTGGCCAGGTCCGCGGCGGTGATCGCGAGGTGCCCGCGCGGGGCGGGCGCGATGGCGACGACGCCGCGCAGTCGCGGGAGCGAGAGCTGCGACGCGGTCCAGGCGGGGAGCTCGGCGCCGAACGAGTGGCCGACGAGGACGAGCGGCAGCGTGTCGGCACCCAGCTCACGGCGTGATGCGCGGATCAGATCGGCGAGCCGGGTCGTGAAGATGGCCTCGCGCTGGGCGGCCGCGGCGACGGTTCCCCCGCGCGGGAGTGAGTCGATGAGCGGCTTGACGTCGTAGCCGACGACGTCGTAGCCGTGGCTCGCGAGGTCGGCGGCGAGCTGCTGGTGCGCGGCCCAGAAGCCGACGTCGTTGCCGAAGAAGAAGACCAGGACGCGCGCGCGTGGCTCGGTGCCGTGCGGGACGTAGAAGTAGAGCGACCGCGAGCGAAGCGCGGGATCGCGGGGCACGTAGTCGGAGTGCGCAGGCGGGAGCAGCATCGGCGTCAGCGCAGTCACGGCCACGTAGACGGCGAGCGCACCGCCCGCAAGCACACCGACCAGGATGGCCACGCGCTTCGACCAGCGAGAGGCCGCGGTGTCTGATGGAGAACGTGCGCTGCGAGTCTGGCCCATGGGGCGCCGCCTGGATCCGTGTGAGTGCGGCGGCGCGTGCCCCGCGCCGCGGCTCGGGCACTCTCGGGATGTACACCGCCGCGGCGGAAATCGGCCTCGCGGTGGCCTTGCATCCCTTCATCCGGCTAGACGGATGAATGCCCCCTTGCCGACTCCGGCCGTGAAGGCTATCGTTGAGAGAGCGGGGCGTGCCCGGAACGCGCCCCGCACCCGAAGCCGTGGCGATTTCAGGCAAATTGCGGCCACGTAAATCCTCCGCTAAAGCGCCCGGGCCCGGCGCGCTACATCACGCCGGGCCTTTTTTCATTCTACGTGGCATGACCGACTCCTCCTCGCTCGACCGCGCCGGCGACGCTCGCACCGCTGCGCGCGCTTCATCCTCTCCCTATCTCGCCGCGCTCGCGCAGCGCGTGCTCGTCTACGACGGCGCGATGGGGACGAACCTGCAGCGCTACAACCTCACCGCCGACGACTTCGGCGGCGCGGCGTACGAGGGGTGCAACGATCACCTCGTGCTCACGCGCCCCGACGTCGTGCGCGCGATCCACGAGTCGTTCCTCGCCGTCGGATGCGACGTCGTCGAGACGTGCACGTTCCAGTCGACGCCGCGCCGTCTCGCGGAGTGGGGGCTGCTCGACAAGATGCACGACCTCAACGTCGCGGCGGCTCGGCTCGCGCGTGAGGCGTGCGACAAGTACGCGACGCCGGATCGCCCGCGCTTCGTCGCGGGATCGATGGGGCCCACGGGGATGCTGCCGTCGAGCGCCGATCCGGTGCTCTCGAACGTGACGTTCGACGCGCTCGCGCAGGATTACTACGAGCAGGGGAAGGCGCTGATCGAGGGCGGCGTCGACGTGCTGCTCGTCGAGACGGCGCAGGACATCCTCGAGGTGAAGGCCGCGGTCGCGGGACTCGAGCGCGCCTTCGCGGAGCTCGGCCGCCGCGTGCCCATCCAGACGCAGGTGACGCTCGACACGAGCGGACGCATGCTGCTCGGCACCGACATCGCGAGCGCGCTCACGACGCTCGAGGCGCTGCGGGTGGATGTCGTGGGGCTCAACTGCTCGACGGGCCCGGATCTGATGCGCGAGCCGGTGCGGTATCTGTCGGAGCATGCGCGACTCCCGCTGTCGGTGATCCCCAATGCGGGGCTCCCGCTCAACACGGGGACGGGGGAGGCGGTGTATCCGCTCGAGCCCGCGCCGCTGGCCGACGCGCTGTCGGAGTTCGTGCGTGACTTCGGCGTGCGCATCGTGGGTGGATGCTGCGGCACGACGCCCGAGCACCTCGCCGCGGTGGTCGAGGCGATCCACGGCGTTCCCGCCGCTAGCGCGCCCGCGCCCGTCGTCGACGAGCCGGTGACGGCGCGCGTGTCGTCGGCGATGCGCGCGATCACGCTCAGGCAGGACCCGCCGCCGCTCCTCGTGGGCGAGCGCGTCAACGCGCAGGGGTCGCGCAAGGTGAAGCGACTCCTGCTCGCGGACGATTACGAGGCGATCGTCGGCGTCGCGCGCGATCAGGTGGATGCGGGAGCGCACGTGCTGGACGTGTGCGTCGCGCTCACCGAGCGCGCCGACGAAGCGGAGCAGATGTCGAAGGTCGTGAAGCTGCTGTCGATGAGCGTCGAGACGCCGCTCATGATCGACTCGACCGAGGCGCCCGTGATCGCCGCGGCGCTGGAGCACGTTCCGGGGCGCGCGATCGTGAACTCCATCAACATGGAGAACGGCCGCAAGCGCATCGACGACGTCGTCCCGCTCGTGAAGAAGCACGGCGCCGCGGTCGTCGCGCTCACGATCGATCCGGAGGGGATGGCGAAGACGCGCGAGCGGAAGCTCGAGGTCGCGCGCAAGATCTACGACATCGCCGTGGGCGAGTATGGACTCGCGCCCGAGGACCTGCTCTACGACGCGCTCACCTTCACGCTCGCCACGGGCGACGCGGAGTGGATCGACTCGGCGCACGAGACGATCGAGGGGATCCGGCTCATCAAGCGCGAGCTTCCGGGCGTCTCGACCATTCTCGGCGTCTCGAACGTGTCGTTCGGATTGTCGCCCGAGGCGCGCGCGGTGCTCAACTCCGTCTTCCTGCATCACTGCGTGCAGGCGGGGCTCGACGCGGCGATCGTGAATCCCGCGCACATCCGCCCGTACGCCGAGATCTCGGCGGAGGAGCGCGCGCTGGCCGACGATCTCGTCTTCAATCGGCGACCCGACGCGCTGCAGCGGTTCATCACGTACTTCGCGGAATCGGCGACCGGCGCTAGCGCGGCCGAGGCCGTGACGAAGGAAGACCCGACCGCGGGGATGTCGCCGGACGAGCGCATCCACTGGATGATCCTGCATCGCAAGAAGGACGGGATCGAGGAGGCGCTCGACGCCGCGGGCGTGCGCGAGGATCCGGTGCGCGTCCTGAACGGCGTGCTCCTCCCCGCGATGAAGGACGTCGGCGACAAGTTCGGCGCGGGCGAGCTGATCCTCCCGTTCGTGCTGCAGTCGGCCGAGGTGATGAAGCGCGCGGTGAAGCACCTGGAGCAGTTCCTCGAGAAGAGCGAGGGGTACACCAAGGGGCACGTCGTGCTCGCGACGGTGTACGGCGACGTGCACGACATCGGGAAGTCGCTCGTCAACACGATCCTCTCGAACAACGGCTACACCGTGCACGACCTGGGAAAGCAGGTCCCGGTCAACACGATCATCGAGAAGGCGCAGGAGGTCGGTGCCGACGCGATCGGGCTGAGCGCGCTGCTCGTCTCGACGTCCAAGCAGATGCCGCTGTGCGTGCAGGAGCTGGACAAGCGCGGGATGAAGATCCCCGTGATGATCGGCGGCGCGGCGATCAACCGTCGCTTCGGACGCCGTGCGCTCTTCGTTGACGGCGAGCGCGCGTACGACGGCGGCGTCTTCTACTGCAAGGACGCGTTCGAGGGGCTGGAGACGATGGACGCGCTGCAGGATGCGGAGCGTCGCGACGCGTTCACGAGCAAGGCGCTGGACGACGCGCGCAAGGACGTCTTCCTCCGCACGCAGGTGGGGAAGGACATCGCGGTGGGTGACGAGGCCGGCGCGCGCAGCGACGTCGCGAGCGACAATCGCGTTCCGGCGCCGCCGTTCTGGGGCGTGCGCGTGATGAACGACATCCCGCTCGACGAGGTCTTCGATCTCCTCGATCTGGACGAGCTGTACCGGCTGCAGTGGGGCGCGCGCGGCTCGGGCGAGCAGTACGAGCGCATCGTGCGCGACGAGCTCGAGCCGGTGCTCACGCGGCTGAAGACGCAGACGGCGAACGAGGGACTCATCCGTCCGCGCGCGGTGTACGGCTTCTTCCCCGCGCAGTCGCAGGGGAACGACGTCCTCGTGTACGATCCGGATGCGTATCTCGAGCGCGGGGAGAAGCGCGAGATCGCGCGCTTCCACTTCCCGCGCATGGTCGGACGCGAGCGGCTCTGTCTCGCGGATTACATCCGTTCCGTCGACTCCCAGGATGTCGACGTCGTCCCGGTGCAGATCGTGACCGTGGGCGGCGCGGCGAGCGAGCGCTTCGCCGAGCTGCAGGCGGCCAACGAGTATTCGGAGGCGTT